>LWDU01040824.1_pt1 | contig 85186 bp, 67 predicted proteins | sample 727161 | NCBI WGS metagenome assembly LWDU01 (sample SAMN04566230, study PRJNA314399) | hydrothermal vent metagenome | isolation source: deep sea hydrothermal plume seawater | place: Mexico: Gulf of California, Guaymas Basin | collected 2004-07-11
CGCGTGATGTAGCGACAGAGATGCTCCAGACGCGAACTGTCCCCAGCCTCGATCTGGACGGCGGCGTGCAGACTGAAGCCGTCGAGCTGGGCACACAGTTCCTTGAACTTCGGAGCCTTGCGCCGGTCGTGTGTGGGGGGCTGTCCCAGGCGTGAGACGGGGGCGCCCGCGTCGGGGCCCAATGCGACTCGGGCCTGGAGGGATGCGGCCACCAGCAAGGGTAGTAGAGCCTGCTCTTGGCCCGGCGCGGATACGTCGATCTGCGTGTCTTCTTCCATCAGGCCCCGGCGGCGACACAGGCGCAGGATTCTGGACCGCACGGTGAACAGTAACTTGGCCACCTCTGCGTTGGTGATGTGACCCGCCCGATGAAAACGCGGGGCGGTGAAGGAGTCGGGGGCGGTGTAGACGCCGTCCAACACGAGGGCATGGAAGTGCAGGTTGCTGTTGAGGGCGGAGCCGAAACGCTGGATCTGGTTGACGGCTCCCGTGCGGCCGCCCTCGATCCCGATGGTGCTGGCCTTGCGTGCGTAAAAGGAAAAGACCGCGCGCAGGAAGATCTTGCGCACGTCGCGGCAGAGGCTGGGATCGAGGGCCAGGAGATAACGCAGCCTCCAGGGAAAGGAGATGACCCACTGGCGCACGGGAACCTTGGGGAAGACGTGATCGACCAGGTGTGCCGAAGCCTCGGCCATCCTCCTTCCCCCGCACGAAGGGCAGAACCCGCGCCCCTTGCACGAGAACGGCACCAAGAGGTCACTGTCGCAGGCGAAGCAGTGGAAGCGGCAGAAACCGTGGGCCAAGACCCCACAGGTCAGGTAGCCGCGCAACTCCCGTTGCACGTAGGGAGGGAGGCTTGCGCGAGCGGGATCCTCGGAACTCCTCGCTAGGAAGGTCTCCAGGTGTTCGAAGAGGATCTGATACAGGGCCCCGCTCTGCGGATCCCGCCGCAGGTACTCCCCGCACTGTGCCACCCTAGTTCCAGACACCCGGGAAGTTGGACGGCCGGAGGCGTGGGCGGTTTCCCGTTGGGTCTCCTGGGAGTGATAATCATGGGCCTCGCGAGCATCTGAGCGCCTTCCCCCGGCCGGGGTGCTCGCAAAGGTCGAGATCACGGGCAAATCCTCGCCCTGAAACGCCAACGGCGGAGTCCCTGAGGCGTATCTCAATCGTGGGACCAAGGACCTATACTGGCCCGCCTCTGCACCCCTGACCCCCGATTATGGGGTCCCCACTCAGGTACAGAGCGTGCCCGGACGATAGATTCCTCGCAGTTCTACCCACATCCATCCGCCTTCCGTCGCCCACAGGGGAGGCCGAGTTGGCCCTCCCCCTGCCCGACGCCCCACCCGGACCCATGGCCGACCCGTATCGAGACCGCTTCCTCCGCCGCCTGATTGCGGGGAGCCTGATGCTCGTCACCTGCACATCCCCCGCTCTGGCCTACATCGGACCGGGTGCAGGGTTTGCTGCGGCAGGGTCGCTATTGGTGCTCCTGGGCACCTTCGCGCTGGCCTTCGGGATCATCCTGATCTGGCCCATCAAGGCGGTCGTCAAGGTGTTCACCTTACGCGGCAAGACCAAGGCCAAGGTCAAGCGCGTCGTGGTTGTGGGACTGGATGGGTTTGACCCGGGCCTGGCGGAGCAGTTTGCGGAGGAGGGCCTGATGCCCAACTTCAAGAAGCTCGCCGACCAGGGCTGCTTCAGCCGCCTTGCCACGGCCATGCCTTCCATCTCGCCGGTGGCCTGGTCCACCTACGCAACCGGCGTGGACGCCTCACGGCACAACATCTACGACTTCCTGACCCGTGACCCGTGCTCCTACATGCCCGTGCTCTCCTCCACGGACACGCGCACGGTGCCGCGCAACCTGAACCTGGGCTTCGCGAAGGTGCCTTTCGGTCAGCGGGCGATCTACAAGATCCTGCAGAAGAGCCAGCCCTTCTGGAAGCTCCTGGGAGCCAACCACATCTGGTCGTCGATCATCCGCGTCCCGATCACGTTCCCCGCCCAGAAATTCAAGAACGGCACCTTGCTCTCCGGCATGTGTGTGCCGGACCTGCAGGGCACCCAAGGCTCGTTCTCGTTCTACTCCACCAAGGAGCGCTCGGGCGAACACATCGGCGGCCAGCAGTTCCGAATCACGTGTCGCGGGAACACAGTCGAGTCCAAGCTGAAGGGCCCCCCCGGTAAGGACGGCCACCACATGAAGTGCGACTTCAAGGTGGAACTCGACAACGAATCGCGTCGCGCCAAGATCACCATCGGCGAGGAGACCGTGGAGGTCGGCCCCCAGGAGTACACGCCCTGGATGGAGGTGCCCTTCGAGGGCGTCAAGGGTATCGCCCGCATCTATCTGCAGACCTGGGACGACACGGATCTCGAGATCTACGTCACGCCGATCAACATCGACCCCGAAGACCCTGCCATGCCGATCAGTCACCCGTTGGTGTACTCGATCTACCTGGCCAAGATGCTCGGCAAGTACGCGACCCTGGGTCTGGCCGAGGACACCTGGGCCCTGAACGAGCGTGTGATCGACGAGAAGGCCTTCCTCGATCAGGCCTGGTTGATCTTCGAGGAACGCAAGAAGCAGCTGTGGGAGGTGCTCGATAAGACCCCGCGCGGTTTCGTGACCTGCGTCTTCGATACGACCGACCGCATCAGCCACATGTTCTACCGCTACCTCGATCCGACCCACCCGGCCAACAAGGGCAAGGACACCGAGATCTACAAGCACGTCATCCGTGACTTGTACGCCAAGATGGATGAGTTCCTCGTGGAGGTGCGCGAGAAGCTCGGGGACGATGAGGACACGGTATTGATGGTCATCTCTGACCACGGTTTCTGTAACTTCCGGCGCGGCGTGAATCTGAACACCTGGCTGCGGGACGAGGGCTACCTGGTCCTGAAGGAAGGCGAGACGACCTCCCCCGATTGGTTCGCCAACGTGGACTGGGAGAAGACCCGCGCATTCACCCTGGGCCTGACGGGCATCTTCCTCAATCGCCAGGGCCGCGAGCGTGATGGCATCGTCGCCGCCGGTGACGTGGACGCCTTGAGTGCCGAGATCAAAGGCAAGCTCGAGAAGTTGGTGGACCCCGCTTCCGGAGAAGAGGTCATCAACGAGGTGTTCCTCACCAAGAACCACCATGACGGTCCCTATGCGGATCTCGCTCCGGAACTCCTGATCGGCTACAAGCGCGGCTTCCGCCACTCCTGGGATTGCGCCACCGGCGCGGTTTCAGAGGAGATCTTCACCGACAACACCAAGTCCTGGTCGGGGGACCATTGCGTGGATCCGCGGCTGGTACCCGGTGTCTTCTGGTGCAACCGCAAGATCAACACGGACGAGCCTTCTCTGGGAGACATCGCACCCACAACCCTGGAGTTGTTCGGCGTGGACATTCCCGGCTACATGCAGGGCGCGCCGCTGTTCGGTGAGCGCAAGGTGACCCGCAAGGTCACGGACAAGCTCCCGGGCAGGCAGGTTGAGACATCCAAGGAGGAGGTCTGATGTTCCTTCCCCGTTGGACGGCCTACTTGGCCCTGGCCGGCATTGCCACACTCATCGGTTTGGGCGTTCCCCGTCGGAGTACGCCAGTCGCCGACTTGACGAGCAACGCGGGACCTTCCCACCCGCGCATGGTCGTGCTGGGCATCGACGGCATGGATCCCGACATCCTGCGCGAGGTCGTGGCCGCCTATCCTGACCGCATGCCCCATTTTGCGCGGCTGATCGCCGAGGCCGATGGTGTGTTGGAGTTGGGCACCTCCAATCCGCCCCAGAGCCCCGTGGCCTGGTCGAACTTCATCACGGGTCGCAATCCGGGTGGACATGGCATCTACGACTTCATTCACCGCGACGTCACCTCCTACACGCCCCTACCGGGAACCGTGACCGCCGGTCACGCCGGCGCAATCTCACTGCCCGGCCGCTGGAAGTTCCCGACCCAGGAAGGCGGCGACTCGAACCGGTCGGGCAAGGCCTTTTGGACCATGCTGGGCGAGGCTGGAGTCCCTGCGGATGTCTGGCGCATGCCGATCAACTTCCCCGTCGAACCCTCTGCGCGCGGGGTGTCCTTCCCCGGCATGATGACGCCCGCCGTGGACTCAGCCTACGGGGAGCCCAGCCTCTACAGCACCGACCCGCCCATCGACCGTCTTGGTGACGAGAAGGTGATTCAAATCACCGTGCGCAATGGCGTGGTGCGGACGCATCTGCTGGGACCGAACAACAGCTTTGAAGATGGCGACCCGCGTACGCGCACTCCACTGAACATCTACGTGGACGAGGATGCCGGCGCGGCCGTTGTCGACGTCGCTGGAGTGTCGATGGTCCTGGAGCCCGGTGAGTGGAGCGAGTTCGTACCGGTCAGCTTCTCCATGCTTCCCATGGGCCTGATGGACATGAACGGGATCGTGCGTTTCTACCTGCGTTCGATCAGCCCGGAACTCGAACTCTATGCCTCGCCGGTCAACGTGGACCCGACCGATCCCATCAACCCGGTCTCCTTGCCGGAAGAGGCCGCCACCGAATTGGCCGAAGGGATTGGCCTGTATTACACGCAGGGCATGGCCGAGGACGTGAACGCCCTCAAGAAGCTGATGCTCACGGATGCGGAGTTCATGCAGCAGGCGCAGCTCGTCTACGAGGAGCGTGGGCGCATGCTGGATTTCGCACTCGACAAGTACATGGCCAAGGAAGACGGGGGTTTCCTTTTCTTCTACTACTCCACCGTCGACCTGTGCTGTCACATGATGTGGCGTCACTCTGACCCCGAGCACCCCTTCTACGACGAGGTCATCGCGAGCCAGGATTCGAGCCAGTGGTCCTCGCGCGAGGGCAGCACCTGGAAGGACGTGGTGGCCGACCTATACATGAAGATGGACCCCATCCTCGGTCGCATTCGTGAGCGCGTGGGGGAAGACACACCCATCATGGTCATGAGCGACCACGGCTTTGCCGCCTATCGCCGCAAGTTCAGCCTGAACACTTGGCTACTGGACAACGGCTATCTGGTGTTGAACGAAGGCGTGGAGCGCGAACTTCCCAGCGATCACAAGGATCACAAGGCGGTCAACATCTTCGTGGACGTGGACTGGACTAAGACCCAGGCCTACGGGATGGGCTTCAATGGCCTGTACCTCAACCGGGTCGGGCGTGAGGCCCAGGGCATCGTTGACGATGGTCAAGCCTCGGCCCTGCTGGCCGAGATCAAGTCCAAGCTGGAAGCCCTTCAGGACGACGGCACGGCAGTGGTCCTCTCCGCAAGTCTCGCCACTGAGATCTATGCGGGCGAGCGCCTGGACGAGGCCCCGGACATTCTCGTGGGCTACAACCGCGGCTATGGCAACAGCGACGAGGCCTCCCTGGGCCGCGTGACGGCCTCCGTTCTCTCTGACAATGTGGGCGGCACCTTCAACGGCAGCCACCTCATGGACCCCAGCGTCGTCCGCGGTACGCTGCTCACCAACCGCCCCGTGCGCCTTGACGACCCGCGCCTCGAAGATCTCACCGTGGAGATCCTGGGCTTCTACAACGTTCAACCGGACGAGTCCATGAAGGGACGTCCGGTCCTCGACTGATTTCCTGACTTCTCATCCGACTGCAACCCAAGGACAGACCCATGTTTGGCTCCGGCAACAAGATCAAGATCGATCCCGACCTTCTCGAGCGCATCAAGAAGATCTCCGAAGTGGCGGGCTACGCCTCTCACGAGGAGTTCATCCACCACGTGCTTGAGCGCGAGCTCTCCCAGTTCGAAGACGACTCTTCGGACGACGACATCACCGAGAAGCTGCGCGGCCTGGGCTACATCAGCTAGCGCAAGACCGACCCCTTCCCGCTCGATTCCACGTCTGCGCCCATGAACGCACTCAACCACGCCTCCAACGCTCTGTTCGATCTCGTCCTCACGCCCCTCGAGGCGCTGGGGGAGGAGTTCGCGTTGATCATGGTGAGCGGCATCTTCGGCGTCCTGGCGCTGATCATCTTCAAGAAGATCTCCTCACAGAAGGGGATCAAGGCCGCCAAGGACAAGATCAAGGGCCACATGATCGAGATCCGGATCTACCAGAATGATCTGGTGCTGGTCTCGCGGGCGATCGGCAAGGTGCTCATGCGCAACCTGCAGTACGTGGGGTTGAACTTCGGGCCCTTCATTCCACTCTCCATCCCCTTCGCCTTTGTGATCGCACAGATGGTTGTGCGTTATGGGTTCGTCCCGATTCCTGTGCAGGAGGACTTCACCGGGCTCATGGCGGGCCAGGGCCTGACCGTGAAGGTGGAATTGGCCGAGGGGTACGAGCGCCAGGCTCCGGATCTTGAGCTGATCCTGCCCGAGGGCATCGAGGCCACCTCGCCGCTCGTGGCCGTTCCCGCTGAGGGCTACGTCTTCCAGGAGATCGTGGCGACCCGCTCGGGTGAGTTCGACCTGAAGTTCGTGCTGGGCGGCATCGAATCCATCAAGCAGCTGGCTGCCGGTGACGTGGCGCCCCGTGCGCTGCAACCCGAGCGAGTCTCCAGTTTCCTGTCGGCCGTGCTGTGGCCGGCTGAAGACACCTTCCCCGAGGACTCCGGCATCGCGCGCGTGTCCTTCGTCTATCCCGAGAGCGACCTGGGTTGGTTGCCCGGATCGGGACCCATGGGAGTGATCCTGGTGTTCCTCGTGGCCTCCATGGCCTTTGGGATCGCGGCTCTCAAGCCTCTCGGCGTACAGATCTAGAGCACGGGGACCTGCGTGTACCAGGCAACAATCGAACGCGCTCTGAGAGTGGCCCACGAGGCCCACTCGGGCCAGCTCCGCAAGGGCAGCGACGTTCCCTACGTGCTGCACCCCATCCACGCGGCGCTGATTCTGTCCAAGTGCGACGCGGCCGAGGACGTGATCGTCGCGACTCTCCTGCACGACGTGGTGGAAGACTGTGACGGCTGGGATCTGGACCGCATGGAGTCAGAATTTGGACCCCGCGTGCGCTCCATCGTCGCCGAAGTCACCGAGGACAAGACCCTCAGTTGGGAGGAGCGCAAGCAGGCGGCTATCGATCATGTGCCGCACCTCTCCCCGGAAGCTCTCTTGGTGAAGGGGGCGGACAAGCTGCACAACCTGTCCTCGCTCCTGGCTGACTTGCAGGCGGCCAACAACCCCGAAGAGGTCTGGCGGCCCTTCACCCGCGGCGCGCAGGAAACCCTACGCATGTCCCGCATACTGGTCGAAGCACTCGCGCTGAGACTCCCGGCTCCACTGGGTGGGGCTTTGCTGCAGACCCTCGAGGCGCTTGAGGCCGAGGCGGTCTAGCGCTCGTCTTCCAGAGCGCCACAGCTGGCGAGGACCTCAATTACACGGTCCTTGAAGGCCGGACGGCAGACCACCAGTTCGTGGTTGTGGGGGTCTTGCAGGTTGTAGCGGTGCTCGTCGCCACGCAGTTTGCAGACGTGCCAGCCGAGGGCTCGGGCCACGGTCTCCGGTGCGCAGGTGTCCCACTCCTTCAGCCCGATCTTGTGCACGTACACGTCGGCCTCTTCTGACAGCAGCATGCAGACCTTGTTGCCGACCGAACCCGCCGGCGCGGCCTCGCCACCGATCGAGTCGATGAAATTCTCCACCCAGGGCGGGGTGTGGCTGCGAGAGACGGCTACCCGGGGCTTGTCGGGCTGGGTGGAGTCGCCGGAGGAGAGCTTGCCCTCGCCATCGACTCCGTGACTCTCCTGGCCTTCCACGGTGACGCCCCAAAGGACCTTGCCCTGTGCGGGCAAGGCCACGGCTGCGAGGGCGCACTCGCCTCCCACCGTCAGAGCCACGTGCACGGCCCAGTCCGGGCGCAACTGGCTGTACTCCCGTGTCCCGTCCAGAGGGTCCACGATCCAAGCGCGATCCTTGCCGAGGCGCTCAGGTGAGTCGGCGGTCTCCTCGGAGAGGATTCCGTCCTCGGGGTAGCGGCCCAGGATCAGCCCCTGGAGGTAGCCGTCACAGGCCTGGTCACCCACGTCGGCGAGGGTCTTGCCCTCCCAGCGTTCCATGGCGCGTAGAGACATGGCTATCTCTCCGGCGGCCGCCGCGGCCGCGCGTGCAAAGGTGAGATCACGTTCAATTTCTTCGGGGCTGATAGCTTGGCTCATGGTCAAGATTTCGACACACCGCCCGCGATTGCACAACCCATGAGATTCACAAGATCACTGCTTTTCGCCAGCAGGCGGCCGGTCACGGGCGATCTCCAGGACCCGCATGGCCTCAGACCGCCAGGGGGCGTCGAGAGGTGCGAGGTCAAGGGCACGCTTCACAGTGACGGGCACCTCATCAAAGCGGCCCTGCCTCAAGAGGCTGACCCCCAGGTGGAAGTGGGCCTCGGCCCACTCGGGCCGCGCGGCGAGGGCGGAACGGTACAAGGCCTCCGCCTCCCGGGTGGTCGCCAGGCGCTGGGCGTCGTTGCTTCCAGCCAAGGGGCCCAAGAGCAGACCTGCCAGATGGAATGCCGCCGCGGGTCGGGTGCTGTCTCCGGCGAGGACCGTGCGAAACTCCTGCGCGGCCTGTGTGGCCTGGCCCGTCGCCGCCAAGGCCATGCCCAGGACCTCGCGCGTTCCGGGCGAGTCGTCTCGGGTGAGAGCCTCGCTCAGGAGTGGAACGGCCTCACTCCCGCGGCCAGCTTCCAAGAGCTCCAAACCCGCGCGCCGAGCCTGCAGGTCGGTACCCCCGCGCTCGTTCAGTTTCATTCCCCCCTCTTGGATGAGCAGGCTCAGGGCGCCAACCGCGATCAACAGACCGGCGACGGCGCGGCCTCTGAATCGGCCTGCGGCCAGCGACGACCAGATGCCATCCAGAGTTATTCCGGCCAAGATTGCGGCTATTGGCAGGATGGGTGCGCGGTACCGGCCCACCACAAAGAAGAGCATCAACAGCACACCGTAGGTGCACAAGCCTGCCCACAGGGGCAAGCTGCGCCGCGAAAGCAGGGGTGCGCACAAGGCGATCAGTAGCAGCCACCGGGAGTCCAGGGGCCAGCGAATCCATGGGGACGTGTCGCGCGCCAAAGCGAAGCCCGGCCCCAACTGTGGAATCTCCACGGGGTGCAGGAAGAAGAGGGCCTTGCGGCCGAGCCGCGCCAGGGCTTCAACCGGGTCATTGGCCATATCCCCCAGTGCCCGGCCGCGCCACCAGGCTGAAGCGGCGGAGAAGTCGAGGTCCTCCCCGCTCTCATCCATGGCAATGCGTCTGGCCACGGGATCGGTGGTCAGGTCATAGCCTGGCGGGGCCTCGAACAGACCGCTCGCTCCCTCGTGGTTGCCGACCCAGAAGTTGAATCCTCCGCTGGCAGTCAGCAGGACGGGCTCGCCCGAGGTGAAGAGGTTGCTGGCGCTGAAGGGCAGGATGGCGATGGCGAGACCGGCCAAGACGCGCTTGACGCTTGCCGCCCCCGCCTCGCGCCAGCTCTGCACGAGGAGTACGAGAGCCAAGGGCAGGGCGATGGGGCGCAGAGCGCTGGCCAGGCCCAAGGTCAGACCGGATGCGAACCAGTGACGGCTTGGGAGAGTGGAGGTCTGGGCACCCTGGGCCAGATAGAAGGCGCTGACCAGCAGCAGGGCCTGGGGGCCGGCCACCAGGATCTCGCCCCCGTAGTAGATGCTCGGTCCGTGCAGAGCCGTAAGGAGGCCCGCGATCCACCCGGCCCGTCGGCCCGTCAGGCCGGTGGCGAGGCGAGCCACCAGGAGAGCTGTCAGCGCGCCCATCGCGGCCTGCACGAGGCGTAGACTGAGCAGGGGGCTGCTCGCACTGAGCACCTGATCCAGCCCCAGAAAAGGGGCCATCAGGTAGGGGTAGAGCGGCGAGAGCAGATAGGGCTGGTCCCCGGGTGGCAAGGCGGACCACACACCCTCAGCCGTGCGCGCCATGACCTCGGCGTCCAGGTACAGAGTGGAGTCGCCAGCGGAGTGCATCGCCAGCGCGTGCCCCAGCCTCAGGACCAGGGCGAGGGCAAACAGTGCGTATCCATGGGAACGCGGGAATTGCGCGGTGGCGGCCTTCAACGGCAGCCAATCTACCGCAAGTCACCCCGGGGGCGTGCCAGCAATCGTGAGAGGAGAGCCGTGATCCCCGCACCGGAGCCAATCAGCCCGGTTTGACCACCTGGCCGGTCCAACCCATGAAGCCGCCACTCAGGTTGTGCAGACGCTCAAAACCCGAGTGGGAGAGCTCTTCGCAAACCCCCAGGGAGCGTCCGCCGCCCGCACAGTAGACCAGAACTGGCTGACCCGTCTTGGGGATCTCCTCCTTGCGCTCGGCGATCTCGTCCACCGGGATGCAAAGGGCTCCGGGGATAATGCCCTCAGCCGTCTCGTCTTGAGACCGCACGTCCAGCAGGAAGAAATTCGAATTGCCAGCCATCAGCTCCTGAGCCTCTTTGTCGCCGACTTCACGCCACAGGAGTCCCTCGCGGACCATATCAGCCGTTAGATCCTCGCCGGAGACCGAGCGGATCATGAACTGCTGGACAATGAAGAGCTCGCGCCGCAGAGCCTCTGCCACGTTCCGGGCCTGGCGACGGGTATCAGCGCGTGCCTCCTCGATCCCGGTGATGGCCTCCTGAGACTGCTTCCGGGCACTGAAGGCCAAGACAAGGGCAATGAGGGCGATTGCCAATCCAGCTAGAGGGAGGTAGTCCATGGCTGAATCCTACCACCGGGATGGTGGCCGGGTGCAAGGTCGCCCGGGGTGTGAAAATTCAGGCTGAAGAGTCGCTAGCCGCCCTTTCACCCTGCTCTGGGAAACCTATACTCATTGCGCAAAAACACGCTAGGCGGGACCTTTCGGGGCTCGCCAACACCCCCCCCCAGCCGGNGGCGAATACCGCTCACCTTCTTTCATGACGACCATCCAACAGCCCGGATCCGAGCTGCCCCTTCAACAACTCGAGAGCGTGGTCATTCGCTTTGCCGGAGATTCCGGCGACGGGATGCAGATCACCGGCAGCCAGTTCACCATGACCAGTGCATTGGTGGGCAACGACCTAGCGACCCTACCAGACTTCCCTGCGGAGATTCGGGCGCCAGTGGGGACCCGGCCTGGGGTATCTGGATTTCAATTGCAGTTCAGCGCCAATGATATCCACACGCCGGGGGATGCCCCTGACGTTCTCGTCGCCATGAATCCGGCGGCCCTCGTGGTGAATCTGAGCACCCTCAAGCCGGGCGGGCTCGTCGTCGTCAACACGGGCTCTTTCAAGGCAACGGACCTGCGCAAGGCCAGGCTCGAGACCAATCCTCTCGAAGATGGGTCCTTAGATGGGTTCCGGGTCATACCCGTCGACATCAACCAGCGCATCCTCGATGCGCTGGCCGACAGCGAACTCAGCAAGAAGGACAAGGCGCGCTGCAAGAACTTCTACACGCTCGGACTCATGTATTGGGTCTACAGCCGCCCCCTTGAGACAACCATGGAGTGGCTTGCGGTAAAGTTCGCAAAGAAGCCCGATCTGGTGGACGCGAACCAGAAGGCTTTGCAAGCGGGGTACAACGCTGGCGACATCCACGAACTGTTCCAGGGACGCTATGAAGTCCCCAAGACGGACGCGTTGCCGGCGGGGACTTACCGCAACATCAACGGGAACCAAGCCGTCGCCTTGGGTGTCGTGGCCGGAGCGCAGTTGGCGGGCTTGCGGCCCGTGCTCGGGTCCTATCCGATTACCCCGGCCTCGACCATCTTGGAAGAGTTGGCCGCGCTCAAACGATTCGGAGTGATCACGATGCAACTGGAGGACGAAATCGCCGCGGTCTGCGCTGCGATTGGTGCGTCCTTTGCTGGTTGCCTGGGAGTCACGTCGACTTCTGGTCCCGGTATGGCCCTCAAGGGAGAGGCCATGGGCCTGGCCGTCTCGGCTGAGCTGCCCCTGTTGATACTCGATATTCAGCGTGCTGGACCTTCGACGGGAATGCCCACCAAGGTGGAGCAATCCGACCTGTTGCAGGCGGTGTTTGGTCGCAACGGTGACACACCCATGCCCGTGCTGGCCGCGAGTTCACCTGCAGATGCCCTCGAGGTCACGATCGATGCCTGTCGCATTGCGGTCGAGTTCATGACCCCGGTCATTTTCCTTTCGGACAACTTTATTGCGAACGGGTCGGAACCCTGGTTGCTGCCAGACCTGGACACCCTCAAGGAATTCCCCGTTGAATTTGCGACGAACCCCGAAGGGCACCAGACCTACAAGCGGGATGGGAAGGGTTCACGGCCTTGGGTCAAGCCGGGCACGCCGAACATGGCGTTCCGCATTGGAGGACTTGAGAAGGACACGGATGGGAACATCAGCTACGACCCGGACAACCACCAATCCATGACCGACCAGCGCCACCAGAAGGTGCAGAATGTGGCTAACACCTACCCCCCCACGGAAGTCGTGGGCGAGACCAAGGGCGACCTGCTCGTGCTGGGTTGGGGTTCAAGTAAGGGGATCATCACGCAGGCCACTATCGATTCACGTCAAGCCGGTCGAAGGGTGAGCCGCGTCCATTTGCGCAACGTTTGGCCTCTGCCCAATGACTTGGACGAGGTTTTCGATGGGTTCAAGGCCATACTTGTTCCCGAGATGAACGTGGGGCAGTTGGCGCGTGTACTACGTAGCGAGATGCCTCACCATAATTTCATCTCCTACAGCAAGGTCACGGGCCAACCGTTCCTGGTTTCCGAAATCACTGAGAAAATTGCGACGATCCTGGAAAACTGACATGTCTAACCAAGCAACGCTAACGAAGAAGGATTTCCAGTCGGACCAAGAGGTGCGCTGGTGCCCAGGTTGCGGCGACTACGTCATCCTGAGCGCGATTCAAAAGCACATGGCCGAGGTCGGGGCGGATCCTTCCAAGGTCGTTTTCGTGAGCGGTATCGGGTGCTCTAGCCGATTCCCGTATTACATGAATACCTATGGCTTCCACACCATCCATGGCAGGGCTCCGGCCTTCGCGACGGGTATCAAGGCGGCCAACCCAGAATTGGATGTGTGGCTGGTCACTGGAGACGGTGACGCGATGTCTATCGGCGGCAACCATTTCATTCACGCCTTGCGCCGGAACCTCAACATGAATGTGTTGATGTTCAACAACCAGATCTACGGATTGACCAAGGGGCAGTATTCCCCCACCTCGCCCGAAGGCAAGAAAACGAAGACCTCACCCATGGGGGCCATCGACCGGCCCTTCAATCCCATTAGCCTGGCCCTTGGGGCGAACGGAACTTTTGCCGCTCGTACCCTTGATACAGATTCCAAGCACATGGCGAAGGTGTTCTCTGCCGCCCACAATCATCAGGGCGCGGCTTTCGTTGAAATCCTTCAGAACTGCGTGATCTTCAACAAGGACTTCTACAACGACACCGTGGCGAAGGACGTGCGTGCCGAAAAAACCATCGACCTCATTCCCGGAGAGAAGATGATCTTCGGAACGGAAAGCGAGAAGGGGCTGCGCGTGAATGGCTGGGACGTCGAGGTCTGCAGTGCCGAGGAAGCGGACGTATGGGATCCGGGTACGGACTCCTCCGCCCCGGCCTTCCTGATGTCGCAGATGGACGACGATCCGAACCTGCCGATGCCCCTGGGCATTTTCCGCCAGGTCGAGGCCACCTGTTACGACAAGGCGGTCAACCAGCAGATCGATGAAGCGGTTGCCAATGAAGGCCCCGGAGACCTCAAAGAACTGATCTGGTCCGGCAACTGCTGGGAAATCGACTGAGCCGCCTTCGCGCCCGTCGAGGCCACCTAAGCTGCGACCCATGCCAGTGCTTGGGGATTCCCCGGCCACTGGGGTAGGGTTCGGGCAGCCATGTTGGAGTCCGACGACAAAGTTGCCGAGGAGGGGCGCCGAGCCTGGGGTCGCAAGCCCTGGTCGATACTCTGCGTACTCCTGCCCTTGGGCCTCCTTGTGGGTACGGGGTTATCGGGTCTGGACTTCGGAACCCATTGGGATGAGAACGAGGCCTTCCTCCAACCTCTTCGCACGGCGATTGAAGAAGAGGGCTTGCTGCCCCACAGGTACAACTATCCCTCCCTCGGTTTCGCCCTGAGCATGGCGGCGCTGGCGCCCGAGGCAGTGGCGAGCATCGGCGCGGAGAGCGGCTCTGGCTCGTCCTTTCGGGCCAAGGCACTGGCACTCCTGCCTTCGGGTGAGGAGGCCAAGGCCACCCTCCAACAGGAAGGGCCGGCCAAGAGCTTTCTCCTGCGCTTGCGCGGTCTGTTTCTCTTGGCCTGTGCCCTGGGGGTTCTTTGGGTTCATCTGACAGTGTTGGCACGGGGCGGCTCGGCTGTGGAGGCGCTCTTGGCCTCGTCGATCCTGGGCTTGTCTTTCGAGGTCGCCTACCACCTGCGTTGGGTCGCACCGGATGGGCTGTTGATGGAGGCCGGGGCGTTGACCCTGCTCTTCGCGACCTTGGCCATGCGCCGTGCGAGACCCAAGTCCTGGATCCTGGCAGCTGCGGTGGCGGCGGGGCTGGGGTGCGCGTCCAAGTACCCGGGCGGGCTTCTGTTGATCCCCGCCTCCTTGGCGGCCCTGCACCCGGGCCTGGCGGGGGGCCGCATCAGTGCACCGGCCCTACGCCGTGGGGCTCTGTGGGTCCTGGCGGTTGTGGTTGTATTTGCCGCGGTCTTCACAATCGTGACTCCCGGCGTGCTGCTGGACTCCGATAAGTTCTGGGCAGACGTCAGATTCGAACGGACCCACTACACCCAAGGCGGGCACGGGCCGTACACGGTGGCCGCCGGCTGGGAGCACCTGATCTTGAACCTGCGCTACCTGGGGTTCCAGGGGCTGTCACATTACCCCCTCCTGGCCATGGGGCTCGCCTTACTCGCGTTGCTGGGGGCTTGGAGGTTGTGGGCGGAGGACCGTTGGAGCGCGGCACTGCTGACCTTTCTGCCCCTCGCCCACCTGGCCTACATGTCCAGCGTCCGGGTGTTCCTCGTACGCAACCTGCTCGTACTCTTGCCCTTCATGGCGATACTCGCCGCGCGCGGCGGAGTGTGGCTTCTCGAGAAGTCTCCAGCAGACAAACGCGCCTGGCTCGCGGGTCTACTGCTCGGCGTTCTCTATCTCACGAATGGCTCCATGCTGATCAGCTCCGCCGGATCGATAGGGGAGGCCTGGCCCGATCAGGCTCTGCAGGAGCTTGCCGCAGACTTGCATCAGCGTTCAGAAGAGCAGGTCTACCTGGCGCCTTCCATCCGCCAGGCCTTGGCCGATCGGGGCCTTGATCAGGGGCTCGATCATCTGGCGGACCAGCTGTCCCCCGACGTCACTTCCGTCGTGGTACACAGCAAGAACGGAATCGATGGCGGTGCGAACATGAGCTGGGGCTTCCACCCGGGGTTCATCGATTGGTATGGGTCGCGGGAAGTTAACTTCGCTTACTACCCGACCTGGGTGGCTGACAAACTGGTGTGGATCTCAGTTCGAGCCTTGGCGGAGCACGACCTGTCTGTTCGCCAGCCCCCGCGCAAGTAGCGCTAGGCCTAGCTCAGCTTCTCGACCTGGCCAAGCGGCACCCAGCTCTGGACGTTGCTGGCGGGAAAGGTGCAGTCACGTTGTTTGACGTCGACCCCATACGTGGCTGTCTCGCGCACCCAATGCTCTCGGTCTCCTTCTTGCCCGGCCTCCCACACATCTACATCGTGCATCAAGACTTCGAAGCCGTTGGATTCGTCGAAGCGCCCGATGATGGCACCGCCCCCTTCCAGTTCAATCACCAGGTTCATGCCATGCGGGGCGTTTGCAATATTATCGCTCATGGATCTGTCTCGTTTATGGATGTCAAATGAGGGCGTAGGGGCAGACTCGCGGCCAAGAGGATACCAGGGGCCAGTGTTCTGTGGTGGCTTGGGCGTGGGCCCGTTAGGATGAGCCGCATCCTGTTGGAGCCACGAAACCAACTTCGACTCTGCCCCCCCCCGAGACCCATGCAAGAAGCCAAAACCATCTGGTTCAACGGTTCGCTGATCCCCTGGAAGGACGCGAACGTTCACGTTCTCAGCCACGCGATGCACTACGGCAGCGGTGCGTTTGAGGGTATGCGTGCGTACGAGGTAGACGGGCGCGCAGCGATCGTGGGGCTTGACGCACACGTTCAGAGGCTCTTCGACTCGTGCCGTGTGCTCTACATGGACCTTCCCTTCACACCCGAGCAGGTGAGTGCAGGCATCCGGGACACGATCAAGAGCAACGGCCACACATCTTGCTATATCCGGCCCCTGGCCTTTCGCGGCTACGCGGAAATCGGCGTCATGCCGGACGCCTGCCCGGTGGAGTTGGCCATAGCCACCTTCCCTTGGGGCGCATATCACGGCACGGACGGTCTGGAGAACGGTGTGGACGTGGGTGTTTCCAGCTGGCGGCGTATGGCACCCGACACGCACCCGGCCATGGCCAAGATCACGGGCAACTATGTGAACTCCATGCTGGTCGTCATGGAGGCCAAGCGTCACGGGTATGCGGAGGGCATCGTGCTGGACACGGCGGGCTACGTCAGCGAAGGCAGCGGCGAGAACCTGTTCTTTGTGAAGGACGGGGCCCTGCTCACCCCAGCCCTCGGCGATTCGATCCTGCCCGGCATCACGCGCGGGTACGTGATTGATCTGTGCAGGGAACGGGGGCTTGAGGTGAAGGAAACGCGGATCGTGAGAGAGATGATGTACAACTGCGACGAGATGTTCATGACCGGCACCGCCGCGGAGATCACCCCGGTGCGCAGTGTGGATCGCCACACTCTTGGCGATGGCAAGCCCGGGAAGATCACCAAACAATTGCAGGACGAGTACTTTGGGATCTTGCACGGTCGCAAGCCCGATCGTCACGGCTGGCTGACCCTTGTCGAGAGCGAGCAAGCGGGCGAGGCTCCGGCGGTCGGCGCGGGAGCGGGACAAGAAGGGTAGTGGGCTCGTCGTGCTCCTGGGAGGGACGAGCGATCGCGGCTTGGGCGGCGATAGCGTTGGCAAGCCCGGCATATTCGCAGAACGGCGACGCCAAGGGCGAAGTGCAACCCGACCTTCCCGCGGATTTGGTTGTTCCTTCCGCGCCGGCGCTCTCCGCCGAAGATGAACTGACGACCTTCACCCTCGCGCCCGGGCTGCGCGTGGAGCTCGTCGCTGCCGACCCCCTTATCAACGACCCCATCGCCGCGGAGTTTGACGAGCGCGGGCGTCTGTGGGTTGTGGAGATGCTCGGCTACATGCCCAACGTGGACGGGACCGGGGAGGCCGAGCCGATCGGGAAGATCGCCATCCTGAGCGATGAAGACGGCGATGGACGGATGGACGCGCGCGTGGAGTTCATGAAGGACCTTGTCCTGCCTCGATCGGTACATCCATGCCTGGATGGGGCGCTCGTGATATTGCCGGGTCAGGTGCTGTTCTGCCGCGACGAAGACGGTGACGGTGACGCAGACTCCACCGAGGTCATCGACACGTTCAACGGTGGTATCTCCAGCCCGGAGCACTCTCTCAATGGCTTCGAGCGTACGCTCGACAATTGGTATCGATGTGCGAATGGACGCGTCAAGTACCGCCTCCGCGCCGGTCAGTGGGAGCGTGCGCAGACGACGGGTGGCGGCCAGTGGGGAATCACCAAGGACGATCTGGGTCGCATCATGTTCAATGGCAACTCGGATCCCCTGCGCGGCGATCTGTTCCCTTCAGCCTACAGCCTGCGCAATCCGAGCCTGGGCAATCTGGCCGGCATGAATCGGCGGTTCGCCCACGATTTCTCGACTTGGCCCGTGCGCATTACTCCGGGCGTGAATCGCGGCTATCGCCCGGCAACCCTGCGCGATGATTTCACCCTCAATCGCGTGACAGGCACCTGCGGGCCTCACGTCTACCGCGGCACGGGTCTGGGAGAGGGCTTCAACGGCGATGCCTTCGTTCCCGAACCCTGCGGAAACCTCGTCAAGCGCTATCGCTTCGAGATCAAGGATGGTCTCGGGCTGGACGCCAAGTTGGCCTACCAGGGGCGGGAGTTCATCGCTTCAACGGACGAACGGTTTCGGCCGGTGAATGCCTTCGGGGGACCCGATGGAGGCCTGTATCTGGTGGACTTGTACCGGGGGATACTTCAGCACCGCCTCTTTGTGACCACGTTCCTGCGCAAGCAGATTCTGGCGCGGGGCTTGGACAAACCTCTGGGCTTGGGTCGCATCTGGCGCATTGTGAGTGAGGACCACGAGGCCCCCGAGGCCATTGATCTATCCCAGTCGACCTGGAGCGAGCTCGTCGCTGCTCTCGCGTCTCCGAACGGTTGGCTGCGCGACACGGCCCAACGCATCCTAGTGGAGGAGTGGGAAGAGGCCCCGTTCGTAGAGGACCTGCTCATCGATTTGGCGCAGGAATCACCCCATGCGCTCGGACGGTTGCACGCGCTCTGGACGCTGGCGGGGATCGGGTCCGTGGACCGCGACCTGATTCTGGCGGCCATCGCAGACCCTGATCCACGGGTGGCAGCGGCGGCCGTGCGTGTGGGAGAGGAGTACCTGTCGACCGGCCGCAAAGAAATCGTCGGCGCCGTGGAAGCGCTTGCCCTGCGGACTGGCGATGCGCGCCTACGCCACCAATGTGTTCTCTCCTTGGGGGCCGTACAGACCTCGGTGGGGGACGGCGCCATAGCTCGCATCCTCACGACCGACTGTTCGACCGCCGAGATTCAAACGGCGTCCATCAGTGGCCTCTACACCCGCGAAGCCGATCTTGTCGCGACACTCCTGGCCGACCCGGAATGGGAAGAGGAGAGACCGGGCCGAGCCAACCTGCTGAAACAGCTGGCCCGCTGCGTCGTACGCCAAGGAACGGCGGGGCCTATCGAGGCTCTTCTGCGCATGTCGTCCGAGCAAGGCGCGGCGCAAGGATGGCGCGCTCGAGCACTCTGTGCCGGACTCTTGGCGGGTCGCTCCAAGGGGCCCAAGGGTGGTCTGCGGCCCGTGATGGTGACTTCGGAGCCCAAGGGTTTGGAGGCCCTGGCGGCCGTCCTGGGCGGCGACGGGCCCGCGACGCTGGAGGCCATCGGCTGGCCCGGCAAGCCTGGCCTCCCAGAGGATCTGGTCATACGGCCCATGACTCCAGCGGAGCAAGGACGATTCGAGCGCGGAGCTCTGGTGTTCCGCGATCTTTGTTCCACCTGCCACCAGGCCTCGGGTCGAGGTCAGGCAGGGATGGCCCCCCCCCTGCGCGGATCGGAGTGGGTCTTCGGGAGCGAGGAGCGTCTGGTGCGCATTCTTGCCCACGGTTTGCAGGGTCCGATTCGGGTAGACGGCAAACAGTGGGACATGGAGATGCCTGCTTTTGCCGGCAGCCCCGAAGAGGTGGCTTCAATCCTCACCTACATCCGGCGTGAATGGGGCCATGGTGCGGACCCGGTGACGGCCGAATCGGTGGAGCGCATCCTCGAGGAGTGCGGCCCTCGGGCGGATGCCTGGACGGCGGCAGAGCTGGACACGCTGCGCTGAACCTAGAGGCGCCGCACCTGGGGATTGCGCCACAGATATTGGCCGCGGTTTCCGTTGTGCACCTGGAGACCAAAGAAGCCCGTCAGCAACGGGTTATCATCCACGAGGTGTGCCGTCGTGACGCCGTTGACCCAGATGCGCAGGTCGTTGCCCTTGGCTTGGATGAAGTAATGGTTCCACTCCGCAAGACGAAACGCCTCGCGCCCTGCAGGGTGGTTTTCAAGGTTGGCGATCCATGCGCGCCGGCCCTCTTCAAAAATACCCCCGGACCATGCACGCGGGCTGCAGTCGATCTCCGCCTGGTAGCCAAAGACCACACCGTCGCGCTCGCGGTAATCCGAGCGAAATTGAATGCCTGAGTTGCCTGATTCCCCGATGCGCACGTCCACCTGAAACTGGAAGTCCTCAAAAATCTCATCGGTGACCAGGAACGAGTTTCGACCCAGGTGCCCGTTGACATCGCCAATAATGGTGTCACCGTCTCGAACGTACCGGGCTTTGCCCGCCACAGTCCAACCACCAAGCCCCTCTTCTTGCAGCAACGACTCCCAGCCGTCCTCCAGGTCCAGGTCGCGTATCCGAATGGTTCGATACCAGACTTCGCCGCCGTGATCTTGCAGCAAGATGTGTCCAGGCCTTTCACTGGCAAACTCAGGGAGGGACTTGAACTTGCTCCGTGCGAGGCGAGCGGCCCAGTCCTCGCTGTCGACGTCCGCGCTGAGAATCAGCTGACCGTTGAGCCAGTGTTCGATTTGCCCTCCTCGGCAGACGATGCGCGATTGGTTGAACTGGCCAGCATGCCGCAGTTGCTTGTCTTGGGCCGGCGTCAGGGCATAGAGAGCGCCCGCCGCTGAGAGGGGGTTGTCGTCCTCATTGGTGCCTGCGTCGTCGAGGATCTGGAACTCCGGTCCGAGCAGGGCGTTGCCCTCGCGCCGCACCCTGTACTTCACGCCGCTATTTGTGCCCCTGGCCACCTTCCATTCAAAGGCCAGCTCGAAGTTCCTGTAGGTGTCGTCGGATAGAAGGTCTCCGCCACCGGAAGTATTGCGCAGACACCCGCTCTGAATGGTCCATCCCTTGTCCGGAAAGCCCTCGCCGCCGGCGCGATGCCACCCACGGGTGGACTGGCCGTCAAAAAGAAGGCGCCAGCCGGCCTGGGCTTCTTCCAGGCTAAGGTGGTTGGGTTGCGCGAGGCCATCGGTGACCTCGCCTGTGGCAGCCCACTCCGTGCCCCGCACAATCAACGTGCGCAGCTGCGGATCGTAGTGTGACACCTTTGTTTGCTCTTGGCCGCTCCAGACATGGGCAAGCGGCGTATGGAAGAATCGGCCTTTACCGAAGGATCCTACGATGATCATGGGCTCGTCGTTACCGGTGCCACCGCTCTCCTTGCTTGAGTGCGAGACTCCGATCACCGTGCGCTCGAAACCCTCAACACGCACCAAGCGATGGTATAGCTCGTCGGGGTGATCGACGAAGTTGGGCATGGTGGAGGTGATCGGATGGTCGTAGTCGAGTACCTCCAGCCCAAAAGGGTGAAAGCGTCCGTGGCCGGTGCCCTGTCGCCAGAGATGGCCGACGAGCTGTTCGAATTCCACCCATCCGGGGAAGGCGTTGTTGGCTGCGTGAATGACGCTTACGCCTACCCCTCCTCGTATTGCCTTGAGGAATGAGGCCTCGGCAGCTTCGCCCCAACGGGGTCCGTTGTAGTCGAGCACCAAGGCCTGGTAGCTGGCGAGAGCCTTCTCGTCCGCAAGGTCCGTGGCGGGGTCATAGGTGATCGTCACGTCGAACAAGCCGCTCTCGTCCAGCATGGACTCAATTGAGGGCGTGGTCCATCGCCAGTCGTGGTTGTTGGCCCCCGAGACGATCAAGACCGGGATCTTGTCCTGCGCGCTCTGGTGGGCGTGAAGGTGCGGGGCGGGGAGAAGGGTAAGGGCGGCGACGATCAGGGTGCGGTTCATGGTGGGCTCCGTGTGCGATGAGGATACCGCAACTGCTTTCACACCGCTCGCGAGTGCTGGGGTAGCCTCTGGGTCGAGGCCCATTCAATGATCCGAACTCTGATTGCCACTCTGTCGTGCTCCCTACTCTGGTTTGCCTTGGTGGCGGGGGACGATGCGCCCGAAACGCGTTGGTGGAAGGGCAATACCCACACTCACACCCTCTGGAGTGATGGTCGTGCGGCGCCCGAGTGGGTCGCCAAGCAGTACGTGGATGGAGGCTATGACTTCCTTGTGCTCTCCGACCACAACACGATTCAGGCGGGAGAGCGCTGGTTCCCGGTCTCGGAGGACGGCAGCAGCCGCTTGAGCCCCAAGGAGTTGGACGGACTGATTGCCGAATTTGGAGCTGAGGCCGTGCAATTGCGCACGACCGAGACGGGCCGAGAGATGCGCCTCCTGACCCTCCCGGAGCTCCGCCAGCGCTTCGAAGTGCCCGGGGAGTTCCTGTTCATCCAGGGTGAGGAAGTCACCAGCCATTTTCGTTCGACCGGCGAGAAGCCGGTGAACTATCCGGTGCATATCAACGCGGTGAACATTGAGGCTTACATTGCCCCGCGCGGGGGAGATTCGGTGAGCGACCTGCTCAACGAGAGCCTTGAGGCCATCATCGCTCATGGCGAGGAGAGTGGACGCCCCGTCCTGGCTCACCTCAACCACCCCAATTTTGGTTGGGGGGTGACCTGGCAAGACGTGGCGCGCATGGGGGCGGACCGTTTCTTCGAGGTTTACAACGGACACCGCGGAGTTCGCAGTCATGGCGACGAGACCCATCCATCTACGGAGTCCATCTGGGACCAGGCCCTCACCTTGCGCTTGACGGCCCTTGGACTCGGCCCCCTGTTCGGCGTGGCCACCGACGACGCCCATGACTACTACGGTGGCCTGACCTCACAGTCCGGACGTGGCTGGATCATGGTGCGCAGCGCCAGCCTGGACGGTGACTCGCTTGTGCGTGCCATGCGTGCGGGAGAATTCTACGCCTCAAGTGGTGTCACGCTGGACGACGTACAGATGGGCGACGGCGCCTATCGGGTTTCGATTCGGGCCCAACCAGGGGAGACCTTCGTCACCCGCTTCGTGGGAACCCGAATCGTGGATGGGACCGTGGCTACGGTGGGGGAAGTTCTCGCTGAACAGGCGGGGTTGAGCGCAGTCTATGAACCCAAAGGAGACGAGCTGTACATCCGTGCTGTTGTCACCTCCTCCCGCCTGCACCCCAACCCCTATGCCGAGGGCGATCGAGAGATGGCCTGGGGGCAGCCGTGGGTGCGCTGAGCGTCAGTCCACGACCCTCACCTCGAGAGCTTCAACGCTGACCGTCGACGCAGCGTGACCGTGCTCAATGGCGATATGGCCTGGCCCGAAGCGCCTCTCCACATCCATGTAGTCCGTGAGCATCACGCCATTGACCCAGATGCGGATGTGGGTACCGCCCTCCACCTCCCGTACCGAGACGAAGTAATTGAACCAGGTGTCGGACGGAATCAATTGGGCTCGAATGGAGTTAAGGCCTGCAAGGCTGCCGGTCTTCTCCATGTTGGGGAAGGTGCTGTTGATCAGCGCGGCGTAGCCCTCTACTACCTCGAGGGGATCTTGAACACGGAAGATCAGGCTCGCCTGGCCTCCATCCGAGATCTTGACCCGCGCACGCAGGTCAAACGAGCGGTAGTCGTTGCGGGTAGAGATCAATGCTCCCTTGGGCCCGCTGGCTACGAGTGTTACATCGTCCAATTCCCACTCGGCATCGCCAGTGAGGATCCAGTCGTCGAATTGTTCTTCGGGGAATACGGGTGACCACTTGGGGCTACCGGTGCGGGGCAGGGGAGAGGGGTGTCCACGCTCCGTGGGCCGCACCCGGATGTCCCTAAATGCCACCTCGCTGCCTTCGCCCCAAAGCACCACAGGGCCGACTGGCGCCTCAGTTTCATAGATCGAGGTCGCGGAAACTCCGGGCACGTTGACGCCTTCCAGTACGGTGCGCCCATCAACCAAGATCTGCTCAAAGCGCGCATCGCTGACCTTGCCATCCTTACCCAACCGAGGGGCGCGGAAACGAAGGTCCACTTCGTGCCACTCACCGGCGTGCCGATAGGCATTGAAGCGCGGTGCGATGGTGTCCCATGACTCTGCGCCGTTGATACTAAAGCAAAGCCCGGTCTCACCTTCTTTCCCCTTGGGGGAGTCGATCAAGGCAACCTCGTAGCGCCCCATCAACAGAATCCCTGAGCGGCCACCCTCAGGCAGCATGAAGCCCAGGTGTAACTCACAGTCACCAAAGCTGTTCTTGGTGGTGTAGTGGCTCGGTTGATCACCGGCGTTCACCAAGGCTCCATTACCTACGGTGATGTCGAAGTGGGTTCCCTCATCACGGGCGATCTCTGCATTCACCAACTCCCAACCTTCGGAGCTAAAACGATCCATGGGGTCTCCCCAGGAGAGCATCAGCCAACCTTCCTGGCCGGATTCCTTGCTGGGCGGTGGGGGCACGATCTTGCTCACATGCTGATTCGTGAGCGGCCCTTCAGGTAACTGGTTGATGGTGTAAGCGAACTCGGGGTGCAGGAGGGGTTGCCCTTGTGCTCCCAATAGACCGTTGAGCTTCACCCGCGCCACCATGGCAGGCGTGAGTCCGGTGGTTTGGATTCTCAGGTGGGTCCGGTCTTCAGAAAGGACACAGCCCGTCACCTCCACGCTGGTGCGGTGCTGGGGAGGGCTGCCGTACTCCCACCAGTAGTTGTAGTCGTATTGGTACAGGCTCGCGCAGTCGAGCGAGAGGGCTGTCCCCGCGGCTAGCGGCTTGGTGAATGCCACGTCGAACCCATCCTGCAGGAGATGAACGTCCTGAATCTCCAATGGCGAGCGGCCGGTCCAGCGTATCCGTGCCAGCCCATCCGCCGGAGCTCGGCCGCCCCAGCCGCGGTTGGTCATTCCACAGAACAGGGTCCCCTGCGGGCTGAACAAGACGCGCGCCACAGAGCCGACGTCCTGGCGGAACGGTTGAATCCAGCCTTGGTACTCCCCGCGCACCTTCTCCATGTTGCAGCGCAGCACCATGCCGTTCGTGAGTTCGGCCACGAAGAGGTCGTCAGCGAAAGGGCCGAAGGCACCGCCCGTGCTGTCGTGCACCATGTTTCCCGTGGATCTTGACCACTCGTAGGGGATCCACACCGCGGCTGGGCGGCGTTGGGTAGCCGCCGCCGGGGGAGGCACCTCGTCGCTGGCAAGGGTGCCCGAGGTGCGGTACTCGGCCGTCCACTCGAGCGAGGCGGGGTGACCGTAGAAGCCATCTCGCACAAGGTGGTAGATGGGGCTGGACGCGCACCAATCCCCCTGGTTGTCCGTGATGAAGATGTCACCTTGCGCGTTTTTTCCCACACCGCTTGGAGAGCGAAAGCCCTTGGCCCACGGGGTTATCTCCCCTTCGGGTGAGATACGCAGTGCCCAGCCGCGGTAGGGCACCGCCGACTTGCCATGCCACCACTGCGGGTTGAAGAACGCCACGTTCAGGGTGACAAAGAAATTTCCCGCGTCGTCGCGGGGGAGGCCAAACGCAAACTCGTGATAGTTGCCCGACAGTCCCCAATCATCACAGAGCGTGTCAATCTGATCGCAGAGGCCATCACCATCCAAGTCTCTCAGGCGCGAGAGCTCGCCGCGCTGAACCACGTGGATGTCTCCATCGACCACGTTCAGTCCCAGGCCCTCCCACATTCCCTCTGCGAAGAGCCTCCAGCGGGCATCCTCCACGTCCTCCACTTCCGGGTTCTCCAGGATCCAGACCTGACCGCGCCGGGTCGCGACGGCCAGCTCGCCGCCGGGCAGGAATCCCATGCCGCCGATCTCAAGCCGTTCGCCGGGGGGAACAGGGAACTGCTCCACCGTGTAGTAATCGTTCTCATCTTCGAACGATGGGGGCGCACCCGCGAGGATCCCGGGTGCCAGGACGAGCAGGAGCACGATGAGGCGGGAGGGGCTCATCGGGTTTGCTCCAAGAGGCTTGGCAATATGTCCTCGCCCGAATCCAAGGCGGTGACCATGAGCACTTCGAGCTCGGCTATCTGCCCGGGCTCCATGGTCAACTGCAAGCTCTGGGGCTGCACCCGCATGCTGGCTGGCCCGCGCAAGATGACTAGGCGCTGCAGGCCGTCGTTCTGGACCCGAGATGAAGCGTGAGCCTGGCTGCCTTCACCCCGCGTCTCCATTATCCCCGTGGGATCCCCGCAGCCTTGGGTCAGGTAGGACGTGTTGAACTCAAGAACACAGCGTGTGGCGCCGGCTTCCAGGCGCAGTACCCGAACGAAACCCGCACCAGCCGAGGTGTCCGCTACCCGGGGCTCTTCATGAACCTTGGCCATGACGGCTCCGTTCTCTCCCTCCAGCCAATAGACAAGGCCCGCACGGTGCCCTGCGGTCCACGTCCGCTTCAGTTGTGAATGTAGAGGCTCACGCTTCACCCCGCGCGGTGACTCGTGTACCGCAACGAAGCCCGGCCCCGGGTCCCCCTTGGCGCAGATCAGCGTTGGTTTCCCCAGGGGCAAGAGCGGCTTTCCGCCGCGCTCCGTCCAATCCCGGCGTTGCACGAAATCACCTTGGCGCACGGCAATGAACCGCACGTCATCGACGCGGTACTCAAAGGACGCGCCGCTGGTGAGCCCAACCAGCAAGCCCCGTGTTCGCTGGGGCGCCCCTTCAATGATGGGAGGCAGAAACCCGCGTACGATCTGAGCGCGATCGGTTATCTGCAGAATGGTCTCGGACACGGAGACGGCCTTGCGCTCGGGCCCAAGGGAGATCACATAGTCGGCGAGAGCAGCGAGTTCGACCTCCGGAATTGCCCCGGCATGAGATGGCATGGGAGTGCCGGGAATTCCAAAGGTGATAGTGCGCAGAATGGCCGTGCGCGTGTTGCCATAGGAGAAGCCGCCGTCCTTGAAGGAGCGTGCGGGCTGAGGCAGTTCAGCTGTCCCATCGCCTGCGCCCTCAGGGCCGTGGCAGCGGGCGCACAGCTCTAGGTACCGCCCTCGGGCGTCGTGCGTTTTTTCCTGGGGGCCGGCGTGGGCGCCTACCTGAGCGGCCCAAAGGGCCAGGAGGTAAATTCCAAGTTGCTTAGAGGGGAAGGGCATTGGAGCAGCCTACGCAGAGCTCTTGCCCCAAGCCAGATGAGCCTATGCCGTGCGGGTAAGTTATCCTCGCGCCCATCATGGTCATGACAATCCGATACCTCGCCCGAGCCATGGGCGGCGCGGCGCTCTGTTTTCCGCTCCTCACGAGCACCGCGGAAGCACAAGAAGATCAAGCACGCCCGGTCAAGGCTTCTGGTGGTGAGCTCAGCCGCGCCCAGGAGGTCTTCGACGTCAAGCACTACCGGTTGGAGCTTGAGATCTTCCCCGACGAGAAGCGCATCGCCGGGACCTTGACCATGACGGCCAAGCTCGTGGAATCGACAGGTGCGATCATGCTGGATCTGGATGATGCCCTGACGGTTGACGGAGTTTGGATCAGTGCCCCTGGGGCCGACTCTCTCGTACTGTCCAAGGTCTCCTTCCGTCACCATGACGGCGAAATCCAGATCCCCCTCTCCCGCCGTAGCACGGGCGAGACCTTTGTTGTGCACGTGAAGTACGGCGGGGTTCCGCGTGAGGCCCCGCGTCCGCCCTGGGATGGAGGGTTTACCTGGTCGAGAACCGCAGATGGGTCGCATTGGATTGCGACGACGTGTCAGGGGGAGGGCGCGGACGTCTGGTGGCCCTGCAAGGACCATCCCTCCGATGAGCCCGATTCCATGGACATTGTCGTCACGGTTCCCGCGCCCCTGGTGGTGGCGAGCAATGGCCGGCTTCTGGAAGTTCGAGAGGCTTCAGGCGACAGGCTCACGCACCACTGGCACGTGTCCACTCCCATCAACAACTACGGAGTGGCCCTCAACATCGCGCCCTATGAGACCATCACCACTCAGTACCAGGGCGTGGAGGGTGAGCCTTTTGAGTTCACCTATTGGGTTCTCCCCGAGAACCGGGTCAAGGGCGAGAAACTCTTCGAGGAGTTCCAGCGTCAGATGGCCTTCTTTGAGGATGTTTGCGGCCCCTACCCGTTCCGCGCCGACAAGTACGGCGTCGCTGAGACGCCGCACCTGGGCATGGAGCACCAGAGCATCATCGCCTACGGCAACGGCTATCGCGGGGACATCGTTACCGGCTACGACTACGACTGGTTGCATCACCACGAGCTCTCTCACGAGTGGTGGGCCAATCTCGTCACCGCCAGGGATTGGAAGGACTTCTGGATCCACGAGGGCATCGGTACATACCTGCAGGCCGTGTACCTGGAGCGGCGCTTCGGGCCAGAGGCCTATGCCAAGAAGATGGCCACAGATCTCAAACGCATCGAGAACAAGGGCAGCGTGGCTCCGCGTGGTGCGCGCACGACCAAGGACATGTACTTCGCATCCAAGCGCCCCGATGCTCCAGACATCGACGTGTACATGAAGGGTTCATGGATCTGCCACAGCCTGCGCTGGCTCGTGGGAGACGAGGTCTTCTTCAAGATTCTGCGCCGCTGGGCTTATCCCGACCCCACCATGGAATCGAGCCGTGACGGCTCGGCCTGCCGCTTTGCTTCTACAGATGAGTTGCAGGCTATCGCAGAGGAGCTCTCGGGCATGGACCTTGGGTGGTTCTTCGAGATCTACCTGCGGCAACCAGATCTTCCCGAGTTGGAAGTCTCCATTGCCGGTCGCCAGTGCACCTTGAGTTGGAAGACTCCCGGCGGCATGGCCTTCCCCATGCCCGTGGAGGTGTTGGTCGCAGGCAAGTTGCAGCGCGTCGCGATGGAAGAGGGCACGAGCGTCCTCATCATTCCGCGGGGAGCCTCGCCTCAGGCTGATCCAAACTCGCGGGTCCTGATGAAGCGCCCCAGGTAGGCACTCTTGTAGCTAGCGCAGGAACTTCTGCACTTTCTCCACTTCCCCGGTGGATCCCAGGATCACGCTGGTCCGCTCGTGGAGTTCGCGCGGTTGGATCTCCAGCGTGCGCTGCAGGCCCGAGAAGGACTTGCCTCCGGCCTGCTCGATCAGCATGGACATGGGGTTGGCTTCGTACATCAAGCGCAACTTGCCATTGGGCGCCTTCTCGGTGGGCGGATACATGAACACCCCGCCCTTCATCAAGATACGGTGTACGTCGGCGACCATGGTGCCGACGTATCGCTGTGAGTAGCCGTTCTCATGGGCCCAAGCCAGATACTCCTGGTAGCCGCTGGGGAAGCTGGAGGTGTAAGCCTCGTTGAGCGAATAGTTCTTGCTCTTCTCGGGGATACGGATGTCCTTCTCCACCAACAGGAACGAGCCGATCTGTGGGTCGAGTACGAACATCTGGACTCCATTACCTGTAGTCAGGACCAGAACCGTGGACGGCCCATACAACACGTAGCCTGCTGCCAGCTGGTTCACGCCCGGCTGGAGCGGTGAGTTCTCAATGGGGTGGGCTCGGCGGTCGTGGTGCAGGACGCTAAAAATGGTCCCGACGCCGCCGCAAACATCCAAGTTTGATGAGCCATCTAGGGGGTCGAATAGAACCACGTAGGGCCGCTCACCGTCCGTCTCCCGATGGATAATCAGGGGCTCCTCGTTCTCCTCGGAGGCCACGATGGCCACCGTGGGTCGCGTGCCCAGGCAGCGCAGCAGGCACTCGTTGGCTATCACGTCCAGTTTCTGCTGAGACTCTGCATGGACGTTCTCGGCTCCGGCATCTCCCAACACGGCTTCGATGCGTGCACGCCGGCAACGGGCCGCGATGAACTTGGCCGAGAGGCTGATGGCCGACAGCACCCAGGTGAAATCCCCATTGGCCTCGGGGTACCGCGACTCCTGTGAGAGGAGGTAGGACTGGATTGAGGTGAGGTTCTGCGACTCGGTGAGGGCGATATGGTCTTCAAGCATGATGGAAGAGAGCGAAAGCCCCCCCCAATGGGTACCCCCTTTTGACCTCCGGCACAAACCCAGCCAGTGGACTAATTGAAGAGGAGGTCGACCTGACGTGCAACTTCTTCCGCAGCATCAAGGATGCGGTGGGAGGATGCGCTGAACAGCTCTGCCGGAAGGACGATTATCCGGCCTTTTTTAACGGCCTCCAAATGAGACAGTACGGGTTCGTTGCGTAGAAACTCTGCCCCCGGCGACACCATGTCGCGCCCCGTGCTTGTCAGGAATACCTCAGGACTAATGCTGAGGATCTCCTCCAGGCTGAGTTCACAATGGCCCTTCCCGTCCACCGCGTTCTCCATGCCAGCGAGTGCGATGGCCAGATCCAGCGTCGTCCCCGTGCCCGACGTGTGTCCGCCCGCCCCGAAATTCGAGTACGCCACCATGCGGCGTGAAGGCCGGCCCGCAGCGGCGAGCTTGGACCGGCGCGCGGCCAGATCATCCATGAGGGTTTCGGCGCGGTCCTGCACACCCAAGGCCCTTCCGGCCAAGGAGATGCCAGCCTCGATCTCAATCCAACTCTTGGCATCGGGTAGGGGCAAGACGGGGATGTTCACCGAACGCGCCACCCATAGAGGTCCCTGATAGGACCAGGGAGCTGCGATGATCAGGTCCGGCTTGAGGGCGAGGATGGCCTCGCCCTCAAGTGCGTTCAGAACCGTGTGCTCACTCCATCTCTCGGGTTCGCGGGCTGCCACTGACCACGAGAATGCAGCCAGGGGAATGGCGATGACCCGATCGTGAAGTTCCAGGTCCGTGAGCAGATCCACGGCGGCAGAGGTTGCCGGCAGAATGCGCTGAGCCTGATTTGGAACATGAAGTAGCGAGCCGTCGCCCAGGGTCACAGAGCGCATGCCTGCCGGTACCGCACCGGGATCGGGGAGCGAGGTCTGCTCGCCACCGCAGCTCGAAACGCAGATCCCCAGCATGCATCCGGCAAGCAGCGTGGACTTGCGGGCTCCGAGGCTTGGAGCCGATGGGCGGAAAGGGAGCATGAGGGCAGGGTAGCAGGTCCCGGCCGAGCCACCACCCGAGCCCTCTAGATGTCAGAGCCCGCCGCGGGTCGCAGCATTGTGCTTGTGATCTTGCTAACCGTGTCGGCATAGCGGGGCAGATCCCGCATGCGGGCCCAGTCGGGATGCTTCAGGAAACGCTGCCAGTGCTCCTTGTGCGCCTCCTCACTTTCGGCTGACAGCATGTAGACGAGGTTGGGCATGTCTGCAGCCCCGAACGATTCACCGAAGAACACAGGCCCCAATTCGACGTCTTGCATGAGTTGGATCTCGCCCGTGTTGAACATCTCAACCTTACGCCGTGCCAACTCTTCATTGCGGCTCTCATAAATGCGCAGCTCCAACAGGCGCTCCTGGCTCTTCGAGGGAGGGGGGATCACCTGGGGCAGTCCATCGAAGGCCCTCAGTATCCGACTCTCGATCCTCGTGTAGGGCAGGGGTGCGCCGCTTGGAGCAAACTCCTTGGCTAAAGCCAAGAACTCCACGTCTTCGTCCAGACGAGTATTGCGCTCTAGTAGCTGGCTCGGGCTCGAGTAGGGGCACAGGAGGTAGACGTCCAACACTCCATCTTCCACGGGTGTGAATACCCCGACCGGTCCTATGCCCTGACGGTGCAGAGCGGGCTGGTACGCGTCCCGCACGAACTGAAGTGTTGCCAGTTGCCCTTCTGGGGTAGAGCAATGGTAGGCCCTCAACTCCAGCAGGCTTGTCGAGCTCTTCGACCCCTTGGGTAAGCCAGCGCATCCTCCCAGGATGACCAAGAGAGCAAGCAGGAGACGGGTGCACGGTTGTGAGGATGATCGCATGACGGTTTTCGTAAGGGTGAGCGCGGCCTAGGGGGTGCCGCTATTCCAAGGTCTCCGCGAGAGCAAATTTCTTTAGGAGTGTCTCTTGAGGCAAGTGAAATCTCGTGACCCAGCGGCGAAACGCTGAGCAGTAGGTGCCGCGTCGGAAAGCTCTGGTTCCTGAGAAGAATACGGCGTCCTTCGGGAGGACTCCACGCAAGTCTGGGCTTCACGGAATGGAGGCGCCTGGGCCCTCCGTCTTGACGGAGTGATCGGCCCCGATGGGCAGCCCCGCACCCCAAGCGCCCCTCCCCCCAAATCAGGTCGCCGGCGGGCCTCGATACGGGGTTCGTGTGCGGCAGGGGATCAGGGCGTCGACCCAGGTTCGGCTACCGCCCGAGTGGGGCTAGAGCGTCTGCCCCAACCTGCTACCCTGCTCCCCATGAGCGTCGCCAGAACAGGAACCCGAGCGGGGGTGGTCGCTGCCCTCGTCATGGGTGTCGGCCTACTGGGGCTCGTGGTCCTCTCCTGCCTCAAGGGCACAACCATGACCTTCGGCACGGACCAATTCCTGCAAGGCTTGGGGGGCATCTTGGGAACCGACACTCCTCTGGAAGGCCATCACCAACTCATCTTCGAGTTGGTGACCTGCAAGACCCTGGTGGCCTGTGGTGTTGGCGCATCTCTGGCCTGTTCGGGTGCCTTGTTGCAGGGCGTGTTCCGTAACGGGCTAGCCTCACCTTCGATCTTGGGCATCACTGCCGGCGCAGGGCTGGGCGCAACGCTGGGAATCATGTTGGTGGGGGGCTACGGATCAAACGTTGCGGGTGGCATCGACCTGCTCGACCAGGCTGCCAAGCACTCGCCTCTTCTGGTGACGATCACGGGCTTCGCTGGAGCCTGCAGTGTAGCTCTCCTGGTCGCGGCGGTTGGAGGAGTCGGGGGCCGCGTCTCGGTGCCGACGCTGCTTCTCGTGGGGATTGCCATCAATGCCTGTATCGCCGGCATCCTGGCAGCCATCCAGGCGTGGCTGGTGGAGCATGACTGGCAGACCGCGGAAGCCGTCTACCACTGGAGTTTTGGCAGCCTCAAGGACAAGAGCTGGACCCAGGTGGGAATCGTGTGGACGGGCGCAGCCTGTGCCGCGTTGGCCTTGCCATTTGTGGCGCGCGAATTGGATCTGTTCGCCGCCGGCGAGGAGAACGCTGAGTCCCTCGGTGTGAACACCACGCGGACCAAGCTGCTCGCCTTGGTGACCGCTTCCCTGGCGGCTGCGGCCGCGGTCGCGGTGGCCGGCCAGATTGCCTTCGTAGGGCTCGTCGTGCCGCACCTCGTGCGCCTGGCGGGATTCCGCTCCTACCGCACCCTCCTCCCCCTTTCCTTGGTGGGGGGCGCGATCTTTCTGCTGGGTGCGGACGTTGCGCAGAGGTATCTGATGGAGCGCGAGCTGTTCAAGCCGGGGGTGTTGATGTCCCTGGTGGGAGGGCCGTTCTTCCTGTTCCTCCTAGTGCGTTCACGGTCAGAGGTGCGCACGTGGTAGTGCTGATCGAGAGCCGGGGACTGGGCCACATATATTCTGGTGGTGTAGAGGCGCTCATTGACCTGGATCTCTCCATTGCCCCCGGAGAGGTGGTCTGCATCCTGGGACCTAACGGCGCGGGCAAGAGCACTCTTCTGAAGGCTCTGGCCGGGTTGCTCCCCATCACGGCCGGCGAAGTTACATGGCGCGGCGAATCGATGACGGGTTGGGTGCCCAGGTTTCGGGCGCGTCGTCTGGCCTTTGTGCCCCAATCTCTGATCACATTGCCGGAAGTTACTGTCCGCACTTTCGTGGCCCAGGGCCGCTACTCCCACCAGGGTGTATTTGCTCGCGCAACCCCGGAAGATCGCCAGGCTGTAGACCAGGCTCTGAGTCAGGCCGACCTGGTGGATCTTGCAGAGCGCGCCCTACCAGATCTATCCGGCGGCCAACGCCAGCGTTGCCTGGTGGCCCGCGCCCTCGCGCAGCAAGCCGACCTGCTCCTCATCGATGAGCCGACCAACGCACTGGACCCCGAGCATCAGATCGCCGTATTCGAGCTGATCGAGAGTCTGGCTCATGAAGAACGCGCCGTAGCTGTCGTGACCCACGACCTGAATCTTGCCAGCCAATTCGCCTCGCGCATTGTGCTCTTGGATGGGGGCCGCAAGGTGGCGGACGGTACCGTGAACGAGGTGCTGCGGCGATCGGTCCTTGAACCTGTCTACGGCTCTGGTTTGCGCTACTCCTCGTGGAGGGTTGAGGAGGGCGCGGAGGGTCAGGCAGATGAGCGGCCGATCGTCTTGCCCTGGCGTAGCCCGGACCCCTCAGCGCTCCCCGCGTCGGGGGGCGACGGCGGGGCGTGAGGATTCCACCAGGGACAGAGCGCGCCGTATGGCACGGACGTCCTCATCCGGGTTCGTCCCACGGGAGGGAGACACCCAGGACTCAGCCAACACACCATCCGGGGGCGTGGACGCCAGCAAGTCCCGCATGCGACGGACGAGGTCGGTCACGACAGGTTGCAGATCGGCTTCGTTGAAGCGGTTGTCGGTCTCGCCCGGGTCGGCTTGCAGATCGTAGAGCTGGTCCCATCCAGCACTCGCCTGGGCACCCAGGTGCAGCTTCCAACGCTCTGTTTCCAGGGTGGCCATCTGGCCCACGAACTCGGTGTAGGCCTGATCGCGGACTGGGGTACCCGAGCGCAGCAGGGGTTCGAGGCTTACTCCCTGCAGGAATCCGGGGGGGTCGATCCCACAGAGGCCACAGAGGGTGGGGAAGACGTCGATGGCGTGAGCCAATTCGCCGGTGCGCGCGGGGGGCACTCCTGGAGCCGCGATGGAGAGAGGCACCTGCACCACCTCCCGGTAGGGGTAGTTCTTGCCCAAGTGGCCGCGCTCCCCGAGTAGGTAGCCGTTGTCGCTCCAGAAGATCACGATTGTGTCTTCCCAGCGTCCGCTGGCTTCGAGGTAGCGATCCAAAGCCACGAGCTGTTCATCCATCCAGAGTACGGAGCGCAAGTAGGCGGCCAGTGCCCCGCGCAGAATGTCCTCGGTCAAGGGTCCCTTCAGGGCGCGGCGGCTTCTGAGCATGGTCGCCAGTCCGAGGACCTCCTTAGCCTGCAGGGCTTCATCCACCTGGGGCAGGGATAGGGCTTTGGGATCTACCGACTCCAGGAGCCGCGGCGGAAAGTGGAATGGCGCGTGGGGTTCTCCGAGCGAGAGGAACGCCAAGAATGGGCTGGTGGCGTCCTCATCCATGAACGCCATGGCTTTCTCGAGGAGGAACGGAGCCATGTGGCTCTCTTCCGCCAAAGGCAAGGGGGCGCCTTCAGGGTTGGACATGGACCAGCCCCTGCGCTCGGAGCGACTCCAACCGCGGTTGTACTCATCCAGTATCGAGCGCTCTTCCGGGGTCAGCTGAGCTTGCCACTCGATCTTCCCGGCGATGCGATCGAAGCCGAACTCAACCTCTCCCACGCGGGTCCGCATCCAATGCATCTTTCCGATGGCCGCAGTGCGATAGCCCGCGTCCCGGAATACGGTCCCCAGGGTCGGTGCATCCTTGGGGAGGGTGGATTTCAGCTGTGTGACGCGAATGGCATGGGGCCAGCGTCCGGTCAAGAACGACTGACGCGAGGGCGTGCAGAATGGCGACGCACACAGGGCCCGCTCAAACACCACCCCGCGACGGGCCAGGGCATCGATGCCGGGTGTGGACACCAGGCCTTCTCCATCAAGTCCCCAGGTTCCAGTCGCAATTGACGCCAGGTCATCGCTGATCACGATAAGGACGTTGGGTCGATCCGGGGCCGCCCCGGTGCGGGGTTCATCGTCGGATCCCGCCGCGCAACACGCGAGGAGGAGCAGGAGCGGGGACAACCGGTTAGGCATGAGGCACATCATAGGGCCTTGCGGATCAAGCGCCCTCCGCCCACCCGGTGGGGCAACCCTCGAGGCGCAGGCCTACATCAACAGTGTGGATTGCTTCTGTCCCAGCAGGCTCTTGAGCCGGGCCATCACGTTCGAGTGGATCTGGCATACGCGGCTCTCGGTGAGGGTCAGCATCTCGCCGATTTCGCGCATGGTCAGGCCGTGCTGATAGTACTGCTCGATGATGAAGCGCTCCTTGCTGGTCAACGAGCGAGTGATGTAGCCCATCACATCCGAGCGATTCAGATCGCCAATCGGGTCGACGGCCTTCTTGTCTTCCAGGACGTCCGTCTTCTCCATGGAGTTGTCGTCGTCCCCGTCGTCCCACTTCTCCGACAAGGAGTACATGGCCTTCGCCTTGGCCGACGAGATCTCCTTTGAGAGCTCGCCGTAGTCCATCTCCAGGTAATTGGCGAGCTCGGCGTGGGTGGGCTCTCGGCCGTACTCGCCCGTGAGCTTCTGGAGAGCCTTGTCGATCTTGCCCGCCTTCAAGCGCACCAGCCGTGGCACCCAGTCCTGGGACCGCAGCTGGTCCAAGATCGATCCGCGAATGCGGGTCGTGCAGTAGGTCTTGAACTTGATGCCTCGCGACAGATCAAAGCCGCGGATGGCGTCCATCAGTCCGAAGAGCCCGGCGCTGACCAGATCGTCGAGCTCGATCGACTTGGGCAGGGTCTGGAGCAGACGCTCTGCGATGTACTTGACCAGCGGGTAGTGGCGCTCCATGAGCACGTTACGCAGAGCCTCCACCTTGGCAGCATCACTGGCTTGGACCGCCTTCTTGTAAAGGACCCACACATCCTCCGTGGGCTGCTCCTCAGGCGGCAGGTTAGGGTCGATCGGGGCCTTTTTTTTCCTGCCGCCAATGGGCTTGGCTTTGGCGGAACTCTTGGCAGTTTTGGTCGGCGTGCGGTCGCCGGTCGATTTCTTAGAACTCATGCGGTGGTTGGCGGGCTCCGGTTCAGACGGTCATCAGGGTGTGTACTGCAACGTCGCCCAGTCGCTCACGCCCCTTCAGCATGGCGAGTTCGATGGCGACAATGCAAGCGATGGGATCGCCACCCACGCGACGTACCAGGTTGAGCCCGGCGGCCATGGTTCCGCCCGTCGCCAGCAGATCATCGACGACGAGCACCCGCTGTCCGGGGCAGGCGTCCTCGTGGATCTCCAGGGTGTCGGTCCCGTATTCGAGGTCATAGGACTCCGAGGCGGTCTTCCAGGGCAACTTCCCGGGCTTGCGAATGGGAATAAACCCCTTGCCAATCTTGTGGGCCAGCGCCGTGCCAAAAATGAACCCGCGGGACTCGATGCCGCAGACCAGGTCGAAGGAGTCCGGGTCCACCGCCTCCGCCATGCCGGTGATGGCGAGGGCCAATCCCTCGGGACTCTTCAGGAGGGGCGTAATGTCCTTGAAGAGGATCCCCTCCTTGGGGAAGTCGGGGACGTCGCGTATGTACTTCTCGATCAAGGTCTTCTCCAGAAGGAACTCGGGTGGGGCCGCTGCGGGTGCACTAGTCACCGATCGGGGCTCCGGCCGGACGGGATTGCGGCCGATTGCCCCTGTTGCCATCGGCACCCCACGGGAGCGCCTTGCCGCGCACTCTACATTTCCTGCCCGGTTCAGATCCAGGGCCAGGATGGCGCTCTACATCCGCACCGGCGCACCCACCCCAAGGATGCCCAGGGCATTGGCCAGCACCTGGCGGACTCCATCGACGAAAGCCAGCCGGGCGGCCGTCACAGCGGGTGCCTGACCCAGGACGCGCTCTGCAGCGATCCAGGTGTTGGTGTCCCGGCACAGGCTCAGGGCATAGCTGGTGACCTCAGAGGGCTCGGCATGGCGGGCGGCGCGGGAGAGGACGGCATTGAAGCGGCCCAGCTTGCCCAGGATGGCGGAGGCACCGGTCAGCGTGTCCCAGTCAGGCGCGGGCGCGGAGTCGAGCTCGGCCTGTTCAGCTGCCCCTTTGCGCAAGATCGATGCCAGGCGTGCGTGCGTGTATTGGACGTAGGGTCCCGTGTCACCTTCGAAGGAAAGGACCTCTTCCCACACAAACTCGACGTCCTTGACCCGCTCGCGTTTCAGGTCATTGAAGACCACCGCACCGACACCCACCATCTCGGCTATTTCCGCTCGGCCTTCGAGGCCCGGATTCTTCTCGGCGATGACCTTGTCCGCCTCGGCCGCGGCTTGATCCAGCACGTCTTCCAGGAAGATCACACGCCCCTTGCGGGTGCTCATCTTGCCCTCGGGGAGCCTCATCATCCCAAAATCGACGTGCTCCATGCGCGGCTCCCAATCGACGCCCATGCGCTCGAGCACGTACTTGAGCTGGCGGAAGTGCAGGCGCTGGTCTCCACCGACAACGTAGAGGCTGCGTTCAAAGCCGTACAGCTCCCAGCGATGGAAGGCGGCCGCGAGATCGCGCGTGGCGTAGAGCGTTGTGCCATCCGTCTTGCGCAACAGGCACGGCGGGACCTCTTCGCCAAACTCGGAGAGTCTCACGATCAGGGCGCCTTCCGATTCCTCGGTAATGCCAGCGTCCACGATTCGTTCGACTGTGGAAGCAAGGTGGGACTCGTAGTAGGCCTCGCCTCGGACTTCGTCGAACTCCACACCCAAGCGGGTGTAGATTTTGTCGAACTCAGCCAAGGAGAGCTCGGTCAGGTGGCGCCAGGTTGCCCGCACGCGACCGTCCTCGCCGCTCTCGAGCTCCTTGAATGCATCACGCCCCGCCTGCTTGAGCTCGGGGTCGCCGTCCTCTTCCTCGTGATAGCGAACGTACAGGGCCAGGAGGGCCTTGATGGGGTCGGCTTCGAGGTCGACCGTGTCACCCCACCGGTCCACGGCGGCTACGAGCTTGCCGAACTGGCTGCCCCAGTCGCCGATGTGGTTGATGCCCACGGTCGTGTAGCCGAGGGCGTTGTGTACGCGCTGGATCGCTGCCCCGATCACCGTGGATCGCAGGTGTCCCACGGACATGGGCTTGGCGATGTTGGGCGAGGACAGATCGAGCACGATTGTCTTGCCCTGTCCCTCAGTGCTACCGCCATAGGCATCCCCTTGTTCCTGGATTTGCCCCAGGACGGTGGAGGCCAGAAGTGCCGGGTCAATCGTGAAGTTCAGGAAGGGCCCCGTTGCCTTGGCCGTGATGCCTTGCAAGCGGTCGTTCAGCTTGCCCTCTAGGTCGCTGGCGATCTTGGGGGGTGCGGCCTTTAGCTCCTTGGCGAGCACGAAGCAGGGGAAGGCGAGGTCTCCCATGCTTGGGTCGCGCGGCGTCTCAAGGCGTACAGCCTCCTGAGCGATGCCGGTCTCGGCGATCAGCGCATCTCTTACGGCATCTTGGAACTGCTGCATGGGGCTTGAGGTCGTTGTGGCCCGGATGGGCGCGAGGGCAGGATACTGCGAGCGCCCGCCTTAGGACCAGTTTTCCCAGTCTTCGTTGGCGAGTTCCAGTTCTTGAGAGACCTCAGCGATCCGAATCTGGGTCTCACGCAGCTTCTCGGAGTTCGAGTAGATCTCTTCCGAAGCGCAAGCGGAGTTGAGCGCCTCGAGCTCCTCTTCAAGGGCGATGATACGCTTCTCGAGCCGTTCGAATTGGTACGGGTTGCGGACCTTGCCACCCCCGGATCGCCCTTTCTTCGCCTTATTCTTCTTGGGTGAGGCCTCCGCTTTCTCCCGAGCGGCGCGCTTGGCCTGGGCTGCGGCATCTGCGCGTGCCTCGGTTGCGACTATGCGCTCGGCTTCCTTGACCTTGCGCCAAGCCGTGTAGTTCCCCTCGAACTCACGGATGCCTCCGTCGCTGACCTCGATGATGTGCGTGCACAGCCCGTCCAGAAATTCCCGGTCGTGGCTGATGCAGACGAGGGCCCCTTGGAACTCCGACAGCATCTCCTCGAGAGCCGTCCGACTGGCGAGATCTAGGTGGTTGGTCGGCTCGTCCAAGGCCATCCAGCTCGGTCTGCTGAGAACCAGTAGAGCCAGGCACAGTCGCGCACGCTCTCCGCCGGAGAGGGCGGCTACGGACTTGCCCACGTTTCCGCCGCGGAAGAGAAAACGCGCCAGATGCGAGCGAATCTCCAGGTCCGTCAAGGTGGGGTGAAAGCGGCCGATCTCGGTATGAGGGGTTCCGTCGTCGCGCAAGTGGGAGGTGTTCTGATCGTAGTAGGCCACTTGCGCTCCGTGACCCAGACTCACGGTTCCGGCCAGGGCCTGCATGCGTCCGGCTAGTATCTTCATCAGGGTCGACTTGCCGGACCCGTTGGGCCCGACCACGCCGATGCGCTGCCCACGCCCGATGCGCAGCTCCACATCCTTGAAGAGCACGTTGCCTTCATACCCGCCGCTCAGGCCGGTGGCCAGCAGGACCCTCTCGCCCCCCCGCGCCGCCTGGGGGGCCCGAATGACGGGCCTGCGGATGTCATGGTGGGGGGCTTCGATTCGCTCGACGTGGCTGAGTTTCTTGGCCCGCCCTTTGGCTTCTGCCGTGCGCTGGCTTCCCATGTGCTTCTTGATGAAGCCCTCTTCCTTGCGCACGTGCTCCTGCTGCTGCTTGTAGCGGCGGAGGTGGTCCTCATAGCGCTCTTGTTTGAGCACGAGGTACTGCGAGTAGTTGCCCGGATAGGTCCCAAGCTCACCGAACTCCAGCTCGACGATGCGGTGCACCGAGTTCTGCAGTAGGCGCCTGTCGTGGGATACGACCAATACAGCACCGCGTATTTCAGCGAGGTATTTCTCAAGCCACTCGATCCCTTCCAGGTCCAGGTGGTTCGTGGGCTCGTCGAGGAGCAGCAGGTCATGATCCGCCACCAGCTCGCGCGCCAGGGCGACGCGGTTCTTCTCCCCTCCAGAGAGGGTGCAAGCCTCGCGCTGCCAGAACTCCTCACCAAGGCCAATACCTGAGAGCACGGTCTCCACCCTGCGTTCTGTTTCCCAACCGCCAAGCTCATCCACGCGACCGGTCAGCTCGTCGTGCTCCCGCATCAACCGCGTCAGGGCTTCACCGGTGGCCGTCCCCATCTCTTCGCCGATGGCCTCGATCCGCGTCAGCAGCAACTTGGTCGCGTCCAACCCGGACTCCACGTAGTCGCTCACGCTCAAACCGGGAGCGAACACCGGCCGCTGGGGTACGAATCCCATGCGCGCCCCGCGCCTCAGGGATACGGTCCCCCAATCGGGTGATTCCTCTCCCGTGATGATCCGGAAGAGCGTCGTCTTTCCACCGCCATTGCGCCCTACGATGCCCAGGGTCACCCCCGGGTCCAGCAGCAGGGAAGCCCCTTTCAAGACCTCTTGCGTCCCGTAGTGCTTCTTCAGGTTGTCGAGGGAGAGCAGAGTCATGGAGTGGGTCCCGGGGCGAATTCCGGGGCGACTAGGATAGCGGCATCGCCTGTGGCCGCTAGGTGCGGGAGCCCGGGTATGGCGGTTGATCGATTTCACCGAGCGCTGCAACGGCGAACAGCGGTCTAGGTGCGCTCGGTGCCCACCCCATGTGGTGCGAGCGGCCTCCACGGCGTAACATCACGCCCGATGCCCGCTCCGCCCATTGATGCTCGCTCCCAAAATGCCCATGTATTGGGCGTGGAGCCCTGTGGGGAGGATGGAGTGCTCTTGCGCATCAAGCCCCTGGAGCCCGCTGGCCCTCTGCGCGCGGGACGGTTCTTCATGCTGCGGAGCCCAGACGACACTGCGCCCGCCATCCCCAGGCCTTTCTCCGTCTACCGTCAGCACGACGACGGGAGCATCGAGTTCCTGATCAAGGTCATGGGCCCTGGGACGCGCGCTCTGGCCCGCAGCTCTCCGGGAACGGAGCTAGTCTGCGTGGGCCCCCTGGGAAACGGCTTCCCAGAGTTTGGGGCCGACGTTCCGCAGGTCATGGTGGCTGGAGGGATTGGGTCCGCACCGTTCTACATGGCCATCCAGCAGGCGCTGGCGGGTAGTCACGGGGCCAAGGTGGCGCCCGAAGACCTGACCCTGATCTATGGTGGCCGCAAGGCGGGCTTCCTCTATGACCTCGAGGCCTTCATGGACTTGGGCGTTCGCGTGCTGGCCGCCACGGACGATGGCTCCGTCGGCTTTCACGGCAACGTCCTCGATTGCCTGCGCAAGCAATGGGAGGTGGAGAATCTCCCGGAGACCGTTCGCCTACTCACCTGTGGTCCCGAACCCATGATGGAAGCGGTCGCGCATGAGGCTGCGGTGAAGAACCTCGAGTGTTGGGTCTCCCTCGAATCCTACATGGGCTGTGGTGTGGGCATCTGCAATGGCTGCTCGCTTGTCACACGGCCCGACGGGCCTCTGGGGGAATGGCCTGTTGCCAAGGCCTGCGTCGACGGCCCGGTTTTCTGCACGAGCGCGATCGAACTCTAGAGGCGGTCCTTACTCACCCGTGATTGCCGACAGTACCGTGCGTACCGTCTTGCGATATCCGGGGTCGCTGATGCCACTGGCGGAGTCGAGCCTGGCGAGGGCCATCGCGGCGAGGCGCGCGGCTTCGGCTCCCATGCCGGGCTTGCGCGACATGATCACGGCCAGGTCGTGGTAGGAGTGAAACGCCTCCGGGTCGAAGGCGATCGAGGTGCGGTAGGCGTCGGCGGCCTCGTCATCGCGGTCCATGGCCCACAGGTAGGTACCGCGCTCGTAGTGCATGGTGCCCATGCCCTTGGCGGGCGTACCGGACGCGGCCTCGTAGAGCTTGAGTGCATCATCCAGCCAATCGATGGCATGGACAAAATCTCTGCGCGCAGAATCCAGACGGGAGAGGCCCAGGAACTCGGCGCCATCGGGGCCGAGTAGTTCCTTCAGTGCTTCGTGCAGGACCTGTCGGGTGTTGTCGGGCGGTCCCAAGGCGTAGGCGCGACGCAAGTAGGGCAGGGCTGCTTCGGCAGAGCCCTCCGATGAGAGCACGAGGCTTGCCATCGTGTAGTTAGCGTCGAAACTGGTGGGCAATAACTCACAGGCACGGCTGAGTGCTGCGGCGGCCTCCGCCGCCTCGCCTTGGCTGGCCAGTACCTTGCCGCGCTGCAAGATGGCCTGGGCGTGATCGGGCTGACGCCTGAGAACGGAGTCGAAGAACGTGAGTGCGGTAGGCAGATCGCCGCGCACGGCGGCCAGCATGCCCAGGAAGTGCAGAGGCTCCGTGCTCTTCGGGTGGATGTCGCGGGCGTTATCGAGGTGCCTTTGGGCTACATCGAAGTGGCCCCCGTCTATGGCTGCCTTGGCCGCGTTGATGAGGTCGGGGAGATGGTCGGGTCGGAATCGCAGTGCCTGTTCGAAGCACTTGCGAGCGTCAACCCAGTTGTGCTGGTCTGCCAGGGCCAACCCCAGATTGTGCCAGGCTTCGGCGTAGCCCGGACTTGCTGCGACCACTTCACGCAGCTTGGTCTCGGCCTCGGAAAGTCGGCCCTGCTGCAGCAAGATGGTGCCTAGTCCAAGCTTGGCTTGGATACTCTCGGGCCAGCGCTTGAGGGTCTGCTCGAAGATGATTTCGGCCACGCTCAGGTCGCGATCCTCACTGTTGAGTGCCTGAAACATATGGCACCAAGCTTGCCCGATGTTGGCTTGCAGGCGGTCGTCCAGCGACCACATGACCGTGTTGTCGGGTTGGCGCTGGCTGGGCGCCGTGCCGTTGATCAAGAGGCTCAACCGGTCTGCTTTTGTGGCGGCGGTCTGATCCTCCGTGAAGACCGGCTCACGCTCCCCATAGTCCGTTCCTAGCTTCAGGGACATCAGGAAGTGGAAGGCGGCTTCGTCGAGGTCCTCCTGGGACTGCAGTCGCTGGTAGCGCTCCAGCAGGACGTTGCCCATGCCCCAGCGCACATAGGTGTTGTCCGGAGATGTGGCGATGGCCGCTCGGAAGAAGGTCTCGTCATCGGCAAAGTTCGCGCCATACACGTGGCTGCGAAGGCCACACCCTGCGGCGACAAATACCAGCACACCGAAGGCCTGCCTCTCCCGCAGGAAATGTGAGCAAGCTCCGGCCAGGAGCAGTGCTGCGAACAGAGCGGGGACGTAGAGGTAGCGGTCAGAAATGGGAAAGGCACCCGCGCTCTCGTAGCTCAGGAGCACCAACAAGAAGGAGGCGGGCAGTGCCAGGAGCAGGCCGAGCTCCAGCTTTCTGCGGGAGAGTGCTGCCCAACTGGTAGCGACAAGCCAGAGCCCTGTGAACCCCAGCGCTTTCACCCAAGGCATATGCCCAGCGGGTAATTCGGGCCGCACCTGGCGGAACACCTCTTGGTTCAGGGGCAGAAAGAGGTGCTCCAAGAACCCACCCATGATCTCGATCCTGAACTGGGAAGCACGGCCTGCGCTCAGGCCAAAGCCCGCGCTGACAATGTCAAAGCCGGCCAGGATGCTATCGAACGTGAGCACCCGGCCGACGTAGTACACGAGCAGGGCCAGCAGGAAGGGGCCGTATGCGCACAGCATGTCGAAGGCGGGATCGTCGGACTTCTTCTTCTCCCCGACCAAGGGCGCCCACAACCACTGACGAGAAAGATCGAGAGCCAGCGCCACGGGCACGAGTGTCAGAGCTTGTTCCTTGGACAGCAGGGCGGGCAGAAGCCAGATCCCAGCGCGCCATGGCGAACCTTGCGAGCCCTTGTCACGCCACTCCACGAAGGCATCCAGGGCCAGCAGGGCAAACAACCCGTAGAGAGGATCATTGATCGCGGAGATCCAGGCCACACTCTCCACGTGCGTGGGGTGCGTGGCAAATAGCAGTGCCACCCCTAGACCCAGCAACGGGCTGCCCAGCAGGCGCGCCGCCAATCGCCAGGCCACCACGCTTGCGAGCAGGTGTAGCCCCAGGGAGAGGATGTGGTATCCCAACGGGTCGGTGCCCGACATGCTGCGTCCCAGAGCCAGGGTGATGGTCGTCAGCGGCCGCCAGTAGGAGTTGGTGAAGGTCGCCGTCGGATCAAAGGACCAGTAGGGCTCGAAGAACGCGCCAAAGGCCGTACCGAGAGAGCTCAGTCGCAGGTTGTCGAGGACGAGTAACTTGTCGTCATAGACAAAGCCACCGCCCAGCGCCTGGTTGTAGGCCAGGACCACGACCAGGGCTATCAACGCGACTCCCCCCAGTCGCATCACCCAACTCGAATCGCTCTTAGGCATGGCCATGAACATAGCGTGTCCAGGGCAAGTAGGCCCATTCAGCGCCGAGGTGAATCCGGATTGTGGGATTCCTTGCCTGTTCAGTCACAGAACGGCAGCCGCAGGGCGTCGCTGAAGTTGTAGCCGCTGGGACCACCGGGGACATCGCGGTACCACCACTGGAAATGCCACACCGAGCCACTGGTGATCTGACCTCCCGGCTTGGGGGGCATCGTCAGGTCGAGGGGCAGGAGGGCACGGCCCGTAGTATCTGCCTGCACGGCAGACAACCGGAAGAACGGGCCGCCCAGGCAGATGAGGCCGTCGCCCACAGGCAAGTGGCCGCTGGTGGGTGAGTAGAAGAAGATGCCAAAGCTGTTCGCCGGCGAGCCCGAGGAGTACAGGATTGTGTTGTTGGCCGCGATGCTCTGTGAGCCGATGGATCCCATGACTGAAGGCGTTCCAGCAGAGTTGGGAATAGCGTCGCAGTAGTTCAGGGGCGCGGGGCAGCCGACAGGTTGGTCGTCGAATGGCCAAGCGTTGGACAGGGCCTCGCCGTCGCCGAGGGTGGTGTAGACCAGGACGTCGCCGCTGCCTGCATCGATTGGAATCTGAACGTCGAGGAGCGTTCCACCGACGCTCGACTCGACCATCAGGGACTTGACGGGGGTTCCATTGCCCCCGCCTCCGCTCTGGGTGAACCAGATCTCATTCCCCACGCTCGCGAATCGAGAACCCCCAAGAGTCAGGGTTGTTCCATTCACGGAGGCGCCGCTGATGACGGGCTTGCTCGGGTCCTTGACGCCGTAGATGGCTTGGATGCCCGCCACGTCGTCGGAGTTGAGAGAGCGCCAGGTCCTTCCGTTGCTCGGCGGTGTGGGGAACATGGTTGCCAGCGGGTCTGCTGAGTGTCCCAGGCCCAACGAGTGGCCGTACTCGTGGGTGGCGATCCCCTGCAGGTCGTAATAGCCCGTCTTGGGTGTCCAGTTCTGCTCGGGACCGTCAACCCAGATCCAGCATTGGTAGTAGAAGGTCCGCCAACCGGTGCCATCCACGAAGGACTGGGTGAAGGCAAGAACCCCACCAGCACAGCCGGTCAGTTCCGAGTGAGTGTTGTCGCCCACCTGACCCGCTGCCAAAGCAGAGCCCTGGAAAGTGGCATCGAAGTTGGCTCCACCCGATCCCAGGCCGCCCACTTGGCCGGGGTCCCCCTGGCCATCCCCGTGCAGCTCAGATCCCCACTCCACGGAGGCCTTCCAGATGGCCATCTCGGCCCCGAAGCGGCCCGGAAAGTTCGCGTCGGGAGTCTGGTTGTCGTTGGCCTCAGGGTCGGTGAAGTTGTTGAAGACGCGTACGTCCCTCTGGGTCACATCGAGAGACCAGCCTGTGGGCACCCATGCCCACGCGCTGGGCGGGGCAACGAGAACCAGGGCCGTGAGACTCGCGGCGGCAGGTGGTAGCAGGCGGAGGATCTTCAAAGGGGGCTTCTGCAGGATGCGTTAGCGCTTGCGCTTGGCGTAGAGCTCTTGAGCTTGCTTCTCGAGCCCGTTCAGAACTTGATTGGTGGCGACTGCGTAGCCAGGCCCACGGCCCTGCACGATGGTCTCGCCCTTGCGTGAAACAAATGTACGGAACAGCCCGCCGTGGGAGGCGTAGAGTGCGTTCGAGGCAAAACCGCCGCCCATGTCCGGGCTCCACTTGTAGAAGGCCACAATCCGGTTGCCGATGCGTACGTCGTCGGCGGAGGGCTCTTCAGAGTTGTACACCCCGCGTTCCTCATCGAGGTACCCACCGGGGTAGCTGACCTCGATCGTGGATGCGGCGTCGTTCAGGAGTGAGTTGCCCTTGATGGTGAGCGTCGTGAAGAACATCTCACCAGAACCGTCGGGCAAGGCAACCACGTTCACCCGCTTGGCCAGAATTTCTCCATAGATCGCGTTGTCGACGCGCTGCACCATCTGAGGCAGCGTGAGCTTCTCGATGGAGGCCCAGCACAGGGCCGATCCCAGTACGAGGGTCAGAGCGGTGGCGAGGACTGAGGTCATTCGCTGTTGGCGTGTTCGCCTGGATCTCATGACTTCATCTCGCATGACAACGGAACTTGTTGGAAAGGGCACCCGCCGCAGGGGCCGGGGGGCATGGCGCGGGCTCATTCCCGCTCCTTCACCTTACCTTGTGGGGGCTTCCCACGCCGAATAACCCGCCACGGGAGGGCTCCAAGGTCCATTCTCGGCGCAAACTCGCACGCACGGAGCCTCATCTTGAGCCGGCTAGGCCAGGATTCAATCCGACGGGTCAAATCCCCCGTCGGAATCCTCGGTTCCGACCGGGTTCAGCAGACCCCACAGTTCGCGATCCTCGGGGTTCTCCTTCAAGAGGTCGCGCAACAGGGGCCGTGCCAGATCGAACTCGCCTGCGGCCACCCAGGCGAGAGCCAGTTTGCGACGCGTGCGTCTGCTCTCGGGTTGGCGATCAAGGAGGGTCTGCCATGCTTCAGCCGCCTGGTCCGGCTGGCCCGCCTGCTCGTGAGCCTTGCCCAGGAGGCGAACGGCCTCAAAGTCGTCGGGATCGTGGCGTACCAGTGCCTGCAAGCGCGCGATGGCGGCCTGCGGATCGAGGCTCTCCAGGTCGGCCAGGGCGATGGCTCTCTCTAGCTCTGGCCAGACGGGCCAGATCTCGGCGGCTGGACGTAGCCAGACGTCGATGGCCTCGATCTCGCGCTTGCCCGCAAGCACGGCGGCAAGCCCGTCCCAGACCTCGCGCGTCAGGGCATCGGGTTCACCCACCGTCAGGGCCTCGGTGAAGCTCGCCAGGGCCTCCTTGGAGACTTCGGTCTTCTCAGCCCGGTCGCCCCAGGGCGAACTGCGCTCTTGAACGATGAAGTGCTCGGCCAACCCGCGCGTGAGAAACCGGAAGTCGTTGGACGCATTCGCATCTCGAAGGCGCTCGGCGAGCTCGACTTGACAGCGTCGACGGCGGTCATCGGGGCGCATGAACATCCACTCGTTTCGCCCGGTGCCTGTACGGGGCTTGCCGGCTCGGAGGGCGGCGGGTCGGCCGGGCTGGGGTGTAGCCGAGAGAACGGCTCCCCAGACCAGGCCCAGGGAAAGGTGGCTGAGCCCATCGCTTACAACGAGTACGGGCTCGGGCAAGGAGCGGCGGGAAAGTGCGGCCTCCCCATCGAACCAGGCCACGGCCAGGGTGCCGTCGGGTAAATTGGGGGCCGGGGCCATGGGGGCAGCACCCGATTGGGGTAGCGCGATCACCAGGTCATAGTCCCCCGCGGCGATCCCGGCGCGTGCACTCTCCGGATCCAGAATGCCCCCCGCACTTGGACGCATATCCGAGCGATCGCGGAACAACCGCTGCTCCAACCACCCCATGGAACGCCACCAGGCTCCGGTGCGGTCAAGGTGTGCAATGCCCTCGCTTTCCAGCACAAGGGCCCGCCCCGGGGTCAACTGGCCGATCAGCAGCGCTCTCGCCCCCGCCATTTTCCTCGCGGGATCCAGCAGCGCCGTGGCCGCCTTCAGCCGTCGCGCGTCGATGCCGCCCCGCTCCCGGTCCGGGGTCAGGTCGCGGTTGTCCAGGGCCACGCGATCGATACCCGGAGCGCTGGGGTGGATGGAAATCTGGCCCTGGGGCGTGTCGAACACTTCGGCGAAGGGCCTGGGAAACCGTTCCCAAGCGGGCAGCACCCGCAGCTGTTGCACCGGAATCAGGTAGGGAGAGAGTGCGGCGGCCAGGGAGCCCAGGCCCAGAGCCAACCCGCTGGGTGCGCGCAGGAGCGCACGCTTCTTGAAGCACCAGAACACTCCTCCCAAACCGATGGCGCACATGCCCCATCGAATCAACTGAGCGCTGTGCGGACCGCTGACAACGTCAAGCTCTGGGCCGTGATCGAGGAAGCGCGGAATGGCCATCAAGCCGGCCGCTCCACCGAGGAACAGGCTGGCTAGAGTGGAGCGCAGTCGGATGCCATGCAGTAGCGCACCCAACGCAAACCCGGGGAGCACGAAGACCAATGAGCCCAGCAGGAAATCGTAGGGCAGCTGCCCAAACAGCGAGGCGTCGAGATCGAAGAAGCTGAAGCGCGCGAGGTAGCTGCGTAGCCCGCGCGGGGTGCTTACTCCGCGGAGGGCGATCAAGCTGCCCAGTAGAGCCAGGGCGCCCAAGAGGCCTGCGGCCATATGGGCCCTGCCTTGACGCGTCTTGCCTTCGCGCTGCGCCAACAGGCCGCCGAAGCTGAGACCGCCCACCACCACGCTGAGGGTCAGGGCGCTGGCGAAGACGCCATCGTCCAAGGGCAGTCCGCCGCCCAGCCGGCGCAGGACACGTGCCGTCCCCTCCAGACCCAGGGCGAACCCCATCCCGATCAGGGCTGCGGTCACGGCGGGCAACAGGCTGGCCTCCTGTGAGTTCGTGGGCTCGCCTTCTTCTTCGCCGACCGGCTTGCGCCTCGAGAGAATGATCAGCAGAACCAGGGCGACGGGCACCAACGGCCAGGCCGCGCTGTGGTTCTCGGGTCCCAGGTTGCCCGCCAAGCTCTCTAGCGTGACGCCAATGAAGATGCCCACCAGCCATGCGCTTCGCGAGTGGCCGTCCAGGATCCTCCCGGCACACAGCAGTGCGCCTGCGACCAGTAGCAGTCCCCCTGCCCGCATGCGGTAGGCCTGCTCCGCCTCGACCACCGGCCACTGCAACAGCTCGGCTCCGGGAGCCAGGCGCAGGCCAGCGAGAAACGCCCCCAGGAGAGCGCCAAGGAGCAAGCGGTTCATGGCTCAAGGGTAGCTCTTGCCTCCCTCCGTTTGCAGCACAATCGCACGCGCACCCGCTGGGATTCGTGGCAGACTTGTGACCGCCGTGACGACGTCCCTTTTTCCCGCCTTGCCTTCGCCAGCGCGCGCCGCGCGGCTGCGCACGCGATTGTTGCAGTGGTACGGGGAGAATGCGCGCGATCTACCCTGGCGTCGAACGTCAGATGCCTACGCCATCCTGGTCAGCGAGGCCATGTTGCAGCAGACCCAGGTGGCCACGGTGGTCGACTACTACCGGCGTTTCTTGAAGGCCTTCCCGGATGCGAGGAGCCTGGCGGATGCGAAGGAAGAAGACGTGCTAGCCCTGTGGAGCGGGCTGGGCTACTACCGGCGGGCGCGCTCCTTGCAGTCGGCTGCCCGTGTCATGGTGACCGAACACGCCGGTCACTTTCCGGGAGAGGAGGAGGCGGCCTTGGACCTTCCCGGGGTCGGACGCTACACGGCGGGAGCGGTGCTCTCCATTGCCTATGGACTGCCCCAGGCGTTGGTGGACGGGAACGTGGAGCGCGTGTTCAGCCGCTTCTTTGGTCTCGATGGGGTCTCTGGCTCGCGGGAGTTAGTGGCCCAATGCTGGGAACTGGCGGAGCTCCTGGTGCCGCAGAAGCGCGCGGGTGATTGGAATCAAGCATTGATGGAGCTTGGGGCTCTGATTTGCACCCCGCGCCAGACGGACTGCGCGGAGTGTCCGCTGAAGCGCTCTTGCCAGGCTCGCAAGGAGGGCCGGGTGTCGGAACTGCCGCGGCCCAAGGTGCGAGCCCCGGCCAAGGCCATGGAGGTCGAGATGCTCTTCATCCGAAGGGGCCCGCGAATTCTCTTGGAGCAACGGGCCGATGGTCAGGCTCTTGGAGGTCTCTGGCAGCTGCCGACGCGTGCGATCGGCAGTGAGGGTGAGGGTGAGGGTGAGGGTGCCTCAGGGTTGTTTGCCGAAGAGTGGCCGGGTGGCTTAGGAGCCGAGGACGGCCCGGATCTGGGGCGTTTGCGCCACGGCATCATGCGCTTCTCCATCCGTGCCCGGTTGAGGCCGGGGACGGCTCGAGGACGCAAGGGCTCGGCCCTCGCATGGTTTGAGGCGGAGCAATTGGAGTCCCTGGGGCTGACCGCCATGGCGCGCAAGGCCCTGGCCGGATTGAAGGACTGGCCTCCTGGGACCGATTGATGCTGGACGGGTGGGGGAGTCGAGGCGCTACACTTGCCACTCTCCCCAAGCGAGCCCCCACATCGACCCCTCCCCCCAAGACACCGCCAAGCTCAGCGCTCCGGGCGTGACCCTGCTCGTTCCCGCCTTCAATGAGGAGAATGGGATCGAAGGCGTCGTGCGCCGGTTGGCCGCCCTCGACCTGGGTGCCCCAACGGAGGTGCTCGTGGTTGAGGACGGGTCTTCGGATGGAACGGCTGCCAAGCTCGAACAACTGCAAAAGGAAATCCCCTCCCTGCGCGTCCTGAAGCACGGCATGAACCGTGGTTATGGGGCCTCGTTGAAGACGGGCTTTGAGAGCGCGTCCACGGATGTGGTTGTGATCACGGACGCGGACGACACCTATCCCGAGGATCGGATTGCTGAGTTGATCGCACGTGTGGACGACGGCGCGGACATGGCGGTGGGCGCGCGCATCGGGGCGCAGGTGAAGATCCCCCTCATCCGGCGACCGGCCAAGGCGGCTCTGCGGATGTTGGCCTCCTACCTGGGGGGCGTGCGCATCCCTGATCTGAACTCGGGCCTGCGCGCTATCCGGCGCGACGTCGTGCTGAAGTACAAAGGCATCCTGCCGGAGGGTTTCAGTTTCACGACGACGATCACCCTGGCCTGCCTGACGAATCACCATCGCGTGGACTACGTCACCATCGACTACGCGGCGCGCACGGGTAACTCCAAGATCCGTCCCATCCGTGACACCCTTGGATTCACGGCTCTGATCATTCGGACGGTCTTGTACTTCAACCCGCTGAAGGTCTTCTATCCGGTAGCCATCTTGATCGCGATGGGCCTGACGGGGTCACTCTACTACGACCTCTTCATGGAGAAGCCGCCAAACCTCGGGGACAAGACCGTCCTCTTGTTCGTCGCCCTTGTGCAGGTCCTGTCCATCGGCCTGATTGCGGACCTGATCGACAAGAAGTCGCGTCTGCGCTAGGCGGCGAAGACGCCCCGCACCACCCGGCGCAGGAAGTGCTCGCAGTCCCGCCGGGTTCCCTCGTCCACGTCCATGCGGGCGGCGATCGTGGGAGACGTTGTGCGACCCTGTGCGTCCATGGTCAGGGGTGCCACCAGAATGCGTTCGCCGTCGGCCGTGCGCAGGCGGATCTCAAGGTCCACACCGCGGGCTTCCAGTGTCAGGGTCTGGCGCTCGCCATCCGCACTCCGTAGTCGGTAGCGCACACCCTGTTCGACGGGGGCGTCGAGGGTCAGACAGCCAGCGAAGGCCACCGTGAGTCCGGATCGGATGGCGATACGCTGGGCGCCAAGGTTGACGTCGCGCAGCTTGCGCAGGAGCAGGCGCGTCTCGCGCGGTTTGAGACCGTGATCGTTGGGATGGGACATAGGGGGGAGGTGGAAAGGGTGGAACTCCCCTATCGACTTTCGGGGCCCAGATCCTGAAGGTGGGGCCCACCGCATCCCCTGGGGCCGCCTCCGTGCGTCCCAGGCGCGAGTCCCCGCCCATGAACACCGCCCTGCGACTGGCCCTCTCCCTGGCCCTGGCCGCGGGCCTGGTCATGCTGCTGCTCCATTGGTCGGGCACGGAGTCCGGGGAGATCCTCTCGGCCCTGGGGTCCCTGGATGCGTCCGTCTACTGGACTGCTCTGGGTGTGCAGGTGCTGATCTATCCACTACGGGCGATGCGCCTGCGCACTCTATTGCCCGCGGCCCATCCCGTTCCGACGGCGCGGCTGATCCCGATCACGGCCGCGCACGTCCTGGCGAGCAACGTCCTGCCAGCCAAGGTGGGTGAAGCCAGCCTGGTGCTCTATCTGCGGCGGGCGGGGGGCGTACCCGCGGCCCACGGGACGGCGGTGCTGTACGTCTCCCGTGTGCTGGACTTCGCCACGCTGACCGGAGCCATGGCTGCGGCCTGCCTGATCCTTGAACCCGGCCCGGAGATGCCCGCGTTGCCGTGGATGGCTCCTCTGGGGATGAGCTTGGGAGTGGTGACCTTGGCTCTGATCTGGTTGGCAGCGAGCGGCGGGCGCATCGTGTCATTGGCAACCGGCCTGTTGTCCTTGCTGCACTTGGATCGCACGGGGCTGGGAGCAAGAGTGGTCGGGTTTGCGGAGCGGCTGCGCGAATCCCTTGCTCAGGTGGGCCGGCGCCAGCTCTGGTCGGCTGCGGCGCTGGGGCTTCCGATCTGGATACTGGTATTCATCTTCTACGCCACCCTCGCCCAGGGACTGGGCCTGGGCTTTGACGACAGCAGCCTCGGCCATCTGGGTTTTGTCGACATGGTCTTCGGCGTCGGCCTGGGCATCCTCGGAAACATGATTCCCATCAACGGGTTCGGCGGATTCGGTCTGCAGGACATGGGCTGGGCAGCGGGTTTCACGGTACTTGGTGTGCACGGGGACCTGGCCGCGTCCACTGGCCTGGCGGCGCACATGATCTACATTTTCAACATCAGCGTGCTGGGGCTGCTGGGTCACACCCTGATGGGGCTCTCACGGCCCACGCCGGAAGACGGATGACCCTTGTTCGCTGCGCCACGCTTGAGGATCGGGTCGAGCTGGAGTGCATGCACCAGGCGTACCTCGAAGCCCTTACCCACCATGATCATTCATCGGTTGAGCCCCATGAACTGGATGACAAGTGGTTCACGGACAGGGATCGCCTCTTTCCCTATGTGGCCACGGATGGGGACGAGCTCAGGGGCTACATGCTCGTGTATGGTCCCGCGTACTCGCGGGCGGTGGGGTTCGAGGTGGACTCCTACGTTCACGAGCTCTTCGTGAGCGAGGACCTGCGTGGCACCGGCCTGACGCAGACCTTGCTGGAGCACGCCCTACAGGAGCGGTCGGGTACCTGGGTGACCGAGGTGCTCGAAACCAACGAGCCGGCGAGCCGCTTCTGGGCCAAGACTCTGGCCGGGCGACCGGGATTGCGCGACGAGGTGCGCGGCGCGTTCCGCGTCTACTGGTTCGAGTCCTGAAGAAGAAGGCCCAAGGACTCTCTCACTGATCGTCCGCGTCGTCGGCTTGGGTGGGGGGGGCCGCCGCACGGGCCTGCTCGGTCATCGTGCGCATGCGCTCGGAGAAAGCGTGATAGTCCGGCTTGTCGCTTTCGTCAGCGAGATCGGCGGCGTTCCTGGATTCCGCGAGTGCCTCGTCGTACGAGCCGTTCGCGAACAGAGCCCAGGCGAGGGTGTCGAGGTAGGGGGCGGAATCGGGCTCGAGCTCTACGGCTCGCTGGGCGTAACGCAGGCCATGAGCCACGTCGAAGTCGACAACGACGGCGGCGTCCGGGTTGGCGTAGGCCTCCCAGGCGTTGAGAACGCGGATCGGCTTGCGGTCGGGATCGACGAGGGGCCAGGCTAGTCGATTGCAGGCGGCGGCTGTGATGTCGCCGGTCGCTCGGGCGTATTGGAGCGCATGGGTGAGTTGCTGGGCAGATAAATCGGAGTCCGCGCGCAAGGCATCGAGCACGGCTTGCAAGTGGATGTGCTCGGCATACAAGCGCCAAACACGCTCCTGGGTTTGCTCGCGCAACCGGGCGCCGAGCCACATGGCCAAGGCTTCGTCCCTGCGGCTTTCGATAAGCAGCCCATATGCGTGCGTGGCCACGCCGATGCGCGTGCCTTGCGGATTCCAAGTGGCGGAGCGCACGGAGGAGCGGACGGAAATCTGCAGACTCTCTTGGCTATCCACGTCCCAGACAAAAATCGACTGATCTGCGGTTCCGAAGACAATACGCCCGTGGGCATGACTCCAATCCACGCAGGTTATCGAAGAGCGTTGTCGCTGTAGGCAGGAATGCTCTGCGCCCGTGCGAGCATCGAAGACGCGCAGGCTGCCGTCCTTCGAACCCGACACGATGCGCGTGCCGGCCTTGTTCCAGCCCACACAGACGACGGCGCCACGGTGACCGGAGAACGTCTGCACAACCTCGCCGGTCTTGGCATCCCAAATGCGCAGGGTGTGATCGGACGAGCCGGAGGCGATGAGAGCTCCCGTCGGGGACCAGGCCACGCATTGGATCGCCTCGGAGTGGCCCTCGAGTGTGAGCCGCTGACTCCCCGTCGAAACATCCCAGATGCAAAGAGCGTTGGGCTCGACCGTGGAGGCAACCTGCGTACTGTCCGGGCTCCACGCTGCACACGTGACGCTGGCTTTGGCTCCCTTCAGCGTCGCCCGAAGGCTCTGATCCTGGGCATCCCAAAGGCTCAATGCGGGCAGCGTTTTATCTTCGATGGATCTAACACCGTTAATGTCTTGACTCATGCTGGTCACCCCAGTCAGCAGCAAGGCTCCATCAGGGCTCCAGAGCCCCAACCCGAGCGGGCGCAGATCGTCGGCGAACCCTGATTCGGGATCCCCGTCGAGCCCGTTCATGACTTGGGCCGAGTGAGGCCCAAAACCAACGGTGAGGATGGAGTGGCCGGCCGGGTGCCAATTCAGGTCGTTCAGGGTCAGGATCGACTCGGGCAGTGGGCTGTGACTGCCTCCGTACGCCCAACTCCAAATGCGCAGGGTCGCGTCGTCCGAAGCCGTGACAAAGTGGGAACCATCGGGACTGCTGGCGAGGGCTCGCACACTCTCTGTGTGCCCCGCGAGCGCATGGAGCCACTCCCCCGTGGCCGCATTCCACATGTGCACGAGGCCTTGTCGTCCCGCACAAAGCAAGCGCCCATCCTGGGGATGCCAAATGCTCGCCAAGAGTCCGCTGGACTCAGCGTTCCGGATCTGTTCATTTTGATCAAGTTCCGTGGGCGCGCCAAGTCTGTCAGCGTCCCACAGAAACACTCGGCCGGCAACGTCTCCCGTAAGGAAGTGTCGGCCACCCGGACTCCAAGCGAGCGTATTCTTGGTACTGCCAAACATTGGGCCCACATGCCGCGCGGGCAATCCACTGGCTGGATCCCAGAGGAGGGGCCTTGGGACCCCGGTTGTCAGGGCCACCAGGCTTTCGTCCTCACTCCAATCAAGAGTCCGCAGGTCGAGTATTGCCGCAGGAATGTCCGTAGGCCAGGCCATTGTGTGTGCGACCTGGTCCGTGCGGGGATCCCAGATGCAAACGTGATCCGTTGAACCCGAAAGCAGGCGCTCACCGAGTTGATCCCAATGCACCGAGACGACGCTCTCGGCGTGCAGCTTGCTCTGGGACGAGTGCTCGCCGGTTTCCACATTCCATAGGTGCACTTCCCCGTTCTCGAGCCCCGCCGCAATCCAGATTCCCAACGGGCTCCAGGCAACCGATTGCACCGGAGCACGGACCGGCACCGTTTCGAGGCACGCGCCCGTGCTCGCTTGCCAGATACGCAAGGTATTGTCCTCCGAGCCAGACACGATGTGCGTGCCCTTGGGGTCCCACGCTGCGCAGGTCACCGTGCCCTCGTGCCCGCTCAGGACGTGCAGACTCTGATCGCATGAAAGCTGCAGGTAGTTCCACTCCCACCCCCGCAGGTCCGGGGAGCAGGTCGCCAAGTACCGACTCGCATCGGTGATGCGGCCCGTCTGCAAGGCCGCATCCGCCGCGTGAATCTTGCCCCAATAGCCTAGCAGCTGCGCCTCGCCCTCCAATTCCCAGGCGTGCTTCTCAGCCGCCACGGCTTCGCGGGTCTTGGTTTGTAGGGAGCGGTTGCTTTGCACCAGTTGCACAAGCAGCACCGAGATCGTCACGAGCGCAAGCAATGCAATGGCCGCGACGGAACCCTTGGCGGGATTGCGCTGTACCCACTTGAGCATTCGCTGCACCTGCGTGGGAGGGCGTGCCAGAATGGGCTCGTGCGCCAAGTGTCGCCGCAAGTCCGCAGCCAGTGCCCCCATGGATGCGTAGCGATGTTCGCGATTCTTCTCTATGGCCTTGATGCAGATCACGGACAGATCCGATGGCACCTTGGAGTGCACGTCCTTCGGCGAGGCCGGGTCGACCTGCATGATCCTGTGGGCCACTTGCTCGGTTGTGTCACCCTCGAAGGGACGCACGAGAGTGAGTATCTCGTACAGCACCACACCCAAGCTGAAAATGTCCGTGCGATGGTCCAAGCCGATGCGTTTGGCGGCGATCTGCTCGGGACTCATGTAGAAGTAGGTGCCCACGAGATCCCCGGAGAGGGAAAGCGAGAGCTCGTCCGTCAGCTTGGCCAAGCCGAAATCTGAGATCTTGGCTTGATCGTCCGGCGTGACCAAAATGTTGCTGGGCTTGAGGTCGCGGTGGATCACGCCGGCAGCGTGGGCGACCTCCATGGCCTCGGCCACTTGGGCCATGAAGATGGCGACATGGCGGAAGTAGTCCTTGGGCAGTTGCGGCTCTTCGCGTATGGCTTCCATGCTGCGGTGCAGGTCGCAGGAGTCCTCGACAAGCTCCATCGCGATCCAGTGCAGGCCCTCGTCCTCGCCCGTGCCAAAAACCGACACGATTCCGGGGTGCGCCAGGCGCCCGCCGGCCCGGGCCTCACGCGCGAAGTAGTCCAGCCCACGCTGGTCGATGCGTTGGGGCAGTAGCAGTTTGAGAGCCACGCGCCGCGAGAGAGAGAGCTGCTTGGCCTCCCAGACTTCTCCCATGCCCCCGCGTCCTATCAGGCGCAGCAGACGGAAGTCTCCCAGCTGCTCGCCTTCCCGGAATCGGAACGCGCTGTTGGGCTTGTCCCGTGCCAGTCGCGCGGCTCGGTGCAGGGAGTGCTTCTCCGATTGTGTCGAGAGAGGATCCTCCTCTTGGTCGACTTCAGCCGAGTGCTTGCTCTGCAACTCCTCCTGGCGAAGGTACTCCGCTGCAATCGCGCTGTCCTGCCCGGGGAATCGTCTCAGGTATTCACTCAACCCCTGCTCGCGGCCCGCCTCCCGATCGTCAAGGTACGCCACGACGAAGTCGAAGACGGCCGCCTCGTGGTCGTCGGCGCAGTCCTTTGCGGGGGATACGCCGGGCTCGGCAGGGGGCTTCATCGGGTGACGCCGCGGTCCGGCGGTCTGCACACCTCGGCCGGTTGGGCCGAGTGGTTCTTCCCCGATGGCTCGGTGTACGCCGCGAGAACGGCGTCAGGAACCTCGTCGGAGAGACGGTTCGGGTTGAGGGCGAGGGGCATGGGGAAGATTGCCAAGGGGGCCATGATGGGGCTCCGCTGGCTCATGGGCAACCCGAACCGTTGATGCCCCCCCCCGGTTCCCCATTCATGGCCGATTTCCCTGGCGCTACCTCGGGTGGAGCGACCTACCGGGTCCTGCTAGGGATGTTCTGATCCGTGGACCACTCTCTCCCCGATCAATTCACCCACACGTTTGGAACCCTTGGGTGTGAAGTGCAGGAAGTCATAGTAGGTATCGAAGCTGCGCTCGAGGTGGGGCATGAGGTCGAGGTGCTCCACCCCGAGTTCGCCACACACCCGCTCCTGCGCGGAATCGAGGCGCTGCATGAGCGAGTCGACAACGTGATGGGCGTAGTAGGTCGTGACCTCCTCCACGTAGGGGCGGCCAGCACCGAAGTTCCACAGGCGGGCCTGCTCCTCGGGAGTGAACTCCTTGGCCAGCCAGGGCTGGCGTACGACGAGCACGCGCTTGGCATGGCCTTTGGCCACGGTCACCATGTCGCGGAAACAGGTCTCGAAGTAGTCGGCCATGGGCGTGGGGTCGGGCACCTCGTCCAGGATCTCCCGGGCGTTCGCGCGCATGAGACGGTTCTTCCCGATGGTTTTGCCCGCACCCTCGCGGTGCTCGACCGGGCGGCCCAGGCTGTGGTACCAGAAGGACGCGATGCGACGCAGGGCGAGGGTGGCCAGGGTGTAGCCGAAGGGTCCCTCGGGGTGCACGTCGAAGGAGCGGCCTACGTCCATCTGCCCGCGCTCAAGTGTTGCCGGGGTCTTCTGCTCCAGCCAGTTGACCACGTCGCTGGCGCCCACCATCAAGATGACGAGGTCCAGGCGCTCGTAGTTGGGCAGAGCGTGGCGCAGCATGGTCGCGATGCACTCGCAGGGCACGAGCGAGCGGGAGATGCTGCCCACGTGGATGCGGGCTGCCCCCAACTCTGAGGCGCGCGGCTGCAGGTGCGCCTGGAGCACCTGAGGCCAGCTCGCCTCCTGGTCGAGCAGGTAGCACTCGGCCGCGCTGCCACCAGCCACGAGCACGCGGTAGGTGTCCTTCCAGGTGCGCGGGGGCGTCCCACCCCGCTCACCCGCCTCGTTGATGGCGAATCGCACCTTGGTCGGGAGGTCAGGAAAGGTTGCCTTGTCCACCTGCATGAGCGTGGTCGTGCCGGGCTTGAAGACAAAGTACCGACCACGCTTGGAGAGCCAGAGCCGGGCCAGGGTCTCGGCCACGATGAAGGCCGCGAGACCGATGCTCAGTAGGGCGGGCAGGTCATTGAGCCACTTCATGCCTGCCCCCCCGTGTTCTTGGAGCGCCCGATAAGGCGCCGCACCTGGGCGTCGAGGTCCACGTGTGGGTCGCCGCGGTAGACGAATAAGACGCTGAGCAGGGCGTAAAGGAGCGTGAAGGAGATGCCAGATACCATGAGCGAGGGCATGCCCTCAATCCCTGGCCCCTCATTCCAGGCGTAGAGTCCGGCCGCGGGTAACAGGGCTCCGAACACGGGGCGCAGCAACACGTGCCCCAGGTAACGGCCGATACCCAACTGCAACTCCCGGCAAGCTGTCACGGCCACGAACAGCGCGAACAACACGTTGGGGATCGCCGTGCCCAGAGCCACACCGAGCAGGCCGTAGGGACCTACCAGGGCAATCGAGAGGGCCACGTTCACGAGGCCCATGACCAGGAGCGCCAGGGCCGGGCGGCGTGGCTTGTCCAGGCCCATGAGAATCGGCAGGGCCACCCCACGCACGGGCAGGAACAAGAGGAACGAGATCATCAGCACCTGCAAGAGCCGCCCGCTCTCCGGCACGTAGTCCTCGCCCAGCCAGGCGCTCAGGAACTCGGGCCCGACGATCAGCAGGTAGCCGCCGATGAGCAGCACAAGGCTCATGCAGATCTTCGACCACTTGAGGAACAGCTCCTGCAGATCCTGATCCTCGGCCCGGGCCTTCATGGCCGTGGCCGCAGGCATGACGACCATTCCGATGGCCAGCACGATGCCGATGAAGGGTTCGAAAATCTTGTTGCCCAGGTCATAGACCGTGACGTCCGTGGGTGCCCTGTTCGCACCGATGACCAGCGCATCCACGCGGAAGGCGAGCATGGCACCCATGTTGAGGAACATGGAGTAGACGCTGAACGACAACACACGCTTCACCATGGAGCGGTCGAAGCTACGCAAGCGATAACGGATGCCCGCATGCCTGCGCTTCGAAACGGTTATGGCCACCACGAACTCGCTGGCCATGGTCAGAACCTGCACCAGGGCGAGGACGACCAGGGACGTGGTCATGGTGAGCAGGGTGAGCGTCAGTATCAGGCGTAGGATGAGCCCACCCGCCATGATCAGGTTTCGAGCGATGAAGTCTTGGTGCGCGTCAAAAACCCCATAGGGCAGGCGCGCCAGGAAACCGAAGGCGAGGTTGGCGACCACGATCACGAAGGCTGCTCTTGCGTCGCTCATCTGCTCGGCCGTGAGGGACCAGGCATCGCTGGTGAGGTAGCCCGTCAGGCCGAAGAACAACGCGCCTCCGACCAGAACGGCCACGGCGCCCATTCCCATGGTGATGGCCATGCAGGTGGAGAGGGCGCGGTTGGCGGCGTCCGTGTCGTCCTTGGCCACGTGCTCGGCGATGTAGCGCACAGACGCCATCGGAATGCCCAGGATGAGCAACTGCAGCACGCCGGTAAGCGAGATCAGCGTGACCCAGCCGCCGTACAGATCGGTTCCCAAGGTGCTCACCACGAAGGGTGTGAGCACCATGAACACCAGGATCTGAATGGCGTTCAGAGCCCAGTTGGAGCCGATGTTTTTGAGCACGGGTGAGGGGAGGGGTCAGTCGGTTTGGAGGAGTTGGCCCAGGGCGCCGCCGTCTTCAGTGAGCCAGCGTGCCAGGTGTAAGTAGCCCTCTGGGCCCAGGTGTAGTCGGTCGGCTGCCACTTCCGGGTTCAGGCTGCCGTTTGGGTCCGTGATCGGTGGCCGGGCCGTTGCTACGAACGCGCAGCCCCTTTCATGGCAAAGGGCCAGCAAAACTGCGTTGACCTGGCCCAGCTCGCTCACAAAGGGAGCGTCCATGGACTGTTCAGGTAGCACGCCGATGAGCGCCAGGGGCAGTTCGGGACTCCCCGCGCGCAATTTATCGAGGATCTCACCGGCCAGTGCGGCGATTCCCTCCGGGCGGCGGTGTTGGTCGCGGAAGTCGATACTGCCTACATATAGGACGGCGCCCGCGATGCCCTCCGGCACGCTGCGCTCCAGGCGGTCGATCAAGGCGGACGTGGACTCGTTGCCGATGCCCAGATTGAGACAGTTCTTGCCAGGGAACAGCTCGGCCAGTGGAAAGCGCTCGATGGTGGAGGAGCCCAGGAAGGCGATGGCGCCCGGCTGCGCGTTGGCGCAGAGCTCTTCGATTTGGACCATGCGGCTTGCGGAGTACTCGGCCTGCTCGCGGGCCTCTCGGTCGGCGTGGGGGGTGATCCACCCCCGGAGCGTCCAGCCGCCCGGGAGCACGTCGTTCCAGGCGAGCACCGCCAAGAGGGCACCGCCCATCAGGGAAACCGGGATCAGACTGCAAACGCGCATGGGGGCAGCGTACACAGGCGCGCGGCTGCAAGTCACGGAGCGCCCGTTGGACTCTGTGCTTGGCCCACTTGGCTCTACACTCTTGTGGGCCCCCCCGGCCCAGCCATCCATGTTGCACGTCACCGCCGCAGTCCTTCAGCACCGGGGCCGGGTTCTATTGGCCCGCCGCACGGCCCCTGAGTGGTTGGCAGGCAAGTGGGAGTTCCCCGGGGGCAAGATTGAGGAAGGAGAGGAGCCCCGAGAGGCCCTGGCACGGGAACTGGCCGAAGAATTGGACCTCAGCGTGACCATCGGGGCCCACTTGGTCACCACCCGACATGCCTACCCCGAACTGAGCTTGGAGCTCTCGGCCTTTCTGGTGGACCTGCCGGACGACCTGCCGGCCCCTGAGCTGCGCTTGAGCGATCACGACCGCGTGGCTTGGCTGGACCCCCTGAAGATGGGAGAGGTGGAGTTGGCGGCAGCCGACCTTCCCATTGTGGCTGCCCTGCTGGCTAGAATCGCTCCAAGTCCATGACCTCCTCGGATTCAAAGGCCTCCGGTTCAAACGCCAAGGCGCAGATCGAGCTCCACAAGGAGCTCGCGCCGCGCTATGCGTACCGCTACTCCTTCAAGTTCAGCCGTCTATTCCAGCAGGACTGGCACGCCGAGATGATAGGACAGGTCCCTGCGGGGGCCGGCCGCATTCTGGATCTGGGTTGCGGCACGGGTTTCTTTCTGGCGGAACTCTGTGAGCATCACCCGGGCGCCGTGGGGCTCGACATCAGCCACGAGATGCTGCGCGTCTCCGACCAGTACGTGTCCGAAGCAAGGCTGGTGACCGGCGACGCCGAGCGCCTGCCGTTCCGTCCGGCCTGCTTTGACGCCGTGTTCTGCAAGGGCTCGCTACATCACACCCGAGACCACGTGGCTTTCCTGACTCACTGCCGCAAGGCCCTGGGTGAGGATGGCGTCCTGATCATGAGCGAGCCCTGCAACGACAACCCCTTCATCCGTCTGGCGCGGGCGATCCTGTACGCCAGGAGCCCGCACTTTGACGTGGGCGATCAGGGGTTCACCAAGAAGGGCATCGTCGGCCTGTGCGAGCAGGCCGGATTCGAGGTGACACGTGTCTGGCGCTACGGGATCTTCGCCTACGTGTTCGCGGGATTCCCCGACCACCTGGGCATCCTGCGCTTCATTCCGGGGAACGCCTGGATCACACGCCTGTTCATCGGCCTCGACCGCATCCTGTGCGCCATACCCGGCCTATCCCTCCTCGGCTTTCACGTGCTTGTGGTGGCAAGGCCGCGGGCAAGGTGAGCGCTCGCGTCGGGTCTTCAGTCGACCCCTCGCACCTCTATTCCGGCGCGGGCTAGGTGGGCGGCGGTCACCCCGGAGCCGTCGACCCGCTCTCCATCCACGTGAGTTTGGCAGACCCCGCATGAGGGCGAGCCCTCCTTGAGATAGGCGCGTTCGATGGAATTCTCCCGGCAAACCTGAAGGGCCTGATCCGCGCCGGAGCGGAACGCCTCCGTGCACTCAACGCCCTCGTGGGTCACGACGGCGGCCTGGCCCTCAAGCACTTGCTCCGCATCGCCCCGCTCGATCCAGGCTGCGGGACGGGGTGTGCCCAGGCCGCCGGCTTCTTCGGGACAAAACGGGACCGGACGGCAACCCTCGGCGGTCAGGCGTTCCACTAGGATAGGCCGCAGGCAATCTCTGCCATCGTAGCGGCAAGCCTGGCCAAGCAGGCACGCGCTGACCAGTACGGGTTCCAGGTTGGCCTCAGCCATCGTTCCAGTCTACACATCCTCCGCGTACAAGATGCCCATGACGAATCAGACACCCAAGATCCTTATGCCCCTTGCGGATGGCTTTGAAGAGATCGAAGCTGTGACCGTGATTGACGTGCTGCGGCGTGCCGATCTGGACGTGACGGTGGCTGCGCTGGGGAGCTTGCAGGTGCGGGGCGCGCACGAGATGACCCTCCAGGCGGATGCCGTTCTCGCGGATCTGGACCTCTCCGTTTTCGGTGCCGTTTGTCTGCCGGGTGGAATGGAGGGAACGCTCGCCATGATGGAGGACGAGCGCCTGCTCGGATTGGTGCGCGATCTCCACGGGAGGGGCTCGCTGGTTGCCGCGATCTGTGCGGCACCCATGGTGCTGGCCCGTGCGGGGATTGAAGCGGGGCAGCGGGTGACCTCCCATCCCGCCGTCCGTGAGCGTCTCGGAGAAGCGGAAGTGTGCTCCGAGCCACGGGTCGTGCGCAGCGGAGCGTTGATCACCAGCCAGGGCCCGGGCACCTCCATGGAGTTCGCCCTAGCCTTGGTTGAGGAGATCTGTGGGGTTGCCAAGGCCGAGGAGTTGGCCGCAGCCATGGTGGTCGCCGTTCCCCCCTCCACACATTGACAGGTTCCAGAACCCGCCCGTATCCTCTTTGCCCCTCAATGATGGCTCCAGGGCCCTTTGGGTCCCCATTCGCGTAGTAACCGGGCCTCATGGATCGGATAGCCCAGGCAATCCTCCCTCCTCTCCCCAGCTGATTCATGCTCTCCAAGAAATCTTCATCACTTGCCCTCACCGGTGCCCTCGCCGCCCTCTCGATCCTGACGGTCCCCGCCCAGGCGGACACCATCTACATGATCGATGGAACCTCCATCGAGGATGTCACGGTTCAGTCCGAGAATTTGGATTTCGTGACGTACAAGGCGGGCAGCAAGACCCAGACGGCATTGTCTGATGGAGTCCTGTTCGTGGAGTTCAGTTCCAAGCCCCAGGACGTCGATCAGGCGGACGCCGCTATCGGTGACGAGATGATCATGGACGCGCTCGACGGCTTGGAGAACTTCCTCGCTGGCATGACCGAGCCGCCTCGTCGCAAGCCCTGGTCATTCGCCTACGCCCTGTACCGCTTGGTGCAGGTCCACGAGATCATGGGCGAGTTGGACAAGGTCGTCTCCACGGTGGATCACCTGATCGCGGTCCAGCCAGATTCGCGCTACGTGCCCCTGGCCCAGATGCGCAAGATCCAGGCCATCAACGATTCAGAAAAAAGTCCGGCTAAGGCCATTGAGGACTTCAGGAAGATGATTGACGCCAAGCAACTCGGAAACCGCTGGCGCATCGAAGCGGACCTGGCAACCGTAATCTTCGACGACACTCTCAGCTCCGCGGACAAGACCAAACGATTGGAGGATCTTTCAGCGCGTGCCGGAGTGTCCTTTCCGTTGGCTCGCAATCGTGCCGAGGTGGCGTTGGGCGAGGAGGCACTGCTCGGCAACAAGGTCCCTGCAGCCCTGAAAATCTTCCAAGGTGTAGCGGCCGACCCGCGCGCGGATTCCCGCACCCTGGCCGCGGCCTACCTGGGCCTGGGCGATTGCTACTGGGCCAGAGGCGAGCGTAGCCCTGGCGAGGAGTCGGGAAAGGCAGACCTGAACAAGGCCCTGGTGAGCTACATGCGCATCGTCGTCGTGTACAAGGCCGAGCAGCGCTATGTGGCCAAGGCCATGTTCTTCGCCGGGCGGTGCTTCCAGCTCCTCGACGGCGAGGGGGCTCAGGAGCACGCGAACAAGCTGTACAACAAGCTGGGTCGCTACTACGGCGGCTCTCGCTGGGCTCAGGAGGCCAGGGGCTTCCGCAAGAAATAGAGCTAGACCCGTTCTGGGGAACTGTGGGTTCCCCGTAGTGCAGACAAGCGACCGTTCCCCATTCCTGGGGAGCGGTCGTCTGCGTTTGCGCCCGCGGGTCCGCACTCCGTAGGCGAGATAGGGGCATTTCGAGGTGTCCGAAAAACCACTACGCCGTTCTCCCGGTTCTCGCCTCCCCCCGGTCCTGTCCGAGTTCTCCACAGGATGGGAAATCTGCCACCGGCCCTCAAGCGGGCGGTCTTCTTGGGTCCCCGTCGTACCCGGCAACGGGGTTCGATGACCCAAGCCAAGGAGGATCGAGTGGCGAGAACAAGATGTGGTGGTGAGTGGGATGCGAACCAGCGGCGGGTGGATTGGGATGGAATCGAGAGCTTCCGTCCCCTTCTGCGGGCCTACTTTGGTCACCGTTGCAGGGATGAGAACGAAGCAGAAGATCTCTTGCAGGAGACCCTGATCAAGGCGGCGCGCTCCCAATGGGGAGTCAAGGACCGCAGCCGCATGAGGGGGTGGATTCTGCGGGTGGGCTCCAATGTGCTTCGGGACCACATCCGCAAGGTGCAGCGCGGGGTAGTTACGTGTAATGACGATGGTGCATTGGAGCTAGCGATAGCCAAGGATGTGGACCCTTGCATGCGCAACCCGGACCTCACCTACGATCTGGGTGGCGAGTCCGTGGAGGGTGACGTGCTCTTGCACAGCCTGAGCCTGGTGTACGGAAATCTTCGGGGCCACGATCGGAGGCTGTTGAACTCGTACTACGGAGGAGACGAGAACACGGCCACCACGGCCGAGGAGCTGCGCATTCAGCGGTCGGTGGTCAAGGTGCGCTTGTTCCGGGCCCGGAAGCGACTGGGTAAGGCCCTGCGCCGAGATCTGAGTAATCGGCACGGCCGGCGATTGCTGGTTGAGAAGTGAGGTTGGGCCTAGGCCGGACGGGCCGCCGGATACTTGTCTGTGCCGGCCTGTGGCTGGCTGCGTGGTTGTGGGCCGGATGGCACCCCAGGGTCGTTGTGGACGAGGCAGCCCCGGGCGACGAGGGCTTGCTCCGAGAGGCGCTGCTTCTACAGCGGGGTGTACGGGGGGCCGGTGCCGTCCCTCCGCGGTTGAAGACGGCACAGCAATTGGTTGACCTCTCGCGCCTTTGCGAGACCCCCGAGGCCCAGGCAGAGATTCTCTTCGATGCTTCCGCGCTCAATGCTGCGGGAGGAGAGCTACGGCTTGCCTTGATCCAGTGCATGGCCGCCAGTCGCCTGGCGGATTCGCGGCGTCGTAGTGAATTGGAACTGGAGATGGCCCATCTCGAACGGCGGTTGGGGCTCTTGGATGCCGCAGGTAGCAGCTACCTGCGCTTGGTCGCCGGAGGCCTTCTCTCAGCACCAGATCGTGACCTAGCAGCACACTGGTGTGCTCGAATCGCTGAGGATCAAGGGCGCACACGCTTGGCGCAGGACCGTTGGCGTGTCCTGGCCCGCACTGCGAGCCTGCCCCGGCGTCGGCTGCTTGCCTATGAAAGGCTGGTCCTGTCTCTCTGCCGTGATGGGCTCTTTCAAGAAGCCAGGAGTGTGTTTCAAGAACTCAAGAGCGCGCTTGGCCCTCAAGCTCAAGCCGTTACGCAGCAAGGAAAGCAGTTGCGCGAGTCCTACGGTAAGAGCATGCGGCGCATCAAACGCGAGTTGTCCGTGCAGGTGAACTGACCATAAGAGCAAGCGCATGACTTCACATCACACTGACGCATCACCAAAAAATTCAAAAGGAGTGGTTGCTTATCCTTTATTTCCCACCGATCAAGGCGTATGTATGCAGTTGATAGTGAGAGGCACACCATCCTTTCCTTTTTTCCGTCGCACGTTGTGGCGGTACGGTGTGCCCGACACTGTCAAAGCTAACGCGACATCAAAAGGTGGCTCGCTCGGATGTTCCGGGTCGGGCCGCCTTGTCGTTTAGCGACCATGGATGGACGCGGGCTCCCCTTGGGGCGCATGCGTTGCCCGGGGGCTACCGTCCAATGCCGTGGTAGGTGAACCCGAGATCCTCAAGGGTCTTTCGAGTCCAGATGTTACGCCCGTCGAAGACGACCGGCTCCTTGAGGGCGGCTTTGATCGCCCCGAAATCGGGGCGCCGAAACTCATTCCACTCGGTCACCAGGACCAGTGCATCTGCCCCCGTAACCGCTTCCATCGGGCCCTTGGCGTACTCAATGCGATCGCCCAGGTAATGGCGCCTGGACTCATCCGCAGCCTCGGGGTCGTGAGCCACAACACTCGCCCCCGCCGCGAGCAGGGCCTCGATCAGGGTTATCGCGGGCGTCTCGCGCATGTCATCGGTGTTGGGCTTGAAGGCCAGACCCCAGACGGCAATACGCTTGTCCGACAGGTCCTCTCCAAAGACAGATACGATCTGTTGGAACTGCACCCGCTTCTGATCGCGGTTGACGGATTCCACGGCTTTCACGATCTGAAAGTCATATCCGTGATCATCTGCAGTGGAGGCCAAGGCCGCTACGTCCTTGGGAAAGCATGAGCCTCCGTAACCCACGCCGGCGAAGAGAAACCGTGAACCGATGCGCTCATCAGAGCCGATGCCTTTGCGGACGTCATCCACGTTCGCACCCACCAGTGAGCACAGGTTGGCAATCTCATTCATGAACGAGATACGGGTAGCAAGCATGGCATTGGCCGCGTACTTGGTGAGCTCAGCTGAAGCCACGTCCATTCGAATGATGGGGTTGCCCGTTCGCACGAATGGCTCATAGAGCTCATCCATGATGCGTGAGGCGCGTTCGGAGTTGGCGCCGATGACCACGCGGTTGGGCTTGAGAAAGTCGTCGATGGCTGCGCCCTCTTTCAAGAACTCCGGGTTGGAGACCACATCGAATTCATGCGAGGTGTTCTCTTCGATGACCTTGGCCACTTTCGCCGCAGTGCCAACGGGTACCGTGGACTTGTCCACGATGACCGTGTAGCCGGACATGTGCTTGGCGATGCTCTCGGCGGCAGCCAGGACGTACTTGATGTCAGCCTGACCGTCTTCGCCCGGGGGCGTTCCTACGGCGATGAAGGCGATCTCGGCCCCCTCCATGCCCTCGGCATAGTCGGTCGTGAAGGAGAGTCGTCCGTCTCGCAGGTTGCGCTGCAGGAGTTCTTTCAGGCCCGGCTCGTAGATGGGGCTCTCGCCCTTGCGCAGCGTGGCGACCTTCTCGGCATCTATGTCTATACAGGCCACCGAGTTACCGCTCTCAGCGAAGCAGGTTCCTGCAACGAGTCCAACGTATCCGGTTCCGACAACGGCGATTCGCATGTGAATGTGGGGGGAGGGGCGCTTGGAGGGGGCCCGGGGGGAGAAATTCAATCAGAGCCCGAACATGGGTCCGGGTCCGGTGGCGCGCGCTCGGGCCTGAGGATAACGTCTGGGTGGCCGAGGCCTACCGGGGCGATTAACTCAGTTGGTCAGAGTGTCTCGTTTACACCGAGAAAGTCGTGGGTTCGAATCCCTCATCGCCCACCACCCATGCCCCCAGGCGTGCCGTCACGCCGCTTAGGCCCCCTCCGGGCCTTCAAGCAGGAGTGCGGCATGGCCCTTTTCCAGGCGGGCTACGGCCAAGAGGCCGTGTTTCTCTCCGGGACCCTTGAACCGCCGAGCCAGGGTCTGGGCGTCGTCCGGATGGCCCCGTTTCTTCACGGTCAGAGGCCCTACGTCGTGTCTGCGCAGCATGGCCCGCACCCGCTTCGGATCCAGGGCAGAGGTCTCCAGCACCCTCCAAGATCTCAGCATGGGGGAGGAGGGCCTCTGGTCGCCTCCCAGGTAGGCCAGACGAGGTCCCACAGGCCGCATGCCCTGCTCGCGGGCCAGGGGCCCCACCAGGCCTGCTCGGATCACCGCCGGATCAGGCTCGGCCAGCCACCCGATGGCTTTCAACTGTCCGGGCTCCAGGGGTTGAAGCTCTTCAGGCTCTCCGCGAAGCGTCCCCCGGGGCCCATCTGGTCCCAGTACCAGAGCCTCGCGTTGTCCAGCGAGATCCCCGACCAGGCATCCGGTCCAAAGAGCCAGCTCCCGTAGCTGGCCCCCCAGGCTGATCCACTGCAGGCCGTGGGGAGCTCCTCCGAGCCCACCCAACTGTGCGGGATCCATGCCAGGGGGCAGCTTGATACAGGCGCCTTTGCTACCTCGGGCCAGATCCAGGCACGTGCTCATGGCGGGGGACCAGAGCTCCGGGTTCCCCTCACGCGCTCCACTTGGGCGTCGATCGGGATCAAGTACAACGATGTCCGCTTTGCAGGGCGGCATCGCCGCGTCCGCGCGCACGATCCAGTTGGCTGCTCCCAGGTGCGCGAGGTTGGATGCGGCACAGGCGAGAGTCTGGGCATCCAGATCTGATGTGACCACGCGCAGACCGCGCCTGAGTAAGGCCAGGCTGTCCGCACCGATCCCCGCGGTGCCGTCCCATATCAGGGAATCGGGCGACGATTCAAAGATGCGCAGGGCCCGGTAGGCCGCAACCGCCCCCGCTGTAGCCTGCTGGAGGCCCTTGGACGTCAGGAAGCGCAGCTCCTGGTCCAGGGCACTGCCTTGGGCCCTGCCACGTAGGTCATGCAGGCCGGCAGCCGCCCGGGCAAGCGGGGTGGGCAGGCTCGCGCGCAGCCGCGAGGCCACCGCAAGGGGGTCGTTCAGCCCTTCGACCTCGGCGAGGGCTCGTTCGACAGCGGGCGAATCTAAGCAGTTCCCGAAAGCCATGGTTTCATTCTGGTCTCTGGATATGGGAGGCTCTGCTCGTTCGAGAGCCACAGAACTCGGGCGCGGCCTCGTCAGGGTTGACGAGTGTTCGGGTTCCACGGCATCGAGGTAATCCTTTGCGTCGCATCTTACTCATCGCAGCCGATCCTGGAGAATCGGCCTTGGCTACTGGCCGGCTGGGCCATGCCGGCTACGAAGTCGTGGTCGCCCCCGGTGGTGCTCGTGCTCTGGGACTTGCCCGTATCGAATCCTTCGGGCTCATCCTCGTCAACGCCCAGTTCAATGGTGACTTGGCCAAACGCGCAGAGGCCGTTCGCATCTGTACGGAGTTGGAGCAGATCTCTGGCAAGACCCCGATCGCCGTCTTCTCTCCTTCGGACGTGCCCGCAGGGGCATCGAAGGACCTGTACGAAGTTGGCGTTGCGGCGGTGATCTGTGCTGCACACCGCCAGGCGTTGCCCGCACTGGCTCAAGCGCTTCTCACCAACTGGCCTGAAGATCATCAGGACATCATCCCCGCAGGTTCGTCACGGCAAGTTGCTTTGGCCGGGTCGTCGGCGGCGCGCGTGCCGGGCACTCATCTTCCGCAGGATGCTTACACCCAAGTGGTCTCTCCCAGTTCCGTTCATGATCCCGACCACGTGTCGGATCGCTGGGTCATCGACGACGATGCTCCGATCAGCTTGGCCTTCTACGAGCGGGCCGCCCTTGAGCGTGCCATTTCCTCCTGCGACGGAGACAAGATCGCAGCTGCGCGCGTGCTGGGCGTCGGCAAGTCGACCCTCTATCGAAAGCTCAAGAAGCTGGGAATCAACTGATCACTCCAGCTTCAGGCTGACCTGTGAGCTGGCCGGCGCGAAGCGCGATTGCTTGGCGATGTACGGGTTGAACAGTTGGGCGCGTAGCTCCACCAAGCGGGTCCCATTTGGTGTCTTGAGCAGGGGAATGGCTGCCAACCGCACCCACCGCTCGGGAGTAGGTTGCAGCAGTAGGTCGGGGCGTGCGAAGAGTTCGACTTCCGGACCCCGCTTCTGATTCCTGGCGTTCCGGGTTGGGGCCTGTGAGATCCCCTGCGGATTAAGGAACCAAACCTTGCCGTTTTCATCGGTCCCTTCCAGGGCGAGCCGGACCAGGTGTGGGTTACCTGGCCAACCAGTGGAGTCCTTCGGCCAATCCGACGTGAGTAATACTCGGATCTCATTGTCCACATGTTGGATTTCCAATCGTGGAGTCAGCCCGAGATCCTTGCGACGCAGGAGGGGAAATGGCGCTGAACGATGCCGTCGCTCTGCGTAGACGGGAACGGTCACCAACTCGTACTCGTCCAGCTGAGCACCGATCAGGGCCCGTCGCTCGGGGTTCTCGCTACTCCCGTCCAGCATCAGGAGCTCCCCGAGTCCGAGTCCGAAGGCTCCCCCTAGTTCAGTCTCCCGGATGTCCTTAAGCCCGACCAAGACGAAGTCCGCATCCTGCCCGAGGGCTGCGAGAAGGTCGATGGAGGGACGCGGATTCCAAGGCGGTGTCAACTCTGTGCCCTCTGGCGTCGTGATTTGTCCATTTAGATCGAGAACCTGCATGCGGGACAGGTACGCGATGGCTCCCGAGTACGGCGAGAGAAGGGTGTAGTCGGTCGGCACGCTCGCCCGCAGGAACAGCCCCACGTCTCGCAGCTTGACGGTGCGCTTCAGTTCGCTGGTGACCGAGACTATACCCAGCACCGGCTCTCCGCCCAGGGGCGTGGGCCCCTTCCCTGCGCTCAACCAAGTCAGAATGGGTACCGTGCCCTGAATACGCTGCAGGCTCACGGGGGACTTTGTGGCCAGAATCCCAAGCAGGCAGGTAAGCATGAGGGCCGCCCAGGACACCTTCTCCATGAATTTCAAGCCCGTATCCAGCGCGGCCAAGATGCCCTGTTGGATGGCGATGGCGAGAAGAGGGAGTGCCGGTACCAGGGCCACGCTGAAGGGCTGCAGGCCGCCTCCTTGGAGGGTCACTATGGTCATCCAGGCCACGGCCCACACCAACGCCCGGCGGCCTGTGCGGGTCAATCGGCCCGTGATCCAACCCCCGATGGGGAAGACCACCAGGACAGGCGTGATGGCCGTTGCGAAGAGGTCGTTCAGATATCCCAGCCCCTGGCTTGCTCGAGCCGCATCGAAGCTCAACAGGGAGGCGATCCAGGTCCCGTACAAGGACTGGCCTGAGCTGTTGGGTGTCCACAGAAGGAAGGCCGTGGCGAGCAGGGCCGGCAGGAAGGCTCCCGGCGGCATCTCCTGCGAGGGATCGCGTTGGGCGCGTAGACGGTCAAGAATGGCGAAGAGAGCGAAGAGGACGATCGCCAGGGCGCCCTCCGGCCGAGCGACCACGAGAAGGAGGAGTGCGATGGAGAAGGTGCTCCGGCGTGCGCGTTCAAATGAGACGAACGCGGCCGTCAGCAGGAAGGCCACCAGGGGAGTTTCAAGCCCACTAGGCGCGGCCGCCGCGAACGCGCCGCTGGTGACCAGCAGCAGAGCGGGGATGATGCTGGAGATGCGGTCCTTGTCAAACATCACCGAGAATCGCACGGTCATCAGGGCTGCGGCCATGCCGACTATCTGGGTGATGCGCGTGACGGGCAGGTAGAACCGCTCGGCTAGTGTGGAGAGTCCTACCCATAGGGGTGAGGGGTAGCTCTCCAGCCCTCCTCGGGCAGAGCCTTCTAACCCCGCGTTCCAGACCAGGGCTCCTTCCCTGATCAGGTTGCGCGCCAGGCGGTAAGCACGGTGGGCGTACTCGTAGGGCTCCCCCAGGTGCCCTTCGGGGTTGAGGTGAAGGGTCAGACTGTGGGCCAGGAGCATCGCCATCGCCAGGAGGATGGCCAGGGTGCGGTTCATGCCCCTCCCTCGTGATCGAGCAATTCCATCTCCGTTCCATCCAACGCCCTTTGCACCAGCCCTTCCACATCCATCTGCTCTTCTGCGGCCAAGCAGTCCTCCAAGCGACCCCGTATCACCGGCCGGCTCGGCTGGAACACGGTGCAGCAGTCGGGTTCGGGCTGGATGGAGATGTCAAAAGTCCCGATGCGACGGGCAATTTGAATGATCTCCTCCTTGTCGAAGGTGAGGACCGGGCGAAGTACGGGAACGGAGGTCGCGGCTCCGATGCAGGTCAGGTTCTCCAGGGTTTGACTGGCCACCTGGCCCAGGCACTCGCCGGTTACAAGGGCACCACAGCTCTCTGTCGCGCTGATGCGTTCGGCGATGCGCTGCATCATGCGCCGGTAGAGCACCGTGCGGTAGCGCTCCGGCGCCTGATCCCGGATGGCGACCTGGATGTCGGCGAAGGGCACGGTGAACAGAGGCGCCTTGTACTGCCAACGGCCGAGGGCGCGCACGACCTCGCGCACCTTCCTGCGGAATCCCTCACCGATGTACGGGGCGGAGTGGAAGCTCACGTAACCCATGTGCAGGCCGCGCTTCATGGCCAGCCAGGAGGCGACCGGTGAGTCGATCCCGCCGGAAAGAAGACACAGCGCTCGGCCTAAGGTGCCCACGGGCAAGCCGCCGGGCCCCTCGAAACGGTCGAGGAACACGAAGGTCTTTCTGTCCCGCACCTCGATCCCGAGGGTCATCTCCGGATCTACCAGCTGAACTTTGACCGTCTCCGGACCCGGGAGGATGCGCTCGGCCACGTGGCGCTCGAGCTCACTTGAGTTCAAGGGGAAGGCCTTGTTGGAGCGCCTGGCGCGCACTCGGAAAGAGACCGGCTCGCTCTGGGTGCGTGCGGCGAGGGCGGAATCCAGGAGCTTGGCCGCCTGGGCCGTGATGGCCTCGAGGTCAGAGGCAACCACCCAAGCGGGGGAGACTGTCTTGACCCCGAACACTTCGGCCGCACGTCTCGCCGCCTTCTCACAGCGGCGCTCTGGCCGAATGAAGATTCTGCCATGCTGGCGCTCTACTTCCGCCTTGGTGGTCGAGGCCAATGCCTGACGCAGGTTGCGGGCTAGAGCTTTCTCAAACTCACCGCGATTACCCTTCTTGAGGGCTAGCTCGCCGTACCGGACGAGGATCAGGTCCGGCTCGCCCAGCTTGGCGGGGCCAGGCTGCGCTGAGGCCATCACGAGAGGCCCTCCAGCTCCGGCGCCAGGGATCCAAGGGCATCCAAGGCGACCTGCACCTCTTCGCCGGTGGTGAGGGCCGAGAAGGACAGGCGTAGCACCCGCCGGGCCCGGTCCGCATCCAGGCCCAAGGCCAAGAGGGCCGGGCTGACGCTTGAATCGTTGGATTGACAGGCGCTGCCAACGGAGACGAAGACTCCGCGGGCCTCAAGGTGATGTTGCCAGACCTCGGCCGGAGCGCCTGGCACGAGCAACGAGCAGATGGAGGGCATGCGGTCGGTGCCGGGCTCAAGCAGGGAGATACCGCTCAGAGTTTTCAGCCCCTGGTCCAGTTGAGCGCGTAGGCCCGTCGCGTGTTCGAAGGTCTGTTCGCAGCGGTCGTCAGCCAGTTGAGCCGCGGCGCCAAAAGCCACGGCTCCCACCACGTTCTCGGTGCCCGGTCGAACTCCGCCCTGCTGCCCGCCCCCAAAGATCAGGGGCTGTAGCCGGGTTCCGGGGCGAGTCACGAGGGCTCCGATACCCTTCAACCCGTGCACCTTGTGGGCGGAGACCGAGCAGCTGTCCACGCCCAGTTCATCGAGGTCGAGGGCCATCTTGCCCAGCCCCTGCACCGCATCCGTGTGCACGTGGGCCTTTGGTGAGTGTTCACGGGCGAGGCGCGCCAGTCTCGCGACGGGGTAGATGGTGCCCACTTCGTTGTTCACGAGCATCTGAGCCACCACGACGGTCTGGGGGGTGAGCAGAGCTTGGGCGGCCTGCAGGTCCAGATTCCCAGCCTCGTCCAGAGGGATGGACTGTACGTCAAAGCCCTCTGCCTCGAGTGCCTCCCCCGCAGCGCGAACTGAAGGATGCTCCGTGGCGCCAATCAGAATCCGTGCTCCCTCTTTGCGCCGCGCCCTCGCCGCACCCAGGACCGCCAGGTTGTTGGCTTCGGTTCCACCGGAAGTGAACGCGACTTCAGACGCTTCGGCACCTAGTGCCCGGGCCACCTGGGCTCTGGCGCGGGTCAATGCTTCGGCCGCGCGCACACCCAGAGCGTGGCGTGACGAGGGATTGCCGAACTCCGCCCCCAGAAAGGGGGCGAGGGCCTCGCGTACGGGCTCAGCAAGTGGAGTCGTTGCGGCGTTGTCCAGGTAAACCGTGGTCATGGGCGCCTACACCATACGCTGCTGCCCGGACGTCTAGAACCCGGGGTCGATCTGTCCTCGTTGGGGCATGACAAGGAAGGACTCAAAGCGTAGCTCTCCACTCGCAAGCTCAGCCCGATAGGCTCCAGGAGGCACATGGGGAATGTGGAAGGACCCATCCGCAGCTGTGCGACCCACTAGGATCCGGCCCATGGGACGGGCGCCCGGGCCGCTGGCACCCCGGGGCCGAATTTGCACCAGGGCACCGCCGGGGTAGTGGCCGGCGGGAGCGTGAAAGGTACCCGCCACCGTGCCTGCCACGGTGTTGAAGGTCATGGACTCCTGGGGGTGGGTGAAGCGCAGGGCCGGGGCGTCGAGATCGGCGAGCAGGTCCGGCCAAGTGGCTCCGGGGTGGCCAGGGGGAATAACCCGGACCAGGTACTCCCCCGGCGTCAGGTCGGGGATCCGGAAATGGCCCTCACTATCCGTACGCGCCCGGCGCGGCCGACCTGTGCCCGGCTTGCTGGGGGGGGCGCTGGGGGCCAGAGCCACCTCGAAGTCAGTCAGGTCTGCGATGTTGCCGGCCTGGATCCTGGCCGCGAGGTCCACTCCTTTAGGCGCGGGGACCGAGGGGCCCTCACCGTGAGCCGGGGGCAGAACGAGATCTATAGGCGTGGGGCCTGCGACCCCCTCCATGAGGGTGGCGGGGTAGAGACGGTGATCCAGAGCGACCTCGAGCACTCCCGGCGAGAGGCCGGGCAGATCAAAGCCACCTTCCGTTGCACTGTAGGTCCAGTGCACGCGCCCATCCTGCACGACTACCAGGGAAGCGCCCGCCACCCCCGCCCCCGAGGCATCGAGTACACGGCCGCTCAGGTGGGCCGACATATCGCGCACCTGGGGCAGGGGCAGCTCGTCGGCTAGGGGCTGGCCTTCTCCCGGGTAGACGTAAGGGCTCTGAGGCCGCAGGGCAACGGCGACTAGCGCGGCCAAGAGAACAAGGCCGATCAGGGGAAGGATGGTCAGGGGGCGCGGCATGGGACGGGCCCAGTATTCCCCCCAAGGGGTTCAGGCGGTTCCGCTTCCCAGGATTTCCTGACGCAAGGACTCGGCGGCGGGGAACCCCTCGCAGTCGAGGTTCGAAAAGTGGGCCTCAAACTCCCCCAGCCCACGCCAGCCTGCGCGCTGGTAGCCCACCCAGCGCACCCCCATCTGGAGGGAGTCACAGAGGGCCACAAAGCGGGCCTCACGGGTCTCCTGGGCTGAGTACTCAGCCCAGGCTTCGGTTGCTGGGCCCGAGAGCGGGGCGAGGATCTCCCCCGCCAAGGCGTCCTCCATCTGCTTCTTCGCACCCTCCGGCAGGTGGATTGCGGCTGGCCGCGGGAGGTCGCCGCTACCCGCTTCGGGGGCATCGTGGACCAGGGCCATGGCCAGGACCCGGCTCAGCTCGAGAGGGGGCTCGATCTGTGGGGCGAGGGCCAGAGCCAGATGAGAGGTGCCCAGAATGTGGCCCGCGACGGACTCGGGCTGGGTGACGCCACCCAGAATCCAGCCCGTGCGGGGCAGATCGTCTAGGGGCAAGAGGCGCAGAAGGGAATCGAGGAGGGTCATGGGTTGCCGATAGGCCGGTGGATTGAGGTCAGGGACGGGGCAGGTCGCATTGCCCCCGGATTTGCCCATATCTATACTTACCCGTTCGTTTTCCAGCAGTCAGGGGCAATCCTGACGCTTACAGCGAATCCAACCCTCTGCCCGCTCCCAGGCTCTCCCCACCATGCTCTTGCAACTAGGCCGGTCCCTCGCGGCCACTCATCGGGAGGCGATCCTGTCCTCATGCATGGAGCTCGGGTACTCCGTGCGGTTTCTGGACGAGGACCAGCGTCTGCTCCAACTGGACGGCTCTGGCGCTCCCGGTCATCGGGCGCAGCTCACGGATCTGACGGGCGTCGTATGCGTGCTGGACGGGGGAGAACCGCACGAGCTGGCCCTGCGCAATGGAGACCACGCTGAAGACTCCATGATTCCGGTGGGCAATGCGCGTTTCGGCGCCGGCAACCTCTCCCTCATCGCCGGCCCCTGTGCCGTGGAGGACGAGCAGCGGCTCGAGGAAATCGCCCGGGGCGTACTGCGCAGCGGAGCCTGGCTCTTGCGGGCGGGCGCGTTCAAGCCGCGGACCTCCCCCTATTCCTTCCAGGGAATCGGCGTAGAGGGCCTGGAGATCCTCGATCGGGTCAAGGCCGCCACGGGAATCGGTGTCGTAACCGAAGTCCTCGACCCACGTGACGTGGAGCGCGTCAATGAAACAGCGGACATGATTCAGGTTGGCGCTCGGAATATGGCCAACTTCCCGCTGCTGGTGGAGCTCGGTCAGCTGTCGACGCCGGTCCTGCTCAAGCGCGGGTTCGGAGCCACCGTAGAGGAGCTACTCGGGGCGGCAGAGTACATCCTGGCTGAGGGCAACCGCTCGGTCATCCTGTGCGAGCGTGGAGTGCGCGGTTTCGATTCCATCACGCGCCACGTGCTGGACGTGGGAGCTGTCGCCTACCTGAAGAAGACAACGCACCTGCCGGTGATCGTGGATCCCTCGCATGCTGCCGGGCGCTCGGATCTCGTTCGGCCCCTGGCGCGAGCCGGCGTGGCAGCCGGCGCCGATGGTCTGCTCGTCGAGGTCCATCCGCACCCCGAAGAGGTGCACTCTGACGGGGCCCAGGCCGTTTCCCTACCGTCTTTTGAGCGGATCGTCGACGACATAGAGACCCTCGCGGCCTTGGACGGCCGCCGACTGGTGCGCTCTGGATCCCCCACGGCTTCCTCAATGAACCCGGATTCAGGCTCACCCCTGGACCGCCAAAACTGAACTCCGGAGACTCTTGTGCGCAAACCATTTATCGCTGGCAACTGGAAGATGAACCTCGATCGGGCCTCGGCCATCGCATTGGCCCAAGCCGTCTGCGAGAGCGTTGGCGGTCGTGACGACGTCGACGTGGGCCTCTTTCCTCCGGCGGTCTACCTGAGAGATATCGTCGAGGTGGCCCAGTCAAGTCCCGTGCAAGTGGGAGCCCAGAACTGCTGCGATCAGACAAGTGGTGCTCACACGGGTGAGATCAGCGTGAGCATGGTGCAGGACGTGGGCTCGGGACTTGTCCTCTTGGGTCACAGTGAGCGCCGTCACGTCTATGGCGAGAGTGATGAGCTGATCAACCGCAAGGTGCACACCGCTCTGGCCCAGGGGTTGGACGTGATGCTGTGCCTGGGTGAGACCCAGGAGCAAAGGGAGGCCGGCGAGACCGAAACGGTCTGCGGTTCCCAGCTCCAGGCCGGATTGGCCGGGGTTGAGGCCGAGGACTTGCAGCGCGTGCACCTGGCCTACGAGCCCGTATGGGCCATTGGGACCGGATTGACGGCCTCTCCGGAGCAGGCCCAGGACGCTCACGCTTACGTGCGCGGGGTTCTGGCCGGCATCGCCACCGATGACCTCGCGGCCCGGACGCGGATCTTGTACGGTGGCAGCGTCAAGGGAGAGAATGCCGCGGATCTTCTCGCCCGACCGGACATTGATGGAGCGCTGGTCGGAGGCGCATCCCTCACCCCAGAGGCATTCTTGCCCATCATTCCTGATTCTCCCGAGGCCACCGGGAACTGACCGCCAAAGCGCCAAGAGTGCTCATCATGGACCTAATAATCACTCTCCTCTACATCGTATTCATCCTTGCGGCGCTGATGCTGATCGTCGTCATCCTCCTCCAAGAGGGGAAGGGCGGCGGATTCGGCGATGCCCTCGGCGTGGCGGGCCAGCAGACCTTCGGCGTCAAGGCACAGGGCATCCACAAGTTCACGATGGGGATTGCCACCGTCTTCTTGGTCAGTGCCCTCACCATCCACGTCTTGAACCGCAAGGAAGGCGGCAAGAGCTCCATGGGTAGTTTGGGTGGCACCAGCACCTTGGATGGGGCCGGAATTCCCGCGGGAGCCCCCCCGGGCTCCAACGAGTAATCGCCCGGGGTTGATCACCATGGCCAACGCACTGCGTTCCATGACGGGCTTTGGCGCGGCCACGGTCGCGGGCAAGGGTGTGAGCGTTCAGGTTGAGGTGCGCTCGGTCAACCACCGGCACCTGCAGGCCAAGCTCCGCATGCCCCCGGACCTGGGCCATCTGGAATCCCAGGTGGACGCCTTGGTGCGCAAGCAACTGAGCCGTGGAGCGATCCAGTTGAGCGCGCGTGTCACCCATGCGAGCGATGAATTGCCTGCTCGGGTGCACAAAGACGTGGCTGCGGCCTACCTGCGCTCCCTGAAGGGTCTGGCTTCCGAATTGAAGCTCAAGGGGGACTTGGAGCTGGCCGATCTCGTCCGTCTGCCGGGCGTGGTGTCGGCCCCGGAGAAGGACACGGACCTGGAGGGCATGAGCAAGCTGGTACTCCGGGCGACAACCCTTGCGCTGCGCGACCTCGTTCAGATGCGCGAGGAGGAGGGCGCGGCCATGGCCAAAGATCTGGCCTCCCATGCGGCCGCCATCGCCAAGATACACAAGAGCATTCAGCGCAGCGCACCGGGCTTGGTGCGCCGTCACCAGGCGGACCTGAAGCGTCGGGTGAGCGAGTTGCTGGATGGGAACGAGACCGTCTCGAGCCGTGATCTGGCTCGGGAGATGGCGCTTCTCGCGGACAAGCTCGACGTCAGCGAAGAGCTCTCGCGCCTGGAGGCCCATCTTCAGCAGTTGGACCGTCTGCTAGCCAAGGGCGGTGCCGTGGGCCGCAAGCTGGATTTCCTGGCCCAGGAGTTCAACCGCGAGGCCAACACCATCGGCTCCAAGTGCAACGACGCACGCACGGCTCATGCCGTCGTGGAGCTCAAGACCCAGATTGAGCGCCTGCGAGAGCAGGTGCAGAACGTGGAGTAGCCATGGGGTCTGATAAGGGCTGCATGTTGCTGATTTCGGGCCCTTCAGGCTGCGGCAAGAGCACCATCTGCGAGCGCTTGCGCCAGGACCCGCGCGTCATCTTCTCCGTGTCTGCCACAACTCGGGAGCCGCGACCCGGCGAACAAGACGGATGCGAGTACGAGTTCCTCTCCAAGGAGGTCTTCCGCGCGCGCATCGAGGCCGGCGCGTTCATCGAGCACGCCGAGGTGTACGGGAACATGTATGGCACCCTGCGCGAGCCCATGCGGGCCGCCATCGATCAGGGGCTCGTGTATCTGGTTGAAATCGACGTGCAGGGCGCGTTGCAGCTCAAGGCTCTTGACGAACCCGGCATCTACGTATTTGTGGCTCCCCCCGACTTCGAGACCCTGCGTCAGCGACTCACGAACCGGGGCACGGAGGCCCCTGAGGCTCTGGAAAGGCGCCTGCGCAAGGCTGAAGACGAGTATCGCGAGCGGGTCAAGTACGATCACGTTGTGATCAACGACGACCTGGATGTGGCCGTGGCCGAAGTGCGTCGCATCGCGGGCCTGGCCGATGGCGAGGCCTCCCCGTCCCAGGCATCCGACAGTGGCAATAGTCATGGCTAGAATCCTCCTCTGCACCAGCGCCTCCGCCGCTCTGTACAAGGCCTGCGATTTGGCCAGTCAATTGACTCAGGCAGGCCACGAAGTGCCCGTACTCCTGACGCCCAGCGCCGCCCAGTTGGTCTCTCCGCAGCAGTTCGAAGCGGTGACGGGGCAGCCCTCCCGTGTCCACGAGCTGGGCGAGGATCGTCTTGGGGCGATGGATCACATCGACTTCGCCCGTGGATTGGCCGCGGTGGTCGTCGCACCCTGCACGGCTGCTCTCGCGGGCCGCATCGCCATGGGGCTGGCCACGGATCTGGTGACGACGACGCTGATGGCCGTGCCCCTGGGCGTGCCTCGCCTGGTCTGTCCAGCCATGAACCCCCACATGCTGGCGCAGCCCGCGGTGGCGCGGAATCTGGCCCAGATGGTGGAGGATGGCTGGGAACGCATGGAGCCCGAGGTGGGGCACATGGCCTGTGGCGAGGATGGTCCTGGGCGCTTGGCGGATCCGGACCTCATCACGCAGCGACTGCTGGAGATCCTGAGCGCATGAAGCGTCGCCGCCTGCGGGTGGTTGTGACCGCCGGCCCCACGCGCGAGCACGTGGACCCGGTGCGCTATCTCTCCAATGAATCCAGCGGCCGCATGGGGTTTGCCATCGCGGCAGCGGCGGTGGAGGCTGGACATCAGGTGACCCTGATCGCCGGTCCTGTCTCCCTGGAAACGCCGAAGGGCGTGAGGCGCGTGGACGTGGTGAGTGCTCGGGACATGCTGGCGGCACTGCGCGAGCACTTCCCCCTGGCGGATGCACTGTTCATGGCTGCCGCCGTGGCCGACTACAGGCCGCGTACCCGTCGGCGGGGGAAGTGGAAGGTGAAGGAAACCGAGGAGGGTGAGGTCCAATTGCCCCTGATCCGCAACCCCGATCTCCTGGCCAGCGTGGCACGGCGTAAGGGTCCGCGCACGGTTGTGGCCTTCGCTCTGGAGACCAGCGACGGCCTCCGCCGGGCCTTGGCGAAGCTCAACGCCAAGAACGCCGATTACATCGTGCTGAATGACGCCTCGGCTCTGAATGCCCGTTCCACCAGTGTGAGGGTCCTGGATGGTACGGGGGAGGTTGCGCGCTGGACTCGCCGTACAAAATCCACCGTGGCGCGGCACCTGGTGCGCCTCCTCGGGTAGCCCTCCGGGGGCTTGGAAGCGCCCCAATCAGGAAGGCGTTTCCACAAGGGCGGGCGGCTTGCTTGCCGTCTGGAAAACTCTGCCGGGTCGTAACCCTTGAACGCCCCCCGCCATCGTGCGATCCTGATGGGACGAGGGTCGCCGGGCCCTCCGACCTCACATCCGCCGGGACCATCCGGGTGAGGCGTTCAGCCGGGGCAATGCACAATCAGGGGGGACCGAATTTTGAGTCGAAAGAAGGCGAAGAAGGGAAGGAAGGGGAAGGGCAAGAACGGCCGTGTGGGCCAGATCGTCCAGAGTTTCCTTTTTGGCGACGAGTTGGATGACGCCACCGCGGCCCGGGTCCGGGAACTCTCCGGGCTGCTCATGGTCGGCGTCTCCATCTGGCTGTTCATCTCCCTGTTCTCCTTCTATACGCCCATCGAGGATCCGGCGGCCCAAGGCCACAATCTGGGGGGGTGGATTGGCCACTATCTGGCCAAGCAAGCCTTGATCTACCTTGGGCTGGCGGCCTACATCCTGAGCCTCCTGGTCCTGTGCTGGGGCTGCATTATTGTGGCCCGCAAGCAGGTGAATCTCGTGGCGATCCGGACCCTGGGCGGGGTTTGTTTCGTGATGAGCTTGGCCTTCCTGCTCGATCTGGCTTTCGGCTCAGATGCGGCCGAGCGGACCCAGAGTGCGGCCTTGAACAACACGCTGCCTTACGGACCGGGCGGGTACTTCGCCTACGTGTCCATGGAGGGGTTGGTCATGCGCTTTGGCAGCCTGGGCTTGTGGGTGCTGCTCCTCACGACTTGCGGCATCTCCTTCATGCTGGCCACGGAGATGGCGTTCTACCCGGCCGTAAAAGCCCTGAGCGGTTGGCTGGACGAGCGAGCAAGTGACGGGATCGTGCGGGCGGTGTTCGGCTGGGCCAGGGGTCTGGTCGTGGGCCTCTGGGATTTCTTGCTCGGAAAGGACCTCCAGAAGCCTGCGGGCAAGACGCCCAAGAAGAAGGCCAAGGCTGTGTCGGCCAGCCAGGAGGAGCTCGACTACGACGACGAGGATGAGGAGTGGGAAGAGGAGGACGAAGAAGAGCTTGAGGGGGAGGACGAAGAGTGGGAGGAAGAGGAGGAGGAAGACGAAGAGGAATGGGAGGAAGAGGAGGAGGAAGACGAAGAGGAATGGGAGGAAGAGGAAGAGGACGAGGACGAGTCGGATGGCGTCGTCATCCCTGCCGCCAAGAGAAAGTCCCGGTCGAGCCTGAATAAATCCGTGTCCGCGCCTGCACCCATTGTCTACGAACCGCCAACACCTCCCCCTGGACCGTGGGCCTATCCTCCCGCTGACCTATTGGATCCACCGGCCCCCAGGCCCGACAAGGACGGGGAGTTCTTGGAGCAGAGCGCCAGGAACCTCGAGAATGTACTCAAGAGCTTCCGCGTCAACGCGGAGGTTGTGGACGCGGAGGTGGGGCCGGCGGTCACCCTGTTTGAGTTGACCGTGGAGGAAGGTACCCGCATGAACAGGGTGACGAGCCTTGCCCCTGAGATAGCTGGAACGCTGAAGGCCAAATCCGTGCGCATCATCGCGCCCATTCCCGGCAAATCCACCATTGGCATCGAGGTACCCAACAACAACCGACGGGTCGTACGGATTTCGGAGCTCGTGCGCCAGGAGGCCTACGACAAGGATTTCGCGGCCATCCCACTGTTCTTGGGAATGGACGCCGAGGGCCACCCCATCGTCGAAGATCTTACGCGGATGCCTCACCTGCTCATTGCGGGTACCACGGGTTCAGGCAAGTCCGTTTGCATCAACACGATCATGGCGAGCGTGCTGCTGACGCGCTCGCCCCATGACGTGAAGATGATCCTGGTGGACCCCAAAATGGTCGAGTTGCAGATATTCCAGAAAATCCCTCACCTGGAACTCCCTGTGGTCACTGACATGAAGCAGGCCACCACCGTGCTCAATTGGGCCGTGGAAAAAATGGAGGGCCGCTACGAGCTCTTCAAGATGGCCGGCGTGCGCAACATCAAGGGCTACAACAAGCTGGGCGAGGAGGCCTTGCGTGAACGGATGGAGGACAACTTCAACGAAGAGCGCACCCCGCGTCACGTGCCTTACATGGTCATCATCATCGACGAGATGGGGGACCTGATGTCACAGTCCAAGAAGGATGCCGAGAACGCCATCACGCGCCTGGCCCAAAAGGCGCGGGCCGTGGGGATCCACGTGATCGTGGCCACTCAGCGCCCCTCTACCGACGTGATCACGGGCGTCATCAAGGGAAACCTGCCCACCCGTATCGCCTTCCAGGTGTCTTCCGGTATCGACAGCCGGGTCATCCTCGACTCCCAGGGGGCGGAGAAGCTCCTCGGTCAGGGGGACATGCTCTACTCCCCGCCCCAGTCGAGCCAGTTGCGGCGTGTGCAGGGTGCTCTCGTGGAGGACCACGAGCTGCAAGCCCTGGTGGACTTCGTCTGCAATGAGTCCGTGGCGACCTTCGATCAGGAGATGGTGCAGGCTGCCACGGGCACGGCGCCCGCCGGCGCACTCACACAGGGCGGCGACAAGGTGGACGACATGTTTGACGCCGCCGTGCGCGTGGTGCTGAAGTCCCGGCGCGGGTCAGCCAGCTTGCTGCAACGCTCACTGGGCATCGGGTACACGCGCGCATCGCGCTTGATCGATCAGATGACGGATAACGGCATCTTGGGAGACCACCAGGGATCGAAATCACGGGAGATCCTCTTGACGTTGGAGGACTGGGAAGAGAACACGAGCAACATTGAACACGCAGGGGAAGCCTGATGCCTGAATCCAATAATTCGCCGAGTACGGGTCGGGAGATAATGGGCCTGGCCCTGTGCACGGTCTTCGCCTTTCCACTGGTCCTGGCCGTGCTCACCTTCCTGCGGGCCGCTGATGCGGACGTCACCGGGACAGGGGCCCTGGCTCGCCAGCTGGTGGGTGCTTTTGGTGCTTGGCCCACCATCCTCCTGAGTGGCGGATTCGCTGCCGTGGGTGCGATCCTCTTTTTCGCGGGAAAGGAGGTCGAGATCGACGTGGGTCGACATCTGTGCGGGATCCTCTTTTCGGCTATGGGTCTGGGCGTTTGCCTTGGTGCAAATCATGGCGGCGAGTTCGGGGCCAACACGGGCGGCGCACTGGAGGCTGCAATCGCCCCCTGGGCAGGATTTGCAGTGGGCCTGATCATTCTCTTCAGCGCGGTCTGGCTCACCTGGCTGCAGGGTCCGAGCGGTTTTTCGGGGAATTCGAAGCAGGAACGGACGATCTCGGACGCTTTGTCGGAGGAGGATGCGGACGGGGTTTCTCAAGCTGAGGCAAGAGCCTTGGTACCCGACCCTGAAACGGTTGCCTATATGGAGCAGGCGTTGCAGGCGAGCGGGGAGGTTGAAACCCAGGTCCAACCCATTCCGCCTTCGCCTTACCCCGATGACGTTCGCGTCCGCGGTGAGGTGCCCGACGGCGCCCAGTTGCTGAAACCAGACGATGACCCATCAGACTCCGAACGCACGCACGAAGCTGACCCCGATAAGCGGGACAGTTCCGATTCCCAAGACAGTCCCCAACTCGGCTCTGGCGAGGATCTGGCTGCACCCGAAGTCAGCGGCAGCAATGGCGCGGCAAGCATCCGAGAGGTCGACGCAGGCTCCGTTCCCAAAATCGAGAATCGGGGACCCTCCGACTCATCCCTAGAGTCGTCGCCGGCCTCCTCTGGGGAGGACTCGGGGGTACCGTCGGAACAGTCTCTGCCCGCTCCGGGGCCCTCGGTTTCTTGGGAACAGCCCGATCTGTTCGAAGAACCAGAAGACGTGGAGGAGGAGTGCGTAGAGGGCGACCTTACTGAAAGCGAATCCTCCGACTTGGAAGAAGAGGAGGAAGAGTCCGCCGAGCTCGAAGAGGAAGAAGAAGAGGAAGAAGAGGAGGAAGAAGAGGAAGAAGAGGAGGAGGCAGAAGAGGAGGAGGCAGAAGAGGAAGAAGAGGAGGAGGCAGAAGAGGAAGAAGA
>LWDU01037583.1_pt1 | contig 85136 bp, 72 predicted proteins | sample 727161 | NCBI WGS metagenome assembly LWDU01 (sample SAMN04566230, study PRJNA314399) | hydrothermal vent metagenome | isolation source: deep sea hydrothermal plume seawater | place: Mexico: Gulf of California, Guaymas Basin | collected 2004-07-11
TACACCTGGCTGGATCCGAACAGCCCGACCGACATGTTGCTCTTCAGTTTGAGGCGCGGATCGCCCATCCTTGGGCAGATCGACTCGCTGATGCAATTGCCCATTGAGGAGAGTGATCTGCTCGGGCCTCCGGCTCCCGGCGCAAACACTCCCATGATCTTGATCTCCGGGGAGTCCATGGGGCTCAAGACAAGTCGAGGATCTGGTGGCGGCGAGGGAGACGATCTGTCCGGGCTCACCTTTCGAAAAAAGGGTGAGGACATCGTCGATTGCCAACCAAACGGGATTCCCGATCATGTCGACATTTCCAAGGGATCCAGCGATGATCTAAACGACAACGGCACCCCTGACGAATGCGAGCCCGTGGATGAAGTGACTTGCTTCTGTTCGATTGGGTCCAGTCCATGTTCCAACGATTCTCCAGGCGCTGGCTGCAAGAACTCAACCGGTTCGGGTGGGCGTCTCAGGGGCCTTGGGAGCTCTAGCCTCTATCTGGACGATTTGGCCTTCAGTGTGGAGCAGCTGCCTCCTCAGACCTTTGGAATCCTGTTCTATGGCCTGGACGAGGGGACCGCGCCGGTGGTCATGGGGGCGGGGCTGCGTTGTGCAAGCTCACTCCTCCTGCGCATCGGCCCGCCTCTGCTGACTGACAGCCTGGGCCTCGCTATCGTTGGTCCGGGCCTCGGCGGCTATGTGGCCCAGAACATGCCCCAGGTGGGGCAGTTTGCCCGCGGGAAGACCCTGCACTTCCAGGTGTACTACCGCGATCTGCAGTTCACCTGCGGGAACGGGAGCAATGTGACCAACATGGTCTCGATCCGCTTCACCCAGTAAGAGGCAGGTGCCCGCCGAAGTTCGAAGGCGTTGCCCAGATGGGTGACTCCTCTGCGCTGCGATTGACTGGAATCCGGTTGCCTGGCCTCCGAGCCTTCAGGCAGCCAGCGCTTGCCTTGTCACTGAACTTGGAAGATGTAGTTGCGATGATGCTGTCCCGCCTTGCGATAGGGGACCCTCTCAAATTCTGAGAGGGGGAACCTCATTCCGTGTTCATAGAAGTGCCCCGCATATCCGAGACCCTCAAGGAATCCAAATAGCTCGCCTTCGATTGCTTGCCTGTGGTGGCATTCAAGAAGCAGGCTCGGATGGGAGCGTTCAAGCAGTACTTGTCCCCCTTGGAAGACGGACAGCTCATGACCCTCTACATCACACTTGATGATTGCTGGCTGCCTGTCGGCAGCTGGGAAGCACTCATCAAGGGTCGTGCTCGTGATTGTTAGCTGTTCGTGTCCCCTTCGGATCGGGCCGCCGGCATGTTCCAGGGTTGCTCCCCCGGACGTGGGGTGGGATCTGCGCATGGCTTTCTCTTCTGAGGTGTTGGAAAGGGCATGGGGTACCAGTTCGAGGTTGTTCAGCTTGAAGGCGGAGCGCAATGAAGAGAGGTGTTCCACACATTCAGGTTGGGGCTCAAAGGCCACTACAGCACCTGTGGGGCCAACGGCCTTCGACATCCAGTAGGAGTAGATTCCATGGTTGGCCCCAACATCCAAGGCGAGCCTTCCACTCAGGTCGAGTTCGAGCAGCCACCTGAGGGAGTCCCGTTCGCTTCGCAGCCGGTAGCGCCAGCAACGGTGCAGGTGATGAATCTTGGACGTCAGGTTCATCGGACGGATGCTAGGAGATAGAAGCTGTTTGTTCATGTGATATTGACCGTCAGCCAGATTCCTTGTGGTGCTGAACTCCAGATGCTGTGGAGTGGCTGCTTCCCTACTTTATCGCATCCACACGCCCTTGGACTTCCAATGGGGGCATCTCCCCAACGGCAAAGTCGAGCACGCGCAGCTCCTGGTTGCGCTCTCCTCGGAATTCGTTCCAGACGGGAGTGAAGGCGATGTGCAGATCTTCGCCCATTTGCAACTCATCGATGCGCTCGCCCTGGAAGAAGCCCATGGCTCTCAGGACTGTGCCCCCGTCGCGTAGCTTGAGGATCAGGTGCTTGCCGTCGCGGCTGGCGCGGGCTGGTTCCGCCAGGCGGCAGTTGCAGGCCAGCAGCACCGGGCTGGGATTGCCTTCTCCGAAGGGTTCGAGGCGGTCGATTTGTTCTTGGATCTCACGACCTACCTGGGCAAGGGGAATGACCGCATCGATTCCCAGGGGCGAGGTACCGAAGGAGTCCGGGTGAAGAGTTTCTCGGGCAGCATTGCAGAGGGCATCGCGGTAGGCAGCGACCTGTTCGGCTTTGATTTCGCAACCGGCTGCGGCAGCGTGCCCGCCATAGCGCAGTACATGCTCCTTGCCGGCGTGCATCAGTTCCAGAATGCTGACCCCCTGTACCGTTCGTGCGCTGGCCCTGCCGGTTTCACCGTCGAGACCGATCACAATGGTCGGGCGCCCGTGCGTCTCCACCATGCGGCCCGCCACGATGCCCACCAGACCTTGGTGCCAGCCCTGCCCCGCCAGCACCAGGATCGGCCAGCGCTTTGTGTCAGAGAATTCAGAAGCTGCTTCCTCAGCCAGGACCATCAGGTCGCTGGTCATGTTCTTCCGCTCTTGATTGAGGTCCTCCAGTTTCTTGGCCAGGGCCCGCGCTTGCACCGGTTCTTCTTCCAGCAAGAGTCCTACGGCCAAAGCGGCGGTGTCCAGGCGCCCCGCTGCGTTGATGCGCGGGCCAATGCCAAAGCCGATGTCGTCCGCGGCCAGGGTCTTGTTTGTCAAGCCGCAGACCTGCAAGAGAGCACGTGTTCCCGGGTGTGGACTGGCCTGCAGGGCTTTGAGCCCAGCGCGGGCCAGCACCCGGTTCTCATCGAGCAGAGGTACCACATCGCCCACTGTGGCGATGGCCACCAAACCCATCGCGTCGAGCAGGAACTCCTTCAGATTCGGCCTGACCTTGGGTCCTCCGCTGATCGCCTGGCAGAGACCCCAGGCCAATTTGTAGGCCACCGCCCCGCCGCACAGTTCGCGGAATGGGTAGCTGGAGTTTGGCATCTTTGGATTGACGATGGCCACTGCCTGGGGCAGGTCCCCCTGGGGTGGTTCGTGGTGATCGGTCACGATGGTGTCGATGCCCAGGCCCTTGAGCTCGTTGATGACCTCCACCGCGCTGGTGCCGTTGTCCACGCTGACTATCAGGCTGGCCCCGACTTGCTGGGCTTTCTTGATCGAGTGCTGGCCGAAGGAGTAGCCGTCTTTTTGGCGGTGGGGGATGTGCCACTCGACTCTCGCTTCCAGGAGCCGCAACAGCCGCACGAGGATTGTGGTGCCCGTTACCCCGTCCACGTCGTAGTCCCCGTGGATCAAGATCACTTCGTTCTTGTCGATCGCTGCTTGCAGCCGCTTCACTGCCTTCTGCATATCCGGCAGCCCGTCAGGGTCGTGCAGGAGCATGAGCGTTGGCTTGAGGTGCCGTGTGAGGGGCTCACCCGGTGTGTGACCTCGGTTGGCCAGCAGTCGGGCCAAGAAGGGCTTGACCACCTGTTTCCGGCCGATGTCAGCGACGATTTCGGGATCGGGATCGCACAGGTTCCAGGGTCGAGCAGGGGGGTGATTCACCGGAGTAGGTTAGCCCTCCCAGGCTTTCATGGCAGGGTCTGATCAGGGCAAAAATCCCAAGTCTTGGGCAGATGCGTTCGGCTGGACGCTTGGCTACCGGCCTCCTGCACCCCACACTATGCCCCATGGAGCCCAGTACAAGACCCGCAGGCGGCAATCCCTATCGCCTGCTACCCGCCGTGGACGAAGTCCTGCGTGATCCCGGCGTGGTGGCCCTGGTGGAGAATGTGGGCCGGGGCGTCCTGCGCACCCTTGCGCAACGGCTGGTTGAGTCCTGGCGTGAGGAGATCAAGGAGGGCGTACTAGATGCGGCACAGCTTGAGACGCGCCTTGTGGATGGAGGCCTTGGCCGCGCCATGGGGGAGCTTCTGAATGAGGATCGCGCCCGGGGTTTGCACCGGGCGATCAATGTGAGTGGCGTGGTGCTCAACACCGGCCTCGGTCGCGCACCGGTGCATCCGGAAGTGGCGGCGCGCATGGAAGCCGCAGCCCGCTCGTTCTGTGTGCTTGAAGTGGATCGTATCAGCGGGGAGCGCAACCGTCGGGACGAGCGCCTGAGCCAGTTGCTCGGTCGCCTGGTGGGATCGGAAGAGGGCATCGCGGTAAACAACAACGCGGGGGCGGCGCTGCTGACCATGCACGCATTGGCCACGGGCAAGGAGGCTATCGTCAGTCGCGGAGAGCTGGTGGAGATCGGTGGGTCCTTTCGGGTGCCCGAGGTGATGGCCGCTGCGGGCGTGCGTATGGTGGAAGTGGGCGCGACGAACCGCACGCGCATTGCTGACTACGAGGGCGGCATGACCGCCGAGACCGCACTCTTGATGAAGGTGCATCCTTCCAACTTTCGGGTGGTTGGTTTCACAAGTGAAGTCAAGCCTGAGGAGCTCGCAGCTCTGGGTCGGCAACACCGGGTGGCCAGTGCATGGGACCTGGGTTCCGGGCTCGTGGAAGCCAAGACCATGCGGCCGCTGGGCGCCAGGGTCGGCGGGGAAACAGAGGTGTCCGATGCCCTCGCCAGCGGGATTGACATTGTTTCTTTCAGCGGAGACAAGTTGCTGGGTGGCCCGCAGGCGGGCTTGATCGTGGGTACGGCAGAGGCTGTGGCGCGCTTGCGACAAGATCCGCTCTATCGAGCTTTGCGATGCGACAAGGTGACCTTGGCGGGACTTGAAGCAACCGTTGAGTTGATTCTGGCGGGGCGCGGGGATGAACTGCCCGCTCGACTCATGTTGTTGGCCTCGTCTGAGGACCTGCATCCGATTGCTGAACAACTGAAGGAGGCCCTCATGGACCTGGGCTTCAAGGTGAAGATCGAAGAGGGCGAATCCCAGCCGGGCTCGGGGTCGGCTCCGGGCATTTTTCTCAAGGGCCCGGTGTTGCGGGTGACCGATCCCAAGCGAAGCCCAGCTGGGCTTGCGGCAGCTCTGCGGGCATCGTCCCCCCCTGTCTTCGCACGGGTGCAGGGGGATGCCCTGCTGCTCGATCCGCGTACCTTGTTGCGGGGGGCAACATCATCGGGGGCATCGGGAATGCCGGATGACCAAGAGGATCTGCTCAAGGTCTTTGCTTCCCTTGTCAGCTCGGCGGGGGCTTGAGCGTATAGTTCCCCTGGTCCGGCCTAGGAATCAACCAGCGCGGACCTCAACCGTAAGCCATGACATCCAATCCCAAGCGACTGACCGACTACGCCGCCTGCGCTGGCTGAGCCGCCAAAATGCCCATGGGGCAACTCGAGCAGGTCCTGCGCGAGGCCAATCCAGCTGCCGACGAACGCCTCTTGGTAGGTCCTCAATCCGTGGACGACGCGGGAGTGGTTCTGCTTGGAGAAGACGAGGGTGTGCTTGCCGGTTCGCGAGTGGCTTTGGTCCAGACCGTGGATTACTTTCCGCCGGTGCTCGACGATCCCTACTTCTATGGAGCCGTGGCTGCGGCGAACGCCCTCTCGGATGTGTACGCCATGGGGGCGCGCCCCCTCTCGGCTCTCAATCTTGCGGGCTTTCCCAAGGACTTCAAACCCGAGTGGATCGCCGAGATTTTTCGTGGTGGGTTTGACAAACTGCGCGAAGCGGAAACGGTCTTGGCTGGGGGCCATACGGTCCAAGGACCTGAGCCACTCTTTGGTTTTGCGGTTACTGGCGTGGTCGATCCCCAGCGGGTGATCACCAACGCGGGGGCCCGAGCCGGGGACCGCTTGTACTTGACCAAGCCTCTGGGTATGGGCTCAGTGACCACCGGGGGCAAGCTCGGCAAGGCTTCTGGGGACTTGATGCGACGTGCGGCGGAGGTCATGGCAACACTCAATCTGGCCGCCGCAGAGGCCATGGCAGAAGTCAGCGCTCGGGCCTGCACTGACGTGACCGGCTTTGGTCTGTTGGGACATGCGCGCAACATTGCCAAGGCCAGTGGTGTGACTTTGAGCTTCGATGCAGGCGCCCTGCCCATTTTTGAAGGAGCCCTGGCCCTGGCCCGGGAAGGCGTCGTTTCCGGAGGATCCGCTCGCAGCAAGGCGGCCATCGGTGATGATGTGAGGCTGGCAGAGGGCTTGGATCCTGACCTGGTGCGCATTGTTTTTGATGCGGAAACGTCAGGAGGCCTTCTGATCTGCGTGCCGGCCGAGGAGGCCTCCACCCTGGAGAGGGCACTTGCAGCCCACGATGTGCCCGTCCATGGGGTGGGCGAGGTGATCCCCGTTGGTGACCATTTCATCCTGCTGAACTAGATGTTGCTGAACTGATTTTTCTGTCACCTCTTCGTCGTTTTTCCAGCTGCAATCTCATGCGCCTTTCTCCACTGTCTGTCGGTTTTCTTTTGAGTGTTTGCTTGGGCAGCGCATGCCTGAGCCCACCCGCCGCGCGGGACTCCTGGAAGGCACGTGTGGTCTGTGACCTGGGCATCAAGATGGGGGGCTGCGCCGTTGGCGACCTGCTGCCGGATCTACCCGGGAATGAGATCGCTGTGACCACCGGGGACGGTCTTGTGGTGGTGGCTTGGGCCAGCGGTGATGGATTCAAACACGAAGTGGTTGCGGGTCTTGCGGGTGAAGCGATTCAGTGCGCTATCGGCGAACTCGATCCCACCAGTCCGGGGGCAGAACTGGTGACCGTAGGCAAGCACACAGGCAGCGAGGATGAGCCGGGTCAAGGAGTCGTCCTCTTGCATCGACGCCGCGAGACAGGTTGGGAGAGCACCGAACTTCTGCGTACAAATGCACTCATGCATGCGGTGGCTATCGGCGATGCGGATCCATTGCACAGTGGCAACGAACTGGTGGTGGGAGGCTTCACCAATCAGGCATTTGTGCTGCGCCACGTGGGCGATGGCCGGATTGAAGTGGAAGCGACCGTGGTCACCAGTGGCCCCGTAAAGGGCGCTGCGGTGGGCCTGCGTGGTGCGGTCCTGGCCCAGGACGACGGGCGCTTGGTGGAAATCGTGCGCCACTCCGGGGGCTTCGAGCCGCGGGTGCTCTTTGAGGGCATTGAGGCCCTGGCTCGAGTCGCCGCCACCAACGATGTGGTGCTCTTTGGGGGAAACGATGGACGCCTGCGCGTCTGGCGGAAGGGTGCGGTGGAGACTGTGCTGACCACCGCAGACCGCTTGCGCGGCGCAGTGTTGGCTGATCTGGACGTCAGCCGTCCTGGGGTGGAGGGTGCCACCGCCGGCTACGACGGTTTCGTTCGAATGGTATGTGGGCGCGACGGCACCTGGGTCTCTTCTGGGGGCGGTTCCGTTCTCAAGTCCGGTTTTCACTGTCCCACCATCGGCAGTGACGATGGACGTCTGCATCATTTGGCCGCCGGAGAAGTGGGGCAACTGGGCATGTGCCTTGTGGCCTGCGGTTACTCCGGTCGTTTGCTCCTCTTTAGTCGTTGACCGTTGAAGAGCTCCGAGTTCGCTACCGATCCGTTTTGGGATCACGACCACCTGTTTCCTGCGGGGCAGTTTGTGGGGCCGCCGCCTCTGATCTTGGGACACCGGGGTGCACCCCGTGAGGCTCCCGAAAATACCCTGGTCTCCCTGCGTCGCGCACTGGATGTGGGGCTTGATGGGATCGAGTACGACCTGCGCGCCTGTGCCGGGGGTGAGCTGGTGCTGTTGCACGACGAGACTCTGGAGCGCACCACCGACAGCCATGGAGAGCTTAGCAAGCGTAATCTTGCTTCCCTGATGGGAGTCGATGCTGGTGGCTGGCACTCCCGCAATCACCGGGGAGAACCCCTGCCGCTCTTGGACGAAGCTCTGGAGTTGACCCTGCTCGATGGTCGACCCGCCATGCACATGATCGAGATCAAGGAGCGTGGGCTGCTGCAGGCTCTGCTCGGGCGGCTGGAGGACATCGGTCCTCCGGTGGACTTGCGCATCGCGTCCTTCGATGGGGAGGAGTTGGCCAGATTGCCAGCCAACAGTCCAAAGGGCATGCTGCTGGCGGATCAGGTGGATGATCTCGTGATCTCTCAACTGGCAGAACACCGTTTCGGCGCACTGGGGGTAGGCCCTGGAGGTTGGAACCATGAGGCATGGCAGCGGCTCCCCCGCGGCCTGGAGCGCTGGGCCTGGTCCATAGACAACCCCGCGGACCTCCTCAGGGTTTGTGACGGAGAATTCACTGGTTTCAACACCAATGAACCCCACCGGGCTCTGGCGGCCCGTGCCCTCAAGCGCTTGGTGCCGGACCTGAAAGAGTGGCCTCTGAAGGTGCCGCACCTGTTGGTGATACCCGAGGGCTTGAGTGCCGAGGATCGTGAGCGCGGGGAGTGGTTCGGTCGTTGGAATAGCAGCGTGAGCTTCAGCAATCCCCTGCCTGTTCCTATTGAAGTGCGGATTGGGTTCTTCAGTCGTGGGGGAGCCTTCGATGTGGAGGGATTGCCCCACGCGGCCACCGTTTCGGTGGGCGAGACGCTGCAGATTCCCTTTCGTCTGGACGGGGGCAGCCGCTCTCCGGGACCTGATCCCTTGATCGGCGCCGCGATGAGTTGGCAGGGCAACCTCTGGCCGGGGCATAGCAACCTCGCCGCCGGCGGGCGCCTGCTATTGGACGTGCCTCTGGTGCGCGAGCGTCGGGCCTGGGCGGAACCACTGACGGCGCGGCTGAGTCTCTTGGCGGAGAGTGCGGGGGATCGTCCCGCTAGTGTGCTCTTGCGGCGCACGGGCCAACGGATTTCCCTGCGGATCGAACATGCGGGAGGTCTTGAAGGCGCTGTGTTGGTGGGGCGGCTGGGGCAAAGCGTGCAGCGGGGTGCGCCGGGAGTGGACTTGATCTTGCCCGGTGGCTTCGATGATTGCCCCGCTGGGTTGCCCTTCAGTGTGGGAATCGAAGGTCTGCGGGATGGGGTCTTGCGTCGACGCCGGTGGGCGGGTGGGTTGCCTGCGGGCTTGGGTCACGGATCTCCGGGACGCTTGTTGCCTTCTCGAGAGGCTTAGGTCCAGGTAGAAGGGCGCAAGAGATCCGTGGGGGAGCCGATCGAGTGGGGGTCCAGGCCCCATGTCAACGCTATGCTGCTCGCCCCAAGTGGGAGTGGATCGGAGCTGGTGTTCCGCCCGGCCTTCAAAGCCGGTTGGGTTGCGTGAACAGCGTGACCGGTGGGTTCGATTCCCATGCACTCCCGCCATCTTGTTCATGCTCGTGGGAACTGGCGGGTCTGGTGCGCATATCCAGGGCGGGGATCCTCCAGGAGGCCCTTTCTTTCTCTTCGCCAAAAGCCGAGGATGAGCCCCATGGGACCCTCCGTCGAGATCACCCCCGCTCTCAAGGCTGCATTTGAGGGGGCCTTCGCTGCACTGGACTCCGCACATCAGCCCCGCAGCGGGGGGGAGTGGAGTTGGCGCACGGAAGGGGTGCCGGGAGGAGCTCCAGCGGAGACCCTGCTGGATTCTGAAGGTTGCGTACAGGCTCATTACGCCTCCCTGGGAACTGCGGTTCTCTGGCAGGGTCGGCGGCTGCCCGTGGCCCAGGTGGTGGATACCTTTGCTGCTCAGGACTTGAGTCTGCTAAGCAAGGTGCGGGCTTTTACCCTGGCCTGCGAGGGCTTTGTGGAACGCACCTGCCTGCCTGCGCCCGATGGCTTTGTCCTTTGTTATGGCTTTCCCGTGCGTCCCGCCTGGCGCATAGGTCGGGCCTATATGGGGTACAGCGTGTTGCAGGAGTTTTGGCGACTCGGGATTTCTGCCGAAGATGCAGCGCGGGCCGAGGTTGCGGGTGACCTTGGCTTTGAGCAGGACGCTGACTGGCCGGAGGATCTGGCACTCTTGTTTGCCGAACACGCGGGGAAACTGGGTGTACCGTTCTTGCGCGACGCAGAGTTCTTGCGTTGGCGTTTTGATGAAAGGCCGGGTGTGAAGTATGCGAAGTGCTTGTTGCGGCGGGGGCAGGATCTTGTTGGCTGGGCGGTGCTGCGCGTAACGACCTGGTCCGGTGAGCGCGTGGCCTTGGTTTGTGATCGTTTCTGTGTGCCAGGGGACGAGGCGGGGGAGTTTGCATTGGATCACTGGCTGGGAACCCGTGCCCTGGCAGGAGGCGTGACCCATCTGGTGGGGGCCAGCGGTGAACACGGTCCGGAATTGGCTGACGCCCAGAGGCGGGGTTGGCGCGTGGGGCGTTCAGAGTACTGCATGGTGGGTCGTTCCTTTGACCCTGCCCGACCCGTTCACGATTGGGCCCGTCGTTTGCGCTGGAACCTGGGGGATACGGATCTGGTTTGATGCAAGACTCCCCGAGCACTGTTTCGATCAGGGCCATTGAGGCCAGTGATGTGGCTTCGATCCTGGCCTGGGATTCCATGCCCCAGGGGCACCTGCTTGAATGGTTGCTCTTGGATTCCGCTCGGTCCGTGCGCTCCTTGGTCGCCTGCGAGGGGGGAAGCCTCCTGGCCCTCTTGCCGGTGGTAGAGCTGGGGGACCCACTTCCTCATGAGCGGCCACCCATGTTTGAGTGGGGCCGTCCCTTGGTGGCTCCGGGTATCGATCGGGAACGTGCTGCGGCGTTGGTGCGCGGCCTGGAAGAAACCTTCTTGCGTGGGCAGGACAGTCCCGAGGGAGTGGTGGTTGCCTGGTTTGACACCCAAGTTTCTGCATCTGAATTGCCCTTGGGCTTCGAGCGATTGGGTTGCTGGTCCGTGCTCGAGGGACTGCCCTTCGAACAGTTGAGCGCCAGCGAGACGAGTATTCAAACCGTGGATCTGGATGAAAACGCTGCTGAGTTCATGCGACGCTGCGCCCCGGAGAGCGCTTGGGTTCCCCGGCGCAGTTCTGCTTGGCTGGATTGGCGCTACGGCCGTGCGCCGGGAGGTGGCCACGGTGCGCGGGGAGTTCTTGAGGGGGGCGAGTTGTCTGCCCTGGCGGTGGTGGGACCTGCGCGGTCTGCGTTGGGATCCGAGAACTCCAGTCCAACAGTACCAGTCTTGGAGTTCTGGGTTGCGCCGGATGGGGCAAGGGCGGGGGAGAACCTGGCCCTTGGCCTGGGCCGCGAAGCCAGGGCACAGGACTGTGAGCTTTCCTTGGCCTTGCCGTCCTGGCAGCCGGCGTTTGATGTTTGGGTGGGAGTGGGGCTGCGACTCATGCCAAGTTCCCTGGATCTATTGGTGAGGCCGGCGGCTCTGGCCCCCGAGGGGCGCGCATCCGAAGAGGCTTGGAGTCGTCGCGCTTTGGATCTGGAAGCTCTGCGCTGCGCCTGGCCCTGGTCTCTGGGGGACGCCCACTTTTTGGTGCGCTCTCCGAAGTCAGCTCACCCCCGGGTTTGAGCTACCCCTTGGCGAGCGCTGGCTCTAAGATCTGCACCCATGGCTTCCCCCCGCCGTTTTTGGTTGTTCAAGAGCGAACCCAATGTGTTTTCCTTCGAGGACCTGCTCACCGCCCGGGGCAAGCGCACGGGCTGGGACGGGGTGCGCAACTATCAGGCACGGAACTTCCTACGCGACGACATCGCCGTCGGGGACGGGGTGCTGTACTACCACTCGCGTAGCAAGGCCCCATCGATAGTGGGGCTGGCCAAGGTGACCCGCGCTGGACACCCGGACCCGACCCAGTTTGAAGAGGGCAGCAAGGGCTATGACGCGGGCAGCGATCCCAAGGACCCGCGCTGGGTTCAGGTGACCATTCAGGGGGTGCAGGCCCTGCCCAAGCCCCTCCTCCTGGGGGACCTGAAGCAGGAAAGGAGCCTCGCCGGTATGGCCCTGGTGCAACGCGGTCAGCGCCTCTCGGTGCAGCCCGTGAGTGTCAAGGAGTGGCGCCGAGTGCTCCAGTTGGGGGGCGTGGCGGACGATCCCACGGGCCTCTAGGGGCGCGGGGGGGGGCTTCACGGGGGCCACAATGGGCCTTTGAGGGCCTTTTGAGAGGGCATTTTTTCTGGATCTGCTTTCTGAGTCTAAGTGCCTGCCAGGTCACGGGTTAGGGTGGTTTTGGGTCACGATTATTAGGATCTGGCCCCCCCTCAGCCGCCCCCCGTCCTGTTTTCTGGCTTGATCCCGACCGCCCTCTGGGTGTCTGCTAGAGCAACCAAACCCCCCAGGGCGTCCCTGCCCTGGGATAACCCCCAGACCAGATCTCAACATGACTGCCAACTTTGACAAGCTTAGCTCCGTGATCGAGGAGACCCGTGCGGACATCCAAAAGGCCACTGAAGGCAACAAGGCCGCCTGCGCCCGCGTGCGCAAATCCATGATGGCGGTCAAGAACCTCGCAGGTGTTCTGCGCAAGGAAATGCTTGAGCTGCGGGACTCCGGCGGCGGAACCGCCTGAGCCTGACCTCTCGAACGCCGAAGAGGGTCCCCAGGGGCCCGATTTGAGTGCATCGCGCGCGTTCCCCACCACGGGGGGATGTGCGCGTTCCTTTTGGGTTGGGGTTGGCCCCTAGGCGCCCTGCTTGGGCTGCCACACCTCGAGCTTGCTGGCCGGAGGCATCAACCCCGCTGCTTGCGCCCGTTCTCCCAGCATCCGCACCGCTCGCTGGCCCTCGGTCCCCAGGTCTCGGGTCCACTGGTTTACATAGAGGTCCACATGCTGCCAAAGCACCTGATCACTGAGTTCCTGGGCGTACTTGCGCATGCTGCAAAGGGCTTCCTCCCGATGGGTCAGCCCATAATCCAGGCTGGTCAGTAGCGCTTGGGTCAGGGCTTGCAGCAGATCCCCGCCCAGGGCGCGTCTGGCAAACAATCCACCCAGGGGCAGGCGTTCCGAGGTTTCGGTTTCCCAGCGTTGGCCCAGGTCTTCCAAGCACACCAGTCCCTGCTCTCGGAAGGTGAAGCGTCCTTCGTGGATGCAAAGGCCCAGGTCGCAGTTCCCTGCCAAGAGGGCCGGGGCGATCGTGGAGAAGAGCACCTGCTCCACTCGCATGTGGGGTAGTTCCTGTCCGTGAAACAAGCGCAACAGCAGGGTTGCAGTGGTGTGTTCCCCAGGTGCCAGGAGGTGCCGTCCGGGGCTTGGCAGCAAGCCCTCTTCCCTCGCCAAGAGGAGCGGACCGTTGCCCGAACCAAGGGCGGATCCCACGGGCAGCACAGTCAACTGGTCCGCTTGGGAGAGGGCCAGTGCATAAGAACCCTTGGCCACATCAAAGCGTCCGGCCAGCAGTCCTTGGTTGAGGTTCTCGATGTCGAGCAATTCGAACTGCAACTCCAAGCCGGGCGTGGGCACTGCGCCCGTAAGCAGGCCATGGAAGAGGAAGGTGTCGTTGGGGCAGGTGGAGAGCCCGATGTGCAGGGAGGTCACGGGGAAGTCTTATGGGGCAGGGAAGCCCTCTCCGTCGGCTTCTTGCTCAAGAGTCACCAGAGCCAGTCTGCGGGCGGCGGCCAGAGCATCTTGCACGCGCCACCTGGTTGTGTCCCGCTCACCCGCGCAGTTGGAGATGCCGCGCACGATGGTCAGAGGGACACCGGCCAGGGAGCAGGCCAAGGCGACGCCAAACCCCTCCATATCCTCCGCCTGGGCGGAGAAGCGTTCCCGGCGTTCAAGAGCTTGGGTGGGGTTTGCGCTGGCCGCGCAGACGGTCAGGAGTCGGCCCCCACCGCCCTCCAGGGAGAGTTGGTCAAAGAGGGGAAGGGCGCCCTCTCCCGGGTTCCATTGGGGCAGGCCCATGGCCCGAGGACCCAGTCGCTCGGGGCCTTCCCCGGCGCCGATTCCGTCGAGCAGGACCTCCGCCGCCTGCTGTGCCGTGCCCACGGGTAGCGCGTCTGGGTCCAAGGTTCCGGCGATGCCCAGCAGGAGCACCCGGCGGGGGCTGAGGCGTTCGATCAATCCTGCGCAGCGCGCGGCGGCAGTGAGTGGTCCGAAGCCTGCGCACTCCACCAGACCCCGGCCTGGACCCAGGCCCCCTGCGCGCTCAAGGCCCTGTGCTTCCAAAGGGGTGGGTATCAGGATCAGGGTAGGGGCACCGGGGCTTCTGGCCATGGGGGCAGCATAGGGGCCCGGCGCCCCTGATTCTGCTCCGGGCTCGGCTGGATTGTGGGCTTGGGCGGGATTCCCCCAGGGGGCTGGTGTTCAGGGGGGCCGAGTTGCTACAAACGATCCCGACATGCTCTCTCGGCCCAAAGCTCCATCTTCGTTCCCCTGGCTCAGCGCCTTGCTCGGCGTGGGGCTGGCATTGGGGCTGCAGGCTGGTGGGACTCCTGAGGGGGTGATTGCTGCGGAACCGCAAACGGTGGGGTTGCCCGTGCCCTTGGAACTCTCGCCGATGGTGGAGGCTTCGCAGCCTGCTGCCGACGGGTCAGAAGCAACGCCAGTGGAGACCCCCGCTACCAGTGTCCCAGAGCCCCTGGCTCTCGATGCTGTCCAGGCTCGGGGACGCTGAATCCTATCCAGGTCGTGTCCGGGAGTGCCTTGCAGCGACTGGCAGGTGCAGTGAATGGAGACTTAGTGCTGCAAGAAAGCTATGTGGAGGGCACACTATGCTGGTGCGGATGGGGCCCCTGGCCCCGGCGGCGAGTTCCATGGGAACCGTGGATACTCATGTGTCGTCTCTGAATCCCGGACCCTCTCTTTTCGACTGACCCCCAGTTCCAATGAGCCTGACTCTGATTCCCCTTCTCCTGCTTCCCGCCCTGCAATCGGATTTCGATCTTGATGGCAACTTCCCTCAACTGGAACCTGCTCTTGAAGTCTGGCGCACCAATCACGGGCAGGAGTGGCAGGTTCGTTGGGATCGCGGCACTGGTCAAGCTGAAGTCCTTTTTGGCTACAACGCTGCTGCGCCTTTTGAGCCCGCAGACGAGAGCGATTGGTTCGGCCTGACCCGGGCCTGGACTTTCGAAGCCGGTCCTCTCTTGGGGATCCACCCGGGCGAGTTGGTCAATGGTGAGGTTAGTTTCTTGCCCCTGGGCATGGCCAACGGCACGGACAAGATGAGCGTTGAGTTGCGTCAAGAAATCGGCGGCGTGCCGGTGGAGGGTGGTTTTGTCAATGCTCTCTTCAACACCCAGGGGTCCTTGCTCTCCCTTGCCAACACCACCTTGCCTGGCTTGACCGGAGCTTCCTCTTCCCCGTCCATCGATGAGACCGCGGCGATTGCTCGGGCTCAGCGTTTCTTTCGGGCCGAGACCCGCTTGACGCCCACTTCGGTTTCCGAGCCAGAACTTTTGTTTGCGCGTCTCGAGGACCACGGGCGCGCTTATGGTCGACTCGCTTGGCGCGTGCAGGTGCTCGCCGAGAGATCCGGCTTTGAGCCCCAGGGTGCGATCTACATGATCTCGGCCGATGACGGTGCCTTCTTGCGCCGGGAGGAGGCGATTCACAATCTCTTTGACGTGACCGGTCGCATCGACTGTCTGGCCACCGCCGGGATCGGATCCAACGACACAGTCACAAGCGAGACTCCCTTGCCGGTGCCCTTCCTGCGCGTGGTCAGTAGCGCTGGCACTGTGGACACGGACGCGGACGGCAACTTCAATATTTCCGGGGTCAACTCAGCAGTCAACTTGACGGTTTCATTTCTGGGGGACTACAGCAACGTCAACAATGACCAAGGAATTGACTATTCGGTCAGCTTCAACAATGTCCAGCCGAACCAGGCCAATGTCCTGGTGATGAACTCCAGCCCCACAGAGTTCTTGACTGCCCAGGCAAACGCCTTCATCCACAATGGAGTTGTGCGCGACTTTATAGTCAGCACCTCCCCTGGTGACACCCATGGAGATTTCACGGTGGTCTCCAACGTCAACCTGAATGACAACTGCAACGCATTCTATAATGGCAGCTCCACCAACTTCTTTACTTCTGGGGGCGGTTGCTCAAACACCGCGTTTTCCAATGTTGTTGCCCACGAGTTGGGACACTGGTTGAACTCTCGTTACAGCACGGGCAACGGTGGGGATGGCATGGGCGAGGGCAACTCGGATGTCTGGGCCATGTACATCTACGACACGCCCATTGTGGGGCACGGTTTCTTCAACGGTACTGGCCAGATTCGTAACGGCACCAACACCCGTCAGTATTGTGGTGATGGAAACGGTGGTTGCTATGGTCAGGTGCACGCGGATGGCGAGGTCTGGATGGGCGCCGCCTGGAAGGTTCGTGCGGCCCTGCAAGGCAACCTGGGCAATGTGCTCGGTGGGCAGACCGCGGACCAGTTGTTCATGGGTTGGATGAACGGCTACAACCAGACCCAGATCGACTCGATCATCGAGATCCAGTGGCTGACCCTGGATGATGACGATGGAGCCATAGGCAACGGCACCCCCAACTACCAAGAGATCAACAGTGGTTTCCTGGCCCAGGGATTCCCGGGTTACGATCTGCCCTTCGTTGTGATCAGCGGAGTCACACAGTTACCGGATGTGCCGGACAACCAGGGACCCTACACAGTGCAGGCCACTATTGTGGCGGGCATCAACCCGCCCCTGGCGGGAGCGATGCTGCACTACAGTTGGAGCGGCACGGGCTACTTTCAGGCCCCCATGACGCTTGTGGGGCCTGACCTCTATGAGGCCCAGATCCCTGACTTTCAGGGGGCGGCGATCGTCAGCTACTACATCTCGGGAACCGACTCGGGTGGACAATCAGGGTCCTTCCCCGATGGGGCAGGCGCTGATCCTTTGACTTTCAATGTGGGCACCCGGGTGGTTGTGGCCGACCATGACTTCGAGTCCGGCGCCGGCGGCTGGAGCGTGGGCGCCCCCAACGATGCCACCACTGGCACATGGGAGGTTGGCAATCCCATTGGAACTGCCGCTCAGCCCGAGGACGATCACACGACTGTAGGGACCAATTGCTGGTTTACGGGCCAGGGCAGCAACGGTGGTTCCCTGGGCGAGAATGATGTGGACGGGGGCACCACTACTCTGATCAGTCCGGTCTTTGACTTGAGTGGGGGTACCGCTCAGCAGTTGACCTATTGGCGCTGGTATTCCAATCAGACTGGAGCCGCACCTCAGGCAGACACTCTGTTGATCGACCTGTCCTCCGACGGAGGAGCCAGCTGGATTGCTGCCGAAGTCGTGGGTCCCAGTGGGAACCAGACCACCGGAGGCTGGTTCGAGCACTCGATCAATGTTGCCAGCGTATTGACCCCCACCGCCAACATGCGTCTCAGGGTTCGGGCTTCGGACCTTGCGAGCGGTTCGGTGGTGGAAGCCGCCTTTGATGATTTCGAGGCGAGTTACCTGGTGGATCCTTCCTCCTGTCCTGCACCCAGCACCTATTGTGTTGGCTCACCCAACTCCTTCGGAATGGGCGCATTCATGTCCGTAGGCGGGTCACAGAATGTGGACAACAACAACTTCGATTTGATGGTCTCTGGCGCGGTTCCGGGCCAGTTCGGGCTGTTCTACTACGGAGACGCCGCCGCGTCCGTGCCCACGGGTGCTGGTGTGCGCTGTGTGGGTGGCTCCCTCTTCCGCCTGTCCGTGCTGGTGATTGACCCACTGGGCGGCGCGCAGGTCGGTTTGGATTTCCCCAGCCTGCCCGTTGGTGGCGGCATCAGCAACGGCGAGACCTGGTACTTCTCCTTCTGGTTCCGGGACCCGGGCTTTGGAGGTTCGACCTTCAACTTTGCCAACGGGGCTGAGGTCCAGTTCTGCCCCTAGAGAAAGTCCGAGTCAGTTACTCCTTACCCAGCATGCGCCTCAAGGTTTCTGCCAGGGTCAGGGGGTCAAATGGCTTGCGAAGAGTTTCGAAACCGCTCTTCTCACGAAGGTTGTCAAGGTCTTCGGTGTCACCTTTGGCAGTCAGGAAGACAACGGGAATGTTCCGGGTGCTTTCATTGGCCCGCAGGAGCGCCAGGCACTGAGGTCCGTCTAGTACAGGCATCATCACATCGAGCACGACTGCATCGAAGTTGTCGGCGGCCACAGCCTCGACTATGGACTCTCCTCCAGAGATGGTTACTACTTCCATGCCGCCAACATGTCCCAAAGCCAGACTCAGAAGTCGGCGCATGTCGGGATCATCGTCCACTACTAGGACCTTCATTGCCCTAGTTCCTACTCTGCTCCCAAGGGAATTTCAACGACAAAGGTGCTGCCCACCCCGTCAGGCCCCTGCTCGGCCCTGATGGCGCCCTTGTGCTGGGTCACAATCAGCTTGGATATGGCCAGGCCCAGGCCCGCGCCTCCTGGTGGCTGATTTGCACCCAGGTCCAATTGGTAGAAGCGATCAAAGATCCGCGAGCGAAGCTCGGCTGAGATTCCGGGGCCCTCATCTGTCACCCGAAAACGCGCCAATTCCTCGTCTTTCTCAAGGCACACATGGACTGCGCCCTGTCTTGGAGAGTGTCTGATCGCGTTGTTCACCAGGTTGATCAGTACCTGCAATATGCGTCCGGGATCCGCGCGCACTTCAAAGGCAGCGTCCTTGAAGATCAATTCAACTTCTGCCTCTGCGGCCAGAGCGGTGAGTCCTTCTTGCACCTTGAGGACAAGTTCGCTGCTCTGGAACGTGGAATACTGCATGGGCAAGGCACTTGACTGGAGGCGTTCCAGGTCGATCACATCATCGATCAGGTGGTGTAGGCGTTTGCCATTCCGGACAGCGATTTCCAGGACCTCCTGGGCCTCCGGTGCGATTTCTCCCAGGGATCCCGCCGTCGCCAGGGCCAGGGAAGCCTGGATGGCAGAGAGGGGCGTGCGCAGTTCGTGACTGACCATGGACAGGAAGCTGCGTTGCATATGAAGCAGGCGTTCCTCTTCGGTGGCATCCCTGAAGAGGACTACTTCGCGCGGGCCATGGGAGGTGTCGATTTCATATTGCGAACCGCGGGCCTTGAATGTTTTTTTGTCCTCGCGATTGACGGTCCATTCGGTGACGCCGGAGGTTTCGTCAGCCGCGGGCAAGGGTATCAGGTGGTCATTGACCTGGCTGCCTTCAATACGCTTGGCAGTACTCCCCAGCAAGTGACAGGAAGCTGGGTTGGCAGATTGGATCCGACCTCTTGGATCCACCAGCAGGAGCCCCTCTGCCATGTGCTCCACTATCGCAGCCAGACGGGCTTCCTTGGCCTGGGCTTTTTCCGTCAGGTTCTCCAGATCCAGGGCCTGCTGACGCGCTGCGATGAGCAGCATGAGATAGTCCCCTGAGGCATCCTGGGGTCCCAACTGGTTCAGCTTGATGCCTGTCTCGCGCATCTGCTCTTCACTGGTGATCCAGGGAGAGCAGAGCAGTACCCGGCCCAGGTCCGGCAATTGCTGCCACTGGCCGCGCAGGTTCAGCTTGGTGGCCTTGACTCTGATCAGGATCAGTTGTCCTGCCAGTTGGTTGAGACCGGATGCATCGCTGATTTCAGGCCGTATGATCTCCAGCAGATCGTCGAAGATCTTCCCGGTGGGGTCGCTGGACATGTGCGCAGTGAGACTGGGGCCTGCGCCGAGGATCTTCCAGTTATTATCGCAGCGCAGGTGGAAGGGGCTCGCAAAGTCGAGCACTGCAGATGCGGTGGGGGGCATGGGAAGTCTGGAACCCTGGATATTCTTGAGCTGTGAGTGGGAGAGTGCTCCGTGACCTAGGTGGAGAGTACCTGGATACGCAGAAGGTCCGCGGGATTGTCCTCGCTCTTGGCCTCCACAAGTGTGACCGTGACTTGCACATTGAGCCGCTTCGCCACTCCTTCTATCAGTCCACAGACGAAGGGCACAAGAGCTGGCCGGAAGGACTCGTAATGCAGCATGATTGTCTCGCCATCGTCACTCAGTACTCGGAAGCTAGGCGGGCGCAACTCCGTGAAGGATAGGGCCAGCCGTGTGTGCATTTCGTCGAGGGCGCCTAGAACCTCTCCCACTGTCTTTCCCGCTTGTTCCAGCAGGATCGCGTAGGAAGACTTGCCTGCGAATTCGATCCAGTAGTGTCCAAAGACCCGCAGCAAGTCCTCGATCGGTGTGTCCAGCACTTCGCTGGCGGCACCCGCCAGGTCGTATGTGATTGCGTCATCGTAAGTTGACATGGACGTGAACTCGTCCACCTCGACGCCGGCCTTGGCTCGGATCTCCTGCCAGGTAGCCTCTCCGAAGCGTTCGGATATCAGGCCTTTGAGGGCCCGGTTTACCATTCCATACATAGTTGTTGGGGTTGTGCTGGTTCTAGTGGGGATTACTGGGGGGGGCAGGGTATCGAATGGGGCGCCCGGGTTCCTGATTGGTTCCTGGATTCACTTCTGTCATGGGGTATTCCCCTAAAGATCTGTGCTAGGCACAAGAGCGCATGGAGAGCTCTGCTATTCTGGTTTTCTGTGCAAGAGAATCAAGAACATCGAGGGCATCTGGACGCCGGGGGAATCGGCTTGCTGTTGATGTTTGCATGCCTCGCTTCGGCCTGCATCACAGGTCCTGCTCCTGAATCGGGTCGGCCCTGGGAAGTGCTGTTTGATCCTGCTTCGACTGATCCTCTAGCCGGTTGGCAAGCCACTGCCTTTGGGGGCCAGGGAGAACTGGAGCTGAGGGAAGACACCTTGATTTTGAACACGGGCTATCCTCTGACTGGGATCACGCGCACTGGTACCCTGCCCCAGGTTCCATTTGAACTTGAAGCAACTTGCCGTCGACGGGTGGGCAATGACTTTTTCTGTGGCTTGACATTTCCCGTGCGGGAGGGGCACTTGACCCTGATCCTCGGGGGATGGGGGGGCGCCACCTGTGGGTTTTCCAGCTTGGATGGGGATGACGCTTCTGTGAACGCGACCTGTTTCTATCTTTGGACACCGCCCGACCAGACGGTGTCGGTGCGGTTGGTCGTGGAGTCCGAGCGCGTGCGGCTTTGGCTTGATGGAGACTTGCGCTTGACCCAGGACCTCAAGGGGGTGCGCTGCAGTGTGCGCCCGGAGATGCTTCCTTGCCTGCCCCTGGGATTCGCTTGTTTTTCCACCAGCGCTGAATTGGATGGCTTGCGGGTGCGCCCATTCAGGGGGGCCTAGAGGGGGTGCACCGGCCCTTCGCCCCGGGCCGCAGCCTGTAGTGTGCGTTTGGCCAGAACCGGTACCATTTCCCTGCGGTACCAGGCAGAGCCGGGCACATTGTCCACGGGGCGCAGTTGCTTGTAGGCGAGTTGGGCGGCGCTCTCCAAGCCGGAGGTGAATTCATCAGTTCCTGGTCTCGTGCCTGTCAAGGCTTCCGATACTCCGCGTACCAAAGAAGGCCTTGCCGCCAACGCCACCCCACAGAGTTCCGCGTCGCTGACCGTGCCGTCATCTGCAAGTGTCATGCGCGCGGCGATTCCCAGCAGGGGGAAGTCAATGGATTCGCGGGTGCGGAGTTTGCCGTAGGCACCCCGGTGGCCTGCCTCCTGGGCAGGGATGCGAATGCTGGTCAAGAGTTCATCTTGGTCGCAGCGCTTGTTCCAGATTCCGTCCGAGGACCACAGGTCCCTGATGGGTAGCTCGCGTTTCTCGTTCAGGCGTTCAAAACAAAGACTGGCTTGGAGCGTCATGAGGGGCGCAGCCGTGTCGTTGCTCGCCGCCGCTACGCACTTTTGACCTCCTTTGACCACGTGGCATTCAGTGCCATCCTTCTTCAGACAATACCCCAGGGACTGGCGCCAAAAGTAAGTCTGGTTGTACCACTGGCAACGCGTGTCGAGCATCACATTGCCGCCGAGGGTTCCCTGCGTGCGTAGTTGGGGCCCGGCCACAAGCGATGCAGCCTGGGCCAGAGCAGGGGCTCGTTCTTGCACCAACTCCGAAGCGGCCACCTGGGCCAGAGGCGTCATGGGGCCGATCACCAGGGCGCCATCCTCTTGCAGTTCGATACCAACGAAGCCTTCAATGCGGGCAAGAGAAACAAGCAGTTTTGGTTCGAAGAGGCGGTGCTTGAGGTTGGGCAGGAGGTCGGTGCCACCGGCGATGATCATGGCCTGGCCCTTGGCTTCTGCCAACAAGACCAGAGCCGCGTAGAGGCTCTTGGGCTCTTCCAGTTGAAATGGAGGCAGGCGCAGCATCAGGGGTTGTTTCCTGGGCTGGCGGTTTGCCTTTCGGCCTCCCTTTTCTCTCGCAGGGCTCGCAGCACGACTTCCGGGGTGAATGGCAGATGCCGCAGGCGAATCCCTACGGCATCGAAGATTGCATTGGAGAGGGCCGGGATCGCCGAGTGCAAGGGTCCTTCGCCCGCTTCTTTGGCTCCGTAGGGGCCTTCAGGATCCAGGCTCTCCACGATCAGGGCCTTGATCTCGGGCGTGTCAAGGGTGGTGGCCATGGAGTAGTCCAACAAACTTGGACCCGCGTGCAGGCCGAAGCGATTGGTCTGGTGGTTCTCATAGATTGCTTCGGCGATGCCCATGTACACCGAGCCCTCGATCTGGCCGGCTACCAGGGTTGGATTCAGGGCTTTGCCGCAGTCGTGCGCGCACCAGACCTCTCGGACATCAAGGTGACCGGTCTCCTCGTCTACCGCCACTTCCACAACATGGGCGCTGAAGGAGTAGGCCGGCGAGGCGCCGATTGACCCTCCGCGGTAGTCGCCCCCTAGTGTCGGCGTGTTGTAGGAACCCGTGGCCCCGAGTGTGTCGTGCTTGACTTCGGCGATTTGGAAGGCTTCAGCCATGGTCATGTGGCGCGTGGGGTCTTCCAGATCCAGAGCCTCACCGCCGACCAGGCGCACCCGGCGCTCTTCGATTTCCCAGTGCTCCGCCAGGGAACTGACCACAAGCTTGCGTAGCTTGCGGCTGGCGTCAATTGCTGCGTTGCCCACCATAAAGGTCACTCGCGAGGAGTAGGCCCCAAGGTCCACGGGGCAAAGGTCTGTGTCCGCGGCCACCACGCGCAGCATGTCGAGGGTCAGGCCGAGTTCTTCCGCTACCACATAGGCCACCATTGAGTTCGATCCCTGACCGATGTCGTTGGCCCCTGAGAACACGGTCACCACTCCCGAGCGATCGACCTTGAGTTGAATTCCCGCCTGGGGCATGTCGTTGGGATAGACCGCATAGTTGGTGCCCGAGATGTACATGGAGCCGGCAACTCCGAGTCCTCGGCCTTGCTCGAGTTTTCCACGGCGGGACTTCCAGTCGCTGGCCCGCTCGACTTTCTCGAGGCATTCATCAAAACCGCAGGAGGTGATTCGTTGGCCGTTGACCGTCATAGTCTGCGGTCCGATGCTGTTCCGGCGGCGCAGCTCGATGGGGTCCATGCCCAGTTGTACAGCCAACTCATCCAGCTGCACCTCAAAGGCGAAGCGCGGCTGCACGGAACCGTGACCGCGCTTCGGCCCACAGGGGGGCTTGTTGGTGAAGACCCGGGTAGAATCAAAGCGGTAGGTTGGAAAGTCATAGGGCCCGGTGAGCAATTGGCCCGAGTAGTAGGTGGTGACCAGGCCAAACGAGCTATAGGAGCCTCCATCGATCAGTATTTTCGCGTCTACGCTTTGGATTCTGCCCGATTCATCTGCGGCCGTGCGGTAGTGCATGTCCATGGGGTGGCGTCCCCTATGGGCGTAGAAGACCTCCTCCCGGTTCCAGAGCATCTTGACCGGTCGGCCCGTGATCTGGGCCAGCTTGGCCACACAGAACTCCAAGCTAAAGGGATCGCTCTTGCCACCAAAGGCTCCACCGATGGCTGGCTGAATCACCCGGATGCGGTGGGGCGCAAGGTCGAGCACTGATGCCAGGGCGCGGTGCACATAGTGTGTGATCTGGGTAGCGGACCAGAGGGTCAAGAGCCCGTTCCCGTCGACCTGGGCCAGGGCGCAGTGGGGCTCGATCGCCGCGTGGGTGGAACCATGGAAGGAATAATCCCCTTCGATCACCACGGGACTGGTCTCGAAAGCCTTGTCCACCTCTCCGAAGTCGAGCTGCACGCGCTTGGACACATTGTCGCCGCGTTTGTTCTTGTGGATCGCGGGCTCATTGCGTTCAAGCGCGTCCTGAGGGCTCTGGTAGGAGTGCAGAAGTTCGTACTCGACGTGAATCAGGTCCAGGGCGCAGAGGGCTGTGTCCTCGTCCACCGCAGCCACGGCGGCCACCTCGTCTCCGATGAAGCGCACCTTGTCCACCGCAAGAGCGGTCTCATCCGGGGTCCAGGGGATGACCCCATAGGGGGTAGGCATGTCTTGGCCTGTGATCACCCCGTGTACACCCGGAAGGGCTTGGGCTGCACTCGTGTCGATGGAAAGAATGCGCGCGTGGGCGTGGGGGCTGCGCAGCGTCTTTGCGTGCAGCATCCCCGGCAGACAAAGGTCGTCAGTGTAGAGGGCGCTGCCTCTGGCCTTCGTGGCCCCATCGATCTTGCGTTGAGGCTTGCCGATGATCTGGAATTCACCGTGGGGAGCAGCCAGTCCATGTTGGTCGCGGGCGCTCATGAAGGTGCTCCCGGACCGGGGGTGGTGCTGCTTGGTGAAGCTTCGTTGGGTGCAGAATCAATCTGAGCGCGATCCCTTGCAAGTTCAGCTACCCAGGCACAATCGGGTTCCGTTTTTCCAGAGACCCGGGCCACAGCGGTCTCCACCGCTTGCACAATCTGGGTGTAGCCCGTGCAGCGGCAGAGGTTTCCAGAGAGGGCCTGCTGGATCTCCTTTCGGGTCGGGTGGGCGTTTGTGTTCAAGAGCGCTCGGGCGCTGAGCATCATCCCCGGCTGGCAGAAGCCGCACTGCAAAGCTCCGCAATCATCGAAGGCTCGTTGGATCGGGTCGAGCGCGGGTTCCGAGGTCGTTTCCGGCTTGGGTGCGAGCCCTTCGATCGTGGTGACCTCATGGCCCACTGCGTTGGCCGCCAGGGTCAGACAGGACAGGACCGGCTTGCCGTCCAGCAACACGGTGCAGGCACCGCAGTCTCCTTTGTCGCAACCCTGCTTTGAGCCCACCAGCCCCAAGCGATAGCGCAGAACCTCCAGCAGAGTCCAATGGACGGGAGCTGCGGTTTCCAGCGTATCGCCATTGACCTGTAATTGAAGAACCCGCATCCGAACCTGGATTGTCCGGCTGCGGGGCTGGAGAGGCAAGCATGAGTTTGCCTCCTTGGTCAAAGTTTTGGGATCGTGTCTAGTGCCGGGGAGCTCGGTAGCGTCCGCCAGAGCGGAAAGAGCGTGCGCACTCGTCGAGCACCTTTGGGCCGAAGTGGTTGGCCATGAGTTCAGCTTGGATGATCTGGGTCAGATAGGTCCCTTCCAGGGGATTCACGCTGCCGTCGGTATTCACCCCGCTGCAAACGATGTCCACCTTCATGGCCAGGTTCGCGGTGAAGGGTGCCAGTTCTTCGGTGTGATGCTCAGCCAGGAAGGCGATCAGGCCTGTGGCTTCCGAGAGGGTGGTTTCCTCCCAAGCCAGGCAACGGAAGCGCGCCAGAGCCACCATGCTCACGGACTGTTGTTTGTCCCTGTGGTAGCGGGCTTTCAGTTCCCGATCCCAACCGTCGGCGGTGGTGCGCTTGAGTTCTTTGGGCCGGTGGGGCAGGGCGCTCAGGCGTCCGGTGAGTTCCTTTTCCATGTGGCAGGCGAGTCCCTCGCAGAACCACTCGGGCAGGCGCCCAAAGCGCTCCGCCAGAAGGACCCGGGTCAGGTGGTGGGTCAGGGCGTTGCTGGAATTCCAGCGGGTCACGCCCTTGGGCTCTTCCACGAAGACGCTGACATAGAGATCCAGATCATCACTGCCATAGGGATCCGATCGTTCCGGCTGGGACTGCAGTTCAGCCAGCTCTTTCTGGACCAATTCAAAGTCCTCGTCGTCGCAGGCGATGATGATCACGGGTTCGGGGTTGCTGAAGACCAGGCGCTCAGCTTGCACCTGGTGCTCTGCTTCCGTAGGCACATGAGTTGGTGCAGTCCAGGGCAAGAGTTGATCAAAGGCAGCCACCGTGCGGCGAATCGCTGAGGCCCGTCGGCGTACCTTGGACTGGCGCTCTTGGGAGGTCAGCAGTACCACGCGGCCTTCCTCTTGGATGTCGATGCGCGCACCCATGGCTTCGGCCACGGGCCAGATCCACTCCACCCGCCTGTGGACCCTGCTTGAAATCAGGGAGGGCCAATTGGCCAGTTCCAGTTTGCCGTAGCGTGAACGGATAATCGGGGCCGGGACCGGGGTGGGTGCATCCCCATCGTTGCCGGTCGCGGCCGGGGCGGGATCGCCCAGTGCGTCGAGCAGGTGGCGGGCGGGGGTCTTGGAGACTGGCGCGTCAGAACTGGGAGTCTTGGCTGTGGCCAAAGCGAGCAGGCTAGCGCCGGTCAGGAGAGAGGCGAGAAGGAGGCGCGGGAATCGGAAATGCATTGTTTTTGCAATCGGGGGTAGAGGAAGAACTTGATCGCCATTGCGTTCGATTGCCTTTCAGCTCTCTCCCGCATGGAGTGAACAGGTCTCCGTGAACCCCCTTGGTTCCTTTGGAGCACATTCCCCCCGGCGTGTCTGACTCTTTGATCGCGCTCTGTAAGCACTGATCTGGTCACCAACGCCGAGTCAGCGCCGAGGTGACTCAGGTCATGGCAATAGTGTTTCGAAACAGAGCTTGCTGCTCTCCCCGGCCTTTTCTGCGCTCTCGAAACGGGACAGGGCCTGCGCCCCTAGGAGTCCGTTTGGGTGCTCAACCAGTCCCGAATGATCTTCAGCCAGATCGGGCCCAGGTCCAGGGCCTTTTTCTCCCCAATCCCAGGAGTCGCCAGTAACTCCCCCTCGGTCTTGGGATGGTGCGCCGCCAAATGGGTCAGGGTGCGATCGTTGGCGATCAGATAGGGCGGAATCTCCCGTTCGGCGGCCAGCTTCCGGCGCTTCTTGCGCAGCAACTCGAACAGATCCTGAGCTACGGGTGTGTCGTCCAGGGCGATTTGCAAGGCCTTGCGCTTGGATGATGCTGCCGGGCGCTTGGGTCTCAGCAAGGTGACCTCGTCCTCGGCTTTCATTATACGCGCGCCGCTCTGGGTCAGGAAGAGGGTGGGAAATTCGCCTGAAGCGACTCCCAAATGGCCCTGGGCAATCAACTGGTCGATCAGGCCGCGCAACTCCCGTGCGCTCAGTTCCTTCAAGAGCCCATAGGTCGAGAGCTTGTCATGGTCCGTGTCCCGCATCCGCTGGGTTTTGGCTCCACGCAATACATCGGTCACATGGGCGGCTCCGTAGCGTTGGTCGCAACGGACCACGCAGGAGAGGATCTTCTGGGCCACGACCACGGCGTCGTCCAGGGTCTCGAGTTCGCCGAGGCACACATCACAGGCGCCGCAGCCCGGGCTCTCATGGTGGTCGCTGTAGGCGCCCCCAAAGTGCTCAACCAAGGTGCGGTGACGGCAGGTGGCAGAGGCCGCGAGGCCCCACATCTGGCCTAACCGTTTCAGGGCGTCGTTCAATTCCTCCTTGGCGTTCTCCAGGCCGGTGGCTGCGGCCTCTTCCGCACTGCGCTCCATCAGTCGTTTCCAGGTGTGGTGATCCGAGCCCCCGTAGAACAAGACACACTCCGCTGCCAGGCCATCTCGCCCCGCACGCCCTGTTTCCTGGGAATACTGCTCAATGCCTTTGGGCAGGCTGGCGTGGATCACGAAGCGCACATCCGAACGGTCGATGCCCATTCCAAAAGCCACGGTCGCTACTACCACATCGAGACGCTCGGCCAAGAAGTCCTCTTGTACCTCTTTGCGCTTGGCTGCCCTGAGGCCTGCGTGATAGGCGCCAACACGAATGCCCGCCTTGGCAAGATCCCTGGCCAGGTCTTCGGTATCCGTGCGCCTGAGGGCATAGATGATGCCCGCTTCTTTTGAGTGGCGTTGAATTACGGCCAGTATTTGGGTCAACAGACGCCCCCGGGGTTGGGCCCGGTAGGTCAGGTTCGGTCGGTCGAAATCGCCTACCAGCTGCACTGGCTGCTGCAGGTTGAGCTGCGCCGCAATGTCCTCGCGCACCCGTGGAGGAGCCGTGGCCGTCACCGCCATCATGGGTACCCCGGGCGCGTGCTGGCGCAGATCTCCGAGCTCACGATAGTCTGGGCGGAAGTCGTGGCCCCAGTGACTGATGCAATGGGCTTCGTCCACCGCGATGGCCGACAAGCCTGCCTGCACCAGACGCGGGACGAAACCCGGGAGGGTCAGCCGTTCGGGAGAACAATAGAGCAGGTCCAATTCGCCCCTGTTCAGTTGCCTCTGAACCAGGGCCTGCTCCTCAGGGTCCTGGGTGGAGGCAAACATCCCCGCGCGCACGCCGCTTTGGAGCAGGCCGTCCACCTGGTCTTTCATCAAGCTGATCAATGGGCTGACCACCAGGGTCAATCCTGGCCGTACCAGGGCCGGGGCCTGATAGCAGAGGCTCTTGCCGCCGCCGGTGGGAAGAACAAGCAGGACATCCTGCCCTGATAGGAACGCGGCCATGGCGTCTTCTTGCTGGGGGCGTAGGGAGTCGTGGCCCCAGACCCTGCGAACTTTGTCGGTTGCGGCGACGAGCTGTTCTGTGGGGGTAAGGGTGACAGGTTCGCTTGCTGGGGCGTTGCAGGCTTCGATCGCAATCGCTTCAAGGAATTCGCCTTGGTCCGTACGTGGCTCGAACTCCTCTCTGGCGGCCATGCGCTGCCATTCGTCGGCATCGTCCTTGCCGGGTGCCGTGCTGGAACCTCCCGAGTCCGCTTCAGAATGGGCGGCCAGGGTCGGGAATAACTCGGACTCGTCGTTGGAGGCAGTCAAGGGAAGAGGATGGGAGGGTGCGCGCTAAGTGGGCGCTGGGATGGCTCTTGTGGCTGAAGGAGATTCTGAATTCGAGGGCCATCGGGATCCAGAAGATTCAGTCGGACCCGAGCCGCGAGGGTCATGGTCCTGGGGCAAGGACCCGCTTTTCTCTGCTCGTGCCCGGTGCCCGATGCGCCACAGAATCACCAGACCCGAACTCAGCTGGCCTAAACACATCAACCTGCGCCCTGCTCCCGGAGCTATCCTTGGTGCGCCGGGACCCTGGCCAGACCACTGATACCGGCCAGCAGCCATTTCTTTGTGCTAGATCTCTGACTATGAGTTCCGATCTTGACCGCCTGCGCATCGAGCGCGAACCCCCTGTCCCCGGTCAGGCCGGCGGATCAGGGCCCTCCTTAGGCCGTTGGCTTGTGCTTGGACTTGCACTCTTGATGGTTTGGCTCTTTCGGCGTCCGCTCCTCCAACAACTGGACGCTTGGACCCTGCCGCGGGTTTCAATTGCTGTGGCCTACATTCCCGACCCCGCGGCCCAAGTGCAGGCTCGGGGGGTGGTTGGCAACGGCTATGTAGTGGCTCGTACCCGTGCGGCTCTGTCGGCCGAAGAGCCCGGAGTGATTGTGGAAATGCTCGTGCAGGAGGGATCTGAAGTGAAGCGAGGGGACCTGCTTGCCCGCTTGGATGATCGTGAACGGGCAGCCCTCTTGCGCGGCGCCGAGGCAGCAGTGCAGGAAGCCCATGCCGGTGTGGCTGAAGCCGAAGCCAGGGTGAAGAGTGCCGAGCGCATGATAACCGTCGCTGAAGCAGATCTTGGCGTCAAGGCGGCGGGGGTTCAGGCTGTCCGGGCCCAGACACTGCTTGCGGCTCAGAACCTCAAGAGGGTGCAGGAACTGGAAAAGCAAGGGGCAGAGACTCGCGCCCGCTTGGATCAGGTCCAGGCCGAAGAGACCCGCGCCCGGGCGGACGAGGAAGCAGCCCTTGCCAGTCAGCGCAGCGCCGAGGTGGCGGTGCAAGCAGCCCATGCCCAAGAAGAAATCGCTCGCGCTGTTTGGATGCGAGCCCAGGCCTTCGTGCCCGTACGTGCCGCGGAGCGAGACCGGGCCCAGGCTTCTTTGGCCAAGCGGTTCGTGCGCGCGCCCTTCGATGGCATCGTGGTGCTCAAAGACGCCGAAGTGGGGGAGGTCGTCAGCCCCAACTCTCTTGGCAACTCTTCTCGTGGGGCAGTGGTCACCATGGTGGACTTCGATTCCCTTGAAGTGCAGGTGGAGTTGTCCGAGACGAGGCTCTCGGCAGTAAAGATCGGTGCCCCCGCGACCCTGTTGCTGGACGCATTCCCCACAGAACCCCTGGCCGCAAAAGTGGACCGCATCTGGCCCACCGCCAATCGTCAGAAGGCCACCATCGAAGTGCGCCTTGAGATTCTTGATTCCGATTCACGCCTGCGCCCGGACATGGGCGTGCGCGTGGTCTTTGGTGCCTTGGCGGAGTCGGCTACCGATTCTGAGCCCGGGGTCTGGCTGCCAGCCGCAGTGCTGGTGCAGCGAGGGGCACAAGAAGGCGCACTGTTCTTGCAACAAGGGCGTCTTGTGTTCCGTGGCTTGGAGGTTGAAGAGCGCAGGGGCAAGAGTATTCGCGTGCGTAAGGGGCTCAAGGTCGGTGAGCAGGCGGTTCTCAATCCCGTTCCCGATCTTGAGGATGGGGATCGCGTGCTGGTCCAGTCGTAGGGGAAATAGAGGGGGCTGCTCTGGCGATGTGCCCATCCTCTTCCTTAGCATGCGGCACCTCCACCTGGCCCCGCCAGGTACTTGACCCCGATGAAGAGCACAGATTCATGAGTGACGGAATTCATTTGCAGAGTGTGACCAAGACCTATCAGAGGGGCGGGGAAGAGTTGCGGGTGCTGGACCAACTGGATTTGACTATGGAGGCGGGGCACTTCTATGCCCTGATGGGGCCTTCGGGATCGGGCAAGACAACCCTGCTGAATCTGGTGGGGGGCTTGGACCTGCCGGATTCGGGTTCCGTGCAGGTTGCGGGGCAGGATCTGGGAGGCCTGCGCGGGGCGGCCCTGTCTGCCTGGCGGGCGCGTTCGGTGGGCTTTGTGTTCCAGGGCTTCAACCTGATTCCGGTGCTTTCCGCCTTGGAGAATGTGGCCTTGCCTCTGGCTCTGACTCCCCTCAGCCGCAAACAACAACAACAACATGCCCTGGCGGCTTTGGAGTTGGTGGGTCTTGCTGATCGCGCGAAGCACCGACCCAGTCAACTTTCGGGCGGTCAAGAACAAAGGGTGGCCATCGCTCGGGCCATCGTTACTGACCCCAAGGTACTGCTCTGCGATGAGCCCACTGGAGACTTGGATCGCGATTCCGCTGATCAGGTCCTGAGCCTGCTCCAGCGCTTGAACCAGGAAATGAACAAGACATTGCTGATGGTGACCCACGATCCGGCGGCGGCGGCCCGGGCCCAGCGCATTGTGCACTTGGACAAGGGGCGCCTTGGAGGGGTCGAAGAGGTTCAGATCCAGGATCCTCCTGGAGCGTTTGCATGAGTCTGTTGCGCCTGGTTCCTCGCCAGCTCTTGCGTCACTCCCTGCGCACACTGCTGACCATCGGTTCCTTGGCGGTGGCGATCTTCTTGCTGTGCATCCTGCGCTCCTTGGTCACTACTCTCGAAGCCACCGCGACCACCGCGCGCAATGATCGCTTGTGGGTTCAATCGGCGGTCAGTTTGTTCGTGGGCATGCCTACCTGGTATCCCGATCGCATCGCCCAGGTGGACGGTGTCCAGAACGTGGCCCGTTGGCAGTGGTTTGGGGGTTATTACCAAGACCCGTCGAACTTCTTCGCCCAGTTTGCGGTTGATCCTCAAGAGGTAGTGGAGATGTACCCCGAACTCCTGGTGGTTGAGGGCTCGGCTGAGGCTTTTGTGGCAGGCCGTAACTGCTGCATGGTAGGGCGCGGTATCGCCGATGATTATGGTTGGAAGGTGGGGGATGTGGTGCCCATTACCGGGGCCCTCTTTCCCCATCCCGACGGGGCCGACAAGGCTTGGGAATTCGAAGTGGCGGCGATCTATGAACCCGGCGCCCGCAACTTTGACGATCGCACTCTGTTCTTCCATTGGAAGCTCTTTGAAGAGACTCTGACCAAGCCCGGGGAATCTCCAGGGGTGGGCGCCATCGTGGTGCGCGTCAAGGACGATGCGGATCCTTCAACGGTGATGGGGGCGGTGGATGAACTCTTCATGGATGGCCCTCAACGGGTACAGACCACCACCGAGAGCGAGTTCCAGGCCCAGTTCGTCTCCATGTTCGGCAACATCCCCTTCTTTGTCTCTGCCATCGGCGGGGGAGTTCTGGCAGCGGTGCTGCTGGCTTGCATCAACACCATGTTGATGGCGGTTCGCGAACAACGCAGGGAAGTGGGAGTACTCAAGGCCCTGGGCTTCAGAGACTCGAGAGTCGGTAGCGTGTTGCTCTTTCAGAGCCTTTTCCTGACTCTTGTGGGGGGAGGGCTTGGGATGTTCCTGGCCAAAGCCATCGAGCCAGGGGTGATCGGCGCGACGAGTGCCATCATGCCGGGCTTCAGGATTGAGACCGAGACCTTCTGGTTGGCGTTCTTGGTCACTGTTCTGGCAGGGCTGGTGGCGGGAATCCTTCCCGCCCTGGCTACGCGCAACTTGACTGTGATCGCAGCCTTGCGAGGGAGGGACTGATCGTGGGTGGCATCGCTTTTTCCTATCACCTGCGCTCGCTGTTCGTGAGGCGCACGGCGACTCTCTTGACTGTGCTGGGCATCGGCGCCACGGTGGCGGTGGTCGCTGGAGTGTTGGCCCTTCAGCAGGGGTTCGAACGCCTCTATACCGAGGCCGGGCGTGAAGACCTGGCGGTTTTTTTGCGTCCGGGAGCCACCGGAGAAGGAGACAGCGTCATCAGCCGCGAGCGGGGCCGCAGGCTGATCAACACCGTGCCGGAGATTGCCGTCGGTGCCGACGGGCAACCCCTGGCCAGCATGGAACTCTATCTGGCCGTGCGACTGCGCCGGGTCTCCACCGGTGGGGAGACCAATGTGCCCATCCGCGGTGTGCAACCTGGGACCCTCACTATTCGCGCGGGCGAGATTTCCTTGCTTGAAGGCCGACAGTTCCATCCGGGCCAGGACGAGTTGATTGTGGGGCGTTCTCTGGTCGGACGCATCCGGGGCTGTGACCTGGGCGGGACCATTGTGCTCAACACTACGCCCTTTGTTGTGGTGGGCATTTTTGAGTCCGAGGGCCCTTCTGGGTCGGAGATCTGGGGCGACCTGGATCGGATTCTTGAATGCCTTGAGCGCACGGGGCCAAGCCGAGTACTGGCCCAACTCAAACCCGGTAGCGATCTCGCTGGTATTTCTGCCCGGCTCAAGAACGACAAGGTCGTCCCCGCTCAGGTGATGAGCGAAAAGGAGAGCCTCAGCAGTCAGACCGAGATGTTGAGCGCGGTCCTGAAATTTCTGGGAGCATTCCTTGGAGTCATCATGGGTATTGCCGCTGTATTCACAGCCACAACCACCATGCTGGCTGCCCTGGCGGATCGTACCCACGAGATCGGTATCTTGCTGGCATCGGGGTTCAGGCCCGTGGGCGTTGCGCTGGGATTCCTGTTCGAGTCCTTGCTCCTGGGTCTCCTGGGCGGCCTCGCTGGCTGCCTCATGGTCTGGCCCATCAATGGCATTGAGACCGGCACCACCAATTTCCAGACCTTTACCGAGGTCGCCTTCGGTTTCCGGGTGACCCCAATGGTGCTGTTGGTGTCAATCCTCTTTGCCCTGGTGCTGGGTCTCTTGGGTGGCGGCCTGCCCGCCTGGCGCGCGGCGCGCCTGTCTCCGGTCAAGGCTCTGGGACGTCGCTAGGATCGTCCTTGCTATTCCAGGTGTCCGAGCAATCCACGCAGTCCATCGAGGGCGTGGTCATGCAGGACTCGATCGTCTGCGCCTTTCTGCCCCTTGGGCAGCACCCAGTCCGGGGTGTGGGGGTGTTGGCGCAGGATGAGCTGCAGGGAGGGCTTGAGCTGGCCGTTGGCACGCAGGGAATAGGGCAGGGCCAGATCAAGAGAAGTCACATCTCCTATCACCAGATCCGGGTTCTCTTCCAGGAGCAGGGCCGCGTAGCGCGGCCGGTCCACGAACACCTGCCGGCCTCCAAGGGAAAGAGAACTGGGCGTGTCCCCCAGCACATACTTGCCCGCGCCACCACGCAGGCGCAGGTCCACATCCGGGCGCAGGCCGATGTTCTCAAAGAGCTTGGCCAGCTTGGATGTGTCTGAGTTCGAGACCACCACCACCTCGACCCCGCGTTGGAGCAGTTGGTCCATCACTTCGCGCGCCTCGGGCACCAGGGCGTGGTTGCCTTGGGCCAGATGCTCGCGGGTGGCCCTGCCGAAGATTTCGTTGGCGAGTTCGCTGACTGTGGTGTGTCCCAGGGAACGCGCGGCCTCGCGCCAAAGGGCTACGCTCTCCGAGGGCTCGCTCATTCGATCGAGCCAGGCACCCACGGACGAGGTCTGTAGCAGGGGATCTTCATCCACGAAGGCGGTCAGGCGACCGTGGGGAGCCCAGCCGTTGTGGTGTGGCTGGGCCAGGATCTCGCCCAAGAAGCTCTCGTATTCCCTTTGGCTCTGGTCCAGGTCCTGGCCCTGGGCTTTCGCCACCGCCGCGACAAATGCCTCGCGAACGACCCGCGCTTCTTCCGTTTGGTCGGTCCAGACTCCGTCAAAATCACTCAACAACCGCATGCTTGGCCATGACTATGCCACAGGGACGGTCCCAGCGGGGCCCATTGTCTGCTCGCCCTAGGAGTCCGAGGACGTGAACAGCTTCTTCGTCCAGGTGGTCAGACTCCCGTGCAGGCGGCGGTCCTGCAGGAGTTTCTTGGCCTCGCAGCGCAACGGGGTCACGGTGATGTACTCATACCCGTCGTTGGCTTCGTGGGCCTGAGTCGCCAGGACCGTGCAATTCTTGCGCCCTTCGCGCCCGCAGACAATCAGGGTCGGGAGACCTTCCAAATCACGCAGTTGCTTGGACAGGTTGAAGCCATAGGTCGGGTCCTTCCCTCTGGGAGGGGAGATCAGCACAACTCCGGCCAGATCGGGATCGTCGATCCCCTGGGCCAGAACCAAACCCGCAGCGGCTCCCTTGCCCGCGGCGATGATGCGTGAGTGGTGCACTTCCCGCCGACCCTTGAGGTAAGCGCTGCCTGCGTTCAGATCTCGCTTGGCCATGGCCCAGAGCACGTCGCGTTGCTTGGGGTTGGAGGTCTTCCAGTTGCAGAGTTCGCTCCTGCTGGATCCATGCCCGCGCAGGTCCAGGGCCAGAACCGCGAAGCCTCGTTTCTGCCAGGCGATGGCCATGTCCGTCACCTGGCTTGCATCCTGTCCCGCGTCATGCACCAACAATACGGCGGGGTTCTTCTGGTTGAGCTTCTTGGGAGCGTAGTAGGTCGCCCCGAGTTGAACCTTGTCCTCGGCCGTCAAGCGCACCGGTTGGGCCGTTGCATTGGAAGCGGATACGCGGGTTGGCCGATATTGGGGAGCCCGAACCTGGGGGGCCATCAGCAGGGGCAGGGATGCACTCAGGCTGAGGACGAGGGCGGATAACATGGGCTGGAGGGAGGTTTGGCCCTACGGGCGGGGCCAGGAGACTGCGTCAGTATCAGGTATTGGGTTCCACGTTGAATACCACTGAGCCGTTGAGAGTAACAGGATTCCTGGGCAAATTAAGCTCAAAACCTGGGTTTCAGAGCCACGTAGGGGGCATTCGGGTTCCAGAGGGTCGGACCTGGCGGGCGGGTGCTGCCTGGGTTGGCTCCCATTCCAGGACTGCCGGACAGTTCCGGTTCCGTCGGCCCCCGGGAATTCAGGGGCCTGGCGTGGTGGGCCTGTTGACTCGGCCCAAACGGCTTCAGGCTCGCCTGATCCTGTACCAGATGCTCTGCCCCGGCTACCCCAGCCGCAACTGCCGCCGGGCATCGATCTCGTCCCGGTTGATCGCCAGGACCGCTTCGTCGAGTTTTTCTCCCAGGTCCCAGGAGACATCAATGGCTCGTTTCGTGTTGCGCATCAATTGGATCGACATGCGCAGGACCCGGCAGAAGTCTCCCGGGGTGGCGTCCATCAGGTCTTCCAGTTCTTCCATTGGGGCTCCCTCGTACCAGGCCACTGCGGCTTCCGTCAGGCCCCAGTCGGGCTGCTTGATGGCTGGTTCGATGCCCAGGCGATGTTCCTGGCGTCCGGCCTGGCTCAGAATCGCCGCTGCCTCTCCTCGTAGATCGCCAAATAGCTTCTTTGGAACAAAGCGCCGGAAGCGGCCGCGTTCTTCGTGGATCAGCCCCACGAAGATCACCATCAGACCCTGGGGCGAGATTTCCTCCAGGCAGCCGCTGAAGAGCAATTGGGTCACCTGGACCTCGTGGCCCGAGAGCAGTCGCGCGATCTTGCCCCGTGGGCTGACCTCTTCTCCTTCCAAGTACCCCAGGGATTCCAGGAATTTCAACCGGTTCTTGACCGCACGGCGTTGATCATCACGCTGGTGAGCGCGGGCCTTCTTGCTACCTCCGCGAGCCTGGAATTGGGCGAAGGAACAATCGAAAGCTTCCTGCAATCGATCCCGTCCGGCGGCCTCCACCAGGTGCAGGATAGTTGAGTAGGACAGAAGGAAGCGACTGGTGACTGGCTCGGGTTTGCCCGCGAACAATCGCTCCAGAGGTGCCTCCACCAGATCGCGGTTGCCCAGCACAGAGTAGACCCAACCCTTGGGATCGATGCCCTGGCGTCCGGCGCGCCCCGCCATCTGCAGGTAGTCCCGTGTGCGCAACCAATCGAAGCTGATCCCATCGAACTTGCGCAACTGGCTGAAGATCACTGAGCGCGCGGGCATGTTGATGCCCAAAGCAAAAGTCTCGGTTGTGAAGAGCAGCTTGATCAGACCAGCGGTGAACATGCGCTCAACCAGTTCCTTGTGCACGGGCAACAGCCCCGCATGGTGGTATGCGACCCCTCCCAGGGCCATTTGCATGATCTCTCCCCGCAGGAATTTTCGCGGCAGTTGGAAGATTGCGAGCAACTCATCCTGCAACTGGTGCATGCGCTGGACATCCTGCGAGTTGAGCAGCTCCCGGCGTTGGTTTTGGTGTGCTAATCGTTCCACATCCTTGCGGCTGAACGAAAACACCAGGGCGGGCAGGCGGTCCTGCTCCACCAGTTCATCGATCAGGCTCCGGGAGTCCGGGCGGTCCGGGGCCGGTCGTTGGCCACCGCGGCCGCGCCCTCCACCTCGTCTGCGTCGCCGTTCACCGCGGCGCTGGTTGCGTTCTGTGTCGAGGATCTCTTGCGCTTTCTTGCGGGCGATCTTCAAGCGGCCTGGATCAAAGGTGCCCGACGCTTCGGAGTGCATCCAATGGGAGAGGGGCACGGGTCGGCGTTCCTCATGGATCACCACGCTTTTCTGGGGGCGAACTTCCCCGATCCAAGCACCCAACTCGGTCACATTGGAGATCGTGGCCGAGAGACAGATCAAGCGTATGTGGGGGGGCAGAAAGATCAGGCACTCTTCCCAGACCATGCCGCGCTCTCTATCGTCCAAGAAGTGCACCTCGTCGAAGACCACATACTCGACCTTTTCCACCAGGTCGGAGTTTTCGAAGATGGCGTTGCGCAAAATTTCGGTGGTCATCACCAGCACCTGGGCCTGGGCCGAAATCGTCACGTCCCCGGTCATGATGCCCACATGCACATTGGGGTCCTCCTTGAAGTCGCGGTACTTTTGGCTGGAGAGGGCCTTGATCGGGGCGGTGTAGATCACTCGGCGCCCGCGGTGCACAGCATCCAGGGCGGCGTACTCTGCCACCAAGGTCTTGCCCGCGCCTGTGGGGGCGGCCACCAACACATTCTGGCCCGCTCGTACCGCTTCGATGGCCTTGATCTGGAAGGGCTGCAGAGTGAACTTGCCCCATTGGATCACCCGGCCCTTGTCGTCAAAAACCTCTTCTTTGCGGGAGGCCGTTGGCTCTTGGTTGGGAGGGGTCCAAGCTGGGGCATCAGATTCCTCGTCTCCGTCTGTGGGGGTGGGCTTTTCCCCTGCCCTGGGGTGCTTGCGGGGGGGCAGATCGTCTGGCATCACCCCGAAGGGGAGGGGCTCGTTGGGGTCAGGCATGGGCAGGGGGCCAGGCAAAGCGGTCAAGAAATGAATGACTTCCTAGCCGACAATGGGGTCGTCTTGCTTGAGACGGCGGTCGCAAGTCGTTATCTAACTACTCTAGGAGCCGCGGAACAACCCTCTGCAGCAAGACCCGGCCAGCTCCACTCGAGCAGCAACACCCCGCCCACACCAAGCAATACACACATGTCCATCGAATCCCGCAGCGTACAGCCCCTCACTCGCCAGGTTTCTCACCTCAAGGTTCTCTCGCGCCTGCTGGGCCACGAGCTCAATGCTCAGTCAAGTGGCCGCAGTATCAGCCTCTCCCGCGACGAGGTCATTGAGATGCAGACGACTCTTGATCTCTTCATCGAGGAGGCCACCCGTTGCCTGGGTGCGGGCTCCAGCATGGGGTCGCTGCGCAGCACCGAGCCCACCCTGATGTCGGCTCGTAACTGAGTTCGGCGGGGGCTGACACGCCCCGTCCCGCTGGATACTGCCAGCGTGCGCGGGCGCGGCCCTTGTTTCCATGATGGTGCGCCCGATCCACATGCCCACTCGGGCTCAGCTTTCCCCTCGTCGTGGGGCGGTTCCCTTCTGGGTTCCTGTGGCCCTGGTCATTTTGGCTGTGGGTATCGGGGCGGTACTGTTGGAGCGCAGCGCCCTGGACCGGGGAGTGGCTCGGGTGGATCTGGCGCGTTACCGGCTGCACCATGGGCAGGCCTGGTTCAGTCAGGACTGGCGGCAGGAACTCGAGGACTTGTTGCTGCGTCACCGGGCCCTTTTGGTTACGGACCACGAAGCGCGCGCGGCCCTGCGTGCGGACATCTTGGCCCTGCCCTTTGTAGCGCAGGTGGAGCCGGGTGAAGTGCTTTGGCCCGCAGGTCTGACCCTGCGCGTTCGTCTTGCGGAGCCGATTGCTTGCGTACGAATAGGTCAAGAGTTTTGGCCCATTGCTGCGGATGGGAGCTTGCTACCCGGCGGGAGCTATGCGCCCCATCAAAGGGGACCAGACTTCTTGCCCGTGCTGGTGCCCACTCCTCTGGAGTGGGAACAGGATTTTCCATCCTTTGGGGAGCCAAGCTCCGACAGTCTGTTGCTCTCTGCCCTCTCTCTGGTGCGCCCCTTTCGGGAACATCTCAACGCCGATGAGCGCGCTCTCTTTGGACGCGTGGTTTTCGATGTAAGCGCCGGGGTTGCGCCGGACGGATTACCCGGGGGAGCGGTCCTTCGTCTGGAGGGCAAGCGGGTGATACCCTTTGGTGATGCACCCCTCGAACGGGGGCCTGGTGAACTGCCCGACCGCATCAAATGGGAGCACGCTGTGGAAGGGCTCCTGGACGCTGCCGAAGGCGCTGATTGGAGGGTCCTGGATGTGCGTTGGGATGTTCCCGAGAGGGATGGTAAGTGAACATTGGCGCGGGGCTTGGAGGGGCATCTTCGGCATGTTGCGCCTGATGTTCGGATTGTGCGCTACGGGCTTGTTGTTGGCGCTTCCCGGTCCTTTGGGGCATCTCCTGGGGGATGGGTCGCGCTTCTCGGGAGTGGCTCTGACCTGGCTCCTGTTGGCGGGTCTGCCCGGGGGCCGTCCGCCGTCCGTGGGGGTCGTTCTGGGTTGTGCCTTGCCCGGCCTGGCGGCGGCCACACGTCTGGACCCGGGCAGGGGGTTTCAAGTCCATGGGTTGCAACTGATTCTGGCCCTCTTGTTGATCGCCTTGCTTGCCGACGGAGCCCACCGGGCGGCCGATGAGAATTCCAGGAGTCCCGCCCGGGTCCATTCCTATGAACTCGCCTGGTGGGGCTGCTTGATATTGCCCGCGACACTGGCCGCCTGTTGGACCTGGGGCGGACTGAACAGCCGACCGGATTGGTTGCAGGCCTTGGTGCAATTGGGCCCCTTTGAGAATTACTTTTGTGCCACATTGCCCAGTGGTCTGGGGGATGCACCCTGGCTGACTCTTGTGCCTTGGTTGTTGGTGCGCTTGCCCCAGAAGACAAGTCCATGATCTTCTTGCTGGGAATCCTCCTGGGCCTTGGGCTTGCTCCTCAAGACAATCGTCTGCACCGGCTTGAGTTGCGAGTGCAGGGTCCTCTGAGCGAGGTGCGCCTTGATTGCGGTTCCGCGGGGGCTACTCTTTGGCGGGGGGAGGTCCTGGGGGGTGAATCCCGGGTATTGACCTTGCCGGTACCAGTTTCCAAGGCACGTGCAGGAGAACTCAAGATCGACGTGCGCGGAGGAGGATCAGCTGATGTGGAAAGCTGGCTAGTGGAGAACGCTCCTCTGCCCGGGTTCCTTCATTCGCGATCTGCGCCCGGTCCCATTCCCCCTGTGCGTCGGCTGGGTTTGAGCGCCGCCTTGATGCTGGTCCTGGCCGGCGTCGGGGGGCTGGGTCTTCGACGACGACCGCGTTGGGCTCTGGTCTGGGGGAGTGCGGGAGCCTTGACTCTGGTGCTATTGCCCCGCACGGAACCAACCACCCCTGGGGCCCTCAGGATTTTTGAGGGCCAGCGCGAGGGTCAGAACATTCGCTGGCTGCGCACCGATGCGGGGATCGCGAGCCTGATCCTGCCCGAAGAGAGCAGCCTGTTGCGAGTCCTGACTCCGGCCCTGGCTCCGGGTCAGGGCAGTACACCCATCAACTTCATGGTCGATGACGGTGGCTCGGGGGGAGCGGGTGGTGGGGACTTGATTCAGGTCAGCACTCCAGCGGGTACCCGTTTGGCTGCGAGCTTTGAATGCCGTCGACTGTTTGGGATCCTGCAGCCCGACCTGCTGGGCTTTGGTACCTTGGCCCGGGTCTGGAGCCGTGGGCTCTCGGGGGGCGGCGATGATCCCTGGATCCACCACGGTCCCTGGGCCCTGGGGACTGTTTTGCCAGACCCGCTGCCTGGTCCGGCACCCCCGGGCTGGCTTTCTGCGGGTCTGCCCCAGGGGCGTGGCATTCTGCTGGCCCGGGTGGCTGGGACGGGGCCCGGGGGCGGCGATCCCCGTGCGGAATCGGTCTGGGTGCGGATGGTGGGATTCGGGGAATTGGGCCGCTGGCCCGTCCGGAGGCCCTTGGATCGTTGAATAATCGGGCTGGGACTTGATCAGGAGGGGGGGCATGCCTATCCTCTTGCGCCCACTTCCGGACGGCATGCTGGCCGGGCGGTGGGTTCTGTGTGTCCGGCTCCTGTCTAAATGTCTCGGCACGACTTCCTGCAACCAGCCTTTTGGCTCCCCTTATCCTGGCCCCATGAAGACCACCCACGTCTGCGCTTCCGACACGGAAGAACGCTGGCTTCTGTTTGATGCCTCCAAGCATGTGCTTGGTCGTATGGCGAGCTCCATTGCCACGAGATTGATTGGCAAGGACCGTCCCACCTGGACCCCCAGCCAGGGCGGCAACACCCATGTGATCGTGATCAATGCCGAGCAGCCCCAGCTGTCCGGTGCCAAGCGGCAGAAAAAGGAATACGCCCACCACACGGGTTATCCCGGTGGTCGTCGCGTGCGTACGGTGGATGATCTGCTTGAGCGGAGGCCCACCGATGTGGTCACACTGGCTGTGCGCCGTATGTTGCCCAAGGGGCGTCTGGGACACAGTATCCTGTCCAACCTCAAGGTCTACACCGGCCCGGATCATCCTCACGCGGCTCAAAAGCCGACCCTGGTCGAGTCTCTCTAGACCCGGCGCGTTCAACAAACCAACAACCCACTCATCCTTTTCGATTCACTATGGCCGTCACCAATCCTTGGACCTGGGGCCTTGGCCGACGCAAGTCTGCCACCGCGCGCGTGCGTCTTAAGCCTGGCGCAGGCGCTTTCATCATCAATGGCAAGCCCGTTGACGAGTACTTCCGCACCCACCAGACACGCGGAGCAGTGGCTTCAGCACTGGATTGCACCGAATCCGGCTCCCAGTACGACATCTTCTGCAATGTGAACGGTGGGGGTACCACCGGTCAGGCAGGAGCTGTTTCCCTGGGCCTGGCCCGGGCCCTGCTCAAGATCAATCCGGCCACCTTTGAGGCCCTGCGCGAGAATGGCCTCCTGACCCGGGACCAGCGCATGAAAGAGCGCAAGAAGTACGGCCGCCGTGGTGCGCGCCGGGGCTTCCAATTCTCCAAGCGCTAGTTTATTGCTGGATTGGTTCCAGGCCCCTGGGCTTGGAGCCTCTCTTGGCCTGCCCAAGGACAACTCTTCAAGAGTCCCCCGGTTCCTTCTCGGAACCGGGGGATTCATTTTGTTATCTGTGGGGCTCATGAGGAGGGGACCACCTGCCCTTCCAGACCCTTCCCAGACCCTCAGCCCCTCACGCCAGAATGGCCGGTCACAGTCACAGCGCAAATATCAAGCACCGCAAGAACGCGGTGGACGCCAAACGAGCCAAGATCTTCAACAAGATCGCTCGCAACATTCTCTCCGCCGTTCGCCAGGCCGGTCCCGATCCTGAGACAAATCTCAAGCTCAAGTACGCCTTGGAGAAGGCTCGGGCGGCAAATATGCCGAAAGATAATGTGGAGCGCGTGATCAAGCGCGGCGCCGGGGACAAGGGCGGGGACGCCTTTGAGGAGCTTATCTATGAGGGCTACGCCCCTGGAGGAGTCGCCTTGCTTGTGTGCTGCCTGACTGACAACCGCAGCCGAACGGCACCTGACGTGAAATTCATTCTGGAGAAAAACGGCGGTAATCTGGGCGCCAGCGGGTCGGTCGCCTTCCTGTTCGACTTCCAGTCGATCTTCTTGGTGGATATGAGTCCCGAAGAGGGCGAAGCGGTGGACGAGGACAAGGTCATGGAAGTGGCCCTGGAGGCCGGTGCTGAAGATGTATCCGTGGAAGACGGGGTGGCCATGGTCCTGGCGCCGCCCCAGGACTTCCTGAGCGTCAAGGCTCCCCTGGAGGAGGGCGGCCTGATGCTGCTTTCCGCTGAGACCGGCTACATCCCCCAGAACACGGTGGAGATCACTTCCAAAGATGATGCCCGCAAGATCTTGAAACTGATCGATGCACTTGAGGACAATGATGACGTCCAGAGCGTCTATTCCAATCACGACATGCCCGGCGAGTGGCTCGAAGAGCTTTCGAGCTGACTTTGAGCGGACAGCTTCCGGACCAGGACCACAAGACAAAGCAACAACAACCAAGTTACAAGATAGGAGAGCAACGACTATGGGAGATGGACTTCGAACTCTGCGGGTGGTGAGCACCGACGAATCACTGAGCGCCAATGCCCGAGCGGCCGTGGCTGCCTTGAATGGTTGGGAAGTGGACGCGGTGTCCAGTGTGGGAGAATTGCTGCAAAGGCCTCCGGTTCCCGGAGATGTGATTCTCATGGATGCCTGGTTGCGCGGCGAGAACGTATACGAGGCCTGTAGGCGCATGGTGGGCAAGGTCCGCTGCCGTGTCTTTGTGGTCACTGAAGTGGCCAATGAGATGGCTGGCCCAATCGCCCGCTTTTCGGGCGCGACTGGCATCATTGAACGGCCGCTTACTCGCAGTGGTCTGGCCCAGGCCCTGGAGAGCTCTGCGGGCCCGCGCCCGGTTCTGCCCGAGGCGGAACGGGGTCCTTTGGATCCCAGCAAGAACGAACTTCCGGAGGCCCTCCTAGTGGACCTGCGCACGGGCGAACCGGATGCGAAGTTGGCCCGGGCGGTTTGCGACCCGGCCACTGGGCTCTTCAACTACGCCTTCCTGAACTACAAGCTGGACGAGGAATTCAAGCGCGCCGTGCGTTTCGCCCAGCCTCTTTCCTGCGTCATGCTGGGCTTCGAGGGTCAAGCGGACGACGCCACCCTGCGGGATCTGGCGGGCATCTTCCTGGCCGCATCCCGGGATACGGATGTGCTCGGACGCTTTGATGAGAGCTCTTTCCTTTTCCTGCTGCCGAACACAGGACCTGATGGGGCGCGCATCATGGCCCAGCGCGTGCGCGAGCAGGCAGAGGCTCAGGGCTTGCGCGATCTGGTGGGAGATCCCATGGATCTTGCGGTAGGCATCAGCGCTTGTCCTCATCCCACCGTCAAGCGCCGCGAAGATCTCTTCCTGCATACCCGCGAGGCTTACTTCAGAGCTTCGTCATCGGGTGTGGGCATCGTGGTCGGCAGCTAGCCCGAGGAGACTCTTGAATAGGGCGCGCGCTTGGCTGACCCGGCTTTGGGGAGGTTCGCCGTCCATAGACGCCGGTGGGGCGAAGCCCGCTCCGGCGAGTGCACGCCTGCGGGCGGAGCTTGCTCGGCAGCGAACGAAGAAGGTATTGGGGGTAGAGGCTCCCGAGGTGCAGGGAGCGCGGCCGCAGAATCAGCCTCTTGCGCGCTTTCGCATGACCGTGGACGAAGGCGGGGACTGGCGTGTCCTGCTGGGGGGTTGTACGAGTCTGGGGCACGCGGGAGCAGAAGGTGCCCAGGTTGGAATCCATGGGGATCTGGCTCCCATGCATGGAGAATTGACTGTGGCGGAGTCCTTTCATGGGGGCCAGGGTTGGCTGTTGCGTCTGATGCCGGGCCAGACTGCCCATGCAGAGGGCCAACTTGTGGATTCCACAGTCGCCCTGACCCAGGGCCTCCAGTTGTGCCTGGGGGAGTCCACTCATTTTGAGGTCAAACGAAATGATCCGGCTTCCGCTTCTCTGCGCCTTGAACCCCAGGATCCCGCCGAGGTGGCGGGCGCCGGAGGTCTCCTGCTGTGGTATCCGGGTCCGGGGGGCATTGTGCGAATCGGTGGGGATGTGGATGCTCTGATTGGCATTCCAGGCACGGTTCATCCGGTACTCTGCGAGGGCCAGGAAGACTGTCTCCTGCTTGTTTGTGAGGGCGGATTCCTGCGCGCAGGCGAGGATTCAAGGCAGTATGTGGTCAGCTTGCCAATCGAAGAGCCAATTGAGGTCCTGGCACGTACATGCCCAGGGGAAGCACCCATGGCGATTTGCTTTTTGCCGTGGTAGGGCGGGCTCTATACTGATGGGACCCGCGCTCCCAAGGGCTACGTGGGGTTGATCAACCATGGCTGATTGGGAAGAATTCTACCTGCAACTGCGAAAGCCCGAATTCGTAGGGGGGTATGAAATCTTGCAGAGGCTGGGGGGTGGCGCCTTTGGCGAGGCCTACAAGGCGCGCAAGATCTCCACCGGCAAGTCCCTGGCGATCAAGTTCTTGAAACTCGGAGACGGGGGCAAGGACGAGGCGGTGGCCCGTGAGCTGGAACATGTGCGCCATCTGGCTGACATTGATCATCAGAACCTGGTCTCCATCGAGGACATCGGGCTGGTGCTGGATGTGCCCTATCTTGTAATGGGCTTTGGGGGCGAACGCACCCTGGCCCACGAACTGGCCGAGGGCCCCCTCGATCCGCGCGATGCCCTGACTATTTTCGTGCAGGTCTGTCGTGGGGTGTCCGCCCTGCACGAGCGCCGTGTGGTGCACTTTGATCTCAAGCCGGGCAACATCTTCTTGCGCGGGGACATTGCCAAGGTCGGGGACTATGGCCTGGCAAAGCTGCTGGCCGATGGACGTCAGACCCTGAGCATGGGCCGTGGCACCCCCCAGTACATGGCTCCCGAAATCCTGCGTTCCCGGGCGGACCATCGGGCCGATATCTACAGCCTGGGCGTGGTGCTCTATGAGTGCCTGACGGGTGAGTTGCCCTACGCCGGGGAGGGAGGTACAGGTCTGGTCGTGCGCACCAAGGACGACCCGCCGTCATTTTCTGAGGACTATCCCGTGCCCCTGGCAGACTTGACCCGGGCCTGCTTGCGCTTGGACCCGGCCGACCGACCTCAGACCGTGCGTGACATCTTGGATCGTCTGGGCCAGGGAGCCTCCCATGAGGATCAGATCGTGCTGGATGCCCTGGGCCTTGGGGAGTGGGCTGGCCGGGGAGGACATCTGGCAAAGCGGGAACTGGCGGGAACGACCATGGCGGAACGGGTGGCCGAGCTGCGCCGCAAGTTTCTGCATGACGCTCCCGGGGCCGGTCCCCCCACCCTGCGCAAGCGGCTTGCGCGCAAAGGGCTCCTGGGTGGAGTCGCTCTTTTGGTGGGCTTCACCTTGACTCTGGTGGCTTTGGCCCTGATGCAGTAGACAATGCAAGGGGATCCATGAGCGACGAATTGGACATCGACCAGTTGCAAGCCCTTGACGATGGTCAGTGGGCCCGAGCGGAGGAGCTCTACTCAGCTCGACTGATGGCTTATATCAGTCGCCGCATTGGGGACCCCGACATGCGTGAAGATGTTCTCCAGGAGACTTTTCTGGGTGCCGTGAGGGGCATTGGTCGTTTCGACCGGGCCTTCCAGTTTGAGCAGTACCTGTTTGGCATCTGCCGTAACCGCACGATTGATCAACTTCGCCGGGGCACGCGCGGCAAAGGTTTTGGTTACGGGGCAGACGAGGATGAGAGCGGCCTCTTCGACGCCTTGCCCTTGGTCCAACCGAGCCCCAGCAGTCTTGTGCGCCGGGATGATCTGGTGGACCGGGGCAATGCCTTGCTGGCGGAGATCCTGGCTGCCTGGGTGGCGGAGAATTGGGCTGCTCAGGCTTTCGATCGTCTATGCGTGATGGAAGCCCTGCTGTTGGCGGGACGGCGCAACAAGGATCTGGTCGAGGCTTTTGGCTTGCGCGATGAGGGCGTGGTGGCGGGGATCAAGTTCCGGGCCCTGAAGCGACTGGCCGCGTTGGCCAAGGAGCGCGAGGGGGGCGGGGACCTGACCGGAGCCCTGGCGGCCCTGGCGGCTGACGGTTCCTCCGAGTTGAATATTGCCGCCACCTGGCGATCCAGCGGGGTTTCATGCCCTGCTCGTCATTGGCTTGCCCGTTGGCAGAACGGTGCCCTGGACGGGGGGGCAGCGTTGTTCATCAAGACTCATGTGCAGGATCATGCCTGTCCCGCTTGCGGGGTAGTCCTCGAGGATCTGGCCCAGGCTCCCAGGGATCTGCAGGGCCTCCTGGGTCGTCTGCGTGCGAGCCAGGCACAGGTGCTTCAATCCACCCGCATGCATCGGGAGCAGGGCCCGGAGGGGCGGGGCCAGGGCAGCAAGGAGCGATAAGAAGTCATTTCTTGGGGAACAGATGGCCTCTTGGGGCGTCCCAGTTGATGTTCCCCAGGCCCACACGTTGCATTTCCTTTATTCTAGTGGGTCCCCGGGACGATCCAATCCCGGTCCCTATGAAACGTCTCCTACCCCTCATGATCGCGGCCATTGTTCTTGGCCTGGTGTACTTTCTGACCTCGGACCTGGGCGGCAGCGGCTCTGAAGCGGACGGGCTCGATGGCTCTGGGGACCAACAGGGCCTTGCCAGTTCCATCGGAAACGGAGCCTCCGCTACCCTCCAGGGAGGGGCTGGGGGCGGAAGCTCAAGTTCCTCATCGGTGGCGGGGACGAACGGCGGGGGGGGCGGTGCTCGCATGTCCAGCGGAGTTCAACTGGGAGATGCCACAGCAGAGGGCGCGCTTGAGGTATTCGTGCTGCATCCCCTGGGAGGCAATCCTATCAAGGGAGCCCAGGTGCGTCTGTTGGATCGCTCTGCCCTGGCCCGCGGCGTCTGGGCCAAGGCACAACTCTCCACCAGCGCCAAACGCGATCTGATGGATGTCAGAGGTCAGGTCTTTCAGACCAGTGAACAGGGGAAGGCGGTTCTTCCAGCAGTTCTCAACGGCGTGATTCACGCCTCTGGGGATGGCTACGAAGGATGGCTTGAGTGGGTCGGTCCCTTGGCTTCGCCGCACGAAATCTCCCTCATGGCGGCCGTCGATCTGCGCGTATTGGTGGTGGATTCCGAGGGTCAGCCCCTGCCGAACAGTCCGGTTGTGCTCTGCATCAACGATCCCCTCAACCCACGGGCTCTGGATCAGACCTCGAGCATCAGCCCATCGGGGATGGCCAACTTCAGACGGGTGGGAGCCACCATCGGGGCGCGCAATGACGAGACCGGGTTTGCTGTGCGTCTTGCCTTGCCCTTGGTGGCCACCGAACTGGTGCGTTTTGATCACAAGAACCTGCCCCGTGAGCCCCTGCGTCTGGTGATGCCTGCCGTGGGACGCCTGTTGGTGCGGGTTCTGGATGGGGAGGGCGAGCAGGTGCCCCGTGCGGATATCACCCTGGGGCATTTTGCTCGAGATCAGAAGACTGGGGAAACGGTCTTCAAGGCCGAGGTGTTCCGGCGCCGGGCCGCGGGCTTTGCGCGCTTTGAGAATGTCCCGGTGGGGGCCGAGGCGGTCATCAAGGTTAGCGGGACGGGCGCCAAGCGTGATCTTGTGCAGTCAATCTCAAGTCCGCAAGGTGCGGGTGAGGACAAAGAGGTGACCCTCGTCTGGGACACCACCTGGCCCGTTATCCGTGCCCGTGCGGTGAGTGGATCCGGCCAACCCCTGACGGATCGCACCGGACGAGCGCACCTGAGGGAAGACGATGTGGCCCGAGGCGGTGCGCCTATCACGACGGACAGCAAGGGGTACTTCGACTTGCCCGTCACCCGCGCTTGGACTCTGGGGACCCACCGGGAAGTGCAGCTGGAACTTTTTGCCCAGCGCGGCGTGCCTCCCAGCACCGCCCGCCTGGACCTGTCATACGAACCCCGCGAAGGGGTGACCGAGTACGGCAACGTGTCCTTCTTGGGTCTGCCTAAGCTTGCCTCGGGTTTGGTGTTTGCTGACGGCAGACCCGTAGCCGGTGTGCAAGTGCGCATCATGGAGAGGGTCGAGACCAAGGCTGGCAATGAGTGGGTTGCCCTGGGCAGCATGATGGCTACCTCCCGCCAGGATGGGACTTTCGAAATCTACGGTGAGCAGGTTCCCTCTGGCCCGAATGTGGTCATGGCCCGTCGGCGGGGATACAAGCGTGCCTACAGCTCTGAAGTACACCTGCCCACGGGAGGCCTGCGGCTCAGCCTGGTGGTCGGGGAAGAGGAGCCGACTTCAATCGCTGGCAAGGGGCGCGCGCGCAGCGGCCCCGATGGCCAAGGATCCCAGAATGGTACGGGCAGGCCAGCCACCAGGCCTCCCGGGGGCTTTCCCGTTGGGTCTTCCAGCGGCGCCAAGGGCAGCCCCGGAAAGGGCGGCCACTAGGCCCACCGGCAGCAGGGTTGGCACGGACGGGGCAGGGGCTTCAGGATAGGGTGCCCTGCCGCAATCCCACACATGCCTCGTACATGGCTGGAGGGCTCACAGGCGCTAGTATGTTGGATCGAACACCGATTGACCTATGCAACAGACCCCTGATTCTATCGCCCTCGGCCTGCTTGGGCTGCTGGCGCTTTGCCTTCCCAGTTCCGCCCTTGCAACCATCCAAGACCCTGCTGCCCTGGAGCGCGGCCTTGACTCTGTGAGCGTTGAGGGTCTCGAGGCTGACTTGAGTTTCATCGCAAGCGATGAGATGCGCGGCCGGGACACACCCTCCAACGAACAACGGATTGCAGCGCGCTTTCTGCGCGAACGTGTGCAGCGTCTGGGTTTTGATTCCGGTGGGCGCTACGGGTTCATCTCTGAATACCACCTGAGCTTTCTGCAACTGGACAGTGAAGCGAGCCACCTGACAGTTGGCGAGACACGATTGGTTTTCGGGCGTCATTATGTGTTCTCGCGCATGAATGATATGGGGGACCTGACTACCGAGGGAGACCTCCTGAGTATTGGCGAGGGGCGAGTATCCGACCTGCGCAAGAACGCCCTCAAGGGCAAGTGGGCCGTGTGCCAATCCACCGGCAAGTCCATGCGCCGTTTGATCCGCGAGGTGACCGATGCGGGAGCCATTGGGCTTCTGATCCTGCCTCAGGATGGGGACGATGTACTGGCGCGTCACAAGAGGAATGTGGACTCCATGAAGGTCGGTCGTTTGATGAAGTACCAGCCCGTAGAGTTTCCAACCCTGACCATGACAGCCAGCGGGGCCCAGACGCTCCTGGCTGCCTGCGGCTTGGACGAGTTGCCTGATTTGGGCAAGAGCCTCAGGGCGGAGGCCAGCGAGGTGCGTCGGATCACCGATCCCAGGGGTCATCGGTACTTTGAGAATGTGATCGCTTTCTGGCCCGGCTCTGACCCGGAGCTGTCCAAGGAAGTGATCATCATCAGTGCCCACTACGACCATGTGGGCGTGCGAGGTGGAAACGTCTACAATGGGGCCGACGACAACGGCTCCGGCACCGTCGGTGTGCTGGGTATCGCTGATGCGCTGGCCGCCTATGGCCCCATGCAGCGCTCTGTGGCCTTGATCTGGGTTTCAGCGGAAGAAAAGGGTCTCCTGGGCTCCCGATGCTGGACCCAGCGGCCTTGGCTGTCCGCGGGCTGCCGTCCCATTGCCAATATCAACATCGACATGATCGGCCGCAACGCGCCGGACGAGATCCTGATCACGCCTACCAAGAATGGTTCCGTGTCCAAGCACTACAACGGGCTGGTGCGCTTGATCGAGTCCTTTGGCAAGCAGGAGGGTTTCCGCCGCTTCAAGAGTGCCGATGACTACTGGCGCCGCAGCGACCACATGAATTTTGCGGACAATCTGGGCCTGCCAGTGACCTTCTTGTTTGCGGATGTACACAAGGATTATCACAAGCACACGGACGAGGTACACCTGATCGATTTCGACAAGATGCGCAGGGTGGTACGCATGGTCCTGCGCGCCCTCGATGCCATGCAAGCGCCCCCGCTTGAGATCTCAGCCAAGCCAGCCCCTTCCCAGGAGGCCTTCGAAGCCCAAATGCGCCGGGGCATGGTCGCCGATGACCTGGAGCGTTGGCGTTTGATCGCAGACCATTATCAGCGCGCCTCGGGCAAGTACCCGCGCAACCTGAGCGAGTTGATGCGTTCTGAGGTCTTGTTGGAGTCGGGTCTCGGTCGTCCCGGCTTGGAGCGCGATCCCTGGGGCAATATGTACGAACTCAAGAGTGGCGATGACGGCGTGCTGCTTACCTGTGAAGGTTCTGATGGTCGCAAGGGCGGTGAAGGCGAAGCCGCGGACACGGTGGTGCGCTAGGCCTGCGCCTTGCCCAAGGATTCTTCACTCATTCCCTGTGGCCAGATCGATGGCGTCAATGCGCCACTCGGTCTCTAGGCGGAACGACTCCACTTCCTGCCCGGGGGATAGGTCTTCCACGGGGATCCAGGCGAAGAGCAAGCCCTGGTCGGGGTCGTGGCGTACCTGGGTGGCGGCTTGGTCGAGGGGCTCGGAGACCACCCGGCGGCCTGCGGCGCGAACTTCCATGTAGGCTTCGCGTAGCAATTGAAAGCGTACGGAAAAGTCGATCCAGGTTCCGTCGAAGGTGGCCCAGACCGTGGCCCGGTTTGGGCCCGGTCCCTCTTCCAGGCGGGTCTTGGCCCGGCTGAGGGCCCAGATCAGGTGAGGGCTTTCTGCGAGCAGGCTGTCCCGGTATTCCCGGTAGCCCACTTGGCTGATCCCCATGCGGGACTTCCAGTCACTGCTGAAGCAGCGGTATTCGGCCACCAGAATCTCTCCTCGCAGGGCTGTGCGGAAGGCTTCGATGGTCCCAAGGGGGCTGGAGAGGCCCTCTTCCCAGGCATTCCAGACCTCTTGTGGTTCGGGTGGAGAAACTATGCAACCAAAGCCGATGATAAGGGGTCCCAGGACTATCAGTGCTGTCCCTGTCCTGCAGGGTCGGCGGCTTGTAGGTCGACTCTTGATCATTTCACCCTCCCAGGGGCCATGGCAGGGGTTCGGAGCAGGCTGGTCACCGAAAGAACACCCCCCGGATCCGCTTCTCAACCTGCCTGCTCACAGGCTCTGCCCCCAAGCGTACTCCCCCCAGACAGCGAATCACACCATCCGACACTCCGGCATCCCTTCTCAGTTACCCTTTGAGGCTCCTTGCGGCCCCAAGGCCCCTGAAACGCACATTCAAACCTCTTGAACATCGACTTCACCATGAATCTCCGCCGCATCGCGCTGGCAGCCATTGCTCCGGCTCTGCTCTTCCTCCTGCTTCCTGCCGCTGCTCAAGCAGCCCAGGACCGCACTCCACCCAAGCCTCGCCAGGTCCCCCAGGCCAGGAGCAAGCCCGTAACCCCTAAGCCTGTTGTCAATGATCCGGCGGCCAGGCAGAAGGCGGCCAAGAAGCAGGCCGATGAAGGCTCCCCGAGCAAGCTGGGCAAGCCCAGCGCCAAGCCTCTTGATCCAAACGACAAGGACTACATCAAGCGCAAGGCCAAGTACGCCGCTGCTGGTCTGGGCGAGGATGGCTATCCTCTCAAGGGTGCCGCTGGCAAAGGCGCGATCACCAAGGGCGGCCGCGGTGCTGTCCCTGAGGTTGCGGTGGATCCCAACGCCAAGTTGATGATTGAGTTTGGCACGGATCGCCATGATTTTGGTCGTGCCCAGCAAGGGGACATTCTGCTGCACACTTTTGAAATGGCCGCTGGGGGCAGTGCGCCCCTGATCATCGGTCAGGTCTCACCCACTTGCGGTTGCACACTGAGCGAGGTCCTGGTTGAGGGCCCTTCTGGAGATCTTGTGCCTTATGTCTACGGTGATCCAATCGAGCCTGGAAGAAAGGTCGAAATCTCCGCGCGCATGAACACCGCCAACAAGAAGAACGCGACCCAGGTGCGGGTCAACGTGACCACTAATGACCCCGTGCGCGTCAGTTCATTGACCCTGATGGCCAATGTGGAACAGTTCATCCAAGCAACGCCCACAATCCTTCAGATGGGGGACATTCCCCAGGGATCCACGCGAACCCAGTTTGTTGACGTGCGCACAACTCGTGGGGCCAAGGTCTTCCTGGCCTTTGACGAGCGTCCGGGCCTCGTGCGCCCTCCGGGACTTGACGTGACCCTCTCTCCGGTAGCGCCGGATGATGAAGGCCGCTCGGCGCATTGGAAGGTCGAGGTAAATGTGGGCGCCGATGCGGTTGAAGGCAATATCGGCTATCAGATCCGCCTGAGCACTGACTATGCCCGCCCGGATGCTACTGAGATCGAGAAGAAGAATGCGACGCACAAGCACAACGAGGAACATGGGGGCAAGGACGATGAAGGCAAAGTGCTTCCCACACACCAGGTCAGCTCCAAGTATCAGGTCAATGTGGCGGTCACCGGCCGCATTCTGGGGGCCATGACATGCACGCCTCAGTTCCTGTCCATGGGCCTTGTGCGCCCTGGTCAAGTGGTGCCTCGAACCGTCAAGCTGATCAGTCACGACACGGACTTCAAGTTCGATCCCAAGACCATGACAGTCGAGGTCAAGGGAGACGGTGGTACGCCCCTGCGCTGGGCCGAGCACTTCTCCAGTACCGTGCGTCCCGCCCAGGGCATCAACGGCGTGGACGTGGAACTGCGCCTCGAAGGCCTGCCCGATGGCGCCGACGGTTCCTTCCGGGGACTGCTGGTGATTCACACCGGTCACCCCACCAAGCAAACCATGGAAGTGCACTTCAGTGGAGTCTGCCGCGCGGGAGTCGTGCGCGGGGGTCGCTGAGTCTGAAGGGACTTTGTTTGACGGGCCTCCACGGCCCTGTGACCAGGGAATGCCCCGCCTGAGCAAAATGCTCGGGCTGGGCATTTTGCCTTGCTCGGGGTTGTCCTGTTGGGGGATGGGGTCCCACGGGATGATTTTCTCGGGAGGAAACCAGGACTTCCCCGGTTACTCTGCCCCCCGTGGGCCTTAGCTCACGTCCTTGATGAAAGTGCACAGGCAATATCACCCGTGGAGAGCCCGTGGCTGACCTCGGTCAAGCTCTCGTGGATGGCGGTGTGCTGTCTGAGCCGGACTTGCGCAAGGCTCAGGCACACCAACGCGGTCGTGAATTGGGCATTGTGGAGGCGGTCTTGGAACTCGGCCTGGCACCCGCAGAGAAGGTCTACCGGGTTTCTGCGAAGAGCGCGGGAATGCCCTTCGTCGATCTCTCGCGGGGGCGCATCTCCCAAGAGATCGTGGCTCTGGTGCCAGCGGAAATTGCCATCGATCAGGGGGTCATGCCCTTGATGGAGAAGGGGGGCAAGCTGGTGGTGGCTGTGGACGACCCCCTCAAGCGTATTCTTGCAGAGCAGTTGGAGTTTCTTCTGGGTCGCGAAATCGCTTGCGCCCTGGCAACCCCTTTGGCTCTGGCCGAGGCCTTGACTAAGAACTATGGCGCCCCCGCTGATGACAGTGCCGAGTTGGCAGTGGCCAGCGGCATGGGAGTGGGTGCCGAAGACGAGGAGAACGATGCGCCCATCGTGCGTCTGGTGACCCGCACCTTCCAGGATGCATTGGCTGAGCGAGCCAGTGACATTCACGTTGAGCCGGGCCACGGCCGACTGCGTGTACGCTTTCGGGTGGATGGTATGTTGCGCGATGTGGCGGAGCACCCCGCGCACCTCTCGGCGCCATTGCTGTCGCGTCTCAAGATCATGGCGCGCATGGACATCGCCGAGAAGCGCAAGCCTCAGGACGGACGCATCAGTCTCAAGCTCGGTGGACGGGATGTGGATGTGCGTGCCAGCGTGTTGCCTTCGAATCATGGGGAGACCATGGTCATGCGCCTGCTCGATCGCTCGGCCAACCTGATTCCCCTGCCGGACCTGGGCTTTGGAACCCAGCAACTCAACTGGTTCCGCAATACCATTTCTCGGCCCAGTGGGATCGTGTTGGTCACAGGTCCTACGGGTTCGGGCAAGACCACGACCCTCTACGCGGCACTGGCGGAACTGAATCGTTCCGATGTGAAGATCATCACCGCCGAAGACCCCGTGGAATATCACCTGTCCGGGGTCAATCAGGTGCAGGTCGCCCCGCGCATCGGTCTGACCTTTTCGCGCATCCTGAGGGCCATGCTGCGTTGTGCTCCGAATGTGATTCTGGTGGGTGAGATTCGTGACCTGGAGACCGCCGAGATTGCGATTCAGGCGTCCTTGACCGGGCACCTGGTGTTTTCGACCCTGCACACCAACGATGCTCCCAGCGCCTTGACCCGTCTGGTGGATCTGGGGGTCAAGCCCTTCTTGGTCTCTGCCAGCGTCAACGCGGTGTTGGGTCAACGACTCGTGCGACGACTCTGTCCCAAATGTTCGGAGGAGTATGATCCCACCGACAGCGAGTGGCAGGTATTGGGGCTGGACAGTGCAGCCCACAAGGGGCGCAAGCTGCGCAAGCCCCGGGGCTGCACCGCCTGCGAGGGCAACGGCTATCGCGGTCGCGTGGCGCTCTATGAAACCCTGACTTTGGACGGCACCCTGCGGGACATGGTTTTCAGGGGGGAAAGTCTGGCCAGCATCGAGAGAGCAGCGGTGGGGGCCGGAAGTTTGCAGAAGTTGGCGCTGGACGGGGCCCTGAAAGCTCTTGAAGGGGTCACCAGCCTCTCAGAAGTTCTGCGTGTTTCCCGCGCTGCCCATGCGGCGGGCCTTGATTCCCTTTGATCATCTCTCACACCAATTTGCTCAGCTAGCCATGAAAGTCACCCACCTGATGACCCTCGCCATCGAGATGAACGCATCGGACCTGCACCTCAATCCGGGACGGCCGCCTGTGGGTAGGATAGATGGCAAGTTGATCCACCTGGAAGAAGGGGACTTGAGTGACGAAAATACACTGGCTCTCTGCAAGGAGCTTTGTGATGAGCGTCACTGGGCGGAGCTGGAAGAGGTGGGCACTACGGATATCGGTCTGGCGCACAGCTCAGGCACCCGCTTTCGGGTCAGCTGCATGCGTCAGCGCGGGCGCTACACTGCGATCCTGCGGCTGATCCCAAGTGAGTTGCTGACATTTGATCAGATTGGCCTGCCAGAGACCGTGCAGGAACTCCTGCGGCGGCCTCGTGGCCTGGTCCTGGTTACGGGCCCGACGGGCTCTGGCAAGTCCACCACCCTGGCCACCATGATCGATTGGATCAACATCAACCTCGATCGGCACATCGTGACCATCGAGGATCCCATCGAGTTCTATCACAGTCACAAGCGCGGGCTCGTGACCCAGCGCGAGGTGGGCAGCGATGTGCCCAATTTCGCCGAAGCCATGCGCCGGGTGCTGCGTCAGGATCCTGATGTGATCTTGTTGGGGGAGATGCGCGATCTGGAGACTATCTCCTCTGCGATCACTGCTGCGGAAACCGGGCACCTGGTCTTTGGCACCCTGCACACAACGGGCAGTGCACGCACCGTCAACCGCATGATTGATGCCTTCCCCGCCAACCAGCAGGAGCAGATTCGTGCCCAGTTGTCCGTGTCTCTGGTAGCGGTAGTCAGTCAGGTGCTGATGCCTCACGCCAGTGGCAAGGGGCGCGTGGCGGGTTTTGAGGTGATGATCAACAATCCCGCGATTTCCAATCTGATTCGCAAGAACGAAACCAACAAGATCCAGAGCACCCTGCAGACCAGTCGGCGCGTGGGCATGATGACCCTGGACGATCATCTGCTTGAGCTGGTCAAGTCGGGCAGTATCACCCCGCGCACCGCCCTGGATTATGCCCAGAGCTCGAAAGAACTGGAGGCGCGTCTGTGAGCGTAGAGGACGGCAATGGCCCTGCAACCGGGCGCCAGCTCGTGGGCCAGATTCTGAAGGCCCAGGGAGAGGTCAAGGAATCGGAGATCCAGCGCAGCCTGACCGAACAGCGCCAGCAGGGGGGGCTGCTCGGGCAGATCCTGGTGGCAATGGGAGCTACTTCGGCCCCGTCGGTGACCCGTGCCCTGGCGCAACAGGCAGGCCTGCATAGTGTCGATCTGGCCAGCGTGGATCTTGATCAGGACGCCTTGGCACTGGTGGACAAGAGCATTGCCCACACCTTCGGCGTGCTGCCGATTGAACTGGATGGGGACACCTTGGTGGTGGCTCTGGCGGATCCACAAAACCAGGCGGTGCTCGATGATCTGTCCTTTACGGTGGGTTCTCCCGTGCGCGGGGTACTGGCGGATCCGGATAGCCTGAGGGCCAAGGTGCTTGAATGCTACGGGCCGGAAGAATCCCTGGCGGATGTGTTGGCCGCGGCCAAGGGAGTCGATGCTTCTGACCCCGAAGCCGCTGCCCAGTCCAAGCCCGTGGTGCGCCTTCTGAACTCGATTCTGCACCGAGCGATCAAGGACCGGGCCAGTGATATTCACTTCGAGACCTTTGATGAGACCTTTCGTATTCGCTACAGGGTGGATGGATCGCTCTATGAGGTTGAGAGTCCTCCCCGCCATTTGGCACTGCCCCTGATTTCGCGTATCAAGGTCATGGCGGACTTGGACATCACCGAGATCCGTCTGCCCCAGGACGGTCGCATCGAGCTGTCGATCGACGGTCGGCCTGTGGACCTGCGCGTGGCCACCATGCCAGGCCTGGCGGGGGAAGGAGCGGTGCTGCGAATCCTCGATCGCTCGGCTGTGAACTTGAACCTGGCGGCCTTGGGTCTGCCTGAAGGAGATGAGGCCACCCTCAGGGCCTTGACCCGCTTGCCCCACGGAATCGTGTTGGTTACCGGGCCAACTGGCTCGGGCAAGACCACGACTCTCTACGGCATGCTCAGCGAAGCCAACGAGCCCGATGTGAAGATCATCACGGTTGAGGACCCGGTTGAGTACGACATCGAGGGAATAGTGCAGGTGCCGATTCACGATGACATCGGGGTGACCTATGCCTCGGTGTTGCGCTCGATCTTGCGTCAGGATCCGGACAAGATTCTGGTGGGGGAGATTCGCGACCAGGAGACCGCTGCCATCGCTGTGGAAGCCAGCCTGACAGGCCATACGGTTTTTGCCACGGTGCACACCAATGACTCCACTTCTACTGTGGCCCGTTTGATGGACATGGGCATTGAACCCTTCCTCTTGACCGCGACCCTTGAAGCGGTGGTGGCCCAACGGCTGTTGCGTGCGGTTTGTCTGGCCTGCCAGATAGAGATGGAGCCGGACGAGGAAGTCCTGCGCGAACTGGGTCCGGATGCCCGGCGCATTGAGGGCCGCAAGATCGTTCATGGCCGAGGTTGCGTTGCCTGCCATCACACGGGCTACAAGGGGCGCACAGGGATCTTTGAGATCCTGCTTCTGGATGACGAGTTGCGCAGTTTGATCCAGGAGGGGGCTTCTTCCGAGGCCCTGCGCCAGATGGCCATCGGCCGTGGGATGCGCACCCTGCGCGAGGCGGGCTTGGATATGGTGGCTGCCGGTCGTACGACCGTGGAAGAGGTTCTGCGCGAGACCCAGCTTTGAGGCCTGGGACCCGGGCCATTTTCTTCGATCGCAGGGGCCCTCCGCGTGACCTGGGCGGGGTTGGCGGGTACCCTCTGTTTCCTCAAGATGGCCAAGAAGATTCAACGTAGCATCCCGGCTGGTGGCCGGGCCAAAGGGTCCAGCGGCGGCGGCGCTTCGGGAGGGGCCACCCCCAAGGTACGGGGCGGACGTATCCGCGGCCAGCTGGTGACCGACTTCACGGTCCAGTTGGCGACCCTGTCGGAAGCAGGCATTCCCGTGGTCAGGGCCTTGACGATTCTAGAGGGCCAGACTAAGCCGGGACCTTTTAAGGTTCTGTTGGCCGAGATTACCGAGGATGTCTCAGGGGGCGCGCCCCTTTCCGAGGCCATGGCCAAACATCCGCGCTGCTTTGACGAGTTGTTCTCGGCCATGGTGCGCGCGGGAGAATCAGCGGGTATTCTCGACCGCATCCTGGTGCGTCTGGCCGCCTTCCGCGAGAAAGCCGCCGAGATCCAGGGCAAGATCGTCAACGCGATGATCTATCCGGCCATCCTGACCTTTGTGGCCACGGGTGTGGTGGCGGCAGTGATCGTCTTCGTCATCCCGCGCTTCCAGGAGATCTTCGACTCCTTCGATGTCACTCTTCCGGACAGCACTCAGTTGCTCTTGGACGTGAGCGAGATCGCCACCGAGCGCTGGTACCTGGTCTTCGGTATTCCCGTGGCCCTGGTGATTCTGCACATTTTTCTGATGGGGCGCAGCAAGCCCTATCGCTTTCGCATCCATGGCATCTTGCTCAGGTTGCCCATCTCCGGGTCGCTCATGCGACAGTCATTGATCGGCCGTTTCTCGCGTACCTTCGGCACCCTGGTGGAGGCTGGTGTACCTCACCTGGATGCCTTGGCTATTGTGCGCGATGCTACGTCGAACATGGTTCTGGCCCAGGGTATCGATGAGATTCGGCGAACCGTGCGCGAGGGAGAAGGAATCGCCCGCACCATGGGGGAGACCGGGTTGTTCGACGACATCGTGATCAACATGGTGGATGTGGGTGAGGAAACAGGCGAGCTCGATCGCATGCTGCTTAAGATTGCCGACGCCTATGAGCGCCAATTGGATCGACGCATCGATGCGCTCTTCAAGTTCCTCGAGCCGGTTTTGTTGTTGGTTATGGCAGTGGTGGTTGGTTTCATTGTGGTGGCTCTGTTCATGCCCCTGCTTGAGATCATGAATTCGATCAACAGTTCTTCGTGAGCCCCCCAGCCAAAGGTCCAGGGACGCAGAAGCCACGCATCTCTCTGAGGGTGGCGCTGATCAGTTTGGTTGCCCTGACCAATTTGGCGGTCTTTGCGGCGGGTCTTCTGTGGACCCGGAGCGCAGAGCGGAGGCTTGATGAGCAGCGGGGCCAAGCTCACTCGGAACTGCTGGGAACCCTGGTGGGCAGCTTGATCGATGCGCGGGGCAACCTGCGTTCGGCGGGGCTCTTGCGGTGGGAGCATTGGGACGAGTGGTTCCGGGATGTGCAGATCGCGCACTTTCCCGACCTGGCCCAGGTCCCGGCGGTGTTGTCCACATCCCAGGCAAGTCGCCCCGCCCTGGGGTTGCAGATCAATCCCCTGGGGGCGGCGCGGCGGGACGGCGGCTTTGATGGGGCTGGGGTTCTGCTGGCCATGCGTCAGGCGGCGGAGACTCGGGAGCAGGTGACGGTCTATGGGGGCGTGGCCATGCCTGTGGTCCTGCCAGACGGCAGCGCCTGGGGAGGTTGCTGGATGCAGACCCTGCCCTCTGATGCGGCCGGTGGATTTCAGCGTCAGTTGCTGCCCTGGTTCATCGCCTCCACCCTGTTACTGACCCTCTCGACTTTTGCGTTGATTCGCGGCCTTATCCTCAATCCTGTGCAGCGGCTGGCGGTTGCTGCTCGGCGCATCGGGCGCGGAGAATTAGGTGCGCGGGTTGGGCAGGTCACCCGCAGGGATGAGATTGGCGAGTTGATGCGTTCCTTTGACGCCATGGCCGATGATGTGCAGGGTTTCAGTGACCGCCTGGCGCGGGAGGTGGACGAGGCCACCCGGGCGGCGCGTGCGGCAGAGGCTGCGGCCATGACCCAACGTCGTCTGGCGGCCACGGGCGAACTCGCGGCGGGGGTGGCCCACGAGATCAACAATCCTTTGAGCGGCCTGATGAATGCCGCCCAGGCCCTGAGTCGTGAGGATCTCTCCACGGACAAGCGCGAGGAGTACCTTGAGTTGGTGGGCTCGGGATTGGAGCGCATCCGAGGAACTGTTGGACGATTGCTTCGCCTGGCTCCGCGGAATACGGACACCACCCTGGTGCAGCTGGAGGGACCTTTGGGGGATGCCCTTGGACTGGTGCGCCATCGGGCCGAGGATCTGGGCGTAGCAGTGCGTCTTTGCGTTCCTCCTCAGGCGGTCCAGGACGCACTCATGCCCGAGGCCTTGGCTCTCTTGGAAGCCCTTCCACCGATTCAGGGTCAGGCCAACGAACTTGGTCAGGCCTTCTTGAACCTTCTGGTCAATGCCCTCGACGCCCTGGAGGAAGAGGGGCCTGGAGATCTGGACTCCGCCAAGGGCCTGATTGAGGTCCATGTCATCAGGGATGATCGCGACTTGCGCATCGCCATCGTGGACAACGGTCCCGGCATCGACGAGGCACTGGTGGGCCGCATTGGGGATGCTTTCTTCACCACCAAGGACACCGGTCGGGGGACGGGCTTGGGCCTTGCCATGGTGCAGGGCATGGCCGCGGCGCACGGAGGCCGACTGGAGATTACCAGTGCCAGTGGAGAGGGCTTCAGCGCTACATTGGTGTTGCCCCTGGGGGGGCCAGCATCGAATCTGCCCCCTGCGGGGCAAGGTGCATGACCCGATGAACACCGAGTGGCTTCCAATCCTGATCCCCCTGGGACTGCTCTGCTTGTCCGCGTTCTTCAGTGGCGCGGAAACGGCGCTCTTCAACATGGAACCCAGCCGGCTCCAGGAAGCGGGTGTGCGGGTCAAGCGCCTGCTTGATCGGCCCCGTGATCTGTTGGTCACGATTCTGCTGGGCAATCTGTTTGTCAATGTGCTCTTTTTTGCCCTCGTGCCCCACTTGTTTGAGGCTGATGAGTTGCTGACTGGAGCTGGGGCCCTCTTGGCGATTCTGGTGCTGGGGGAGATCCTGCCCAAGACCCTGGCACTACGCAGCGGTCCACGGGTTGCACGTCTGGCGGCCCCGCCCCTGGGTCTGATGGTGTCCCTGGTGGCGCCGATTGGCGGAGGTATCCATCGCTTGCTCGATGGTTTCCTGCGAGCCTTTGGCCAGGACGAAGTCGCTGAGCAACGCATCGACGTGCACCATTTGGATCAGGCCTTGCAACGATCGGCAAAGAAGGGACACATCGCACCCGGGGAAGCGGACCTGCTGGCGGAGATTGTCGAACTTGGACACCTGCGTGTGCGCGAGATCATGACACCCCGCGTGGATGCATTGATGCTTGACCTGGAGGATACGGAGGCAGAGCGATTGGCAGTTCTCATGGAGGCCGCGAGACTCTTGCAGTCCTGGTTGCCCGTGGTGCGTGGGGATGTGGACCAGGTGGTGGGGGTCGTGCGCGTGCGTGAACTCCTGGTGGATCCGTCCCGTACCATCGAGTCCAGAGTCATGCCGATTTGCTTCGTGCCCGAGGTGGCCGGGGTCTTGCCCATGTTGGCTACCATGCGCGAACGACGGGTGGCCCAGGCCATCGTGGTGGACGAGTGGGGTGGAACCGCCGGGGTGGTGACTCTGGAGTTGTTGTTTGAAGAACTCTTTGGGGAGTTGCGCGTGGAAGGGGAAGAGGTGGAGCGTCCAGTAATTCCCATCGGGGAGGGCCGGTTTCGGGTGTCCGGGGACCTCTCCATTCGGGACTGGAATGATCTGCTCGGGGTCGAGGTCGTACCTAATGCCTTTGAAACCGTGGGCGGACTGGTCTTGGCTGCTTTGGACCGCCTGCCCAGGGTGGGAGATCGCGCAGAACTGGGAGGCGGCCTGGTGGGTGAAGTCAGCGAGGTGCGTCGGCGCAGGGTTTGGACCGTGGACCTCTACCTGGCAGGAGTACCCAAGGCATGAGTGACCCCATCACACTTGCCGCCCTGCTCCTGTGTTTGTTGGGCAGCGCTCTCTACTCCGGTAGCGAGACCGCGCTCTATGGCCTTTCGCGGGTGCACTTGGAGTTGCAGGCGGACGGAGGCCGGCCCTTGGCGCGCATCTTGAACTGGCTGGTGCAATCGGACGGTCCTCTGTTGGTCACCATCTTGGTGGGCAACAATCTGATGCTGGAACTGGCGTCGGGCCTGGCGGACAATTTGGTAGGCGGGGGTCAATCCAGTCCTGCCGTGGTCGCTCTGATCGTCACCGCTGTGTTGGCTCCGACTGTGTTCCTGTTTGGCGAGGTCCTGCCCAAGGAGCTCTTCCGTCGCCGACCCCATCGGATGTTGAGGGCAGCCACGCCCCTGCTGCTTCTCTCTCGTATTGTCTTTTGGCCCGTGGAGCGGGTTCTGACTGGAGTCAGCTGGACCCTGGGCCGCATGTTTGGACTGGATGCGGGACGGCCCGTGTTGCTGCGGGGACGCTCGGCGGTGGCGAGCTATCTGGAGGAGGGCGCCCGTCAGGGAACCCTGCCCCCACGGGCCGCAGATCTTGCGCGCAATGCCATGGGTCTGCGTTCTTCCCCGGTGGAGCGCTGCATGACTCCCTGGGCCCAAGTGGAGTGCCTGCAGGCGGGTTCCAGTGAGTCCGAGCGCTTGGCCGTGCTGACCGATGCAGTGCACTCGCGCCTGCCGGTGGTGGGGCAGGACGGGACCGTGCGCAGCTATGTGCACCTGCTTGAGGTGCTCGGTGCTCCCTCCAAGACCGATCTCATGGGCCACCTCAGGCCCTTGATGGCACTGGAGCCCCAGACCCCCATCGCCTCGGCCCTTCTAAGCATGCGTGGAGGAGGCCGCCGCATGGCTTTGGTCGGCAGTCTGGACAAGCCCCTGGGCCTGGTGGCCCTCAAGGACCTGGCGGAGGAGATCACCGGGGATGTGGTGGGCCTCTAGGGTCCTGTTTGTCCTGCTGGGGATGTAGAGGCCAATGCTCAACGGTTTCGGAGCGCATAAAGCGAAACAGGGCGGGGGTTTCAGGCTAGACTGGCAGCCCAATTCAGCGCGGCCTGGGCCCCGCAGTTCCTGATTCCATCCCCATGAGCTCCCCCGATCCCACTTCCTTGGCTGCTTCCAAGCTGGCCGGTCCTGCCGCCTCTGGGACCGTTCCCACTGCAAGCGCCCTGGGTCCGCGAGCAGTCGGCTGGTCTCTGCTGGGCCTCTTGGCCCTGGCCGTTGCGGGAGCTGGTCCGGCTCTGCAGGATGATCCGGGACCCGGCACGGAGACTCAGATCATCCCCAGTTTGAGTGCCGGCGTTACCGGTGACTCGAACGATCGCATGATCGCGGTCACGGGCATGGACTTGACCGGTTCCAGCGTGCTGTATCTGGTGGACACGATCACCGGCCAGCTGTGTGTCTATCAGGCCTCGGGTGGTTCCAAGTCTACCCGTGGTGTGCGCCTGGTCGGCGCGCGCAACATCTCATTGGATTTGCGTCTTGACGGATTCAACGACAAGACCGAATCAGAAGGGAGACCCTTGCCTTTCAAAGTTCTCGAAAGAAAGTTCAATGACGAGGGACTGTCAAGTAAGGACTGACCTTCGTTTTTCCCTAGAATCCCATTGCTGCGCCCTCCGGGCCTGGCGCTGACTCTTCCCAAACCCACCAACCCCTGCCTTCCGCAGGGAACAATTCAAGGAGCCCCCCCCCGTGTCTGACGAGTTTATCAGCTTCGACAAAGCCCTAGACGACTTGCGCCTCAAAGAGGAGGAACTCAAGCGTCTGGTATCTGAAGGCGAAATCCGCGCTTTCCGCAAGGGCGAGACCATGAAGTTGCGCCAGAGCGATGTGGATGCCCTGCGCCTTGAGCTCGGCGGCGAGGTGGTTGATCTGGGTGATGCCGGCGAGGAGCTCGTCTTTGAGGATGACGACCTTGGAGACGATGAGCTTGAAGACGATAGCGGCATGGCGACCCAGGAGATCAGCGACATCGACACTCTGCTAGAGGACGAAATCGAGGATGTAGGCGAGATCGAGTTGGACGACGAGCAAGAGATCGAAGATCTGCCAACTGTCGCCGCCGTGGTGGAAGAAGAGGAGGAAGAGATGCACCCTGCCCTTTTGGGAGCCCTGTTGGCTTCCGTGGGCCTGATGGTTCTCTTCGCTGCCGTGGCCATGTCCCTGTCTTCTGGTTCGGTCTCGGGTACCGCCAAGGCCGTGGGCGGTTTATTCGGCATCGACTTCAAGTAGGCCCTCGGGGCGGGTTGAGGGGCGGCGCTTATGGTGACCCTGACGCCCCTCGTCCGCGTGCCTGGCCACGAATTCAGCGCCCGTGCATGCGTGCTCCGGCGGTTTTTATGAATCCCAACCCGGCTTGAGCACCTCGCCGGGCCCGTTTTTTCCGGGATCCTTCTCGGCCCAAGAGAATGCTGGGCTCGTACTGTGACTCGCCTGTTCGGATTCCTACACTCGCTTGCGTGAGGCGGTCGGCACCATGGGCCGCGTTGCTCCCTTGTTCCTGGGTTGGAGCAGGGGGACGAACGAGGGGAGGACAGGATTGGTGCCAGCCTGGCCTGCAAGGCGATTCTCAGTCGCCACAACGAAACAACAGGATTCGAAGCATCAAGATGACCGAGCAACGCACACCGCGCATGAGCCGCATTGCCCTTCTGGGGCTGGCCGCTCTCTTTTCACCCGTACTTTCCTCCTGTGTCAGTCAGGAGGATTACAACAAGGCGACCAGTCTGGCCGAGATGTACCAGGATCAGGTGCACAGCCTTGAGAATGAGACCCAACTGCTGATCGCAGAGAACAACCGCCTGTTGAGCGAAGGCCAAGACGCCTATGTGCGTGGTCTTCAGGAAGCAGGCTTTGACTCTGAAGCCCAGGCCCGCATCGATGAACTTCAATTGCGCATCTCCCAATTGGACCGGCCCATGGGGGAAATCGAAACTTTCCGAGTGGAAGGGGGCTATGTGACCATGATCCGTGATGACCTGCTCTTCGCGTCTGGTTCAGCGGATTTGGGCAAGAAGGGGATAGAAGCTCTCAAGGGAGTGGCCGAGAATATCAAGGCCTCGCCCCACGGCCAGATCCTCGTTCGTGGGCATACGGACTCTGATCCCATCAAGAGGCCTGCGACTCTGAAGAGTTTCCCCAAGGGCAACATTCAGCTGTCCGCCGAGCGTGCAGTTGCGGTTGCCGTTCTGCTCTTCGAGCAGAAGGGGATCGCCTCCAAGGATGTGGTGATCATGGGATTTGGTTCTCACAAGCCTCTGCGCCCCAATGACAGCGCCGAGAACAAGCGCCTCAACCGCCGCGTCGAGATTTTCGTTGCGGATGCCGGGGAGTGAATCCTTCGTCACTAGCCTCTGATCAAGATGATCGGTCGTATGGGTAGTGACCGTGTGATGAAATTCCTGCGCGGGCGGAACCTGTTTTGCTGTTTGCCCGAGCGACACACCTCGCTCCTGTCTTGCGAGACTGGGCCGGGGTTGTTGCTCATGGTTGTACTCTTGGTGGCTTGCTCTCCTGGCTCTGATGTTTCCAGGGGAGATGCTGCCAATGGGGGCGCAGCTCAAGAGTTGTTGAGCATCGAACGGCTGGCTTTTGTGCCAGCTGGATCCCATTCCCTTCGTCAGGTGGGAATCGTGGCCCAGGGGGGAGATCCCCTTGGTGGCGGCGGTCTGCTGGTGGACCTGTTTGAGGTGACGCGAGGTCATTGGATTGCCAGTGGCCAGCCGCTGCCCGGTCAGGGCTGGGGCGAATGGGGACCCGAGCAGGCGAACCTGCCGGCAGTGGGCATGGATCGTGCAGAGGCCTTGAGTTTCGCCCGTCTGGAGGACATGCGCTTGCCCACGGTGGCCGAATGGCTTTGGTGTGCCAGTGGATCCCGGGGCCAGCCTCATCCCTATGGTCCCCGGGGCATGGCCTCGGCGGCGAATACCCTGGAGGTGGGGCTTGGCCGTTCCGTTGCGGTGGGGACCTTTGCTTCCGGACGCACTCCTGGCTCACTGCTCGCTGATCTGGAGGGCAATGTCTGGGAGTGGTGTTTGGATCAACCGCCCGAGGGGGTGGCATTGAGTGGGGGCGGTGAGTCGGAACTCGGGTGTGCCCTTGGAGGGTCTTTTTTGGAGACCACCCAGACCCTGCACGGAGAGGCGGGCATTCTGGCCCGCGGACTCGACCCCCGGCATCGGGCCATTGATCTCGGTTTGCGTCGTGTCTGCGCCGCGGGGTCCTGGCTGCTGGCACACAAAGATGAGTTCTCCGATTCCAGGTATGAGGCCCGGGTGCGTGGGGTGGGGCGTCGCTGGGGGCGACCGGCCGTGGAGTTGCTCCGAGGGCTGGAGGTTGAAGCTCAAGGGTCCAGGGGAATCCGCTGGTTGCGCGCCGGGGCCGAGCAGTGAGCGAGCGCCCTAGCCGCCCGCCTTGGAGTGAGTTCAAGAGCGCTCTTGATGCCGCCGGGTTTCGGCCCTCGCGACGGTTGGGGCAGAATTTCTTGTTGGATGAGAATGTGGCTCGCGCCATCGTGGCCGATGCGGGGGTCGCTCGGGGAGATCAAGTCCTGGAGGTCGGTCCAGGACTTGGGTTTCTCTCGGTGCACTTGGCTCACGCCGGGGTCAAGCTCAGTTGCATTGAGGTGGATTCCCGTTTGGCCTCCATTGCAGCAGAGTTCTTGCGCCCCTACCCTGATGCTCAGGTGATTTTGGGAGATGCTCTGGCGGGCAAGCACGCTCTCGGCCCGGAGCTGTTGGCCCAGGTTCCCGCTGAAGGGGATTGGCACATGGTGGCGAATTTGCCCTATTCGATCTCCGGTCCCATCTTGGCTCTGATCGCAAACCACACCAATCCTCCACGCAGCCTGAGTGTGTTGGTGCAGAACGAGGTTGCAGAGCGTCTGAGCGCCAACGGGGGCAGCGCGCAGTTCGGACCCCTCTCCGTGGCGGTTCAGTTGGCTTTTCAGATGCGCGCCGGGCGCAGAGTGTCTCCCGGGGCTTTCAGTCCAAGGCCCAAGGTGGAGAGCCGACTGGTGCATGGTGAGTTGCGCAGCCCCCTCTTGCCTCAGCAGGCTCGGGTTGAGATTCGCGATCTGGCCGCGGGCATGCTGCAGCGTCGACGTCAGGTCCTTCGCAGGGTTCTGGGGGATCATGTGGGCGATCGAGAGACAGCTTGCACACATTTGAAACAGGAAGGCCTGGATCCAGGTCTGCGCGTGGGGGCGGTCACCTTGGAGGGCTGGGAGGCACTGGCGCGGGAACTAAACCCCGTCCTGGGGGCCCCAGAGCCGTCCTAGGTTATTTCCAACTGGTTTCTGCCGCTACTCTTGGCCCGTTTCTCTGGACCTCAACGGATGCGAAGGGCCTTCTGGTTGTCCTGGAAGTGCAATGAATCTCATTCCATTGGTTCCATACCCCCCGAGAATGGGCTAATCTTGCGTGAACTGGGAGCGTGTTTGCTGTCCCTCAAAAGCAAGGGTTGTCCACCCCCCTGGACCCCCTCAACAAGCCGGAGCAAGCACATTAGGTCCCGTTCGCTACTCGAACTTTTCCTCCCAGTTGGGTTTCGCTAAGGCGTAGCTGGCTCCAGACGCATTGGGCAGTCGGAGACACGCCAGGGACCACGACTTCATTCCCCAGGTCGTCACGCTTGTGCGTTGATTTCCTTGACCCAGCCTCAGCGCTGGATCCAAGGGTCATTGCGAGCAGGTGTTGTGGACCTTAACGAAACAGAACGTCTCCACATCATCTCCTGGCGGTCACAACCCAGGCCATTTCATTCGCCGATCCCTCCCGGCACCCAGCATGTCTCCAGATCCTGAATTCAAGCGCTCGCTAGAAGAGATCAAGGCCCGGCTTACGCCGGAAGCCATGATCCGAGAATGGGGCAAGGAGCCTGTGCAGAAGTCCAATCGCTTGTGGGCCACTTGCCCCCTGCATGAGGAGAGCACGCCCTCCTTTGCGATCGGACCAGATCCGGGACTCTGGTACTGCTTTGGCTCTTGCAGCAAGGGCGGCGATCTGTTTGATCTCATCTGCGCGCGCTTGGGAATCGAGTTCATGGAGGCGGTGGAGTTTGCTGCCCAGCGTACAGGTGTGGAATTGCCCAAGCGGCGGGGTCCGGAGAACAAGCGCGAAGAACCTGGCCTGGCGCTCTTGGCTCGGGCAGAGGAGACCTACTCAAAGGCCCTCAAGGGTGCCAGCGGTCGTGCTGCACGGGAGTACCTCCAAAGTCGTGGCTACGAGGCCAGCACCATCGAGGCCTTTGGCATTGGCTATGCCCCTGCCGGCAACATGGCCGGCGGAAATCCGATCAGTGCCCTGCTCGGGGGGCGCGGGAACGCAACCCTGGAGTTGGCCGAAGCCGTGGGGCTCGTGCGCGTCGGGGACCGCGATGGCAGGCCCTATGATTTCTTTCGCCACCGTTTGATGATCCCCATTCGGGACGAGCGCGGCCGAACGGTGGGATTCGGCGGTCGCATAATGCCCGGGGAGGAGGGACCCAAGTACGTCAACACTCCCGAGACGCCCTGGTTCAAGAAAGGCCGGGTGATCTATGGTTTTGATCGAGCTTTGGGCCATGCCCAGAGGAGCAAGCAACTGATTCTGGTGGAGGGTTACACCGATGTGATGTCCTTGCATCAGGGTGGGTTCCTACAGGCTGCAGCCGTGCTGGGCACAGCGACCACCGAGGCCCATGCGCGTCTGGTGCGGCGCTCGGGAGCCCAGCAGGTGCAACTCCTGTTCGATGGGGATGATGCGGGGCGCAAGGCTGCTCATAAGGCTCTCAAGGGACTCTTGGGGTTGGACACGGAGATCTTTGTGGTGTCCCTGGACGACGGCAACGATCCTGCGGACATTCTGGCCAGCGAGGGAGTCTCAGGCATGAGTGCTCGTCTGGAGATGGGCCGTCCCTGGCTTGAGTTCATGATCGCTGGCTTGCAACCCCTGTCGGGTTCCGAGCGCGTGCGTGGCATTGGGGAGATGTTCGAGATGGTGGCGGCCCTTTCAGGGGGCTTGCTGCAGGACGAGGCTCTCAAGGGGATTGCTGCGGGCCTCGACTATCCTCTCGATGTGTTGCGTACGGAGTACCGCGAGCGCAAGGGCGCGGGGCCGAGGGGAAAGAGTGCTCCAGGCCAGATTTCTGGGGCCACCATGGTTCCAATGGCACCTGCTTCCAAGGAAGCGGGCCAGGCCGATCATGAGGATGCGCAAACTGTCAAGCAGCTCGAGAATCGTTGTCGCCATGCTTTGGCTGCCCTTTTCAGCGTGGTGCTCAATGACCCGGGCCTGTTTCCACGGGTGCGTGCGGTTTTGGACCAAGAGTTGCCTCCAGAGGACCCTGGGCGCCCCCTTTTCGATGCCATGGCATCCCTCTGGGACTCTGATCAGGATCCCAGCCTTGATCTGGTCCTGAACGAACTCGGTGAGCAGCCCATCAGGGCCAAGGTCGCGGGCTTGCTGGCGACCTTCGAGGGGGATGATGAGTTGACTGAGAGAACGGGCAGGATCCTCGATGATCTCAAGAAGTGCAGAAACGAATTGAAAATCTTGAAGGTCAACGGACGCATTCGCGAACAGGAAGAACTCTGCCACGATACCCAACCAGAGCCCGTGCGTCGCAAGGCCGAAGGAGCTCTGGAAGCACTTTATCAAGACCTCATGGAGCTGATCCGCTGCCGCAACGATGAAGATCCTGCGTCTGCTTCAGCCCATTCCAACCTGGCCCAGTCCACTCAAGTCTAATCTCAACTCGGCACCCAGTTCCCCAGCCCCTCCTCAGCGACAAGTCCCAACCTCGACCCGAGGCGTGTTTCTCCCCCCAGTGCGCATCACCCCCAATAACCATGACTGATAAAACAGAAGACATCATCAAGCTCCTCGTCCATGAGGGCAAGCGCAAGGGCTTTCTCACCTTTGCAGAGATGAACACCTTGCTTGAAGATCAATTCGTGCCTCCGGACAAGATGGACCAGGTGTTCATCAGTCTTGAGGACGCGGGTATCGACGTGCTGGACGACGATCCAGATGAGGGTACGCCTACTGCGGCGGTTGCTAGCACGGCCAGTACTCCAGTGGCTCACAAGCCCGTCACACCGACGACCCCGACGGTGGTAGAAAAGATCGATGATCCCGTGCGCATGTACTTGACCCAGATGGGGGAGATCCCTCTTCTGACCCGCGAGCAGGAGATCTCTCTCGCCAAAGCCATCGAAGTAACTCGTAAGCGCTTCCGCAAGAAGTGCATGGGTTCGGGCGTGGCCATGAGTGCCTCCTTGAGCACTCTGCATCAAGTGCAGCAGGGGGAGCTGGCTTTTGACCGCACCCTCAAAGTCAATCCCAACCCCAAGCCCGATGATGATCCAAAAATCGTCGAGACCCTGGGCAAGCCCTTCCTGGCCAAGCGATTGCCGGTCAATGTACGCACTATCGAGAACTTGATGGAGCGGCTGCGCGAGACATACAGCCCTTTGATCGGGGGCGACCTTACGAGTGCCGAGCGTTCAGAGATCATTACCAGGGTCCAGAACATTCGCCGCAAGCTGATTATTCTGATCGAGGAGTGTCACCTTCAAATCAAGAAAGTGCGCCCCTACGAGCACCTGCTGGAAGATCACTGGCGCGACATGCGGGCGGTTGAGCGTAAGCTGGAGACTGCCCAGCGCAACCTCGATCAGGATGGCGGCCCCCAGCAATTGGAGGAACTGCAGACTGAGATGGACCGTTTGGAGGATATGGCTCTGGAGCCCATCGACCGTTTGCGTCGTCGGCTGGACCAGGTCACCCTGCATTACGAGGAATACGAGGAAGCCAAGCGCTTGCTCTCAAGCGGAAACCTACGTCTGGTGGTTTCGATCGCCAAGAAGTATCGCAATCGCGGTCTCTCGTTCCTCGACCTGATTCAAGAAGGCAACACCGGCCTGATGAAAGCGGTTGAGAAATACGAGTATCGTCGTGGTTACAAGTTCTCGACTTACGCCACTTGGTGGATCCGCCAGGCGATCACCCGCTCGATTGCTGATCAGGCCCGTACGATCCGCATTCCGGTGCACATGATTGAGACCATGAGCAAGTTGCGCAATGTGACCAAGCGACTGGTCCAGGAGAAGGGCCGCTCACCATCCGTGGAAGAGGTCGCCGAAGCCACCGGCATTACTGTGGACGAGGCCAAGCGCGTGATGAAAATCAGCAAGCATCCCATCAGCCTTGACAGGCCGATCGGCGAGTCTGACGACAGCTACTTTGGTGACTTTATCGAGGATGAGACCGCCGAGAGCCCTCTGCAGTCGGCGGGTAGGGAGATGCTCAAGGAGCGCATCGACGATGTGCTGGGTACCCTGACCTTCCGCGAACGTGAAATTATCAAGCTGCGCTACGGCATCGGCGACGGCTATACCTACACCCTGGAGGAGGTAGGCCGCATCTTCCGTGTGACCCGTGAGCGGGTGCGCCAGATCGAGGCCAAGGCTGTGCGCAAGCTGCGCCACCCGGTGCGTGCCCGTCAGCTGGCGAGCTTCCTTGAAGGGGTTTCGGTGGACGATGAAGAGGGAGATCCCCGGGACCTTTAGAGTCCAGATCGACCTTCTTCCGGAGAGTCCAATGGACCTCAGGTGCTTTGAGTACGCCGCGCGCCGGTTCCCGTGTCTGGGGACCGGCGCGTTGCTGAGGGTCCCCCGGGGGCTGCGGATCCCCCTTGCGGGAGTCCAACCAAGGGACGCGCTTGGATTTGTCCCGAGGGGATGCCCGGGAAACCCGGCAGACCATTGCGCCCAGCGGAGTCCGTTCCTAGACTGCTTGGCCCAATTTCTCGGCCCAACACAGCAGTATGAACCAGACGCTCCAGGCGCTTCTCTCTCTCCAAGACACCGACCGGCAGATCTACCGGTTGCGGGCTGAGCTGCAGCGCCTGCCCCAGGAACTCAAGGTTCGTCACAAGAAGCTCAGCGACATGGTGACCATGTCGAACCATTGCCGCGCCGAGGCGCAGCACCTGCGTTCGCAGGTCAAGGAGATTGAGGATTCCGTCACGATTCTACGCATGCGCCAGCGCAAGCTGGAGAAGGAGTGCAATTCTGTGGGCGTCGATGCTGCCCTTTTGGCTTCCTACCAACACGAAATCCGTACGGTCAAGGACAATATTTCCGAAGCAGAGGATGATGGCCTGAACATGCTGGCCGAGGCGGATGAGAAGCAGGTTCAAGCCGAACAACTGGAAACTACCGTTGTTGCCGAGCGCCCTGACTTCGATGCGCTCTCTGCTGCGGTCAAGGCCGAACTGACTGAAGCCACCGCCAAGCTTGAGGCCCTCGATGCCCAGCGCACCAATTTGCAGTCGGCTACCATCCCCGAGGATCAGCTCACCCTCTATAAGGGCCTATTGGAGCGCCGTGAGGGTGAAGCACTGGCGGAACTTACAGATCTGGTTTGCCAGGGTTGCTTCGTCTCGATCCCGCGCAACCTCTACGTTCGTTTGGCGCGTGGGGTAGATCTGGTGCAATGCCCGAGTTGCACGCGCATCTTGTACGTTCGTTGAGCCCAATGGGCCAGCACTCAAGGCTCTTCAGAAGCTGTAGCGCCAGCCCAGGCCGTAGGTGATGGTGTTCCCCAGTTGGACACCGTTCACATCATCGTACAGGGGTACGCCGATCTCCGCCGCAAATCGGTTGCCGCTGGTGCCGACGAAGTTGAGGCCACCAAAAAGCCGGAACAAAGTGCCTCCAGCGTTGTCTGGATCATGCAAATTGGAAGCCAGTGGATTGATCGTGCTCTCACTACCGCTGATGCCTCTGGAGTGATGGCCCTCAGCGCGCAGGGAGATGCTCATGTCCCGGTTGATTCGATGGGCCGCCCAGGCGCCAAGCTCCAATTCGTTGCCCTTGTTCCAGGATGTTCCACCTTCCCGTAAACGGAGCACATACTGGCCGCCATAGCCCCAGGACCATTCCTCAGTCTGGCCCAACCAGTACGCTCGGGGGATCAGGCTCCAAGCGCCGCTGCCTGGCTGTAGGGAATAGGGCAGGCGACCATCGCCGCCGCCAGGGTTGTTGCCGGTGGAATTGGTTGAACCAGTGGGCAGGCCCAGGCCCAGCCCATAGGAGTGGCTGTCTCCCTCCGGGAGTGCTGAATTCCAGAGGGCTCCGATCTCCACGTCCCCCAAGCCGTTTGTGCGCATGCGGGTCTTGCCCAAGGGGCCGAGCACATCAGCTCGGGCATCGCGGTAGGGCAGGGTCAGTTCTACGTCCAGGCCTTCGTTGAGTTCAAAGTGGAAAGTGAAACGATGTTCTTCGATCCTCGCAGATGTGGCCGCGAAGGCGTAGCCCTGATCGGTGACCTCACCGGTGGTGGCCTCCTTGTTGCCAATACGAGGGCCGCTCTCATTCGTACCTGCCCAGGTCCAGGCAATCGTCATTCTTCCAGCTGCGGCCATTGCGGCTCCCAGTACGCCAATCGGGGGCTCTTCGTCGGGGCGCATGTAGGCGCCGTCCTCTAGGGAGTCGAGCAGATCCTGGGGGCAGGCGCGGGCTGTGGCCATTGGGCCCAAGAGCAGGGCCAGGGGGAAAAGGGCAAGCTGAGTCTTGGGGTGGGGAAGGCGCATATTCATTGCAGCCGAATTCTCTCGGATGGGCGGCTCCCAGAATAAACAGATTCAAGGCGCAGAACTCAGGCCTTCGGGGGAAAGCGAGGGAGAGCTCGATTTGAGGTCTCTCTCTGCTGCTCTGAAGCAGGCGCGAAATCTCGGGAGGAGGCACCCTGAGGTGGGAGGGACCTGCCCCCCTCCCCAATATGGGCGCTCCCCTGGCGCGTTCCGCGCTTGGATAAAACTTCCGTCAAGCGCACACGAATCGCGGTCTTGTGCAACCCGAAATGCGGGGCGATCAGCTTCTCTTGGGGGGCCTCGCCGGTTACCCGGTGTACCACTTGATCGGGATGCAAGCGCTCGATGAAGTCCGCCGTCCAATCCAGGTAGGTCTCAAGGTCGAGCACTTCGAGCCGCCCCTCGCGCCAGTCATGGGCCATTTGGGTCTTTTTGAGCACCATCAGGTGGTGGATCTTGACCCCGGCGCAACCGGCTCGGGCTATGGCTTTGGCTGTGGCCCGGGCGCCCTGGCGTCCATCCCCCGGCAGGCCCAGGATTGCATGGCCCACGGTGGAGAGGCCCGCCTGATGTGCGCGCTGCACCGCGTCATCGAATTCCGCCAGGGTGTGAAGCCGGTTGATGTTGAGCAGCACCTCGTCATTGGCGCTTTCGAGGCCGAGTTCCAGCCAGACCGGAACCCTCTGGGAGAGATGTTCCAAGAGTCGCAGCGCTTCGTCTTGCAAGCAGTCCGGGCGAGTGGCCACCGATACGCAGCGCACCGCGTCTCCCAGATATGGTTCCACCGCCCCGAGCAACTCTTTGAGGCGCGCGCTATCTCCGTAGGTGTTGCTATAGCTCTGCAGGTAGGCGATGGCTCCTACTGCCTGGTCACCCTTGCTTCGGCGTGCGATGCGCTTGAGCCCCGCTTCCAGTTGCTCGGCTACCGCCTTGCCAGTGCGCAATGCGCCGGTGCCAGAGCCTTCCACATCACAATAGGTGCAGCCACCAAATCCTCGCGTCCCGTCCCGATTGGGGCAGGTGGATCCCGCGTCAAGGGCCACCCTATAGACGGGTTGGCCGAATGTCTCTCTCAGCCAGGGGGCCAGGGAGCGGAAGCGCAGGTCGGGATTCATGGGCCTATCCTACGCTGGGGGGCAACGCTGCGGTCACCAGCGCGGTCCGGGGTGGTATAACCTTGCCATTCCCATGCAGGCAGCAGTAGAAACTCCTCCGAAGAGTGCGGGCGAGGTCTTGATCGAGGCCCGCGGCCTCTGCAAGCACTTCGGTCCCGTGACCGCAGTGGATCAGGTCTCGTTCCAGGTGCGCCGGGGAGAATTGGTAGGCCTCTTGGGCCCCAACGGGGCGGGCAAGAGCACCATCATGCGCATGCTGACCGGCTATTTGAACCCCGATGGGGGCGAGGCGGCGCTCGGGGGACTGGCTGCCAGTGAAGTGGCGGCTCGCCGCATCCTGGGATACCTTCCAGAACACACGCCATTGCACAGGGAAATGCGTGTGGACCGCTTCTTGAGCCTGGTGGCCACATTGCGCGGATTTCGTGGAGACTCGCGCAAGGATGCAATTGCGCGGGTCTTGGATTCCTGTGACCTGGGAGGCCATGAGGGCCGTCGCATCCACACTCTGTCCAAAGGTTATCGCCAAAGGGTCGGTCTGGCCCAGGCCCTTGTCAGCGATCCGGATGTGCTTGTATTGGATGAACCCACCAGCGGGCTCGATCCCCGAGAGATCGTGCGCGTGCGCGATCTTGTGGCGCGGCTCGCAAGGGACAAGACTGTCTTGATTTCGACCCATGTGCTGCCTGAGGTGGAAGAGGTATGTCAGCGCGTGTTGATCATCGCTGGGGGCCGGTTGGTAGCGGATGGGGATCCGCTGGCATTGGCCAGCAACGCGGGCAAGCGCTTGATTGTAGAGGTCAGCGGTATCGGAAATCCTGAGGTGTTCATGCAGACCCTGGGCGCATTGCCCGGGGTGGAAGAAACAAAGAGCATCAATCCTTTGCGCGGGGGGGATCTGCGCATTGAGTTGAAGGCCGATGAGCCTCATGAGGTTGTCGGACCTCTGCAAGCGGCTCTTGCGGGAATCACCCTCTTGGAATTGCGCCACGAGTTGCCCACCCTTGAGCAGGTTTTTATGGAACATACCGCCGGGGCGGGAGAGGTTCGCCCGTGAGGCAAGTGCTCGCCATTGCCGGCCGTGAATTGCGTGTGGCCTTTGAATCTCCCGTGGCCTACGCCACGATCCTGATCTTTGTTCTGGTCTCCGCGGGGCTGTTCTTCTTGGTGGGCATGCCCATCGGCGGCATGCCCCTGCCGTCCCTGTGGGAAGGGGGCGAGGCCAGCCTGGTGGTGCTCTTCGCATGGATGCCCCTCTCCCAGGGGCTCTTGGTACCGGCTCTGTGCATGGGGTCCTGGACCGAGGAGCGGCGCGCAGGCACTGAGGAGTTGTTCCTGACCTACCCCCTGCGCGCAAGCCAATTGGTGCTGGGCAAGTTCTTGGCCCACACTGGTATCGTCTGCTTGTTGCTGATCTTGACCGTGCTGCCCATCGCCTGGACGGTAGAGAACCTGGGTGATCTGGACCGGGCCACGGTCCTGGTGGGGCTCATGGGAGCCATGCTCTTGGGCGCGGCTTATGTTTCTCTGGCGCTCTTGGTCAGTGCCTGCGCCACCGATCCCTTGGTGGCGTTCTTGCTCTCGACGCTGTTGTTGCTGGGCCTTTGGCTGGTGCGCATGGTGGTGGAGTTGTTTCCAGCAGATCTGGCAACGAGCATCGATGGTTTGACCCCCGCCGCCCACTTCATGGGCAGTGCTGTGCGAGGCGTGCTTGACGGTGGGGACCTGATCTATGGCCTTTCCCTGATCGGAGGAGCGTTGCTCTTGAACACCTGGGTGGTGCAGGGGAGGCGCGACCAATGAGCCTGGGTAACAAGCGCGGGCGGGCTGCCCTTTGGTTGAGCACCCTCTTGGTCTGCGGCATTTTTGTAGAGGTCAATCGCATCGCGGACCACTTGGACTTGCCCCGGCGGGATCTTTCCGAGGACGGGTTGTTCCAGGTCAGTCATGCCACCCGTTCGGTGTTGGGACGGTTGGAAGACACCCTGGCCGTGCATGCGTTTTTTACCAAGGAAATCGAGTCCGGCCGGGCAGCGATTGAGCGGGCCCAGATCGAGGGCCAACTGGAGGAGTATCTGGCACTCGCCAAAGGCAAGATGTTGCTTGATGTGCGCGACCCTGCGGTCTCCAGTCAAGCGGCGTTGGACGCCAGGACCCACGGGTTGCAAGCGCGTCCCGTGCACGCGGCCCACGGCACTGGGGTTTCGCGGCAGATGGTCTATCGCAGTTTGCTCTTGCGTTATCGTGGACGCACGGAGCGGGTGGAGTGGGCCGATCCGTGGTCTTTGGAAGTGGAGTTTGTAGCTGCCGTGGCGCGCATGTTGCGCGACCACCGACCGCGCATCGCCTGGGTGGGGGAGACCTTTGACACCGATCCCAAGGTGAGTTGGCAGTTGGGCTCCTTTCATGGCTTACGGCAGGCCCTTTCCCGTCGCTTTGACTTGGTGGAGGTGTCCACCGCAATTCTGGAAGCGGGTGTGCCGATTCCCGCCGACTGCGACTTGGTTGTGCTCATGCGGCCTCTGGACCTTCATCCCCGGGCGGTTTTTGAATTGGAACAGTCCCTGCAGCGGGGCAAACCGCTGCTTGCGTTCTTGGATCAGGTCACCATGCACACCCATCACCAGGGCCTGCGCGCGCTGCACGCCATGCGTGGTGATGAGGCCCCCAGGACTGGGCTGGAAGCTCTCTTGCGCTCCTGGGGCAGCGAACTGGTGGGCGGCCATGTGTGGGACGCAGGTTCGCCCGGTGAGCGCAAGGTGCTGGTCTCCGAGCTGGACGCTGAGGGCCAGCCCACTGGCGGCGGACGGCTGGAACCCCTACGCACCCCCGGTCTGCTGAAGACCACCGTCGAGGGCATGGACGGCACCTTTCCCCCCACTAGTGGCCTTGATGGAATCACCTTTGCCTGGCCCCAGCCGTTTGCTGCTCTGGGTCAGGTCGAAGGGATCGTGGGACGAGATGTGATCCGTTCTTCGGGGGACTCCTGGGTAGTGCCCTTTGTGAAGGCCATGATTTCCGATGCTTCGATCATCGCGGCTCACACTGCCAGCTTGCGGGGGGATCCGAAGGGAGCTCTGGTGGTGGGTCGGGTGCTCACCGGACGCCTGCCTTCGCCCTTTGTGCGTGGTGCTCCCGCGCCCCTGGATCTACTTGCCGAACAACCGACTGAACAAGAGACTACCGACGAAGAGGTGCTGGATCGCGCCGCAATGGTGCGTCTTGCGTTGCTGGGGGACGCGGATTTTGTGCGCGATCCGGATCCCTTTGGTCTCTCCCCCAGCTTGGAGCCACGCGGTTTGCTGTTGGTGGAGAATTTCTTGGATTGGATGTTGGCGGAGGACGACCTGATCGCCCTGCGTTCCCGATTGCCCCGCTCAAGACCCCTGCGCGATCTGCTGCAAGAGGAATTGGAGCGCGAGGGGCTACTGAGCGCTGGACTTTATGACACGGTGGAAGAACTGTCCCAGCGTGCGCGGCAGAGGGCCGCCGCCGAGAACCGCGCAACAAGCGCTCGCTGGCGTTTGATGGCCCTGCCCCTGGGCCTTGGGCTGATCTTGTTGTTGTTGCTCGGCTGGGCCTGGAATCGTCGGGAGCGTAGTTTCTGATGGGCGCTGTACGTCGGAACACCCTGCTGGCCGTAGTGCTGGGAGTTCTCGTCTTGTTGGACCTGGGCAGCGCCCCGGACATCCGACCCCAGCGGGATGTGGGACCCCTCTTGACCCAACTCGATGTTCAACGGGCTGCAAGGATCGAGCTTCGAGGCCCCAACGGAGCGTCTTTGGCGCTGGAGCGCATGGATGAGAGCTGGGGTCTGCCTGGTTCTCTGGGCTATCCCGCCCGGCTGGAGTTGGTGCGTGGTCTGTTGGCCAGTCTGGCGTCCCTCTCGACCCTGGATCTGGTCAGCTCTGACGCGACCCGTCACGGCGAATACGGAGTGGATGCGGGTACGCACCTGCGTATCTTGGACGGGGAAGGCGCCTTGCTGGGGGAGTTGCTCCAGGGGGGCTTGGCTCCCGATGGGCAGGCAACCTACGGGCGGCTCCTGTCCGAGGACAAGACTTACCGCTTATCCGGTCTCGCACCTTTGCACTTGGAGCAGGCCTACTACTTGGACGCGCGACTGGTTTCTTTCGAACCCGCGCTGGTCTCTGCGGTTCGCTTGCAGACTTCGAATGGCAGTCTTCGTTTGCTGCGTGACACGGCGCGGGTCAAGGTCTGGCGTCGAGAGGACAACGGCCAGCCTGTGGCTGGGGCCAGAGTAGAGAGGCTCTTGACCACCCTCAGGGCTACCTTCTTGCAAGATGTGCTTGCCAAGGGGTCTGTCGAGCAACTTACAGGTTTCCACATCGAACTGGAGCTTGCCGGGGGCAGGACGATTGGTCTGACCCTGGGGGAAGCCAACTCTGGTGGTTTGGTTCCTGCCAGGACAAGCGGCTCGGGCTTTACTGTGGGGCTCAGCGAGTCCAGTGCCAGGGCCTTGCAGGCCGCGGCTGCCGGGTTCTAGATCAGCATGCTCTGGACCACCAGAGCCTAGTCTGGTGTGGCGGATCCGAGGGTCATCAGATCATACTCGGCGCTGAAGTCCCGACCTTGGCAATGAACAGTATCCACCGCTGCCGCGCGGGCCGCTTCGGTTTCCAGGCGGCGCACCCCGAGCATGAAGAAGGGCACTTCTTGGCCGCAGCCAAAGGGATCGCTGTGGTAGACCCGGTAGCGATAGCAGTGCCGCTCGTCGCCAGTGGGATCTTGGGGTACCTGGTCGAGTAGTCCCGCATCAACCAGATCCATCATGAAGCCCTGCTTTGTGCTGCAGCTCCAGCCGTCCTCTGCTGCGCCACTTTCGTGCGAAGGCCAGGATCCGGTCAGTGCATGGTGCGTGCGAATCGCACCGAGCAAGACGCCGTGATCACGCACCCTCGTGGCATCGCGATCCTCCACCGAGCGCAGGCGCTCGTCCTTGGTTGCAACTCCAGCCAGGGCCAACACCGTAAGGGTGATGACCAGCCAGTCGAGCAGGGAGAATCCGGATCGTGACTCGGGCATGAGAGGTTAAAATCGACCCACCTGAGGAGCGATCTGTAGGCCATCGCCCGAATTGGTCGGCTCGCGGCGCCCAAGCCGTTTTCTTGGTAATCAGGGGGGGCGCCTGGGCCGGAAAATGGCCCTCCCAAGCCCCGGAGGGGGCTTGCCCGCTGGGGTCCGACTAGGTCGCGGAGTTCGGCCGGAAGAGCATCAGGGACAGATCATCTGGCTTTCCGCGCTCGTCGCTGGCCAGCATGGTGGCCTGGGTCCGCTCTCCCAGGACCGCGCAGATCTCCCGAGGAGTTCCCCGACTCGTGAGTCGCACAATTTCGTCTGTGGTCAGGTTGTCGGTCAATCCGTCCGAGGCCAACAGCAGGGTGTCCTGCACTGCCAGCGGCACTGCTGGTCCCACGTCGATTTGCAAGCCTGGGTGGCCGATGGCGGACAGGAGCACATGTCGGTCTGGGTGGGAGAGAAGTTCTGACTCCTCGATCAATCCGGCGCGCAGGGCGTATGCCGTGGGGGAGTGATCGAGGGTCTGGTGCTTGATCAACCCACGCCCACCCAGCAACAAGGCCATGGAGTCACCGGTGTGGAAGGTACGCAGGCCCTCTTGATCGACCGTGGCTACCACCAGGGTCGTGCCCGCACCGGAACCCAGGTCCTGGACTGTGGTCTGGGCCAATTCAAATCCATCCATCACTCCCACGCGCAGACCGCGCTCGTCCTCCAGGGACAGGATCACCTGCTCTTCGATGGACTCCAGTGCCAGGCGCGAGGCGATCTGTCCGTGGCGGTGTCCACCCATGCCATCGGCTACTGCCAGGAGCAGGCCATCGGGCCCCAGGTCCAGACACAGACATGAGTCCTGGTTTGGCTCTCGCAGGGGGTGGCATTGGCAGAGCAACTGCACTTCGCCCCATGTGCAGTCGAACTGCAGAGGGCTCGACAGGTTGGCTTCGAAGAGCCTTTCTCCAACAGATGTCACGAACGCCTCCTTGGTGCGATCGCGTCCGGGGCGGCTCGTTTGAAGGCGCGCAGCATGGCTCCTGCATCCCTGTAGCGTTTCTCTTCGTCCACCATTGTTGCCTTGCGCGCGATCTCTACCATGGCCGCGCTCCAGTTGCGCTGGACCTTTTCATAGCTCGGATGGGGCCAATGGAAGGGCCATTCCGGTTGTGTTCCTCCGAGCAGGCGCCAGAGCACGACTCCTGCGGAAAAGACATCCGAACGCAGGGACGGTCGTCCCAGGGCCTGTTCGGGAGCCATGTACCCAAGCGTGCCCGAGCCCGAGGCGTCAATCGTGCGCAGGGCCAGACGCGCCAGCCCAAAGTCAGCCAGGCGAACTCGTTGACCTGGAAAGAGCAAGATGTTCTCGGGCTTCACATCGCAGTGCACAACCTTGCGCTTGTGGGCATATGCCAGTGCCTCAAGCAACTCGCCTATGATTTCCAGCACCTTGCTGCGCGCCATGCGGCGGGTCATGCGGTCGCCCAGGGTTTCCTGGGCCAGGGAGCTGACCACCACGAATGTGCCATCCACCTCTCCAGCGGTCTTGATCCCCAAGATTCCCGGGTGGTCGAGTCCTGCCACCATGCGCACCTCTTTCTTGAAGGCCGCCATGTTCTCCTTGTCGGTCAGGTGCCGGTGGGGGATCTTGAGCGCCACATTGATGCCCTCTACCGTGTCGTGGGCCTGGTAGACCTCCGCGAAGCCGCCCACTGCCAGACATTTTTCAATGCGGTACTGGCCCAGGCGTTGGCGGCGGCGGAATCGGCGTCTCATCGTGGGCGCTATTGTGCCCGCCGGAGGGCCATTCGTCAGGTCCTAAGAAGCCGGGGAAGATTTTTTTTGGAGGTGTGTTCCACGCAGCCAATAGAGCAGGGGCAGTGCCGCGAAAGCATCCTGGATCTGGCCCGCATCGAGCAGGGCCTCCACTTCTTCCCGGGTGAAAAGGCCGACTGTGATCTGCTCCGCCGAGTCGGGGGTGGGCTCTGCGATCTGCTTGCAGCCGGTGGCCACAAAGGCACTGGCATGGTGTGCGCTGATGCCGTTGGTGGGATAGAAGCCGGGCAGAGGCAGGAGTTGGTCCGGGGCATAGCCGGTTTCCTCAAGGAGTTCTCTTCTGGCTGCGGCCTCCTCTTCCTCGTCTGGCTCCAAGCGCCCCGCGGGCAGTTCCCAATGGGTTTTTCCATGGGGATAGCGGTACTGGCCGATCAGGAGCACTCTTCCATCGGGCAGCACCGGTACAACGGTCACCGCCGGACCGATTTCAAGCACGTGGTACTCCTGCAGTTCTCCCGATGGCAGAGTGACCACATCCCGCCGCAGGCCGCACCAGGGGGAATCGTAAATGCGCTCGCTGGAGTGCCGCGTGAAGGGTGGAAAGGGAGCTGGGTTCTTGGGGGGACTGGTCATGCCTGCATGGCTCCCTCGTAGATGCGCCGGTAGGCCGCGAGCATGGTCTGGCTGCTGTAGGTTGTTTGGACGCGCTCACGGCCTTGGGTACCTCGATCGGCGGGGTCATCAAGGACTCGCTGCAGGGCGCTGGTGAGTTGGACTTCCAGGTCAGAGGCGTTGGGTTCGATCAATGCGCCCTGCCCGGCTTCCCCCAGGGTGGCTTTGATGTCTCCCACGTCCGTGCAGACGGTGGGCAGGCCTGAAGCCATTGCTTCCAACAGGGAGATTGGTTGTTGTTCGGAGGCGGAGGTCAGGGCGAACACATCCATTGCGGCGTAGAATTTCGGCAGGTCGTTTCGAAAGCCGAGCAGGTGGACTTTTCCACCGGGGGAGGGGTGACTGGCGGCAAGGGTCTCGAGGGCTGGGCGCTCGGGTCCGTCCCCGATGAGAATCAAGTGTGTTGCGCGCCCATCTGGGTCCGGGGGCAGGTTCGCGCAGGAGCGGATCAAGCGGTCGAGGCATTTGACTTGACGGTAGCCCGCCACGCTGCCCACCACCCGGGCGTTGGCGGGGATGCCGAGTTCTCGCCGCAGCGCGTCGCGGACGGTCTTTTCTTGGGGGCAAAAGCGCTGCGTGTCGACTCCGTTGGGGACCAGGGAAAGGCGCTGCGCGGGCACTCTCCAGGACTGCCGGGCCAGTTGTTCCAAGTGCGTGGAGGGCACGATCAGGTGTTGCACCCGGGGCAGGGCAAGCCGCCGCAGGAACCTCCGACGTGGAATCTCTCCTTCCGCTTCGTCCAGGTTGAAGCCGTCCTCGTGGTGCACATGCTGGGGGAAACGCTTGAGGCGAGCGGCCAGGACCGCATCAAAAGCGCCCCAGTTGTAGGTCAAGAGCAGGTCAGGGCTTTCTCTCTCCAGGAGCTTCCAGGTCCACCGAAGGACTCTTGTAGTTTGCTTGCTTCCGGGACCGGGCAGGGTGCGGGTCTTGATCCCTGGGTCGAGGCGCTCAGCCGCGTCCAGGCAATCGTCCATGGCTACGATGGTGTGCCGGTACTCAGTCCCCAGACCTTGGATCAACTCCACCGCGCGCAGCTCGGGTCCTGCCGGGGCAAAGGTGCTGAAAATGTGCAGGGCGTGGGGCACGGGGGCTCTCAAGAATTCGCCGCAGAGGTCTTGGGCGTTGGATCCGCCTCGCGCTCGCGCGCCTGGGTTGCGTTTCCGTCGGCCTCTGGAGCTGTCTGCTCATCCTTGCGGGGGGCATAGATCTTCAGGGCCTGCTCCACAAAGTCCTGCTTGTCTTCCACGGGCGTCCAGCCCAACACATCCCGGGCCAGATTGCAGGTGTAGGGCCGGGCCAGGCTGCGGGAGAGCAGGTCGTGCCAGGAAGGGAACGGCGCATCCTTGCGGCGGCCGGCTTTCTTCACCAGCCATTTGCCGATTTCCATGGCCTGACTGACCGCAAAGCGCCGGGGGTGGAAGTGCAGGTCCCTGCCCGTGGCCCGGGACAGCTCCGCAACTGCCTCTGCGGCGGAGAGGGGTACGTTGGCTACCAGGTTGAGGGCTCTTCCGTCGAGCTCGGCTCCCTCGTGAATCGTCATGCGCGCGAGGGCCTCGCCCACATCCTCCACATGTACGAAGGGAATCGGTTCCTGCCCCAGGCCCCAGCCCACGCAGTGGTTGTCTCGTACCCAAAGCCCCAGACCTGGGTGCTGCATGGGGGTGCCCGGTCCCATGACAACACCGGGTCGGGCGATCAGGAACTCGCAGTCAGCGCTGGCAAAGTCCTGGGTCAGGGCATGCTCGGTGTAGGCTTTGCCCCTTGAGTAGATCTCGCGCTCGTCAATGCGTGCATCCGTGGGTTCATCGTCGGTGATGAGTCCCAAGCCGGGTCGGTTGCAGAGGGATGCCACGGATGAGCAATAGATGAAACGCTTGACCCCGTTCTCTCTGGCGATGCGCGCCACGTTTCGTGCGCCCGCGATCATGTTGGCTTGGATGGCTTCCCAAGTGTCACCGCCGCCTGTGGCCAGATGCAGTACTGATTGGGCGCCGGCGAAGGCTTGACCCAAAGCGGTCTCATCGAACATGCCCGCTCGCACCAACCGCAGGCGGCCGTCCTGGGCGGGTTCGGTCAGTTCGATGGGCAGGGAGTGCAGGCGCCGCACGACTGCGGTGACCGGGGTGTTGCGTTCGAGCAGCCGTTTCACCACTCGGCGGCCAATGAAACCAGAGGCTCCGGTGATCACCACTTCGCCCTGGCGTGCCGGTCCGGGCTCGGGAAAGGGCTCTTGGGCCGCGGGCGCGCTTGGCAGATCGCCCGCGCTGCCATCGCACCAGGCGGTGACCTGCACGATTGCTTCTGCATTGGAGGGATAGGCGGGTCCACCTCGCAAAGACGCGTGGAAGGCCTGAATCGAGTCGCGCATGGACAAGAAGAAAGAGTCTTGTCGGGGTCCTAGTTTGAGGGTGAAGAGCGACCAGTTCCAAAAGCCCCGGCGCGCATCGCGCCTGAGATCCTTGCCCCGTCGGTTGCTCGCCAGGAACGAGTCCCAGGCTTCGAGAGACTGGGTCTTGCGCTCACCGCTGACCAGATTGCGGTGCAGGTCGGCTTCAATGAATCCATCCGTGCCCAGAACTTCCAGGCTCCAGCGGGCTGCTGGAGCACCGAAGTAGAAGTCCAGGCTGGCAGTGCCGCGTTCTGCCTTGACCGCCAGGCTGAAGCGTTCATGGAATTGTTGGCCGGGCAGCAGCTCGCGGCTGGACAGGATGTTGGTCTCGATGGACTTGGGCGCTCCCAACAGGTGCTGTACCTGACTGATGGGGTGCACTCCCTGCTCGAAGATGATGTTGCGTTCGGCCCGGAACATCCAGTGGCTGTACTGCTCTGCGTCCAACTGGGCGATGGGCATGGCCAGTTGCGTGCGTACATGCAGCAGGCGTCCAATTTCTCCCGCTTGGACTCTCTTCATCAAACGACGGAAGGCCGGGTGAAACACATGATTGTGGTTGACCGCCAGGGTCAGGCGCTTGGCTTGAGCCTGGGCGCAGAGATCCCGGGCGTCCCCTTCAGACAGGGCCAGGGGTTTTTCGCAAAATACATGCAGCCCAGCATCCA
>LWDU01032092.1_pt1 | contig 85079 bp, 68 predicted proteins | sample 727161 | NCBI WGS metagenome assembly LWDU01 (sample SAMN04566230, study PRJNA314399) | hydrothermal vent metagenome | isolation source: deep sea hydrothermal plume seawater | place: Mexico: Gulf of California, Guaymas Basin | collected 2004-07-11
GTGATTCGTAGGGAAGACGGAAAAGTGTTGAAACCAAAGGGATGGCAACCTCCTCAACTAGCTCAATTTCTTGAAGAATGATTGGGAATTATTATTCGCAATAATCGTTGCTTGAACTTAAGAGAAGTCAGCCCCTCGCCATTAATAATGGGACACCTTGGTATTGCAGTAGTAACTGGAGGGAGCAGAGGGATTGGAGCATCAATTTGCGAACGCCTTGCCGAAGATGGTTACCGGATTTTATTAACCTACAATCGTAATAGTCAACCTGCTGAAGATGTTGTTGACCGAATTAGAAGTAAAGGTGGGGATGCCTTTGCAGTGAGAGTGGATTGTACCAATCTCTCGGAAGTTTACATTCTTGGCCAGCACCCTTGGGTTGAAAGTGGAGTTGAGGCATTAGTACTAAACCATGGCCGCTATGATAGAACACGAGCTGATCTGTTGAAGCCGGAGGAATTAGAACTTACAATGAAAACAAATTTTGAAGGAGCTTACCATGTATGGAATGCACTGTCGAAAAACCTCTCGAATACTGCGAGAATTGTTGTTATTGGAAGCCAACTGGGAATCAAAGGGTCACCTCATGGTGCTGACTATTCAGCGAGCAAAGCAGCACTACATGCATGGGCAAGAAGTCTTGCTCAAGCAGTTGGGCCAAAGGGGCAAAGAGTGAATATTATTGCCCCTGGATATGTCGATACTGATATTTTGGCCGGAGATTCAAAAGAGAGAAGATTGCTGCGCGAGGAAGAAGTTCCACTTAGACGAATTGGTACGCCCACTGATATTTCAGGAGTTGCATCTTTCCTTGTGAATAATGATTCGGCATATGTCAATGGGTCAATTATTCACGTAAATGGCGGACTATATTTACCATAATTATTGATGATTGAGGTGGTGAAGGTGGAAGATAATGAACCTTCACTCGCTAATTCAATAATTGAGCAAACTAAGGAAAACAAGAATGACCCGTTTGATCTATCAAAAGCGCTTGAAGGTGCTGCAGTTGAGCATCTTTCACCAGATGTTTGCCGCCTAGTATTACATACTGATTTCTCGCCAGCCGGCGACCAAGAAGGTGCAATTGAAAAATTGATTTCTCAATTAGAAAATCAACAAGAAAGAATGGTCCTATTGGGAGTAACTGGTTCTGGAAAAACTTTTGCAATGGCGCACATTATTGAAAAATTAAATCGCCCAACACTCATCATGTCGCACAATAAAACTCTTGCTCGGCAATTATTCCATGAAATAAGCGGTTTTTTCCCTCAAAATGCCGTGGAATATTTTGTCAGCCATTATGATTATTATCAGCCAGAAGCATATATGCCAAAAAGAGATTTGTATATTGACAAAGAACTTTCAATTAATGAGAGAATTGAACAGGAACGCTTTGCTACCGTTGCAAGCCTTGCGACAAGGCCGGATGTGGTTGTTGTTTCTTCAGTCTCATGTATTTACGGATTAAACTCACCCGAGACATTTCTTTCACAACATTGCCGCGTCCATGTTGGCCAAGAAATTGAACCGATTCAATTGATTCGCCAACTAGTTGACCTCCAATACACTCGTTCCACCACCGAATTAAGTAGGGGGGAAATGCGCCTAAGAGGTGAAATTCTCGACATTTGGATGCCCAGTAGAGACGACCCACTTAGAATTAGATTTGGTTTTGAAGGTGTTGAAAAGATACAGGTATGCGACCCAGTTAGTTGGGAAATACTCGACCAGTTAGATGAAGCATGGATCCATCCAAAGGAATTTTTCATGACGAGTAAGGGGCGGTTTGAAACGGCACTAGAAAATATTGAACTAGAATTAGAAGGGAGAGTTGCACATTTCAAAAGTAATGGCCAGGATATTGAAGCACATCGACTTCAACAAAGAACAAATTATGACATGGAGATGCTAAGAGAACTTGGACATTGCACAGGCGTTGAAAATTATTCAATGCATTTCGATGGTAGGAACACTGGGGAACGACCGTGGTGTTTGCTGGACTTCTTTGCGGCAAATGCAAAGCAATTCCACGGTGATAAAGACAAATTTCTCGTAATTATGGATGAATCGCACGTAAGTCTACCTCAAGTGGGAGGGATGTACGGTGGAGATCGTTCAAGAAAAGAAAATCTAATTGAGCATGGATTTCGCTTGCCGAGTGCAGCCGATAATCGGCCATTAAAGCAATTTGAATTTCAGTCATTAATTCCGCAACTAGTGTATGTTTCCGCTACTCCAGGCGAAAGAGAATTGCGCCATCTATGTGAAGTCACTCAGCAACCTGTACCCGAGGGTCTTCTTCATGTCAAAGGAGGAGGCGGAGTAAATGAAGCTGAACTTAGTAAAAAATCACCAAATGCAGAAACTATGTATCAAATGTTACAAAATATCGATGCAATTGCCCGAATGGAATTGCGCCCAACTGGCCTGCTAGATCCTGAAATAGAAGTTCGTCAAACCGAGGGACAGGTACAAGATTTACTAGGTGAAATTAGTCAGAGAATTAAGCTAAAGGAAAGGGTATTAGTCACCGTAATGACAATCAAATTCGCCGAAGAAGTTGCCGAGTACCTTAACCGAATGGGAGTTAAAGCACATCACCTTCATAGTGAAATTGATACAATTGAAAGAACTGAAATTATCAAGGCTCTTCGCCTTGGGCATATTGATGTGATTGTCGGGATAAATTTGCTGAGAGAAGGACTAGATCTTCCTGAAGTCAGTCTTGTGGCAATTTTTAATGCCGATAGAGAGGGCTTCTTACGAAATGAACGAAGTTTATTGCAAACAATCGGAAGGGCATCTCGCAATTCAAATGGTCAAGTGATATTGTATGCTGATTCAATGAGCCCTTCCATGAGTGCAGCAATTCAGCAAACACTTGAAAGAAGGGTTAGACAAAGTATACACAATGAAGAAAATAACATCATTCCAAAAACTATTATCAAGGCACTTCCTGAGATGGGAACCGAGATTGATGACTTAATTGCCGGCACCTCAAAAGGTGCTGGCGGGAAACGTCGCCTTGTTGGCGCGAGAGGTGGGAGATCAAAATCCGACTGGGCTGCAAAACTTGGAATTGGTGCAGGTATTTGGAACAGTAGCGATTCTGTTCTGGCTCGCATTGGACAACCATTTGAGGACAGTGATTTATCAATTGAAAAAGAGATTCTGCAATATGAAAATGAAGGAGAGGGGGGCCGGCAAATGCAAAACCTTCAAGGCAGTGAGGGAAGGGGAATTCTCAGTGACGAAAATAGAATTAAATTAATGAAAGATATTCGCAAACAAATGAAAATATCTGCTGAGTCACTTGACTTTGAAACCGCTGCAAGATTAAGGGATAGACTCTTTGAACTTGAGGATGGAATGTAGAGGTAGAGTATCCCTTGACTTGCAAATAGTTTCGACAAGTTATTGTTGAAGTTGCGAGGTTTCATGAAGTGGTAGCCGGTGGCGTAAACGATAGAGATGGCAGTTGACCCTGATGACTTTGATATTCCGGTAGTTGATTACAACTTTGACTGCACCAATGAGGAAGGCATTTCTGTTCATGGCCTAATTAACCAAATGGCAAAAGCAGGTGGATTTACCGCCACAAAACTTGCCACTGCCCGTGATATTTTGACTCAGATGAAAGCGGAAATAGATGCGGTTGATGGCGACCCAAGGCAAGTGAGTAATTGGATTTCATTTCCCGCTTGCCTTTGTGCAACCGGAACAAGAGGCTTCTTTGTTGAAGCGATTAAACAAAAAATGTTCAATGTTATTTCCACTACTTGCGGCACATTAGACCACGATATTGCAAGAGCAAACAAGCATTATTATCATGGATCCTTTGAATTGGACGATGTTGAACTTAGTGAGCATGCGTTGATGCGACTGGGTAATGTGATAGTTCCAAATTCATCATATGGAGAGATACTTGAAGATGTACTAATGCCAGTCCTAGAGGATATTCGTAAAGACCGAATGGAGAAAACTGGAAAAACTGGAGCAGACCTTTGGCTTGGTTTTGGCAGCACCCATCTTGTGTGGGAATTGGGTGAAAGAATTGGCACCCCTGACATGATTATTTATTGGGCTGCAAAGCACAAAATACCGATGGTAATACCCGGGATAACAGATGGTTCAATTGGCGCTCAATTATTCATGTTTAGGCAGAAGTATAGGGATTTCCACATTGACACTCTTGCAGATGAGCAAGTTCTAAGTGACTTGACTTGGACTAGCAAAAAAGCAAATTCACTAATGATTGGAGGTGGAATTTCAAAGCACCACGTAATCTGGTGGAATCAATATCGCAATGGCTTGGACTCTGCGGTATACATAACAACGGCACCTGAACATGATGGAAGTTTATCGGGTGCTCGTCTCAAAGAGGCAATTTCTTGGGGGAAGATGAAGGTTGAGGCCCCTCATATCTGCGTTGAAGGTGATGCAAGTGTACTTCTCCCATTATTGGGTGCAGACCTATTTGCTAAACGGTAATGACGTTTGTTTTTAAAATCATGAAGGAGGAATAATTTATTTTCATTTCCAAGTATCTACTTTCAAAAGACATTTTGTTGAGAATACCGAAAGCGATTATTCTTACAATGAGCATTACGCTTCTATTTTCTTACAGCATATGGGTTGCAACCGGTTGCGACCCAATATTTCCCTTTATTTCGGATTTAGATTTACACCCCATGGCAACAATAATTTTCACTGCTGGTCTGACATTGACTGGAATTATGGTGATAATTCTCGCATTTCAAATTACTAATAATCGGAAAGGCTGGTACGAAACTCTTCAAACAAATGAAATTGGGTTGTTGCCAATGATAAATATTATTTCTTTCTTACCGGGAATAATAGTGGGTCTTGGAATAATTGGAATTGCCTGGTCCCCTTGGAATGAGGGTATTGAAATACACATCTTACTTGCCAATGCAATCTTTTATGGAGGCGTTGCTTGGACTTTCTTGGCAACTTATTCAACTTGGTTGATGTGTGCATTTGATGAAAGTTTTAAGCAATTAATTAAACCGCGAATTATTGCTGCGGCGACTGCTGCTGTTTGCCTCCTTATTTTGATTTGGAAAGTCGGGCAAGCACATAATAATGGATTTGATTTTGGAGAAAATGAAGCCCTTTCAAGAAACTTTGTTTCATTTTGTAAAGGTAATGCAGGAGGCAGCCTTGATAATTTTTATCTAAGCCAAGCAGCTATTGCTGAATGGGCAATGGTACTTAGTATGCTATATTTTTCTAATTCATTTACCAAAGAAGTGACAATAATTAATGAAGCAAAGCCTCATGCTGAAAATGAAGAATGATTACGGATTTCAACTTACTATTACCTTTTTCATTGAAATTAATCATCAAAAACTTCTACTTCAACCGTTTTCGTAATGAAATCTGTGAACTTAGAATTATATTTCGTAGCCCTAACTATGTGATTATCAACCCAGTGATAATTTCCACCCCTTGGTTTATTGTACAATACCCCATGATATTTGTACCCTTGAGCATCCAACCACATTTCAGTAACCTCACTATGCTCATCTGTACGGCTTGTAAAAAATGTAATTACATGGCCATCCTCATACCACCCATTAATCACATCAACTACATTCTCAAAAGGCTCTGCAGTAACCATGCGGTTGGGCTCTTCATTGGGAATATCTTCACATATTGTTCCGTCAATATCAATCAGATAATTTTTCTTTCCGTCGGATAATGTAGGACTTATTTTCATTCCGCGGCCGTCGGCTTGGTCTTGTAGTTCAACCATTGATAAGGCGTCATAAAAAACGGGTTATAACCTAAACTATTGACCCAAACGGTGGGCGATAATTTCCATAATGCTGACTCTAAAGGGAGAAAGGGGGCGCCAGCCCTCAGGCTGAGCCTGAAGAAGGGAAGAATGTAATAGGGTTAAATCCGGACGCCCGAGGTTTGGATCAGTTGGGCCACTACTTACACTAGAATGAGAAGATGAAGTTTTCAAATTACTATCCTGCCCTAATGGTGAATTTGGCACTAAATCTGCTGCATCAAATAATGCTTGATTATTTCCATCAATCGCATGGTTTGTCCTCCTCGTCAAAACAGATAATTCAGAAATCACTTCCTCTGGCTGCCAAGCCCTTCGACCACACATATCTATGACTCCAGCGGGTAATTCCGGCAAAGTGATTAGGCTGAATAACCCATCTATTGCATCACGTATAGATAACCAATAACGCGTTGGATATGTGTAATCTATTTCACAATCTGATAACAGAGATTCTAGCCATGAAAAGATGTCTTGAGGGCCCCAATAAGTAGAAGGTTGGGGCAATAATAAATCATGCATTAATACTTGGGTTTTTGCTAATCGCACCTGTTTTTCCGCATTATTGTTGCTAACTACTTGCATGTCAACCGAATCACAATTTACCTTTTCTCCAAAAGCAATTGAACGGAATGATTGAGTATTACCAGATTTATTTGCCATGGCCGAGGATTCAAAATTAGAGGGAATCTCTTGCAATGTGCCTTTCCCCATCCTTAATGCTAGTTCATTCTCCTCTCGCAGCAACGATTCTTCACCTAAAGGCACTAATATCTCGCAATCTGCTCTCAACAATCGCTCAACAAAGCGCCTCCCTACGAGGGAATGGGCTCCGTAAATGACAAAAACTACCAATCTAATTCACCTATTTTGTAAAGTGGATTAATGCAGAACGGAATACATTAATTATCAAATCTATTTCATCTGAAGTGATATTGAAATGGGGGGTAAAGCGAAGTGCATTTTGACCTCCATGAATGACCCCAAGTCCATTGAAACGGCACCATTCTTCTATTTGGCCAAAACCAACTACTTTAAATTGGGCTGGATCTAATTCCGCGCATAGCAGGAGTCCCGAACCCTGTACCTTCGTAATGCAACCGGGAAATTCACTCGACAATTCCTCCAACTTTTGCACAAATTCCCTTCCCATATCAATAATATTTCTTCTTAATTCGGGAGTTACACGGTCAAGAACGGCTACTGCGGTTTCAAGTGCGCGGGGATTGGTAGTCATGGTATTACCATAAATTCCAACCACGTACATATCTGCTGCTCTTTCTGATAATCCAACAACTGAAAGAGGATATTGGCCTGCATTTAGTGCCTTTGACCAAGTTTCAAAATCTGGCACTTCACAATCCTCAAATCCAGGATAATCAACAATGCTCAAACAACCCTGCCCACGCAAACCTGCTTGAATGGAATCAACAAATAATAGAGAACCATGCTTAGATGATAATCTCCGAGCCTCATCATAGAATTCGCGTGTAACACACTGACCAGGGTTACCTTCACCCATCACTGGTTCCATAGCCATTAATTCAATAAAATACCCATCGGATTCAGCTTGCGCAAAAGCCGCTTGCAAAGCAGATACATCATTTGAAGGCACTAGAATCACATTACCTAGGCCTCTAAAAGTTGCCAAATTTGATGAATAACTCCCTCTACAAGAATCAGATAACTGAGCTGGGCGTTGCGTTCTTCCATGGAACGCCTGTTCAAGTCCAATTATTTTTATTGGGCAACCTTCATATCGCCCACCTATTTCAGTCATTTTCAGTGCATTGGCATCGGCAATTCTCATGCTCAATGCAACCGATTCAGAACCGCTATTGAGGCAGATAAATCGCGAAAAAGGACAACTATCTCTCGTATGCCCAACTTCTTTACGTAGCCGATCGCCTAATCGCTTTTGACTAAAAGAAGGAGTCATTACATTAGCCATAACCCAATTTTTCTGCATCGCAGCAATCACATCATCAGGGCCATGCCCCATTCCTAACATTCCATATCCACCATTGTCATGAAGAACTGCGCCGTGTGAAGTGACAATCCATGGGCCGCAAGCAGACAAGGGGATGTATGGATTTACTGTCGGGGGGGCGTAAAAATTCACCAAGTCTGATTGTAAATATGTCACGAGTTGTTCTTCTTCCGACATTAATAATTCGGAGCCATATTCTAATATTAGTTGTTGATGAACATCTAATGCTTCAGAAATCGCCCTTCCGAGAGTTCCATCTATAGCACAATGCTTTCGAATAACATCAAGATTCAGGCCAGTTGTTCTTGCATTACCAGAATTATTTCGGATAAATTCCAAATTGCTTAGCGCATCCTCCACCATTATTACAGACCCCTTCACGACTTAGGTGAAAGAGGCCCGCTCATCAACATTTGCTAATAAAACGTTGATTATCACATTGAGAGGGATTGAGCAAATGAAGGATTTCTTCGCCCCCTGCTCCAAAATTATTCAATTGGAAAATACTTTTTCTAATTGAAAAAATACACCCACCGCACAGATGCTGTAAATTCTTTCAGCAATCGATTGAGATCTACCGGGCCTCCCTATTGGGCAAGCCTAGATAATTTTCGTTAATTTAATTGAAAAAAGTAATCTATTGGCTGAATTAAAGATACATACTATTCTTTTTCGCCCCCATAAGTTATGACTATTGATTACGCGCCCAGGTAATCATTTATCTAATTGGAAAGACATTAATGGCTCAACTGTAAAATCAATTGATAAATGATTATCCGAACAAAATCGTATTTTTGTAATAATATATTTTCCCAATTGGAAAATGGGGAAATGATTTAATTATTCCAATTGGAAATATTAATCCCATTGTCGGGCACTAATATATATACCGAGTCGTACTCAGATAATATAGACCGGAAGACGTGGTTAAACAAGGATGGGAAAAATTATGATAAAAGAATACAATATACAGGACCTTCTCCAAAGGGAAGTTTTTGTCAAGGAAACGAAGGTGGGCGTTATCGTCGGAGAACGCCATCACCCGAATGAAAACCGAGTTGCATCAATGCGCTTAGAAGTATTACCGGAGATTGCAGAGGAATATATGCGAAATCCAACTTTCTTCGCACCACTTGCAAAAGAATTAGTGCATAGCATTAGAGAAGATGGAGGAGTGAAACTCTCAAAATCAATGCGTGAACTTCAACGTCGTTGGAGAAATACTGTACGGATTGATGAGAAACTATACGCACCAGATGAGATGCTAGATCGCGCAGTTGTTGATAACCAGGGAGTGCAGATTGGAGTAATCATTGATCTTGTGAAAGTTCGTCGAACTTACCGCGGTGTTGTCGTGAAAGTCCAAAGTGGAGTTCAGAGGCAGTTTGGTGTTGAAAGTGAAATCAATATCCCCATTACTGCATTCAGTAAAACTCGCGAGCGCTTGGACGAAGTAATATTATCTCGCCGCTACGACAGAGTTCAAACACTACCTAGTTACATAAAGATCAATAGACCCGATTTTGGTAATCAGTGAAAAGGCCCAACTACGGCTTTATTGGCGATAGTAATTGCTTAGCCTGCGCTTAAATATATTTAGAAAAATCTGTTGATTCTCAACCGTCATGGTTATGACGGTGGGGTAGGTCGCCGATTTGCCCTGGGCGGGTAGCTTAGTTTGGTTGGAGCACCCGGCTGATAACCGGGAGGTCGAAGGTTCAAATCCTTCCTCGCCCACCTCCATTTACTTTCTTTGCAGATTATTTCATCTTTCTTCTTTGTTTTTCAACCCCATGAGATAGCGAGTTCAAAGGAAACAACCAATTAACCAGTACTATTAGCAGGGGTTGAGGACAACTAAATGCCAGTGCTATCCGGTTCAAATTCTCGCCCTTTAGCAAAAGAATTGGCAATGGAACTTGGAATGAACCATATTTCAATGGAGGCGAGAAGATTTCCAGATACAGAAGGCTATGTTCGCTTAGCAATAGAAAACATTGAAGCAGTTAGGTCCGAGCCATGTGTTCTCGTTTCCACCACATTTCCAGATAGTGGGATAATTGAAACACTCTTGTTATTGGAAGCATTACAAGATGTTCGTGCCGGCCGTACCGATTCACTAAAAGGAGGGGTGACAGATGAATTACCAAATGTAGGACCTGGGATTTTTCTCGCAATCCCCTACTTCGGATACTCTCGGCAAGACAAGCGATTTCAACCAGGAGAAGCAATTTCTGCCAAGGCGATTGGTAAACTATTGGCAAGTCGTTGTGATGGAATTGCCGTATTAGATTTACATGCACCGGAGGCTCTTGATGAAATTGGAGTTCCAGTCGCTCTAACTAGTTGCATGCCGGAAGTAGCAAAACACCTTCAAGACACTATTGCACCCGATTTCATTCTCTCACCCGACAAAGGTGCAATTGACAGAGCCAGCCATGTTGCGAACATCATAGGTTGTAAATTCTCATACTTGGAAAAAACTAGAATTGATGCCCACACTATAGTCCATAAAGCCAAAGATTTGGATGTAGATGGTTCTATTGTTGCTATCGTCGATGATATGATCGCCACCGGAGGTACAATTTGTCGTGCAAGTGAAGCCCTACATGCCCAAGGTGCGATTGAAGTTCATGCCGCATGTACCCATGGCCTTTTTACCGGAGGGGCAATTTCAAGGCTTGACAGATTTGTTGATGGAGTGCATGCTGCAAACTCTCTTCAAAATCCTCGGGCTGTCATTTCAGGTGCTCCGGCCCTTGCAAGAGGGCTAATGGAATTGCTAAAGTAATCCATGCGCATCACCATTCAGCACCCTCTTTATTGATTTTTTTTAAGATTTTTTCTTCATATTTCCGGCAGTTGGGTTTATATGGAGAACGCTGTGGGGCACCCTGCCCAAACATGAGGACAGGAGATAATTCCAATGAGTGTACACGTGCGATTTGAAACCCCAGAAGAGTTAGCCAACGCTGTTTATGAGCTTATACAAGAAGCAAGTAAAGGCGGAGCAATGAAGAAAGGAAGTAATGAGGTCACCAAGGCCGCTGAGAGAGGAACTGCAAAGTTCATCATCATGGCTGAAGACGTCAACCCCCCAGAGTTGTTGGCTCATATTCCAATGATTTGTGATGAAAAGAAAATTCCATATGCCTATGTTCCAAGCCAAGAATTTTTGGCTAAAGAAAGTGGAATGCCCAAAGGAGTTAGAACTGCATCTATCGCTTTGATGGAACTAAGCAAAGCAGTTCAAGATAAACTTTCCGATATTGTTGAGAAGATTGACAACCTCAAGGGTGAGTGAACTTTCTAAGGAGAGATTCCAATGAGTGATGAAGTAAGTGGCTGGCCTGCTGAAGTTGTTGAAATCGTTGGCCGTACAGGCATGACTGGTGAAGCGACTCAAGTTAAAGTCCGTGTAAACGATGCCCCTAATCCAAGAGACGTTGGGCGTATTATTACTCGCAATGTATTAGGTCCAGTGCGAATGGGAGATATTCTGATGTTGAAGGATACCGGTCGTGAAGCACGCAAGTTGAATACGAGGTGAGATTAATGCCAGAGCGAAGAATTTGTTCATTTTCCGGAGAGGAAATCGAGCCAGGAACTGGTCTAATGTTTATAGGCCGCGATGGAACTATCAAGTGGTTCAAGAATAGTAAGGCGCGTAAGAATGCCTTGAAACTCAAAAGAAACCCGCGCCGTGTCAAGTGGACTCGCCACTTTATCAAGGGCGGAATATAACTAAGTTCAACAACAGTTGACTTCCTTAGGTGCAAGGTATTGCTTTGCTCAAATATTTCTCATTTATTCTTATTTTATTTGCATAATCCGGTCTTTGGGTTACATTCTAGGTCTAGAATCTGGTCACTAATGTACGAGGAACCAATCGCTGACCTTTTGAAGGGATGGCCGTCCGCCCTATTTGGTGATACACATGGAAACTACCTACATAATGATTAAACCGGACGGCGTACAAAGAGGACTTGTAGGAGAAATTATTGGCAGATTTGAGCAGAAAGGGTTGAAGTTAGTCGGCTTAAAGTCTATGGTGCCAAGCGAAGAAATCGCTGCAAAGCACTACGAAGTTCACAAGGAACGCCCATTTTTCCCAGGACTTATGAAATTCATTACCAGCGGACCTGTTGTATGTATGGCATGGAGCGGAGTTGAAGCAATAAAGGTTGCACGTACTCTTATCGGCCCAACAAATGGTCGTGATGCTGCACCAGGTACAATACGTGGTGATTTCGGTATGGATATTGGCTACAATATGATCCATGGCAGCGATGCTGCTGATAGCGCAGAGTTTGAACTCGGACTTTGGTTTCCAGAAGGCACTATGGATTGGAATTGTGAAGCCCAAAACTGGGTATATGAAGGATGATTCAAATACTGCAAGGTATTAATTTCAAAAAAGGAAAGGTGTGGTGATGCGAAATGACAGAAAAATCCTCAAACTTCCCCTCCTCCAAGGCTAACCCGGCTGATGATACGATTGAAGGTGACCAACTTGATGAGCCATTGCTCGGAGAAAACCGTCAACCAATTGTAAGTGTTCTCGGCCATGTTGACCATGGTAAAACCAGTGTATTAGACCACATCCGTTCTCTTGGAATGGAACGCCAAGCAAGCGTCATGGCTCGTGAGGCTGGTGGAATTACCCAACACATAGGCGCAACCGAAGTTCCTGCAGATTTGCTCAATGAAACCTGTTCACATATGCTGAAGGGAAATAATTTCAAATCTCCCGGATTATTGTTTATCGATACTCCCGGCCATCATTCTTTTACTTCATTGCGCAGTAGAGGTGGCGCTCTTGCCGATATTGCAATCCTAGTAATTGATGTAATGGAAGGACTCCAACCTCAAACTATTGAATCTATTAATATTCTCAAAAAGCACAAAACCCCATTCGTTATTGCGGCGAATAAAGTTGACCGGATTCATGGTTGGACTTGTGAATTTGGCCGTTCCTTCTTGGTTTCGGTAAAGGATCAACGCACAGATACTTTAGAGTATTTTCAAAAAATCTGGTGGAAATTAGTTGGACAATTTAGTGAACATGGATTCAATATTGAACGCTTTGATGAGATTAAAGATTTCACCCAAAACCTTGCAGTAGTGCCTTGTTCGGCAAAAGAGGGTGAAGGAATGCAGGACTTATTGGCGGTCACCGTTGGGCTTGCTGAACGATTTTTGGATGAGCGCTTACGCGATACACTTGGACCTGCTGAAGGGACTGTTCTAGAAATGAAGGAAGAAAGAGGTCTCGGAAAAACAATTGACGTTATCCTTTCACGCGGTGAATTGCGAAAAGGCGACCGGATTACACTTGTTGCCCCTGATGGACCGTTTCAAACTCACATCAAGGGAATGTTTAGGCCGCGCGGAATGTCTGAGATGAGAGATGCTGGCGACAGGTGGGATGATGTTGATGTTATCCGGGCCGCAGCTGGTATCAAAATTAATGGTCCTGGCCTAGAACGAGTTCTAGCTGGAACAACCCTACGATTATCCAACACTCCTGAACAACTGAAAGCTGCGATGGAAGCAGGAAGAGAGGAAGCACGAATTAGTGTGGAAACCGAAGATACTGGAGTCGTTATCAAAGCAGATACTCTTGGAGGACTTGAAGCACTTGCATTTGAGTTAGGAAAATTGGAGATCCCTATTTGCAGTGCAACCATAGGAACTGTCAATAAAAAAGATTTGCTTACTGCAGAGAATGCTGATGACCCTTTGGAAAAAATTATTCTTGGGTTTGCAACAAAGGCTCAAAATGAAGTTGCTAAAGAATTGGATTCTGAAAAATGTGATGTTAAATATATCTCTGGTGATGTGATATATCATATTATTGAAAAGTTTGAGGAATGGCGTGAGGAACGGCAAAGGCAACTCGAGAATGAAAAGCGAGAATCTGTTGTTTATCCTGGCCGTATCTTATTGATGAGAGACCATATTTTCCGCCGCTCCGGACCAGTTGTGGCTGGAATTCGTGTTCTTGGAGGCCGTATTCATGTTGGCCAAACATTAATCAAACCAGATGGCACTAGGGTTGGCCAAGTAAAATCTATCCGAGTTGGTGAAAGTGGACAACAAGAAGCAGTACAAGGTGATGAAGTAGCTGTTGCAATATCTGGGGCAACCATTGGACGGGGTTTAGAAGAAGAAGATGTATTATTAGTTGACATTCCTGAATCTCATGCCAAAAAATTGCAAGGATTTGACCTCAGTGCTGTTGAGCAGGACATCTTTGATGAAATAGTCAAATTGCATCGCAAGACCGACCGGTTTTGGGGATATTGAGGCGGCACGCCAATAAACCGAGAATTAATCTTAATTCTTGTGGATTATTCAAAATATGCTCCGCAGTTACCCTTTTTTCGCCCCCTGCTGGGTTGAGCATTAATGATGTATTCAGCCAATATGTTGAAGTATGATTTGCATGGGTCGGAAAATTGCTCCAATAGGTGAACGCTATGACAATGGGACATCCAGCAGGTGGAATGGGCGATGCTCGGACCAAAGATTTAATCAATACTGTATCGAGCATTTCTCATGGCTTGATGAATGAAGTAGCCAAGGTAATTATTGGTAAGGGCGAAAATCTTCGCCGTGTAACTGTAGGAATATTATCCAACGGAAACATGCTATTGGAAGATTTCCCCGGGCTAGCAAAGACTTTGTTAGCAAATACCTTTGCTCGCGCCCTTGGTTGTAAGTTCAAGCGTGTTCAATTCACTCCAGATTTGCTTCCAAGCGATATTATGGGGACATATATGTACGACCAAAAATCCGGTGAATTTAAACTTCGCGCAGGGCCTCTATTCACAAATATTCTACTTGCTGACGAAATAAACCGTGCTCCACCAAAGACACAGGCAGCATTGCTTGAAGCAATGGAAGAAAAACAAGTTACAATTGAAGGCATCACTCACAAACTTCCTGCACCTTTCGTAGTTATGGCTACACAAAACCCAATTGAGCAAGAAGGAACATACCCACTGCCTGAAGCACAAATGGACCGTTTCTTGATGAAGATGAGCATGGGCTATCCAGATCGTGCCGAAGAAAAAGCAATCTTGGCTCGCCGTAAACTACGAGGAAAGGATAAGCACGATGTTGAAGTAATTACCTCTCCAAAGAAAGTTGTTGCAATGCAAAAAGCACTTGAAACAGTTCATGTTGACCCGGCGATTCTATCATATATTGTTGAAGTTGTACAGCGAACTCGTGAAGACCACCGAGTAATCACTGGAGCAAGCCCTCGAGCAAGCCAATCCCTATTCAAGACTGGACGAGCTGCCGCTGCAATTGATGGCCGAGACTATGTTATTCCTGATGATATCAAGGGAGTTGCACTGCAAGTTATCAGCCATCGTATTTTGATGAAGCCTGAGGCAAAGATTCGCGGAATTACTGGAAGCCATATTGTGCGAAAGATTCTGTCCGAAGTGCCAGTTCCCGTAATCCAACCCGCTTGAAATTGAAGTATCAAAGCATACTCTTCATAGAGGGCGGCCAACACGTCATTATCCCCGGAGCGATTAAATGGACCCATACCGAATGGTGATTGCAGTAGCAAACCAAAAGGGTGGTTGTGCAAAAACTACTACTGCGGTAAATCTTGCTACTTCTTTGGCTGAGGGTAATCCAAAGCAAAGAATCCCTCCTAGCAAAGTGCTATTGGTTGATTTGGACCCACAGGGCAATGTTGCTACTTCTTTTGGAATTGAAAAAAGAGAACTAAAGCGCACTGTAAATGACCTCCTAATGAATGATGCTGGAGAGGACATGCCAATTACTGAGGAGTTCTTGTTATCCCCCTCTCAAATAACTCGTTCCATGCGTCGTGCTTGGCAAACCGAATATCCTGAACGGAAGCGAATACCCGAGCATATCAAAGTTGACAACTTGTGGCTACTGCCTTCTGACATCCACCTATCGGGTGCAGAAATTGAATTGTCAACCCGAATCGGTCGAGAAACACGCCTAAAAGAAGCGCTTGCACAAATAGAGGAGGATTTTGATTACATCATTATTGACACGCCACCAAGCCTTGGATTACTATCAATAAACGCTCTCGCAGCCGCCCGTTGGGTACTCATTCCAGTACAAGCAGAGTTTTATGCACTTGAGGGTATGAGTCTGTTAATGAATTCAATAAAGTTAGTGCAAAGACGTATTAATCCTCACCTCAAGTTACTTGGAATCGTGATGACGATGATAATGCCAAAATCCAAACTCTCAACTTCTGTATGCAATGAAGTGCATAAGCACTTCCAAAAACAAGTATTTAGAACAACTATTCAGCGCTTGGTGAAAATTGCCGAAGCACCCAGCGAGGGCTCACCGACTGTAATATTACATCCCCCCTCAAACAAAGGTGACGGAAAGGGAAGCCACCAATATTGGACTTTAGCAAAAGAAGTCCACCAACGTGTGCAAATAATTAGGAAGAAGCATGGAATTACAGAAGTTTCTCGACTTCGCCGTGATCGAATTGCTGCACCTGAAGTAGCCGAATAACCAACTTGCGCTTATTAATTGCATTTTTTACAGGCGCTCTTTTTTGCATTTGGATTTTGGAAAGGACTTGCGAAAAGTAGTAAAATCACATCCGCTTGAGCCATATCGTCAAATAGGGAGAGGAGGTCCATGGGCTGAGGATTGAAGATGACTGGCGAGGGAATGACATCAGTTAGCGTGAGTTATGAGACGCGAAGACACATAAATACACTGCGCTCACTTGAAGGAATAAAGAGTGTTGATGCTTGTATCATGAGTCTGGTAAAAGAGCATAAAATGGCGAAAATGCGGGGAGTTACAGACGACTTGAGAGCCAAGATTGAAGAATTGCAAGGCATTGATGCAGACTTACTTATTCAACGACTTGGCCTTTGCCCCTTCCCTATTTGAGGTGAGTATATTGGTTAGTAAGAGCAGAGCAGTCGCATACAAAATCAATACTGAACAATTGATTAGAGCCTTATTTGATGCAAATAGTGATGAGGCTACATTACTCAGCCTTGCTGCATGTGGAAAAATAGATCTTTTTGCCGAAGGGAAATCATGGAATGCATTTTTGTGGCTAATGCTCAATACTTTTCAAGGAGTTTGGACTCCATTACAATTGGGTGAAATGAAAGGCGCACTGCCTATTAAATTCCGTTGAGAAACGGATTATCCAAATAAATAGGATGTTGTGAAAAAATTTCCTTTGCATCAAATTGTTATGATGCACTTACCATATTATAAAAATATACCAATGTTATACCCCACATTCAGTTTCACCTTGCAAGATGCAAAGAAGATATGTGTCGGCCGAGGGGGAGTGGATAGTTAGTCTATGAGTTGTCTTTCAACCATTGATGGCCATACCAGCGCCACTGCTCTTCTGTCCAACCAGCAGGCAAGCCACCGGAAGGCAGAGGTGGGGCTTCTGGAGGCGCTGAAGCAACATGTTCTGTTGTAGTACTTGATTGGGCACCGGCATCAGCCATTTCCTGTACCTCTGGAATTTCGGTGGCCGCTGCGGCACTAGTATCAACAATTGTACTTGTGCCGGCCATGTCTTCAAGTGAAGAATCATCATCGGATTCTGCAGTTGGGGCTGAATCAATATCCGGTACTTCCTTTGAATCAATTTCTTCTATATCATCGCCGGTTTCATGGCTAATTTCAATCTTCTCAATATCATCATCCCAAAGTTCCTGGTCGATGACTTCGCCTGTTGCTTCAAATACACCGCCGCTTTCGGAAACACTCAATTCATCCATTGCGTGGTCTGGATTGAATCCCTTAACCCCGCCAATTTCAGCAAGCGCCCTGCGCTTACGACGAATTTGCTGAATCCCTCCAAACATCAATAAAATTGCAGTTAAGGCTACAAATGATAGCCCGCCATATAGCAAAGCATCTTGAATTGCTGAATCAATGGAGTCATCATCACCATCATCAACAGGAGTCTGTGCCCTTAGCCAATCTGCATATGAAGTGGGGCTTTCCTCTGTTGAAATATATTCTTGATAAGTGCTATCTCGCCAAGAACGGCAAGTTAATGAGTCATCAGTAGTTTCAAGAATACAATGTTGTTCTTCAATTTGAATCGCTGCATTGGAATCATCATAATCAGTACGGCTGCCAACACCATCAGAATCTGCATCAAGGAATTCCATTGAGTCATCTGGTAAATCATCTCCATAATCAGCATACCCATCACTATCACTATCAATACAGCCAAAAGCAGCAGTTGTCTCAAATGAGGCATCCAAACTGTGAATTATTATTTTTGTACTTGTCCCGCTTGTTGAAGGGCAGGAGTCTCCCCTTACACCCTCTGAATTATCGCCGTAACCATCTCCATCTCGGTCTGACCATTGAGTTGAATCAGTTGGGAAACGGTCAGCGCAATTTATTTGTTGAGATAGGCACTCATCAGCAGAGTAGGTCCAATTCTCATCTCCATCAGACCAACCATCGGCATCTCCATCTTGACAACCTCTTCGATCATGTTGGGAAAAGCCATTTTGGTTTGGACAGGCGTCAAAATTTGTTCCACTTGGGTTATCTCCATAGCCATCCCCATCGGAATCAAGCCATTGTGTGGGGTCATCTGGGTAAACATCAGAATGTTCGCCTAAATCATCCCCCCAACCATCGCCATCTCTATCGGCATGTTGGTCTCCATTATTTGGGAACAAATCTGCATCGGTACCGGCTTGATTATCTCCAAAACCATCTCCGTCTGAATCAAGCCATTGAGTGGGGTCTGAAGGGAAGGCATCACTATTATTTCCATCACTATTATCTCCCCAACCATCACCATCCGAATCAATCCACTGAGTTGAGTCATTGGGGAAAATATCAATACTATCTGTAATTCCATCTCCATCGGTATCAAGATCAAATAATCGAACCAAGGTATTAGTTGACAAGGCCGAAATAACATACAACTCTCCTCGTGAGCCGCGTTGGGTTGAAATTGTTGTGCCCATTGTTTGTAAGTTTTCTATTTCACTCAAAGAGGATGATTCAAGAACCCAAAGAGATTGCATTTGGACTGACCCAATATACAATTCAGTATCATTTTCTGAAATTTCTAAATAGTCCAGTTTTGAAGATGTTGATGCTAATTGAATGGACATCAAACTCCAGTCTGATATTTGCCACTTGGCAACCTCTCCTCCACTTGTTATTGCATATAGAAAAGTCTCAGTAGAATCGATTTCAATAGAAGTTATTCCATTACTCATAGTGAGAACTTGTGCTGGCTGGCTATCGGAAAAATCATGAATGAATACATTGTTATCATTTCCTGAAGTTATTACTCTGCCATCCGATAATACTTCCACATCAGTAATTCCGCCGAGGTGGAAATCGGTTTGGTCGCCACCGGCCAGTGCGGTATTCCCGCGGTATTCTGTTGCTGCGCGTGAATCAACTGCTCCTCCAACCCACATATCCGCATCAACATCGAAATCAAGAGATGAAACTGAATTATTTGATGTACTTAGGTTGTTATTCACTTCTTGCAGAACCATATTTACCATTAAGGCCCCACTTGAATGCCCAATTGCAAGCCAATTATTTTGTGAATCTAAAACACCTACTTTAACTGTGACTCCCAAAGAAATATTCCACACAGGGGTATGTACTCCATCATTTACTGTAAAATATGTGAGTTCTCCGATGCTATTTACAAATACTACATCACCAGATATTGTTTTTTCGTAAACTATCCCTCTACCTGATAAATTTTCCGCAGTTCCAGCATCTAATAGCCCATCGGCAGAAACCGATGATGCTAATGTTGCCAAAGGCAATAAAATCATGACTGCGAGGAAAATCCTAACTCGGTGCATGATAATCCATTAGGCTAACACACTTGAAAGGAACGGCTACGCGTTAATCGGTGATGAGAATGAATTGAATCAATTTTCGTTACTCTTCTTCACTTGAAGCGATGATTAACGGTTTAAGAGTTGTCACTGGTTTTAATATTGTAGTAGTAGGTTTCTTTGTAACCGGCTTTAATTCAGTCTTTGCCGGTGGTTTACCGGCACCCGAACTTGGAGGAGGTCCTCTGCGACCAGATTGTGGTTTACCGGCACCCGAACTTGGAGGAGAACCTCTTTCACTAGAGGTTGGCCGACCAGTGCTTGAAGAAGGAGGTGTTCCTCTTTTCTTCGGTTGAAGAATACTTACTGGGGTTAGGGTAGATGAGGAAGATGGTAGCTTTGATGACACCTTGCTTGGACCAAGTATTTTTGTTGTAACTGGCCTCAATACTGAGGTTGAAGCGCTTGGAGATGAAATATTCTTCATCATTGAATCAGCAACTAAATCACTCATGTCAGGTTCAAGTTCCGCTACAACTTCATCAATAGATTTCAAATGCTGAGAAATCAAATCTTCTTCTACTCCAGATTCCAATACAGATTCTAGTTTTTGAGTTCCTTCCATTTCGGCGGCTAAGTTGGAAATATTGAAAGGCGTTGAAGGTTGGACCTTCACTTCATTTTCTGGTCGTAATGGTGACGGTGGTTGTTGTGAAGTCAAATCTTGCTCTATTGGTTGAATAGGGGTTATGGGTTGACGTACCTTTGGTGAAACCGGTTGTGGCAAGTTCCCAGCGGGGTTAGGCCCAGCTATTGGTTGATGAACTGGGCGTAACATGCTTTGATTTGGACCTAATGCGCCTCCGCCCCCAAGATTACTTGGAGGGGTGCCGAGAGGTTGCCTAACTTGCCTTGTAGGCGCACCGGGCATTGAACCTGCTAGCGAGGATAATTGCTGCCGATCTCTCCTTCCACCTGCTGCACCAAAGGCTGAAGGACGGGCTCCAAGAGCACTAGGGTCACTTGTGCCTCCCATTAGTCCAGGGCCGGCAGGATTATTCCCGGCGATGGCCTCAAGCCATCCTGAACGCTTTTCCATTCTCGAGCCATCATCCTTCAAATCCCTATATTCTGCTTCCTTTTCATTGAGGAGATTTTCTGATTCATCAATTTCACCTTGTATTTGATTTTCAACGGCCTCCTTCATTTTAGATTCAGCTATTTCACGGAAATTGTCCATTTGCTCAGTTAAGTTTGCCAAGCGGTCACGGATTTCAGCGCGCTTGATTCCTAATTGCGCCTCTATTTCTGCCCTAATCTGTGATTCCTTACGGCGGATTTCTACAAGTGCCTTGTTGCGCATGATTTCTTCTCTCTTAGAGAGTTGACGTTCAAGTTGTTCTGCAACCTCAACTTCCTTTGAATCTCTAAAGGATTTGAGGCGCTCTTCCATATTGACTTCAAGTTCAAGTGTAGTTTCGTCGCGAATTAGGTCAAGGTCGGTTTCAAATGTTAGCCTCTCATTGCGCAAAGTAGCATCGATTTCGGACATTATTGCCTTTCGTGCAGCTTGTTCTCTACTAAGGAATTCAGTTTCAAGACGTTCTGTCCAGTCAACTTTCTCATCTTCGAAGGTGGATGTTAAATTGGCACGAAGTTCATTTTCTTGGTCATAGCGGAAGCGGGAAAGACGATTCTGAATTTCAGCCTCACGAGACATTCTGTATGCTGAAAATTCTTCCTTCATTCGCCTTGAATGTTCTTCCTCTAACTCATCGTTGAGTTTGCGAGTAATATCATCAACTGCTTGAGAGAATGAAAGGTCAAATTTCTCACGAAGTCGAGATTTCCTTCCTTCAAGGCGGTCTGCATAGTCTTCGGACAAATTGCTGTTAATGTGAATTCTCAATTCATCACGACGGCGAGCAACTGCCATTTCGACATCTTCGCGCATTCGTTGTTCCAAGTCTTTTGTTTCATCGCGTAGTCGTCCTTCCAGCTCACCCTGAATTTCGCGAGCAATTTCCTCTTCAAGGCGATGGCTTCGGCGGTCATACTCGGCACGAAGGCGGGATTCCCTTTGGCGCATTTTTCCTTGCAATTGTGATTCAAGTCGCTTACGAATTCCTCGGCGCAACTGATCTTCACGTTCTGCAAGGCGCGAAACATGTTCATCTTCTAAAGAAGTGATTTCGGATTTTTCAAAATCCTTGAAACGGTTGTCTAATTCATGTTCAATATCCCCTTCAGCCTGACGGATTTTGCTCTGTAATTCTTCATTGAATTCTATTTCTAAGCGTTGGCGCTGAAAATCAATTCGCTTTCGGTATTCGTCATTGACATCTTGTTCAAGTCGGGCGCGAATACGGTCTCGATGCTCTTCAAGGCGACGCTCTTGTTCGACATCTAATTGTTCGCGAAGAACTTCCTGCTCTCTCTCTAGGCGCAGATTTAATTGTTGACGAAGATTATTCTCTTCTTTTTGTAGTGTTTCAGTTTCCAATTGCGATAATTCGGATTCCATCTCTTGGCGCATCTCGCGTTCCAATTGTTCAATGGTCATATTATGTTGATTCTCAAGTTCTGTTGTTATAGCCTGTTGCATTGAGGCAATTCTCTCTGATTGTGCCTTCAATTTAAGACGCCTATCTCTGCGCAACCGTGAGCGAAGCCGCTCTTCCTCACGGAATCGTGCAGAGCGATTAGTTGCTCCGTCAAGAGTTGAAGATGAAGAACTGGTTAAATTAGAGCGCAAAGATGCCAAACTTAGATTGTCACCCTCGGTAATCCTCTTTCGGATTTCCTCAAGAGAGGTCATTTTATTGCTATCGCTAACACCCATAGGCACCCATCCCGAATAGTATCGCACTTTACCACTACATAAGTTAGAGGGGTTGCCAAAGAAGATAAATGGCTGCTTTGATACCTTCGCATAATCTCCATATTATTCAGAAGAATCATTTTGCAAGGGTGGACAAATGCTCGGCCCAAAAGCAATATATCCAACACAAAGAAGGAATGAGATGCCAAAGAATACCATGGTGCCCACTCCCGCTGCCTCTTCAATCACTCCAATATTTCCCATTGAATAGCGTAATTGAAGAATTGTTCCAGCCAATAAACTTCCTAAAGAAACTATTGACAGCCACATTGGGATTCCACTCTTTAATTTTGAAAGGCGCCGGTCGGATATCATCATTGAACCTGAAAAAAACATTGCTGGGATGATTAGGAAATCACCCCACGGCTTATTCTCGCCAACTCCCCAACACACATCGCATTCCCAAGTGGTTAATTCAGGACCAATACCTGAAGAAGGTTGAAGCCAAATAAAACTTGAAAGTGAGAGAAGGAAAATTGCATTTCCTGGTGAAGAAAGGCCGGTAAACCATGAATAAGAAGACCCCGATTCATGCTCAAATCTAGCCAAGCGTAGCATCCCGGTAGCAATCACCCAGCCACAGGCAATTGCAAGTCCTAGCGTCCACAAAGGAGTTGCTTCTCCCATTCGCCCAAAAAGTACAAAAATTAGCAAACTTGGTGCTACTGCAAAAGATAAACAATCAGACATTATATCAAGGCTACCACCGAGAAGTTGCTGCTTTGAGTATTTTCTTGCCACAGGGCCATCAATAACATCGCCAATCATTGACATGATAATACACAATTGCGCTGCCCATAAATACTCGCTACGAATACCGGCTTGGTATGGATTTCGAAGATCATCAACTGCGAGAATAATGAACATAATTGATAAGGTACCAAAAAGAGCATTTGTGAGCGTAATATAATCGGCTAAGCCCATCATTCTGAATGTGGTACGCACTAAAACCCCTCCCTCGTAATTGTTGCCAATAATTCAACCGTTTTGAATACTACCCACCATAGATGATATTAGATAAGTTTCACAACTTGAAATTAATTATTCACGGGATGTCGGTGAAATAATATGCGTCTTTGATTTTCAAAAAGACACTTTAAATGATATTGAACATGCAGGACAACTAATTTGTCGACTACCAGGGCGCTTGGATAATCTCATTTTACGGTCGCATGAAGGACATTGTACTTCTGCCTTGGGAATGTGGGGGGTGACTAGAAATTGGCTCTCGCAACTTGAACACTGGAGGTTTGCTGGACGCTTGTCAACTCCAACTAATAGTAAACTACTACAAGTTTTACAACGTATTTTTTCAGCGATCCAAGCTCTCCTTGTTGGGGGGTGGTCAACCTTCACATGGGCATCGCAAAGCACACATTCAATCTCACCTAACTGCGCAGGAAGTAATCCTCCACACTTCGGGCACGAGAGATCTGGTGTTTCTATTTTTGATTCAACATCAAGAGATTCGTCATCCATTTCAAATCCTCCAATATCAATCATTAACGAGATTTTGTAAGTAATAATAGCCCACCTGGTACAAAGGTGAAAGGAAGGGAGAGATTAACACCATGGTGGTGTGCAATATTTTCAATTGCCTTGCGGGTATTTACGATGTCACTTGCATCATTACTGTTCAATGGTACAAACTCGAACTTGGCTCCTGATTCGAGCAAGGCGACCATTTCGACAGGAATATTTTCTGCCCAAGAAGGTGCAGTCAGAGTACCGCTAGGGGATTGTGATTTTTGGGGCGAAGGTATTTCACCATCTATTTTAGATAATATTCGCCACCATCGAGCACGCCCTTCATCACGATGGTTTTCAATTAGACCTGCTTTTACCATTTGGCCTAAATGATGGTACAAATGATAGCGTGTAACATTCAATTTCTTTTCGAGGGATACAGTTGCTAATTCATCTTCTTTTGATAATTCAGCATACAAATCGTGGCGAGTTGGGTGAGCCAAAGCAATAAGCCTAGGGTCTCCTCGAATCTTACTCATTTTGCCGCCCCATACGCTTCGCTATTTGGCCGGAATATATCAATGGCTCGTCAATTTTACATAGATGCCCTTTGTGCTAATAGGGCAATAAATGCTTTTTTAGTATCATAAAATAACCCAATAAATAAATCTCTTAATAAAGCAATTGTGCCGCTATTACCCGATAATCTTGCGCTATTGAGAATCACCAATATTGCACTTGCCTCATGTGCCAACACTCCAATCCAAATTTGGTCATTAATTCCCGAAAGAACTGTCCAAACTAATATTGCGGTAACACCAACTGAAATAATTATGTTTTGCCGTACAACCGCCCTTGCTCTACGTGCAATAGCGATTAAGCGCGATAATTGTTGTGGATCTTCGCTTGGAATTAGGACATCAGCGGCATCTAAGTTTACCTGTTCCCCACTTCCTACTGCAACACCTACATCTGATTTGGCTAATGCTGTAGAATCATTAAAGCCATCACCGGCCATTAGTACAATGTGGGTATTTGCGCGACCCTCGACCCAAGATGCCTTGGATTCGGGGTCCATTTCACCCCTGCAAGCAGCCTCTGGGATGCCAATGCTCGGACCGAAGTTTGCAACTGCTGCAGAAGTATCGCCAGATAATAGCTCAATGTTTATTTTCATTGAATATAAGTCCCTTATTAGTTGCCCTGCTCCATTGCGAACATCATCGTGAACAAAGGATAATAATGCAAGTGCTTTTCCATCCCTTGCCAAAACAGAAACCCCATATCCCGATATTTGTGCTTCAAGGTTGGCTTGTTCTATTTCTTCAGGGATTTCTATTCCCTCCTCAAGTAACCAATCCATTCGTCCAATCATTACTTTCTTGCTTGAGAATTTACCATGAACGCCCGCTTTGGCATCAGTCAGTCCGGTGATTTTACTTGGATTCAAATTTAATTCGTTGGCATGATTGCGGATTACTGCAGCATATGGATGGTTTGAGCGTAATTCGAGGCCAGAGGCTAAACGTATTATTGATTCCATCTTTTTGCCCTTTGCAATAATTACTTCATTTAATCGTGGGTGTCCACTAGTAAGCGTACCGGTTTTATCGAGCAAAGCAAGATTTACTCGTGCAGTTCGTTCAAGAACATCGCCTCCACGAACGATCATTCCTTGATGTGCAGCATTTGATAGCGACGCTGCATGAGGAATTGGAGCTGCAAGTAATAGAGCACAAGGGCAAGCAACTACCCAAAGTAATAGCATTATTTTCCAATTTGAAACATCTCCAGAAAGGAACCATGCCAATGGTGCACCGATTAAAACAATAGGAATCCAAATAGCAGTAAAAACTTCAACCAGTGATTGCAATCGAGGCGGTTGGTCGCGGAATGTATGTACCTGCTCAATTAATCCTGACAGACGTGTATCCTCGCCCACTGCTATTGCAACTATTACAATTGGGCCTCTTTTCAGCACTAAACCAGCCTCAACAATATCGCCAGATGTAACACGCACAGGGAGTGATTCACCAGTCAATGGAGCCTTGTCTAGTGAGCCTATGCCTTCAACTATTTTCCCATCCACCGGTATTAATTCGCCACTCCTAACCTCAACCTTATCGCCCAATTGAATTAATTCCAAAGGCACTTCTTCAAACCCATCAGATAACTTTTGCGAATGGAGGGGAGTAGATGGTGTACTAGTGAGGGCTGATGCTTCTGAAAGAGAGGATATGTCAAAACCTTTTGCAATTACACTTGGAGAGGGGGCCTCATTCAGTAACCTAGCCGTTCGAGGAAGTCTGTCAAGACCACCCTGCATTGCTTTTCGTGCCTTGACCAAAGCATCGCCCTCCATATGCGAGGTTAATGCTTCAAGAACAACCACTAACAAAGCCTCAGTCCAAGCCCCAAGCCAACATGCACCTATTACTGCAAGAGAGGTCAAAATTTGAAAACCAAGTTGACGGTTACGAATGCTCGCCCATGCTTCCATAAACATTATTCTCCCTCCAATGATTACACCAGGGAGTCCAACTATTGCCAATGCCCACGGTGGTGATGAGGTGAGTTCCAATACAAGTGCAATTAGCATCAATGGTATTGCAATGCCCGCTCCAATGAGTCTTTTTTGGTCGGGGCGAAGTTTGATTGATGTTGATGAATGAAGTTCTATTTCTCTTCCGGTTAAATTCTGTAGGGCATCATTCCTTGCTTTGACTACATTGGAGGAAGAATCAATAGGTACTTGAATAATTATTCGCTCATCGGAAGTAATGTCTACATCAAGAAGTCCCGGTTGATTCTTTAGCATCTTTTCTAATCTGCGCATATCCATTGAAAGACGTTCTCCGAGACGAGTTGCGTTGACACCACCCATCTCTAACCATTCTATTTCTGGTGCGTGTCCCAAACTAGTCAATATTGAATTTACTTGATATATACTTCCAGCCTCAAAATTGAAATCCAAGGAAACCGTGGCATTAGTGGCAGAAACCTCACACCCTTCCACCGAAGGAAGGCGAAGCAGTGCTTTAGTTGCTTTCATAGCACAATCGGGACAATCTAATCCGCGCAGACCCCATCCTACCTTTTCAACACCTGCAATAGACATTTTTGATAATAGATCATCAAATGGAGTCAAGACTTCAACCGGCTCAGTTATTTCCTGTATATTATTTTCATCAGATAACATCTCTAACTTGATTCCTGCTTGTTTATTGGCAGTAATAGCGGAAGTGGTGGCAGTGATTGGAGTGGCATTCTTCGCCTCGGATGAAGTAGGGGGGACTGCAATTTCATCCTCGAGAAAAAGGAAATCTTCGCCCTCATCACCCTTAGGCATGGTCGATGTGGCGTGGCACCCCGACATGAACTTACGGGCAATAAAACAAGTGAAAGGTTCATTGATTATGACATATTAGAACAATTATGGGACTTTTACCAATGGGCTGGATTCCAAAGGCAGTGGCCATTGACATTGATGGCACGATTACCGATACGAATAGAGCCCTTCACCCTCATGCGGTTAGTGCACTAAGGATGATAGAAGATTGTGGGGTTCCAGTCATATTCTCAACCGGAAATGTCCGGCCAGTAACCTATGGCCTTTGGCGACTAATGCAGTTGAGCGGCCCGATGGTTTGTGAAAATGGAGGGGTTGTTTGGGACCCCAATAGCGGCCGAATTGAGATTAGAGCCAGCGGCACTCAAGCAAAAGAGGCTGCAGAATGGCTGGCACAACATATCCCTGGACTTGATGCTAAAGGAATTGGTTCAAATGCTTGGCGAGAAAGTGAATGGTGTTTGAAACCGAGTGAAAATTATGAATTAATTTGTGATTTCATAGAAAAAAGTAAATGGGATAATTTGAATGTTGTAAGAACAGGATTTGCGATACACCTCATGGAGCCGCACCTCTCAAAGGGTGAGGGGCTTAAAGTGGCTCTTGAATGGCTTGGTATTTCTGCTTCGGATGTATTAGCAATCGGGGATGCACCTAATGACATTCCTATGTTCAATTTAGTGGGGCACTCCGTCGCCGTTGGAGGAGCATATGGCGTAACTATTGAGAATGCAACAATTTCTTCCGAGTTGCCTCATTGTGAAACTGTAATTGAGATTGCTAATGAGATAAAAAATAATTGTAAATCTGTTTGAAAATCAAGTGAAATAATGTTCTATTAATGCGGGAATTTAAACTAGGGTAGAAAATCAAACAAATAGAAAATTGGTGCAGGAGACAGGATTCGAACCTGTGAAGCAGTACGCAATGGAACTTGAGTCCATCCCCTTTGACCGACTCGGGTACTCCTGCAGTAAGCCCTGCGACATGAAAGGTATTGTTGATAGTTGCGCTTGAAAAATGTGTGAAATAAATAATTTATCACACAAAAAGAAAGGGAGGGGAAGGCATTGGCCTATTCTTCTTGAGAGTAATGCAAGTTTTCATATTCCCTTTCGGATTCAGATGAAATGCCAATATTTGCTGAGAAGTTTCGACTCCTAATTAAGATAAATACGGCAAGGCTGAGGAAGAGGACAATAATGGACAAAGTTGAGTATAATAATGCAGCATTTTCCCCTTGGATTGGATCTGCTTGGATTTCAAAATTAATCAATTGTGAGTCATTATATCCTTCAATAATGATAGTAAATTCATAATCTCCATCCCTCCATGATTCAACTGATAATATAAGATATTCACTCTCCAAGGAATTTAGATTTGCTGATATTTCATCCATCACGACCTCTCCTTCAAGAAGTTGAAGTGTGACTTTGCCGTCATAATATCCAAAATTGTGAAGGGTGGCATTTACAGTAAGCATATCCCCCACATGACTTGGATTACTGGCTGATATTTCTATGAGGCGTGGTACAAATTGATAAATTAATAACTTAGGCTTTTGCTTACTATTATTACTTCCAGTACCAATCAACTCATTGCCGGCAATATCGGTTGCCGAAATCCAGACAAAAAGGTTATACTCCTCGCTTAAGTCAATATCATTTGGTAATGAAATATTCAATACAACATCATAATACCAAATTCCATCTGCATGGGTGAGTAAATTACAAATTGCTATTCCCATCCCTTCTATTTCTTCATATTCAGCTCCTGTTATTTGCCAATTTATCTTGACATCTGAATTCATCTGCTGAGGTTCATTTATTTGAAATGTAAGAGGGATCATTTGCATTTGGTCTGTACGAATACTTTGGAGTGATGCTAGAGGGAGAGATAGGCGTGGGCTCTCATCATCAAGTATCACCTCTCGCTGAATGTGTGAAATTTGAAATCCAGAATAATTGATTTCACCTATTACATTCAATTCGGCTTGAGCATTTAGGAAGATTGAACCATTGAATATTATTTGCATCAGTACCGGTTGGGCATTTGCGTGGTAATAATACTGCATTGATTGGTCAATAATTCCACCATCCACATTTATCATTATTTCCATATCAATATTTATGGGAATATTTGTGCCCTGATAAACCGGTATTACTGTTAATTCAACTATATCATCATCAGAGATATGCAATACTTCCCCATATACGCCCCCATAAGGCTCTGTAGTATCGATTAGAGAAATTTCAATTAGTTCAATTTCATTTAAATAATTCCATTCAAGAGGAGTTAAATGACCCGTACCAAGACCTACTTCTTGACCTAAATCAATTACAGATAAACTAGGAACCCATGTCTGATTTGCTAGTGCCCCACTAGAACTCCAAGGGATTACAAATGAAAACTCCACTTCCCACCTATCATGTTGTCCCGGTTGAGTGATTGGTTGAAAGGTAACTTCTACTTGTGAAAAACAGTCTTGATCAGCATTGATGCGTTCATCCCAAGGTTGCCAAGATATACTACAATTTGTACCATCAATATCACCGGTGAGGTCTAACAAGATTTCATCGAGACTTTGCAAACCGTTTTCCTCTTCAATAATTAGACCAAAAGTGTGCACTTGCCCAGGTAATATCTTACCATCTCTCAAGTCTAAAGTCAAATCAGTCCAGGAAAGTAAAGTTGGAGTATCAGGCATTACTACTATTGTAGCCAAATCATTACCAAGTCCAAAAGAACCTCCAAATCCGTCTGTTTGCCATTCTGTATTTCCTTCAATGGGGATAGGGTTGCCTGCAAGATCAGATCCGGTTATGTACAAACTGATTAGACCAGATGAATCATTTTCTCCGAGTGCATCATTAGATACTAATAGAGGGAAATCAACAGTTTGCCGCACTGAAGCCTTGGATAATTGGGCAATGATTGTGCGATACTCCGATTCCTCTGCGATGCTGTTTTCATTAATATCATCTATTTCTTGCATCCAATAGTGTAATTCAAGGCTATCGTTTGAGCGAACCGATTCTATCACTTCTATTGATAGAGGCAAGGTCCTGTTTTGATACCAAATATGATTATCAGCAGGTTGTTGCCCACCGGGTGGACTGACCATCAATAATCCAAGTGAAGGGGCTTCGGAATCCCAGATAACATCAACCCACTCGGTCAATGTTCGGTCAATAGCGCCACCTAATGCTGCATCACCAATCGGAATTACACTTGAGCGTATGCCAATTCTTTGGCCAGAACTCAAAATGCTATTATCTGCATTGGGTAGTTCAATCAGCCCAGTCCAATCACCAGTATTTGTAACAGAAAAGGAATAATTATTTTTCCAATAGGCTGGGTTTTCGGTATAGGTTGTGATGTTAGTTGAAGTATTTGTTATTGGGATATACTCGTCCTCATAATTCTCTAGTTCAACTAAAATATTTGCATTTGGTGCGCCAATTCCAAGATTAGGTGAACCCGCAAAGCGGACAAAACCTGAAACTTGAATTGAAGAATTTGCCATTACTGGCAAGGGGTAATCGGGATTCCCTACATCACTTAGGAGTTGGTTTTTCTCTAGCAACAGAACTTGAAATTGAGTTGACTCCATATCGATTTCCATTGCAGGACCGGTTGAGCCTCCAGCCCTAACTACAGTTGGACCCAATGGGGTATCCGGAGGTTCTGTAGTTTCCGTCATCCACCAAAGGTTATCTTGGTGACCATGTTTCCACTGCGGGATAAACTCCCAACCTATTTTATAATGGCTTTTTAATGATGCACCAGAAGGGTACTGGATAGTTGTGCCGTTTAGCATTAATAGGTCCGAACCGGCTAATTGTTCGACCAAAGGCGGTGTATGAGAAGTGTTGATGCTAATAATTATTTCAGCAAGACTTAGGTTTCTTGTTGTGCTAACATAAAGGTTGATGTTTTCAAAAGAAGAATTCGAAAACATATGTTGATGCTCGGTCCAAATTGTATAAGATTGTCCTGTTGGAAACAAAGTTTCAGGTTGAGAAATAAATTGAGATTTGGCTTGCCAATCATATTGCACATTGCCCGATATTCGGAAACCACCACCCTGTCCTGTAATCAGCAGGGGTATTGTAAAATAGCCGGTTGTAGAATTAACAGGAAGTGTCTGGCGGAGATAATTCAAATATGAATTATTATAGTGAATTGTGGTGAAGTCTTCATACGGAATCAATAATTTTGTTATAGTTACCTGTGCGTTTCCTCCCTGAGAAATAACTGAAAAGGCATGCCTGTTTGAACTATTTTGAGGATTACTTCCCCCAAGAGATGCATCGCATAAGGGGATATACAATCCATACTTTGAACCACTAATAGTTTCTATTTCTGGTCCACCAGAAGATCCATTCACCGGTGCATTACTTTGACTCCAAAAAGAAATGTCTACGTCCATTCCTGCTACTACATCAACCACTGCATAACCACAATAATAGATGTTCGCCGGAGGAGTGAAGTTGAATGTATGTAAACTACCATTGGATAATTGTGAAAACAATTGTGATTCGCCAACTTCTGAATGCACCCCATATATGCCATTATGTTGCCAATCTATGCCTCCATCTGAGGCGAAATCTATTTTGGGATTATTACTATATTCAAGATATTCAGCCGAAAATTCTGTAGAGTTAATCCAGCCATTATTTAATACCGTTATTGTAATTATTAGTTCCTGAATATTTTTGAATGCCGGATTGCTGTAAGAAATAGTTCCACCATTATTGGCCATTTGTGAAAGAAATACTGTGCCATCAGATGAAACTACAGAATATACTACTTTTGCGCACTCACAATCAATACGTATCGTTTTTACTGGACGGTGAAAGGTACTAATTGAGGAAAGTGAACTCAATGATTGGGTAGGAATCAACCGTTTGGCTTGAGAATCCCACTCAAGGCCTGACGAGGTCCACGAAGAACTGGTTGAAGGAGGGGTGATTAGATATGATAGCGAGCCTACATGAATTGCTGAAATAACAGGGGTGTGCGTTGAATTTGTGCTCAACAAGTTGATTTGAACCATAATGCTTGGATTCGCATTACTATCAAGAGTCGTTAATACCACAGGTAATAGCAAGTTCTGCCAACCGCCTATTTGAGTGCCATCTGGTCGAAGAATAGATGCCGAAATACTCGTATTGCTTTCAAGAAGACCGCGCGCAGACAATGTGCCATAACCAAAAATATCTGCTTCAATGACCGGTGAGGTCCAACTTCCAGAATTTACAAAATGGTCAATCTCTATTCCAACATTGTCTATGTACCACCCTGCTAATTCAATATACTGGTCTGAGAAAAACATAAATTTAAATCTCACTTTTTGCCCTGTCCAATCCGCAAGGCTCGCCTCCTTTACTTGCCATGACTGGCCTCCACATCCTCCTTGCGCCCCACTACCATCAAAAATTGATAAATTGTACAAAGGTGAGCCCATATTCACTGTTGAAATAGTATCGTAAAAGTTTGTTTCATTTTGCCCGAAAGGTTGCCATGAGTCACCTGAATCTGTTGAAATGAATATCATTCCTCCATCCCAATTGGACTCAGCGCACATCCAATGATCAAAACGCAGACGCGCGTTTGCCCCCATTGGCACAATAAAGTCGCGACTAATTAATGAAGATAGGGTTTCATCAGAATATCGACCATGCATTGTAGTAGCGGCACCCGTTGAGCCATCCATAAATGGGCCTGGGCCCCACCCGCTTTGGCTTGTTGAATTGTCAATTTCCCATCCTCTCTCCCCTCTTATATGTTCATAAAACCACCCGGAGGGGAGATAATTTATCTCTTCAAAGTCAAAAATTGTTGTTGAAGGGCCATTATGTCCATATGCAGTAATATGTTGCCATTGATTGAAATAATTACTAAGTGCTCCATTATTGGTAGAATTTGAAGATGTGAAATTGTCAAGTAATATTGAAGTGATGTTTGCTGTTGTATTTGCTGCTTTTAGAACAACATCATCAATCATTACCCCTTCCCATCCATCGATTTGCCCACCTCCATAGCCAATTGCATAATCAGTAATTACTCTAAAACGAAACCAAACTGAAGATGAGTTTTGGAATGCAGAAAGCACTGGATATTCTAACTCAAGCCAACCATTAGAACTATCCATATATGCTTGGCTGTTCAAGATGATTCCATTGCCGGGGATACCAGGGGGCGGGTTTAATGTTAACCAAGTTTGATTATTATAACTGGCCTCAACTAGTAAATTATCATTGAAGTTTCCTTCGAGATCCCAATCAATAGCAAAGGAAATTGACATCGGATTGTAAAGGCCAAGAGTTGAAGTTTCAAGACTCAACCACCCATTTGCATCATTTTCGTATGCACCCGCAAGGTTACCGTGGAACCAAGCACCAAGTGGCTCTCCCGTATTTGTAAAAGAAACATTGTCAATAGACCATCCAGTATCGTTTGAGGTTGAATTAGAAGGTGTCCAAATAACGAATCTAAAGGAAACAAGATTACTGGTGTGTATATTAGGAAGGTTATCCAAAAGAAAAACATCGTGATTCCAACCAGAATTATCATCGCCAATAAAGGCAGAAAAACCACTTGATGAACCATTTGGAATTGGTGCCGAAGGCGACATAGAATGGTTGCTGAGGTTACTTGGTTGTAAAAGACGCCAAGGGTTTTGGTCAAATTTGTATTCAACCCACGCCCCACCCTCAGTAAGGTCTAACCAATGATCCATTCGCAAGTAAAGTTCCCTTTGTACAGAAGGTATTTTTAATTCGGGACTAGTAATCCATGCATGTGTTCCTGCCGGCAGTGGGGCAGAAGAAATTGTACTCACTACTAAATTACCTTGAGGTGGAGATAATGGAATTGGCCCATCTCCAAGAGTTGAATTAATTACTGCACTCCCATTACTTGTATTGACTTGTTGGCCCTGATAAGAAAGGTCATCTGCAGACCAAATTAATGAATTGGGTCCACCTGATTTCCAATTCGCCATCGTTGGAACTAACATTTCAAAATCATCAATATCACTCTCAATATTATCGACTGAAAGAGAAAGAGAATCAGAAAAAATATCTGCTGTAGTTGTGGCTAAACCACCTAAAGAAAAATTGCTAACTGGATCGCCGCTAAGCCAACCTGTTCCATTTCCGGCTGAACGCGAAATGTCAGTTGATACATTTATCCATGCATCTGTCATCGTGCCATTGGCCGGAAGGAGAAATCCATCGGTGGTAAGATTTACCTCTCCATGGGGAAATTCGGGCTGGGGTGTTGACTCTCCCTGATATGAAGTGGTAATTACTGCTGAAGATGGAGGGACAAAGGGAGAAAAAAGTGTGGCAATGAGAAGGAGGGAAAGTATGCCCGCCAACCTCACTTGACTACCTTTCATGATGTCCGCCCATTCTACGAATAAAGGAGTGAGGTTTCAACACACCGTTTCCAAGAGTGGCAATAAATTGAAGAATAATGCTAATTATTCATAGTGTTTGAAGCGCATTGTTCAAGGAGCCTCGTTGGCCGAGGGTATCCGAGCGACATGAGTGAGACGGGCGGACGGATGATTGATGCGGCGATGGCGAAAGCCATTGAAGATCAATTATATTCGCTTCAACGCCAACAAGTTGACCGCAATAATCCCATTAGTTTGCCACGACAAGACTTTTGGATTGAGGTCAATAAAGTGCTCAATATGCATGAGGAAAATCTAAATTCAATCCTACAAAACGAAGGTCATTCACAAAAGGCAGTAACCCTTACTCGGCGAATCTCAAACATTCGTCGAGCCATAGCAGATTTAGCCAGAAAGCGCTTAGTGACCTTCCTTCACCATACTGTGACTTCTAATTTACGCGGCTCGGCAACAGATGCAAAAGCAGGACTAACTCCAATTGATTGGACTAGGCATGATACTCATGAACGTGAATTTACTGATGGCTTAAAACAGTTGATAAAGAAATTTAGAATGAATGTCAATTGGGATGAGATGATTTATGGTTCAGGAAATGCGCCAATCATTCCTGTTGTACCAGCTGGAACGACACAACTTGATTCATTCGTTGCCAAACCCGGTGGACTAACCGGCAGTGGACCTCCGCCGATTGAATTAGAGGAAAGGACCGAACAAGCATATCAAGAGCCAGAAATGGATGAGGAGGACAGGATTGCTTTAATGGACGCCTTTCCCGAAGTAAATGACATACCCTCCGAGCCATATTATCAGCAAATTGAGCAAGAATCTCCTGCAAAAAATGTAGCCCCTCGACCAATGGACACTGGAGTAGCTTGGGAATTAGCACCAGAAACAAACAACACAGGTGCTATGGTAAAGGCAGAAAGTGATGAGTTGAATGAGAATCAGCCAAATGATACTACAGTCGATGAGCCCACTGAACAAAGTGACTCACCCGCCAATAACGGCTTAGGAAATACGTTGACGCGTATTCGAATAATTCTAAGCCAAGAGGAACCCGTATTAACTGAAGAAGGCGAAATTAATCTTCAAGAGGGAGATGTACATATGCTAGATGTAGATACTGCTGATTGGCTTATTGAAGCCGGAGTTGCTGAGTCAGCTGCGCTATAACTCTGTAACTCTACAAATCATCTTGCTCAAATAATGCCATGGGTGGAAAACCCCATCCAACATTTAGAACGCAACCTATTGTTACGAAAGTAATCAAGAAGCCAGATAGTTTCAGTTGACATTGCGCATTGAAAGTTCAATACTTACAGTATCTGGAATTGACACACGAGCAACCTTACGAAGTGCATTTTCATCCTTACTTGAAGAAATTTTCATCTCAAGAAGGCGCTTGTGAATGCGCATTTCCCAATGATCGTAGGTCTCATTGCCTTCACCACAAGGAGTCTTACGGCAGGGCACAATTAATCTGCGAGTAGGTAGTGGAATTGGACCGCGGAGGTCAACACTATCTTGGTCGCATACTGCTTTGATTTGTTCACAAACGAAATCCACATCTTTGTGACTCTCACCGGTTAATTTGATTACTGTTATTCCTGCCATTTGTCTTCACTTCCGTGCGTCATCCATCAATTTCGAGAAGTACTCATTTCTTTTGAATCTTGATGCAGACGCCGGCTGCGACGGTTTTACCCATGTCACGGATAGCGAAACGGGATAATTCAGGGAATACATCCATTTGCTCAATGGCCATAGGCTTGGTTGGTTGAATTCGGATAAGACCTGCATCGCCAGTCTTCATGAAGGAAGGGCTTGCCTCCTTTCCTGATTTGTTTTGCTTCTCAAGAAGTTCAAGGAAGCGGCATGCAACTTGGGCGGTGTGGCAGTGGAATACTGGTGTGTATCCAACTGAGATTGCCTTGGGGATGTCCATCAATTGAACTTGTGCGACGAAGGATTCGTCGTGACGAACAAACATTGGCTCGTTGTCAGTATATCCAGCAACGTCACCACGGCGGATGTCGGTAGCGGCAAGACCGCGGATGTTGAAACCAACGTTGTCTCCAGGTTCTGCCTTTGCGACATTGGTGTGGTGCATCTCAATACTCTTGACCTCAGCACTCTGTTGGCTTGGGTTGAACATTACTGTCTTTCCAGCGTGAAGAATACCGGTTTCAATTTTTCCAACAGGTACAGTTCCAATTCCACTGATCTTGTAAACATCTTGAATTGGTAGGCGAAGAGGCTTGTTGATTGGCTTTGGTGGCATTTGGACCTTGTCAATAGCTTCGAACAAAGTTGGGCCATTATACCAAGGGGATTTGTCAGACTTGTTGTAAACATTGTCTCCCATCAATGAACTTGCAGGAATCATTGGTATGTCATCCGGCTTGAAACCAGCCATACTTAGAAGTTCGCTTACTTGCTTGCAGGTTTCCTTATACTTGTCTTCATTCCAGTCAACACCGGAAATATCCATCTTGTTAACGTGAACAATAAGTTGCTTAACACCCAATACACGTGCAAGGAAAGCGTGTTCCTTGGTTTGTGCGTTTACACCGTCGTTAGCAGCACATAGAAGAACTGCAGCATCTGCTTGGCTTGTGCCAGTTATCATGTTCTTTACGAAATCACGGTGACCTGGTGCGTCAATAACAGTCCAGTAATAGGTAGGTGTGAAAAATTCTTTGTGAGCAACGTCAATTGTAATTCCACGCTCACGCTCTTCCTTCAATCCATCCATAACATATGCAAATCCAAATCCGGCTTTACCACGGTCTGCTGCATCTTTTTCCAACTTATCAATTTCGTGCTGTTCAATGTGACCACTGTCTAGCATTAAACGACCTACTGTTGTGGACTTTCCGTGATCAACGTGACCGATGAATACGATATTCAAGTGTGGCTTGCTTTTGTCTTCCCATTGTGAACCCATAGATATCAACTCTACTTAGCGACCCGCCGACATCCCTCCCCTATTTGAACGCGTCGGCGCGCTCAGAGGTGGTGGAGTGAAAATAAATGGGCCACTGCGAGCCAAGAGGGGGTTGGTAATGTAAAGATAGTGTAAGAAAATAACCTTCTCCGACAATGTCTATTAGGCGAAAGGAACAAGTATCTTGGAGTGCATCTTGGTATATGGGGCGACGAACTAAGCCGATTTCAGTTGCGGGGGCAGGTGGTTTTTGGGGAGATCAAGTAATGGCCCCAGTTGACCTATTAGAAAATGCTGATGTTGACTATATTACAATGGATTATTTGGCTGAAGTAACAATGTCAATAATGCATAAGCAAAAAAATAGAGACCCCACAGCAGGTTGGGCAACTGATATATTTGAGTGGTTAGAAGCCGGTGGGCTCAATTTACTTCGCAATAAAAATACCAAATTAGTAACCAATGCAGGAGGAGCAAATCCAAACTCATGCGCTGAGGCAATACTTGGTCTTGCATGTGCACTCGGATGGACCGATTGTCAAATCGCTATTGTAGTGGGAGATGATATTCATTCGCGAATAGGAGAACTGTGTTCAGATGGACTAATTAGCGATAAAAAAGAAAAACCCGTTGAGGATTATATGGTTGATGACCTTATTTCTGCCAATGCATACCTTGGCGCAGGCCCCATCGCAAGGGCTCTTGAAAGAGGTGCAGACATCGTATTAACTGGAAGAGTTGCAGATGCTAGCCTAATTGTAGGTTGTATGCTACATGCCGAAGAGTGGGCGAAGAAAGCAGAAGCACTAAACTTGCCATTCTGTAGCCCAATAAATGATTGGGCACCAGATGAAGTTGATAACCCCCTAGATGTAATTGCAGGATGGACTCTCGCAGGGCACTTAATTGAATGTGGAGCACAGGTAACTGGAGGTAATGCTGACGGATGGGCAGAAATTGAAGACCTAGTAAACTTGGGCTACCCTATAGCGGAAATAGAATCGGATGGAACTTGTGTCATCACAAAGCCGGAGGGGAGCGGTGGTGCTGTCACCCGAGGTAATGTTGCAGAACAGATGATTTACGAAATCGGCGATCCGAGCGCATACAAAACACCCGATATCGTTCTTGACTTTCGCCAAGTTACTTTAGATGAAGTTGGAGAAAACCGTGTGAGAGCCTGCGGCGCAATTGGCAGGCCGAGACCAAAACAATTGAAAGTATCTTCATGTTATTTGGATGGTTGGTTTGCAGCAGGCTCACTTCTAATCCCTGGGCCGAATGCCATCGCTAAAGCAAATGCCACCGACCAAATATTACAAGGCAGATTGTCTTATCTTGAAAATATTACGATTCATAGTGAATTAATGGGAACTGGCATTACCATGCCTAAGGGAAGCACATCAATAACGCAATATGGTAAATTGACCGAGATTGGGGGTGGAGCACATGGCACACAAGCCATGGAGTTACCAGAGGTCCTTATTCGCTGGTCAGCAAAGTCACAAAGCCGAAAGGACATTGAAGTATTTGCAAAATCAATTGCCCCGTTAGTTCTCACTGGACCTGGTGGAGTTAGTGGCTATGCAGCTAGACCGCGCCCAAGAGCACAATTGCGTTTCCTACCCCTCTTAGTTGAAAGGGAAATTGTCGAAGCAAGTGTACAAATCCCAATACTTCGAACCCTTAGAACGGCATTAACAGAGAGAAGGCCGGACCTTGAAGCACGGGTATTTAATCGCTTACAAAAAATTGCTGAAAGAGAGCGCAAGGGCTTGACAAAGCGTATCGCTAACAGAGTAATCAAAGGCTTAGAAAAACCCGTTGAAAAAGCAGGGGGCAAGTAGAATGGCAGAACTGAGCCTTTCAGACTTGGGTGACGAATACAATACCCTTGGAGATATTGCCCATGCAAGATCAGGAGACAAAGGTGATTCGGTGAATATTGGAATCATTGCCCGAAAACCAGAATGGTATCCAATTCTTCAGGAATTAATTACCAAGGAATGGATGAGAGAGGCATGGGGGGAATTCTGTGAGGGTAACATTCATATTTTCGAAGTACCAGGTATTTTTGCAATCAACTGTATACTTGAAAAAACCTTACAAGGCGGGGGAACTGTTTCTCTGCGAACCGATGCGCAAGGGAAATCAATGGGTCAAGCAACGCTTACACTTCCACTTCGCCAATAACAATCTCAAACTACTTTTCATGTATAAAATACCATAATAATTAACCTATTATTGTGGCATGAATGAATTATTTGTAGGTCAATAGTATTCTAAATTCTACTACTTGAACATCATTATACCTTTCATTGTATATTTTTACTGTCCAATCTCCATCATCAAATTCGGAGCGCATTCTACTACCCGATACAGAATATTCTAGACAATCATTATCTTCACTACAATCGCCATAAGTTCTACTATCAAGTTGTATTCCTGAAGTATTACCCACTTCTTCATCGGTATCATTGTAAAGATACAAATCAAGGCGATTACGGTTTGAATCGCTACTTCCACCTGCAATCCAATCAGAATCTTCTTTTGGATAGGTCAACCAAACCTCTGTTCGCTTGATGGTATTTCCCGTGTCTGAGTCATAAGTTACTGTGAATTCAAACCAAGTTTCCCCTGGCCCCCCACCACCTACGGAAGTATTTGCTGGCTGATTGAAATCTTCCCAAATGCCGACATAATTAACATAGACTTTAAATGAAACAATATCTGTCATTCCTTCGCTATTCTTCACCTTAAGGCTTAGTTCATATTCGCCAGGAATTATATTTTTCCATTCATGGGTTTCCCCAGTTGCATCCTCGTCATTCTCAGGGTCTCCATCTCCATCACTATCTGTATTTACATCTAAATCCCAAGACCATTGACTGATGTAGGCTTGAGAATTACCGGCTTCACTTTCTGAGGCATCGAGCATGACGCTGGTTGAAGCATCAATCTCGCGGTCATTTTCTCCTTTATCTTCGCAAATGTAGTAGAGATATTTGTCCTTTGAAGATTGGGTGGGTGAATCCTCATCATCACAATCAACCTCAGCCCATACTTCACCGGGGTCAGCAGAAGGTGGAATTGCATCTGCACCCAAAATGGTAATTGTTTTGGCTAATTGAGAATCTGTATTTCCATCAGAAACAGTAAGTGTGATATCATAATCACCGGTATTTGAATAAGACCAAGTCGGTGTTTTTCCAGTTCTATCAACGGCATTATCGCCATCAAAATCCCAACGGTAGGTTAGTGAGCCATCATTTGGAAGAGAGGACGATGCATCAAAATTAATGGTCTCATTCTGCTTCATATTCTGATTTGGCGAATAGGAAAAAACCGCAGTTACTTTATCCGAATTAGTGTCGTCATCATTGAATAAACAGCCAGCCATACTTGAGGTGATTGTCAATGTTGCGAGCAAAATCACCAATGCAATACTCTGCTTCATTAAACCGCCGTCAACGTCGTCTAACATCAATGGTTCGCCTCAAAGGACGATTTTTGCCCAATATAGTAGGTCTTAGTGGATTGCGGATGAATAATCACATTATGCATTACTGATATTTAGTGCGAGGTTGAGATTAACTTCATGCAACCAACCAAATGGGTCTTCACTCTTTTCAGTTTGAAGATTGGTCAAGGCATCATATAGTTCTCTTGTTATCGCACCAACTCCGCCATCTCCGAACACCTTTTTCTTTTCACCTTGGGTGATTGAGGCAATTGGAGATATTACTGCAGCCGTTCCACAACAGAAACTCTCATCAGCAGTCATGGCAAATTCGGCAGAGACTAGCGTCTCATTTACCTCATAACCACGATTGCGAGCAAGCATAATGATTGATTCACGAGTTATTCCGGGTAGAATAGTGCCGGTTAAATCGGGTGTGTAAAGCACTTTGTCTTTGACACAGAAATAATTAGCAGCACCAACTTCTTCGACGTATTTATGCTCAACTGCATCCAAATAAATTACCTCTGCAAAACCTTGTTTTTTAGCATTTATTGATGGCATCATTCCGGGTGCATAGTTGCCAATTGCCTTTACTCCACCAGAACCACCTGGTGCTGCGCGGTGATTTTCCTCAGAAATAAGGAGGTCGATTGCCGAAAGCCCTCCCTTAAAATAAGGCCCAACTGGAGTTGCAAATACACAAAAAGTGTAGGAAGGTGCAGGCGCAACCCCCATTATTGGGCCTGTGCCCCAAAGAACTGGACGAATATAGAGTGCACCTCGTCCAGAGGGAGGTATCCAACTAGAATTAGCAGCGACTACTTGTTCAACTGCATCAATAAACATTGATTCGGGTACTGGTGGCATTCCGAGGCGGGCAGCACCGCGTTGAAAACGTCGGGCATTTTCTTCAGGACGAAATAATATTACTCTGTTGTTTGCTGTTCGTTGTGCTTTCATCCCCTCAAATATTCCTTGCCCATAATTCAAGACGCCTGCTGCAGGATCAATCGATAGATTACCATAGGGACGGATTTTCCCTGGAGACCAAGCGTCACCTTGATTACATTCAGCGACATACATCTTTTCGGTTTTAGTCAAAGAGAAAGTCAAGGAGTCCCAATCAAAATTATTATCCGGTCCCGACACTAATAATCCTCCATGAAATCTCGTCGTAAATCATCACGACAAGCAGACCCAACGGGCGCTGGTTTTCAACACTTGCGCGGAAAATTATTACCGCTTCCTTCCGAAAAGAACTTCACCACTCGGCATTGTGGATAACTTGAGCCACCCATGCAAACCACCATTGATTGTGCCGTCATTACTGCTCGTTATCAAGCAGTTGAACGAAATGATGGTGAAACTACAGTCCTTGAATTGTGGTGCCGGTGTAAAGATGGGCGCTCAGCAGTCATATTGATCAATGGCATTAACCCATGGATTGAAATTGCCTCGCCGGGAATTTGTGAAAACCCGGAGGAACTTCCTCATGACATATTAGCAAAACTTCAGCGAGTATTAGATGATAGTGATGTTATTTCAGTTGATGAAGAAGGAATAAAATGGACGGATATGGGAGAAAAGAAGCACTGGCGGGTTGGGGTTAGGCAACCATTTGTTGTTCGTAGTTTACGCGACAGGTTGCAAAAAGAAGGGTGGGTATTGTCTGCATCGGATATTGTATATCAACACCGTTTTTTCCATATTCGTGACCTCGGCACACATGTTTCAATTAGAGGCGATATACTCTTTGAAAAGGAAGGAATTGATGGCAAGGAATGTGTCATTGAGGATGATTTCTCAGCCTTGACAAAAATTAAGACTGCCGGAGGGAGTGGAATATATCCCGTCGATATTATCGTCTCTGCGAATTACGATGATTGCAATCAGTGTGAACCTTTCCAAGCACCATGGACCGTTTTTTCTTTTGACCTCGAAACTTCTATTCTCCATGATACCGTGCTTTGTGCAGCAGCAACAATTGAAAACTGGTCCACTGGAGAAAGAACCACTTATTCATTTAATGGTAAGGAAGAGGATATTCTAATAGGGCTTACAGATTTGGTAAGAGAAAATGACCCAGACATCATTACTGGATATAATATTGACAACTTTGACCTAACCCGATTATCCGAGCGTTGTGAGGTGTTGAGCGGGAAGAGAAGATGGAGGCGGCAAGCCGAATTGTTCGGTTGGGGGCGGGTGGATATCTTAGAAAATGAAAGTAAGCGGAGGCGCGATGGTTTATTGCCTAAACGCGGGAATACTCGTGCTTGGAGTATTGCAGGGCGTTGTGTGATGGATGCTTGGTGGCAGGCGAGAATGACTCTGCGGCCAAAGCGAGAAACTCTAAAATTTGTTTCTAATTTATTATTTCCCGATAATATTGAATTACAAAAAATGGATATTGATTCGAGCAAAATGGATGAAGAATGGGCTACTCGACCGGAAGAAGTTCTCAAATATTGTGAAAGGGATGCCGAATTGCCCCTTTCTATCCTTAGATCCATTCAAGCAGTTCGGCGAAAAGAGGCAATAGCAGCAGTTGCAAAAACAAGTTTAGATGTCGCGGCAAATGGAGTCACCAGTCAATTATTGGATAGTCTGGCGATCAGATATGCTGATGCGAATGACATCGCAGTTCCTATGACACACAATGTTCGCAGAACCTCACACATTGAAGGAGGATATGTTCATGATGTTGAAGCCGGAATTCACCCGTGGATTACTGTCCTTGATTTCAAATCAATGTACCCCTCAATCATGATTGGAAATAATATTTGTTTTACCACCAGAATTGACCCCATTCATCCAGATCAACCTCTCAAAGACGAAACCATACACACCTCTCCTACAGGGGTTACATTTCACAATTCACAACACAGAAAGGGTATGGTGCCTGCACTTCTGGAGCATCTAATGGGACTTAGAGACACCCATAAGGAAGCGATGAAGGAAGCGCGAATACAAGGAGACGAAGCCCTTGTAGCATTTCATGATCAAATGCAATATGCAGTGAAGATAATGATGAATTCCTTTTATGGGGTATTTGCAAGTGTATTTTATCGCTTTACCCACAAAGATTTGGGTGCATCAATTACCGCATGGGCGAGGCATAATATCAAAACAATAATTCAGAAATTAGAGGATGAGGGGAATCACGTGGTCTATTCCGATACTGATTCTATTTTTGTATGCGCCCCAATTTCCAAAGAAATTTCGCCGACTAAACCTAAGAAAGGCAAGGAACTCAAGACTTGGAATTCTGCAAAGAAAGAGCTCATTCGTTTTGGAAATGAGTTGGCCGAACGCTTTAGCCAAGATGAAGCGGTTCTAGAATTTGAAAAAGGGCTTTCTGTATTCTTTTCTCATGGAGCCAAAAAGCGATATGTTGGACGAATAATATATCCTGAGGAAGACATGATTGTACGCGGATATGAAACTCAAAGAAGCGATTCTTTTGATGCCCTCACTAACAATATGCAAAATATGTTCGAGATGATTTTGGAAGGGCGCTCAGAAAATGCAGTGAAATCAGTAGTAGATTTAATCAAGGCAGCAAAGCGAAATGAAATTCCAATTGAGCAACTGATATTGAGCAAAACATGCAAAGGGGTATTGCTAAAAAATGGCGAAGTGGATTTTTCAAAGCACTATGCAAACCCCGATAGTATGGCATCAGTTAGGGCGGCGAAAAAGAGAATGGAGAGAAATTTGCCTTTCACTCCTGGAATGAAAGTGGGATTCATTGTTACCAATGGGAAAGTAAGCCCAATGGAAGTTGAGCCGTGGGATGAAGGGCAAGAAAATGGTGGTATTGCTAAATATGACGGTGATTTTTATGCCGAAAGGTTGGCTACTGCTTTGGGGCGAATAACTGAAGCGTTTGAATGGTCATCAAAAGAATTACTCGCTGGTAATCGTCAGGCAAATTTGTTTTCGTTTTAGCAACAACTCGTATACTCAATGCTATTGTAAGAGTGGAAACGATGGAGTTGAAATCATTTCTCCATTGCCCAAAACCCCCTTTTCTTGAAAGATTATTAGAAAACTAAGACAACCCCCCCCCTCTCCCCCTCAACATGCTTTGGTGGCAATTGGTGATTAGAGGGGCCGTTTCTGGCGGAGTGATAGTTGGAGCAAGTGAATTGGCCAAACGCTTTGATTTGCTTGGTGCTATTCTTATTTCTCTACCTCTTATGTCGATTATTGCAATAATATGGTTATACAATGACACCTCTGACACCGAGAAAATTGCCGATTTTGCTACAGAAATAATGTGGCTGGTAATACCTTCTCTAGTATTGTTTTTCTCATTACCGATTTTTCTTCACCGAGGAATGGATTTTTGGCCAGCATTGGGCCTAGCGTGTGGACTAACAATTGTCGCATACGGAATTGGAGTTGGCTTAGTAACAAAATATGCAAACCCTGCTTGAACATATAGTGAATAAGGGAGTTACTTCTTCCATTTCTTGCGCCCATGTGACTTGCGTGATGCGGTGGCGCGGGATGCTGCTTGTTTGACTGAACCGGAAACTTTGCGCTGTGACTTTGCTCGGCGATCACCTGCTTTTGGACCGGCTTTAGTTGCCTCTCTTTCTTCACTTTTCCGTTCAAGCAATAATTCTCGCCATTTTAAGCCGACCATTTGCATGATTTCTTCTTTATTCGCTGAACCTAAATCTTTTTCTGCGCCTTTACATGAAACCCAAAGCCTACCTTCTTTGCCATGCGGCCTTGATGGGTGAGATACCTTTTCATCCGACTTGATTTTACGCAAACCAAGACTTCTTGCTGCCCAAATAAGTCCATCCAAATCTGGCTTTGGCACAGAAGAATCTTTTGCAACACGGCGGCCATTTCGCCGCGAAGATTTGGAATCAAAATATCCGGGCCACAACACGATTCGGTCGGGATTGAAGTCCATCCATTACTCCTCCATATGTGCGAGAGGGGGCATCACCATTGAGGGTGACGGTTGAGTTCACCCGATTAGAACGCCGTTAATTACGCCGTCCTTTCCTGGGCGACTGGTGATTTTGACATCTCCAAGTTTGGTTTCAACAACTGCACCCTTGGTTAAAATATTTCTTCGCACATAGTTTGAATTACATGGATTTTCTGAAACATTAGTCATTTCAACGCGGTTTACTGAACCGTCTTTTGGATTCGCTACGGATATCATATTCTCTGAAAGAACACGGGTCATACAGTTTCCGCCAGTCTTGCGGTAAACCTTATTCTTGGATTCGCCAATGAAAGCAATTTGCTTCTCAGTACTGATTTCAGTACTACGCTTTGAGCGTGCTTGAACTCGTCGTCCACCTGTGTTTTTTCTGCGGGAAATGCCGTGCCACTGAGCCATAATGAAGTCCTCCGGGGCTCTTGCCGACTTAACCTCTCTATTTCAAAGGGATGGTCGCGGCACTGCGCAGCAGATTTTGGGAACAATACCTCATGAAAGAAGGGGGAATTGAATTCCTTTTCAGCCACTAAATACAAACAGCATCAATAATTGACAATAATTCTCCGTTTGAATGTTTTAACATTGCAACCACCTTTTGCCCTTTAGACAATGGACCGACTCCCGAAGGGGTGCCTGTAAACAGAGTATCATTTGTGCACATGGGAGCCCACTGCACTAATTTCTCCAATTGTTGAGAAGGTGAATAAGACATTTCAGAAATATTTGCGGATTGTACTTGCTTACCGTCAAGGCTTAGAGAAATATGCAATTCTGCAACATATTCGTCAAAACCAATTTCTAATAGACTTAACTTATCACCCAATTCAAGCCAATTTCCAATAACCGCGGAATTAGAAAATGATTTGGCTCTTGCCCATGGTAAACCACTTTTCTTTAATTCTGCTTGAATATCACGAAGGGTTAGGTCCAATCCAATTGCAATAGCATGTGGCTTTTGATTTTGGTCTAATTGAATTACCAGTTCTACCTCATGATGAATTTGTCCATCCATACAGTTAATTTCAGATATTGGATTACTGCCACCTATAATTGCTGCATCTGGTTTCAAAAAAAATACCGGCTCAGGAGGGGTTTCACCACTCATTTCTTGCGCATGTTTTGGAAAGGTACGGATCGCACACCATGCTGTCATGCTTTGCCCAGTAGTCTAAATTTGTTGAACCTACCTATAATATGCCTCTTGGAAATGCATAGCAAAAACAGCCAATGGAAGCAACTGCAATTAGTTGTATTGAAAGGTAGAAAGGTTGACCACAACACCGGAAATCACAATGTCGGGAAAAAGGCATGTGTCACTAGCAGTAATGTATGTCATGACTTTACCCAAATCCGTTGATGCTGTGGCTCATATCGCTGAACGGATAATATTTCAGCAAGCAATATCAACTTGCGACAGCATGAAACCGCATACCTCGTGCGGCAATCATGGCAAAGGATTGGCAAATCCGTAAACGCAGACCCGTAAGGCGAAAGAATATCGCCCCACTTCTCAAAGAATTAGAGGAGCATTTGGGTATTGACATGGCACTTGAAGGTGCATTTATTGAAATGGCTGAATATGGGCCTTGGAAGTTGGTTATTGTTGATAAAACCGCTCACGCAATTGAATTTCAAAACCCTCAAGGCGAGAGGGTTGTGTTCCTTACACTAAGAGGAATAATGGCTAGGGCTCCGCCAGATAAATGGGTCGAAGTTGACCATGGAGCAATTCCATTTTTGATGAATGGAGCCGACTGTATGGTTGCTGGCATTCATGGAGCCGACGAGGGAATTATTGAAGGTGATTTGATTTGGATTAGGGACCAAGTTCACGGCCGACCTTTGGCTCTTGGATGGGCAAGTATGCCTGGACCAGACCTCATTACGGAAACAAAGGGTAAGGGTGTCAAAACCATTCACTTTGTCGGTGATGAACTTTGGGAAATGGAACTCTAAATATTCAATACACTTTTTTGAATAATCGCAAGGGTAGCATCTATTTCGGCCCGCTGAAAGCCCTTTTATTCGCCACTTCTGAATCAAAGGGTGTTATGCACTAACCCTTTGCTTCTATGTTAAACAATTTGAACAGGGTTTCAAATCTTTGTGGATTATTCAACAGAGTGTCGGAGAAAAAATAAAAACACAAAAAGAGTCCAATGAACATCATGCGCAAGGAAGTATTGGCCCCTTCTGCTTGGCTTGCTATCATTCGCCCCTACTCGTCTGGCGGCCCCATTATCCACTTTACTCGAGAAAATGTGCTAATATCCTTAATTAGACCAATGTCTTAATTGACAAAATTGAATAATGATTGTATGCTTAATTCTTAGAAACTACCATCCAACCGATAAGGCCAACAACTACTGCTGCTATTGCTCCAACTCCAATAATGCCTCCTGGAATCATAGCCATAACACCCTCGGTTTTATCTTCAATATCGTCCGAAGAACCATCGTTATTGTCATTGTTACTCGTATTTGAATTGCCTAAATCAATTTGACAAGAACCATCATCTTCGGTTGCTTCTGCATTGAAATTAGATGCGGTTGAGTCCATACAACCCAACAATGCTTCAGGCTCTGGTGCAGGGTAAGTACAACTGTTATCATCTTCGGTGGCTTGTGCATTGTAATTTGTTGCAGTTGAATTCACACATCCCAATACCGGCACATTTGGATAAATGCAAGAACTATCATCAATTGTAGCATCGGCATTGAAATTTGTTGCAGTTGAATCCATGCATCCCTCAACGCTTTGGCTAGCAGCGATAGCGGCCATCATTTGGTCAACACTGTTTTCATTAGGGCCGAAAGAGCCATTGGTTGCTACCCACGCAAAGGAAAGCCCTTCTTCCACATTTATTGAAGACACTCCTAACATTGAACTCTCCCATGCATTTGTTGTGGTATTAGTTGTATAGAGGGCCCAATACCAGAAATCAGCATCTCCCCAAGATGCTGCTGAAACTAATCCACCGATTGATACTAAGTAGACTCCATACGTTTCAATAGAATAATCATATTCATGGCCCAATAATGCGAACCCCATTTCAGATGCATTCCAAGCATTGGCTGAATCAATAACTGAAAAATTGGAAAATTGCGATGTACCGTCTGGCATGTAAATCATCATGCTGACAGAAACATTATCATCTCCTCCATTATTATTATTCTCATTATCTATTATCATTTGATCTACACTAGAACCGTCAAATGGACCCCATGAGCCATTTGTTGCAACCCAAGCAAAACTGTCTTGACTACTGGCATTTACAAATGACACACCATCTATTGAAGGAGCCCAAGAACCATCTGAAATATCCAACAAGTAAAGACTCCAAAACCAATAATTTTCTTCACCAGATGGTACCTCACTCATCATACCCGCTATTGAATATAGAAGTACTCCGAGTTCAGGGTCTTCATCAAAGCCATATTCTAATTCAAGTTTTTCAAAACCAATTAGTGAAGCATCCCAAAGTGTTCCATTTGAAGTCATGTTAATCGTTGTTGCTCTCTGAGTACCATCGGGCATGTATACCATCATTCTCATGTCTTGAGGGCCATTTCCTCCATTCCCGCCTGTGCCATTTGTATTATTTTCGTCTCCGCCGCCGGTAGAATTATTCCCGTCACTTCCGGTACCTCCACCATTAGGGTCAATGACATGGATAACGCCAGTCATGCTTGTGTGGTAATTGCATTGATAATCATAAGTCCCAGGTGTCTGAAGAGAAACACTGAAAGTACCCCCTTGATTGATATTGCCGGAATCAAATGTTTCCGGCCCAGTACCCATATCAGTAACTGTGTGGGAGTTTGAGTCAACATTTGTCCATTCAACTGAATCCCCCATATTAATAGTAAGATTATTTGGAGTGAATGTATTGGAGATTTCTACTGGATGAGTTGTTGCGCCTCCTCCGCCACCGCCTCCGGCAGATGCTGTAGAAATGATTGGTGCGGTTACTGAAATAAGCATCATTATGGCAAAGAAAGTCATTATTCCACGCTGGGTTCGAGATGGCTCTTGAGAGGTCATGGGTTTCATTGGTGTGTGGTACAGTACTTCAATAATTTGGCGCGTTAATCTAGTATCATCAATCACAAATATGATTCGGTGCAGGAAATGTGAAGGAAAGCCCCCTGTAATACTATATACTCGCCAAAAAGTGCAGTTAATATCATGCGACATAGAGCACTCTCATTCTGCCTATTGGCGACGTTGGTATTGCTATTCTCAATTATGCCGGTTTCGGGGTCTGTGGCTGGAGTCAATTTAGATGCTGACACTGAAGGGACACCTGTAGATTCGATTGTGCGAGATAATATTTCATTTGATTTTAAGGTATGGAATGTCTCAGTTTCATTGACTGAAGATGCTATTGGCAATAATACATCCGTTGCTATTTCAACCCAAATATGTGTTAATTCCGGATTTTGCCACACCCCTGCTACTATGACTCTTGAAGAAATAGCAAATGGAACATATTCTGGTTCAGTAACTCCAATGGATGATCACACCTATATTAATTGGCGAATTATCTTATCTTATGAGGACAACACAACTGAAAGACTGCCCGCCTCCGGATGGTCAAAAATTTGGTCTGATTGTTGGCTAGATTTACATTCAGAACCTCCTCTTTGGGGAGGTAATGGTTGCCCTGAAGAAGTTGATGATGAAGGCTTTCTGCCCTCAATTGGTGTATTGGGTACAACTGCTACTTTGATGCTTGCTGGTGCAACTTACATTAATAGAAAGAATAAAGATTGAACTTCTTTCAGTACTATTTGAATAAAATAGGTTCACAAGCGCTTTTGGTGTTCATTAATTCGTGACAGAAGTCGCCGCACATCAACACCCCAACTAGTAAAAATTACACTTGCTGAAGAATTATTTTTGCTTAATTTTCCGGCTTGCATTCCGGGAGACATTAGGTCTGAAGGGACGAGTGGTAAGTTTACACAAGCGAGGGTTGCTTGAACTCCATCGGCTACAACATCCAGTTTCAGCCATTTTTCACATTTGCCAATATTATCCTTAACCTCAATATTTGCCTTCTCACTTTTCAGAAATCTTACGAGTGCTTGGAATAAGTCTTGTGGGTCATCAGTTGAAGCCGAAGGAGGTAAGCCCGAAAGGGCTTTTTCGTCAGCAGAACCGTAAGCAGAAAGGAAGGGCAAATCGGTGTCATGGGCATCAAGAAAGTCATCAAGACCACGCCCCAAACCCCGTTTTGCCGCCATTCACATCTCTCCTGTTACCTATTTGCTAAGCCCCAACGTAATGCAAGATTTTCAGCCAAACTACGATAATCATTTCCACCATGACTTTCTGGTGCATGTAAGTGAATAGGAATGCCGTGGCTTGGGGCTTCTGCAATACGGATATTTCTCCTAATTGGGGGCTCAATTACCAAACCAGCAAAGGTTTCCTTCAATTGACCTGCAACTTGACCATTAAGTAGGGTTGGGGCATGCATTGTCATTAGAATAGCATCAACACCTAAGCGCGGATTGAGGCGGGTTCTGATTTCTCGGATTGTCCCTGCTAACAAAGCAACTCCCTCTAAAGCAAAATATTCGGTTTGAACTGGGATAATTACTGCATCGGCCGCACATAGGGCATTTATTGTCACAATTCCAAGACTTGGCGGAGTGTCAATTAGTACAATGTCATAATGCGGTAATAGTGCTTCCAATCCTTCTGTAAGGCGACGTTCTCGCCCTAATTCGCTCATTAATTCTTGCTCGAGCCCTACCAATGTCCGGCCTCCCACTACCAAATGCAAACCATCAATATTTGTTGCATATCGGCATGAGCCGGCTAATTCGGGATTGAGCATGAGGTTACGGGAAGTAAATTCTACCTTTGATTTATCTATTCCCAAACCAGTTGCACAATTTCCTTGGGCATCACAGTCAACTACCAATACTCGAAGGCCAAGGGTAGCCAAATGTGCTGCTACATTGATGACAGTAGTTGTTTTTCCAACTCCGCCTTTTTGATTAATACAAACAACAACTCTAGCCAAACCAGGTCTGGTAGGGGGTGCAGGGGGTAATTTCATTACATTACGTGGCCTAGATATCGAAATTTCCTCCGCCGCAGAAGGCGCTTGCCTTACATCGGAAAATGAAGGTTCAATGACTTCAATTTCATCTTCCGAGACTTCAATTATTTGCCCAATAGCCTGCGCAACCTCTTCATCATTCACGTACATCCCGAATTCGGTGGGATAACCGCCCCTTTTGATAATGACGCTAATTGAATGGGAAAAATAGCCTTTTCTTTACTAAACTGACTTTACCAAAGACCAACCCACAACTCGCCCGTCTGATAAATCGGCTGCCAAATTGAAATTATTTGACCATTGGCCTTCATCCCATGAACGACTCAAGTCAACAGTTGCTGCCGACGCCCCGTCTTCAAGATTTAACCAGTCGCTAATTCCATCCAGCCCTGTACTTGTACTTGCTACAATATGGCGATACATTACTTCTGAATGAAGTCCAGAAGAAGTGCCCAAATATGAGCCACCAGTACTTAGTTCGGAATATCTATTACTATCTAATAATCGATTTTCCATTGCCGAAAGAGAAAGAGTCTGTGGCAATGAGGAACGGTCATGATTAGGTCCATCTTCAATCACTCCAGAATTTAGAAAAGTACAATTCTCCGATGATGGTGAACCCGAAACAGTCAACTCAACCCAACCCGAGGTGCCACCATTATCAACCCAAGAGAGATTCCAAGTAGTATCTTGGGAATTAGTTCGATTGTCAATTGCTCGCCAAACATATCCGTCATCGGACATTGCTGCCTTTGCTCCTGAAGCACCATCCAAGTATGGGATACATGCAACAGCATCTTCAAGTGGATGAGATCGTGAAGTTGAATTATCAGCAATATGTTGTTCACCATCTTGCCAATCAGTCAGTTCAGAATCAAGAGGTCTTACTTGTGATGAGCGAACGCGATTATCATAATCGCGTCCAAAAACAACTGGGGATTCGCCCCGTTGTAATTCCTTTTTACTCATTGACATTCGCATCTCGAATGAACCTTCGGGCACCACCAAATCGTTAATTAATTGTGAAGTTGATGAACAATCATTTCTTTCCTGACTATCACCAGATAACCTAATATCTACTTCTTGATATATAGCCCACGGTGAATCAGCATTAACCCAGATATTGATGTATGCATGGCCGAGGCAAAGCGATTTAACATCCTCATTGACCATTAGAATCCGCCATGTTAGTTCGCCCAATACCTCTTCGGTTCCAAGTACTGACCAAGACCAACCCATTCTGCTACCAGTTGATGATTCTTGAATTAACTGATCACCAATTAATTCCTTTAACTCCACAGGTGATACCGCCATGCCAATTGCTGATTGAATATCCTCTACCGAAGAAAAAATCCCCGAAACGCCAAAGGATGTTGCGGTTCCTTCGATGGCCCCACTTTCATGAGTTAATGAATAATCTACTTGCGAACGCAATACATCCTGATCCCTTATTTCTGTCCAAGTAGTAGAACCCACATCAAGGCTATTGCCAAATGAAGAGGCCCCGATATCGCTACATTTTGATTGGTCAATGACGCTTTTTAAATGCCTTGTTATTGTAACATCTTCAAATGTGTATTGATGCTGCTTTTCAACAGTTAACCACTCGAAACCATAACTACCGCTTTGGCGAATTGCACCTGATAAATAATTGCTCGATTGGTCAAATAATTCTGACTCACCACCCTTGGTAACACCAACATTTCCCAAACCACCATATTCAATTTTTATCTTGCAAATATCATCTTCGGTATCCATTTTCTCAACAATTGCCTCAATAAATTCACCTTCAGCACTTATAATTCCATCTGAAATAGAATAACGCATTTCATCACCATAGCGAATTGTGTCAGGAGTAAAGGGGTCTATACTTCCCGTATAATACCAATAACCTACACCACCAACTAAAATGATTAGTGCTAATATCAATGCCGTTTTTGGCTTTGTGCCCTTTTTTGGCATTACCTTTCGCTTACTGCCAGGAATTGGGGTGAGGGCGGATTGGTCTTCTTCTTCTAATGTAGAAGTGGTGGAAGAAGGAAGTCCATCATGAATTATTTTGCTAGATTTCGTAGATTCTTCTTGGCTGTCCTCAATAACTTCAGCATCAATAACTTCAGCATCAATTATCTCTGCTTCAACTATTGAGGTATGGTCGTTTGAAATAATCGGCTCATCATCCATAGCACCAACAACTTCTGCATCAAATATCTCAGCTTCAACTACTGAGGGCTGATCAATTGGAGTAATTGGCTCATCATCATCTGAATTAAGATAAAAAGCCTCATCATCGTCCAAAATTTCATTATTTACTTCTATTGATTCTTCAAATACGATTCCTAAGTCCTCGGGGTCAACATCTGCTTCTAGAAGGCGCCCAATCAGTACGGACTTTTTCCCTGAAACAGAAAGACCATTCTGGCGACAGAGGTTGCGTAGTTCGGCCGCTTTGAGAGGCGATGTGAGTTCGTCAGACATGGGTGGCAATGGAAGGGTCGGCATTCAACTGCTTTCAAGTATCACTGTCCCCGAGTAGGTATTAATGCTCTTTTGATAGGTATGTTTTCCTAGCCAATATCACTCTTGATATAGTATATATTGACCATCTGCTTCCAAATAATATGCTTGAGGTTGGAAAGTTCCATCCTCGTTTTGGATGAAGTAATACCCATCACCAGATGCTACATAATTCACTTGTGGAGCAGTTGGGGTTGGAGTTGGAGTGGGTGCTGCAGCCTCAACAGGAGGTGTTTCCTGGGCTGGTGCCGGTGGACCGGCGGGGCCTGAGTCGGCTGGACTGGGGGGGGCACCTGGGCCAGACACAAGTTTTTGCTTTCTTGCAGCATCCATAACTTGTTTTTCAGTAGAAGGTGATTTCTTTGGACTACTCAATTCTTTTAATCTATTTCCTCTTTTTTGTGCACCAAAGAATCCAAATATAGACCAGCCAAGTGATAATACTGCAAAGATACCCAAAGGTACTCGTAACATATACGCATGAATTGCCACCTCTAAACTCTCTTGCCTTTCAGTGCTACCTTCAAGATATTCCACAATTAGGCAGTGTGGGCCAGTTGGATTTGACTCCAATTCAATAGTATGTTTTGATCCAGGTGCAGCATTTTCAAGAAGAAAATAGCCCATGGAACCTTCGTCTCTCATTGCACTAATTGTGGAAACAACATTGGAGTCATCACAATCATTAGGAACTAAAAACACTTCAATATCTCCGCCATGTTCATCCATCACCCAAATATCTACATCTACATCAATAGTCATTCCCGGCACACCATATATTGCGAGGGGAGCCTCAACCGTTCCTAAACTGGAAAGTGAATCGCTTTGTAAATTACCATCATCCCAAATACCAGGGGTTGAAAGTGGAAATAGTGAAAAAGCAAAGAGAATAGCACCTACGCCAAGGAATAAATAAACGTTCCAGCGGGCCTTCTTTACAGATTCACGAAGTTCTTCAACCTCTTGCCGACGTGTTTTTTTTACCGCCTTTACATCATCAAGGCCAGCGGATGCCGAAAAAGTTCCAGTGGGGCCCGCTGTTGGGCCAGGTGACGACTCGGGTGGGCCAGTTGCCGGGCCAATGGAATCGGATGGGTGGGGTTCGGCAAGAGAATCTGCAGGATGGGTTACTTCCGTTTCCGCAGGAGGTGAGGCTGGCGGCTGCATGGACCTGCGATTACGGACCACACTATCAAATCCACCCAAGAAAATGAAGTGATATTATTGAGGTTCCTTGAGTATTTGAGATAGGAAGAAAAGTTGTTCTGATAGCATTGATGGCCGAAAAACAGGAGATTTCTGTTAGGGAATAACTCAAAAAGGTTGAACGAACGGAACAATTTGAGAGATATGCGTCTTGCCATCTTATCCCGCGGACCGCGTTTGTATTCAACTCGGCGTTTGGTAGAGGAGGCGCTAAAGTGCAACATTGATGTAAATGTCCTCGACCCATTACAATTTAGCCTAAGTATTGGCACTGAAAATGTTGAGATTCTTCACAAGGGCGAACCAATTAGAATTGATGCTATAATTCCGCGTATTGGCCATTCAATTACTCGGCATGGAGTTGCCTTACTGAATCAGTTTGAACAAATAGGCATTTATGCCGCTAATAGCGGAGATGGAATCCGTCTTTCACGAGATAAATTACTCGCTAGTCAAATTCTAGCAAAAAATGGCATTAAAATTCCAACTACCGCATATGTCCGAGATATTCGCGATGTTGAGGCTGCAATTCAACGAGTTGGAGGATTGCCTTGCGTGATTAAAGTAAGTGAAGGAACTCAAGGACTAGGGGTTTTCCTGCGTCATACATTACGAGAGGCAAAGAACCTCGTAGAGGCATTATTACTTGGAGATAAAGCAGTACTCATCCAAGAATATATTGCCGAGAGCCATGGAAAAGACATCCGAGTATTAGTTGTCGGCGACAAGGTTGTTGCAGCAATGCGCCGTCGAGCGAGAGGGAGCGAATTCCGTTCCAATTATCATCTAAATGGTACCATAGAGGCCGTTACATTATCTCCTGAGGCAGAAACTATTGCCCGTAGGGCAGCACGCGTACTCGGTTTAGGTATAGCCGGAGTAGACCTTTTGGAGGGCGAGGACGGACCTCTTGTTTTGGAAGTAAACTCATCCCCTGGCCTTGAAGGTATTGAAAAAGCAAGTAAAGTAAATGTTGCCGCTGCAATCATTGAATATGTTATGGATGATTGGGAGTTTTCTGATGTTAATCTTAGCCAATTGTTGCGTACTCAAGCCGGAAGTAGCGTACTCTCCATACATTTGCGAAACCATCCCAAATTAATCGGTAGAAATATTGAAGAATTATTTGCCGAGCAAATAAAAATGCCACTATTTGCTATTTCACGTGATAATGACTTGATTTGGAATCCAGACGGGACTCTCCAATTGCGCTATGATGATGTATTAATTTGTTATGGGAAAACAGATATTTTACGAAACACCCTAAAGCGAGCAATTAAAATTGATTCAAATATTACCTCTCAATACATAAATTATCAGTCAAAAACAATTGATAATTCAAGTGACATTATTTCTCAACAATAATCAGGCTAATTTATCCATAGCGTGGCTGGCATAGTTCCAGTAATATTGGCAGTATTATTGAGAAAATATATTGATTGAACGAGAGGGCGGATACTATTAGTTTGGCTGAGTTCTAATGCTATTTCGCCGCAAATAGATTATGCGAACTTCACTGTTATTGGGGGGGAAATGCACGAAGGCTTGATATTGTGGAGGGATAGACTACCTTCGGGATGCACTCCGGCTTCGGCTGGAGGAGGGATATTCGTGGCTGGACCATATCAACATAATTTCTCGCAAAGGCGGGGTATTCAACAAAGGTTGAATCCAAATGTTGCTGGACCAGAATTACCACCTAGATTACAACGATTATCTCACATTTCTTGGAGTTCAACCTATCGTCAACAATTAAAGGCTGAAGGGAAATCCAATAATACCATAAAAACATATTTTTGTGGGTTAAAGAAATTCATAGAAACTCCATTGGAGGATGAAGAAATCCTTACTGCATCTGCTTATGAGCAAATGCCGCTATCTACTTTGCACTCAAGAATTGAGCCTATAAATGGTAGAATTGACATTTGGCATCACTCCATTTCCCATTTGAAATCAAGAACTGTATTAGCAAGAATGGCTGCAGTTGCGCATTTGTTAAATTGGCTTGGGCTAAATATGCCCGATTGGATAATCCGCCCCCCCAAGGGAAAAACATTACCACGCACCCTCACTGCGCGTGAATTAGAATTGGTAATATCAGCATCAAAACAAAGTGAAAACCCAATTGCAGAGCCAATCGTAATCCTCCTACTTGATACTGGAATGAGAGTAAGCGAATTGTGCGGACTGGACTTGCATGATATTGATTTAGCAGGAAAAAATGCTCGAGTTGTTGGCGGGAAGGGAAACAAAGATCGTTTGGTTCTGTTTACTCAAGATAGTGTTGAAGTAATCACATCTTGGTTGAAAATTCGAGAAGTTAGAGCCCATCCCGATGAAGTTTCATTATTCGTTTCACGAAGAGGCAAAAGGCCTCACCCACGTTCTATCCAAAAAATGATGGTTAAATTATCACAAATCGCTGGATTGCCTGCAAGGAAACTCACCCCGCATGTACTTCGCCATAACTTTGCCACAGGATTATTGGAAAGAGGCGCTGACCTCGTTTCAATTCAGCGATTACTTGGGCATTCAAGTATTGCTACCACAAGAATGTATCTTGATATTACGGACCAAACATTGCGTGAAGTTTACAAGCGTGCTCAAGCATTAAGGGACACTATTGAAGAAGAAAGGGATGAAATATAATTTCCCTTAGGACGCAGATCGCCTTTGACCAGGGTGTTTTTTATTGAGACGCTTGTTCAATTTTTCAGGCCCTTTCCATTTGCGACAAGGTGCAATAACATAGCCTCTATGGGTTGGTATCGGACAATATTTGCCCGAGCGGCAGCGGCTACAATTATCCAATTTAGGAGGGTCTACTTTTTTCCGTAGACGGCCATACTTGCGCCTTGGCATGAACTCCCTTCGCCTAAAGAGTCATTCAACATAACGGTTGTATTTTCCATTAATTGCCAACTGTACAACAATTAGCAAAACTCGAAATGAAAAGTATTGAAAGAAATAATTTACTTTCTAATTCGCTTTAACATATCTTTGAGAGAGAGGGTCTTGAGAATTCCACCCTTTGTTTTTAGATCATCGCTTGGTTTCTTTTTTGCCTTGGCCTTTGCAGCGGTTTTCTTTGCTACGGATTTTGCTTTGGTTGTTGCCTTTTTGCTTGTTACCTTGGCTTTTACAACGGTTTTCTTTGCCGCAGATTTGGCTTTGGCAGTTGCCTTTTTGCCTGTTACCTTGGCTTTTATAGCGGTTTTCTTTGCCGCAGATTTCGCTTTGGCAGTTGCCTTTTTGCCTGAAGATTTAGCCGCAGCAACCTTTTTCTTCGTCTTTTGGGTCGCCTTTGCCAAAACAAGTAATTTCTTTGCAGTTCCTAAACTTATTCCAGCTTTGCCTAAACCATCTTCACCTGCTTTATTAATCCCTGCAAGAGTCTTTATGTTTGAGGTAAGAAGTTTTGCTGCCGTTGCTCTTCCCACACCGGGAAGTTTCATCAATTTTGCAATTGCTTTCTCATTCGCCCCGCCAGATTTCTTAGCCGCCATATCATCGCCTCTAGATGGTGAGGAGGGATGGTAATATGAATACTTAACCAACCGATTTACCCCGATTATGCAATATTCTGGCATTAATTATTGAATAATGTCAATAATAATTAGATTATCCCACTAAAAATAATATGATACACTCATTGTATTATAATTATCACGCAACAACCCTTCATGATAAAATACAAACAACTAATCCAATTATTTAGTGGCAAAGGAATTAGACACTCGAAAGTCCCACCTTTGGGCTCAAGTAAGAAAAGCTAGAGTAAGTCATCTTTGCGAAGATGAGAGTAATTTCCTTCGTCCGGCAAAATACCCTGTAGATGCGCGAAAAGTATTACTTGGTGATATTGCTGAAATGGTTCTTCACACTTTTGGTCCACATGAAATTCCAGTTTTTTCCACCCCCCCGAAATTTGATGAGCAGAGTTGGGCTTTGATTATTCAAGATTCTGAATTAAAGGTTGAAATTATTAGTAGACCATATTGGGGCTTTGGTTTATTCACTCAGTGCTATATTAATGAAATTTCAATTACGGGCCATGTCCAGCGAAGATGCAGATTGATTTACGATATGTTATCGAGTCTTAGCCACCACCCTTGGGAAGCTGTCCGACAAAATAAGTTTGCAAAAGTAAGTGGAAGGAATATTGATGAGAATACCTGTGAATGGCAAAAGCACATTGAACATATTGAAAATGAATTTAAAGCAGAAATTAATTCCTTAATGGAAAAAATTGCAGAACACCAAGAGGGTGAAATTTCGGAAAGTAATAGAAAATTGTTTAACGAAGCAAAGGACGATATTGAAATGGCTGAAGCAGCACTAAGAGATAATAACTCATTTGCAATTGAAAGAGCATTAAGCAGAGTAGAGGAGGCTTTGATTGAAGCAGACCCAGATTATGAATCCAATATTCTCGCACTCAAAAACACAAGCGAATCCGCGCAAGCCCCCCTTGATTTGATATTGAATGAAACTGGTTCAAACTCAATCTTGGGAAATCAAATAGATGATATTCCATTAGTTGATTTAAGTAATGAACTATTGGAGGAGGAAGATATACCCCTGATTGATCTTACCTCTATTTATGAAGAAGAATGAGTTTTTCTTGAATATTTACGCGCGGCGGTTTCATAAATGCTGGGCTTGTCGGAGGGTTTGGTTCTCATGGCAACGAAGAAGAGTAAGAAGGACGGCAGCGGCATTCAACAAGCCGCTGGATTGATTAGATACTTCGATGAAGAATCTGAAGATGCATGGCATATTACCAAGAGTCAAGTCTATGCTGCTTGTATTATTTTATCCGCTGTAGTATATTTTGCCAACAACGGCGTCATAGGCTGGTTTACCGGTTTATTCTGAACTCAAGTGTGTGCTTTTTCATTTCTTGGCCTACTTGCTAGACGGTCCAAGATAAACTACTGGTTCATATTGCCTTTGGACCTTGAACAATTAATTTCTCGGTTCAATAAGAACAACTTGTCCTTTAGTTTGAGCAAGATAATTAGCATAAGCAATTGCCATTTTGAAATCTTCAACGCTACCAAGGGTTGTCGGGGAATCTTCATCATGAAGTACAACTCGGTGACTTAAACCAGCGAGTATTTCTTCACTAACTTGTTGCCAAACCCACTTTTCATCTTCAATAGTTAGCATAGCAGGAACATCGACTGCCCCTCCCTGCTCTCCAAGGTTAGCATTAGACCTATGCCACAATTTGGAAAGCTGACCTTCACCAATTGCCAAGTCCAATTTCTGTTGTTGCATTGAGGTTGCAGCCCGATTTTCGGGTGCAATTCCTTCTCTAAAAGCTCTGCCCATTCATTTCCCATCCCATCGGCCCCGAAGGCCCAACAAAGAGTCAGCCAATTTTTAGCATTGATAACTGTTGGGGGTATGAACAAGGTGAATAATGCTATTTCAAGACCTTAGAATAATATTCATAAGCCAATTATTCATTAGGCACGAATAATCTGAGATTTACTAATAATAATCATTGGAATTACCGACAAAGCTGCACCAACGAGTAAAGCCAAACCGATTCCTAGCCCGGTAATGGGAGAGACACAAATAGCAACAAGAGATACATCAACAATAATCACTGAAACAATTGCCTTCTGTCGTGATTTACCTTCAAGGCGAGTGCCTTTTTCAACAATAGCAGGTATTACTGCTGCGGTTGAAAAGCCAACTAATATTCCCGGAAGAAGCAATATTGAAAGCGGATTAATTGCGACCAATAAGGGAAATGACATTGCCGAAACAAAGCGGTACCCCCATAATTCTGGGCGAGGGCGGTCGTCAAGTCCAGCAATTGGAAGGAGCATTCCAATAAGGCCTGCAATTAATAAGGGGAAAATTAATTGCGTGGACAACCAAAGAGACCCAAACCAAACTCCAACATTTGGTAATTGGAAGGCCAATGTGGTAGTGGTAAGCCATATTATCGCAACCGAATGCAATACTGCACTGCCTAGGCCTAGCCACCTACCGCGACCAACACGAAATTTACGCTCGGCTAATAGATGTGCATGAAGCGCAGTACCAGCAAACAAAAATAATCCTGAAAGTCCAAGTAAGAAACTTGTTCTTGCTCCAAAAATAGGATCTATCAATAACAAGGCTAAGACATCATCGCCACTGGGGCTTGAAGAAAGAATAATGAAGCCAAGTCCGATAAATGGTAATAATAATAACCAACCAACTTGGTGTGGAAATGGATTTTCTGGATGAAAGCGATCTGCCCGCTCCATCAGTAACGATAATTGCATTACTGCAACACCAAAAACTATTCCAAGCAAAAAAAGAGCAATCCAAAGAGGTAAGGTGGAAGAAAGACTACCGGTAAATTCACCCAAAAACACACTACTTTGAGAGGGAGGAAAGGGCTCATCTGGAAGTAATCCATATAGTAATAACATCCACAACCAACCACCCCAGCGGCGAATATTATTTGCTAAGCGAATATTGTCTTCCTCACTCATTCCGCCAAAATCCAATTCATGCTGGGTTGGCAATCGCGTAAGGACAAACCCCAAATACAATCCAAAACCGAGTAATAGAGCCATTGTTCCCGATACCCAGCCCGATAATGAGGCTGCAATTCTTTCACTAATTCCAGAACTATCTTCAAGTGCAACCAATACTCTCTCATGGTCGGTATTTAGTTGGGCAAAGGCGAGTAAATCTATCCCCCAACTGACAAAAACAAAAATAAAAGGGGACCAATCTATTGCAAGTAATAATAATGTATTTATTCGTCTTGATTCTGATTGCAATAATTGTTTTCGAATCACTGGGCCAATAATGAGCACCATGCTTGCAATTAAGGAGGCCGTGAGAAAAACCTCGGCTGCCGGAGACGCCATTGAACCCTCGTTTACACTTTGGTTTTTGAATAAAACCCCCTCTCGTTGCATTTCAAGTGTGGGTTTGGTTTTCATAAAGAAGGGTGTCCGACCCATTAGCAGAGAGGAGAGGGTAGGGGTGAGAAACGCGAATGAAGAGACCGATCTGCGGACAGTTGTCGGAACTTCAGCCCTCGCCGAGTTAGCCAGAAATGTATGCAATTATTATGACAAAGATGCTGAAAAATGGCTCGACGTGGCAATAACTCCACTTCCCGAAACGGCTCGCTTAAACCCATTGAGGCATGACATTGAATGGACAATTAGTCAACTTGAGGCATTGGGGGCTAAGCCCTTAGAATGGTTTGAACTGAAAAAAATTAATAGTAGCATAAAAGGAAAAGTTGTGGTGAAAGGCGCTGGCGCATGGCAATTCCCTTGGCCAAGAGGGAAGGCACCCGACGAAGAAAAAAAGAAAATACTTCAGGCATTACATGAAACTGGAAGAATTACTCGTCAAGAAGCTGCATCTATGCTTCCAATACTGATAATGAAACCAATGTCGCATGAAAAGGTCCTTGACTTATGCGCTGCACCTGGCTCAAAGACTACTCAAGCCGCAGAAGCAATGTGGGGTAAAGGAATAGTATTGGCAAATGAGAAAAATCCTGGAAGGTCAAATCTATTATCGACCAATAAAAATAGAATTGGCGTGGCTAATATTTCGATTTGTTGTCATGATGGAAGACACTTCCCTAAAGTTCCTCTACCTGGATTTGATGCAATACTTGCAGATGTGCCTTGTACAGGAACTGCGACTACACGTAAAAATAAGGCACTTTGGTGGAATTGGCAGCAAAAGGCCGGAAACGGCATGCATAAACTTCAGGTTGATATCTTGTCAAGAGGAGTAAAACTGCTTAGACCGGGTGGTAGAATTGTATATTCAACTTGTTCCATTGACCCAATTGAAAATGAAAAGGTTATTGCAAAAGTTTTACAGCAATTTCCATGGCTAAAACTACAAGATATTTCCAAACAATGTCATCCCGGTATTGAATTGGACGAGGGTATGGTTGAGTGGAAAGGAAGTGAGGAAATACCACAAAACATTCTCCAACAACTCACAAAGTGTAAACGCCTTCCCCTTGGAAAGTATGACACTGGCGGATTTTTTGTCGCCTTACTGACTCATGAAGGAGAAGGTAAAGTCGCTGAGACATTAATCACCGACCCAAATTGGACCCCAACCTACCGGGAATTACCCATCCCCTCAAAGCATACACCGGTACCATTAGAGAATGAAAGAAAAGAGGAATTGGTTAGGGAATGGGGAGTCGATGATGAGGGATACGCGTGGTTCACACGTGGCAAATCTGTCACCCTCGCCACCCGAGAAACCCTTGATTGGTTACACGCACCTGAGCGTCCTGCAGGGAATAAGAAAATATGGCCAGGGGGGCATTGGCACCCGGTGAAAGTACTTCACGCAGGGATTCCTGCTTTTGAAAAAAGAAATGACAAGTGGCGTCCAAAGGGTACAGTAATGCAAATTCTTCGCGACAATATTGCAGGGTCATATGTAGAATTAAGCACATCAGAAATGCATAAATTGCTTCATGGCGAGCCGGTGGAAATTGAAAATTTACAATATCCTAAAAATGCCATAGGACCTATTTTAGCCGGCTGGGGTGGGGTCAAAACAGAGGATAAAAACGAGGGAGAGGTAATCCAAAGTTTCGTAGTTGGTGCATGGATTGGTGAACGCCTTACTTCAATGACAAATAAATTTGAATCACAGATTCGCCTATTACAACTCAATCACACCCCAATGGATGACTCGCTATATAATGAGGATGAATGATTCACACACCCCTAAACCTCCTTTACCTATTCCATCTCGCCCAAACTATGCGAGGCAGTAAGTGGCTATTGGGCTGCATCATTATTATCCTCCTTTCTGTAAATGTTGCAGGGTTCAACAATTCTTCTTTTAATGAAGAGCAATCCCAACCAATACTGGTTGAACTTTTTTTAGATTCAAATGATGAAAATAGTTCCAATTTTGAAGACCTATTGTCTCCTTTGCGTAAAGATCCAAATGTAATAGTTATTTCATGGCATCCGAGAAACTTAACTGACGCAGACCCTTTGGCAACATATGATGCAAGTGAGAGGGCTAATGAATTGCAGGTAGCAACCCTACCTGCAATACGGGTTGAACAGAAATCAATAACTGAAATAGATGATGGATACAGTGAAGATAATGCTTCAGAAATACCTTCGTTAATGAAGGGAATTGAGGGTGAAAGGCTGGTTGAAATTTCATTGGAATTATCTCTTGAAGAAAGTGGATTGCGGCAAGGGGCGGATGGATTAAAAATACAAGCCACAGTAACTCCCCTCACTAATTTATCAAATCAATCAATTCTACACTTTATGATAATTGAGTGGGAATCACCTATGGAAGGTCATAGACCTCAAAATGTGGTAAGAGAATGGATGCCGCGCTCGGGAGTGCCAAGGACAATTGGCGATACTCAAGTAATTGAATACACTTTCGGGCCACAATATTTAGACCCTGCAAATATCATAATTGAGCCGGAATTGGCCAATAATTGGGGAGTTGTGGCAGTATTTACGGGACACGACATTGGAGACAGCCCTCCTCGAGATGCGACCCTTGAAGATGAAGAGGTTGTTCTTGGCATATCTGTTTCTACACCGCCTACTAAATGGCAAACCGGGCAAATTACCGATGTCTTGATGTGGTTCGTTGCAACGTTGGCAGTGGTCGGAGGAATGATTCTTGTTATTTTGGCAGAACGCACTAGGGAAATTGAATTACCGAGATTGTCAGGAAATCTTGGTCAGGCAATTAGTGCTGGAAAAATGATATCATTTGAAGTAAATATTGAGGTGATTGCAGGCAATACTCCTGCTGAACTTATCCGCTGTGAAGTTGATGACCCGTGGAAAATTAGGCGAGCACCAAAGCGACGAACTCTGAAAAACAACGAAAAGATTTCTTGGACAATGGATGTTAGAACAAAAACCGAATTTATTGATGAAAGCATATCCATTCATGTTGCCTTTAAATTGCTTGAAAGAAATGAAAGTTGGGTAATGGATTTAAGATTATATCCAAAAAATGATCGGAGTTCTGAAGAATAACAACTCCCTGGGGGTTGAATATTTTATTAAAATAATGCTAAAATCAGCACGTATGCTATTCAAATGAAGTGTAATTGTCAAAATGCTGAGGCAAATGTTCAATAACTTCATTCTCTCGAAGATTAACTCCGAGAGGATAATTATGCAATTAGATGGCCTTGACCGCAAACTTATTTCAGAACTGATAAAAGATGGTAGAGCCAGCCAAAGACAACTGGCCAAACTCCTCGATGTTTCACAAGGAACAATTACCAATCGCCTGTCGAAACTTCATGCTGAAGGAATCATCCGCGGCTATTCTATTGACATTGACCCCGAAAAGGTGGGATGGGACATGACTGTAATGGTCGCCTTGAGAATTGAAAAGGGAATGATGATTAATGTTCAACAGAGCATTGCCGCCGACTCACGTGTAATTGCAGTTTATGACGTCACAGGAGAATATGATTCAATGGTAATTGCTCGCGTCACAGGTAGAGAAGATTTAAATGACCTTACGAAAAATGTTCTTTCAATTGAAGGCATTAGTCGCTCTTTCACCCACGTAGTCCTTAACACGGTCAAAGAGAGTGGCGTTTCGCTACCAAAGTAGTGAAGGGTTCAATAACGGTTGGCAAAGAAAACAGATTGATGCAGCCCCAACCATCCTCAATGGACTGCGCCAATTCTATTGAAATGGACCCTCTAATAACTAATTTGCACCTTTGTGTCCCGACAACTGATAGCGCCCCAATGATGCGTTTTGGCAAATATGATGACTTGCCACACCAGCATCTTGCTCTCGCTCGGCTATCATCCTCTGATTGGAAAGGTATTCTGATTGCCGACGAAGTAGGATTAGGAAAAACAATTTCAGCGATTAATATTTTGTGTAGCCTAAGGGCAAGGGGTAAGAATGGTGGCGTAATTGTCATTTGCCCCGGTGGATTAAAGCGTAAATGGAAAAATGAATTTTGGCATAGGGCCGATTTGGATGTAGTTGAAACAAAAACTGGTGCTGACTTTAGACATTCTGTTGAACGAATCAATTCAGGAGAACCACTAGTGGTAATAGTTTCTCATGGGGTTCTTCGCCGAGCAGAGATTCTAGATTGGTTAATTCAAAATACTCCACAAATAATGCTTACAATAGTTGATGAGGCACACCACATAAGAAATCCAAAATCTCGTTTACATGATGCAGTCACCATGTTTTCCCTACAAAGTGAAAAGGTTGTATTGTTAACTGCAACTCCAGTTAATCTCTCAACTGACGATCTACATGTGCAATTATCTCAATTATCTCCTGACAGATGGCCAGATGGAAGGGCTTTCTATCGCTCACTCCGCCCAGGAAATATTCTCAATGATATGCTTGATTGCTTAGCAAAACCAGAACCAGAAATCATGGAATTAGAACATAATTTATGCCGTTTGGAAAACATTGTTGGCTATTATGGTGATTCAAGACTTGAAATGCTATCACAATTAATCCGTGCGGGAAATTGGCTCGAAGAAACAAAGTCATTGCGAACCGCATCGGCAGATTTGGTTCGGAAATTACGACCACTAAATGGATTAGTTGTTCGCTCAAGACGCAGAGATATGGATTGGGATTTACCCAAGAGAAAGGCAGTTACATTGGACCTGCAATTAACAAAAAAAGAATGGCACCTTTATTTGGCAGCAAAGAACTGGAGTTTACGCCTAATTGAATTACGAAATCCAGATAATGAACATTATGATTGGGCTCTATTAATCCCCGAGAGAATGGCGAGCAGTTGCCTCCCTGCTTTTTCTGAACATGTATTGCGAAAAATGCAACAAACCGCAAGGTTTGTACTCAATCCAGAGGAATTTGAGGAAGGAGAAGAAGAAATTGAGCTGAATGAAGAAGAACATTTGTTATTATCGCGAATAGGCGACCCCGAAGTGCTTATACGGGCAGCAGCAGAACTTGGCGAGACTGACTCAAAAAGCAACGCGCTGCTTAACTGGATAATCCCTTCATTACAAAACGACCCCGTTGGCGGAGTGATTATTTTTAGTCATTTCAGAGGAACTTTGGCTTACCTTCAACGAAGAATGGATGCGGCTGGTCTAATAGCAGCAACGATTACTGGTTCAACGCCAATGGCATTAAGAGAAGATATTAGGAATAGATTTTCGCGTGGCGAGATTGAAGTTTTGCTTTCAAGTGAAGTTGGAAGTGAGGGTTTAGATCAGCAGCATTGCCACCGAATAGTAAATTATGATTTACCGTGGAATCCAATGAAACTGGAACAAAGAATTGGAAGGATTGACCGTTTCGGACAAAAGGCCGACCATATTGAAGTGCTAAATATTGCCGTGGAAGGTACGATTGATGCCGCAATACTTGGACGCTTATACACGCGTATCAGCCTGTTTGAACAAGCACTCGGAATGCTTGACCCTCTGCTTGGCCAAGCGATGCGCTTAATCACCAAAGAAGAAATGAAAAGGCCACAATTTATCGCTGCTGAAGATGTTGCAAAAAATGACCCAGAGAAAATTCATGGTATGCCAATCCACAAGGCTTGGGAAAGTCCGAACCCAGATGATGGCGTGGAGACACTATTAGCAATGCGAGAAAAGTGGCACAGAGAAAGAGCCTCTGAAGAAAGAGAATGGGTTGGCCCCGACCCCGGAATCAAAGAGATTAGAAATAATACTCTGCATTTTGGGTTGCAGATTGAACCAATTGCTCTTCGCAAATGGTTTGCTAATAAAATTGAGAATAGGGGTGGTAGCCTATATGAAAGCGGAGATGAGTTTTTTGATATGATTGAAATTAACCATCAGGATGCCAAGGAATTACGTAGTCGTTGTGAAGACCCCTTTCAAACGGATTCTCAGACTGTTCATTGGCACGATACAATTGCAAAACTTTCAGGCGGCCCTGGCCCTTATTGGCTGACTGTTACTTTTGAAAAAGAAGCGGCGAGAAGTAATCCCGAACGCCCATACATCACCCCAAACCATCCCTTGGTCAAATGGCTTGTTGAAAAGGAAAAAGAAACCATTAAGGAAACAGTTTGGCTAAAGAATAACTCCTTGCCCAACCTACCTAAGGACGGAGAGTGGCTTATCTGTTTTGATTGGAATATTGAAGGATTACAACCCAAATGTCTCCGAAGATGGCTACTAATTGATTCAAAGGGTGAGCCGCAAAATTCGCATTATTCACACTTTGCCAATTTGACTACCCAATGCGAAGAATATGAAGTAATGGAAGAAGAGTCATTATTCATCGATAATTTACTTGACAATTTGCATTTAAGTTTACTCAACGAAGAAAAAAGACGACTTCATCCTTTATTGGAAGAATTACGTTGGAATGCCCGCTCTTCATGGGAAGAAAGAATCCAGCGCGAACAAACTCAAATTAGCGATGCACAACATAAAGCCGAAAGAGATGAAATTCCTGTCAATTTCCGTTGGCTAAGAATGAAGCAAGGATTGATTCGTAGGTTGCAAGAAGAATTGGGTAACCGTATTGCAGAATTAGACCGACTTGAGCATGATTTATCCGGCGATTTAAGCGCAAAAATAATAATAAAAATATAACCTGTCACTCCACTGTAATTGGATGATTAACATCGTATTCATCCATCCATATTAGCAATTCATCGGCAAACCGTCTCAGCCCCTCAACTACCTTTATTTCACTTGAAAAAAACCTCCCCAATGTTTTTCGCGGCTCCAAACTCATCTCAATTCCATAAGCATCAAGGCGTCTAATTAATTCACGTTGTATCTTGCCACCAGTACGATCCCAATCCATCAATAATATGATCGCTGCCCCTCCATCAATTTTATTTTGACAGCCGTATTTCTCATACAAATATGCGCATAATTTGGGCATGCTCCACCCCCTATTCACTAATTCAATTGGGCCGCTAAAATCCAAACCTCTTAATGCGCGTTCATCCTTCAACCCTTCAACTAGAATCGGGCAACCAATACCCGCGCCCGTATTACTACCGGCATCACCACTTGGCCAACCTTCACTTTCCTCTCCAGCATGACTTTTTGAAGGAGGGTTTGTTTGTGTTTGTTGGTGAGGATTATTCCTTTGTCTAGCGAGTGCTAGTGCATTTGCAACTTCCACGTAACGATGTTCTTTCTCAAATGAGTCAGCCCTTACTCCGCGTAAAGATTTTTGCCCTTTCTTATTATTCTTCAATGACATCTTTTCACCCCACCTCTCTCACAAACTATTCCATTGACTTATTCATTCTTCAATTTTAACACTGCACCCTTCACCAATATTTCACTTTCTTTCCTGTTACATTTTGACATTCAACCATTATTCTTGAGACAGGATTTTATTCACTGATTTAGACACATCTGGGGCCGAGATATTCTTCAACTTCACCATCTTTTGTCTTGAGGTATGACCTTGAGTTATTTCGAGATCAATACTTGGGATTTCTAATATTTCACTCAGTAAACGGATTACTGCTTTGTTTGCTGCACCCTTTTGAGGTTGAGCTTTTACCGCCACTTGCAGCCTTCCGCGCCACTCATTCAACCCAATTATTGAATCTCGACTAGCGTTAGGCTGGACCTCTATTGGTAAGAAAATATTTCCATCAAGGCTTTCTTGAATGATGCTAGAAATTTCCGCCATAACTCTGCCATGTCGCCTTTGCTCAAAGCACTACCCGCCAAATGACATTTATTGTACTTAAATTTGTTTTTTCTCGGCCTAAATCATTCATCCAATGAACCTTACATGTAATGCTGTTTTTAGTTAATACTTATTACCGGTAAACCAACCGCACAATTTAGGTGCAATCATGCCTGCTGAGTATACTGTCTTTGCTTCGCTTTATGCGGAATTCATTTTTTTGTCCATTCTCGTTGCCCTTTTTGTCTTTGCATGGCTCACCTATACCGTATTAGTCCATCGCCAAGGAGTTAATCAAAATCCAAACTTGGAAAAGTTAACACCGGGTACTTTTCCAAAAGAAAGGGATAATTTGAAGGCCGAAATTACTTGGTTTATCGGCCCAATCATTTTGATAGGATATTTGACATTCCTCGCCTGGGGCTCAACTGTTACCATGTGGGCAAATCAACCAGACCCCAATGCTGCTAATACATTTGACATGGATATCACTGCATATCAGTGGTTTTGGGAGTTTGAGTATAATGAAGATATGACTTGGGATGAAACTCATGCAGCCCCACAGGGCACAATTACCTATACAAATGGCACCGAGGGGGTTACTGTATTTATTTGGGAAAGTGTGAGAGACGAGTTCCCTGGGCATACCTTCCAAGCTGAAGCCGGAGGGGATGTTGTTGAATTTATCGATGGAAGTGGAATGGTTAGTGGGGAATCTTCGAATCATCGGAAATCCGGGCATTCAGTATTAACAGTAAGTGCAATTAATTCAAATGGCGATGAAACTATTCTTGGAGTTCAACATCATGTTGCTGCTGGTTTCACTTCAATCAATGAAGTTTGGTTGCCAAATGAGATGGATATTGTTTGGCACATGAATTCAATGCCAATCGATGACAATCCCGCGGTTCTTCATTCTGCTTTCCCAATTGAATATGCAAACAAGGAAGACATTGTACCAAATATTGAAACTACGATGTTTTTCACTCCACAAGATGTGGGAGACTTTGAAATGGTATGTGCTGAATATTGCGGCCAGCAACATTCAGTAATGGTTGCAACGATGCATGTTGTTGATTCCACTCAAGGAGGTGTTGCTTGATGCGCACCCGTAGTCTAATTCTGGCTCTTGTTGCCCTTGCAGCTCTAATCATCACCCCAAGCATGACTGCTATGCCTGGGGGAATAGATAGTAAGGCCGACAATGGATGTACTTGTCACGGAAGCGCCTCAGACAATACCCAATTAGTCATTGATGGTCTTCCAGATGTTTTCAATGGTTCAGTGGTATATGATTTTAATTTGACTATTGAAAATAGTGCGGTAACCGGCGAAGGCGGAAATGGGCGTCTCGGTGGTTTCCGAATTATTGCATCAAGTGGTATACTAGTTGGGGAAGCCGATAATACTACGGAAAAGGATGGTGGAATAACTCATTCAGATTCAGGTAATGCGCAGAGAACTTGGTCCTTCACATGGACTGCTCCAAGCGATGATTCAGTGAACGTTGAATTTACCGTACTTGGCAATGCAGTTAATGGGGCAGATGGCCCAGGCGGAGACCAATGGGCAATGGATCAATTCACAATTGCTGGCGCAAGCGCTGGTGATTCTGGACCACAAGCGCCACCACTAACAGTGTTAATGACTGCAATTCTACTTGCAGCAGTATTGTTTGTCCTTGGCCTAATGTATGTATTCTATGCACGAAACCCTGAAGGTTTTAGTTTTGTAAATTTCTCTAGTTTTATGAAAGAACTTCTTACAACCACAGACCATAAAGGAGTAGGTTTACTTTACACCTTATATGGGCTATTCTTCTTTATTATTGGTGGAATGCTTGCTATGATTTTCCGCATTCAACTGATGTTCCCTGAAAATGACTTCCTCTCCTATAGCGAGTACAATTCATTCTTTACCCTTCACGGAACTACAATGGTTTTCCTAGCAGCAATGCCGATGGTTGCTGGATTTGCAAACTATATCGTCCCACTCCAAATTGGTGCAAAGGACTTGGCATTCCCTCGAATAAACGCACTGGGTTTCTGGCTAGTTGCATTTTCATGTATTCTCCTATATGCCGGAGTTTTCTCTGGAGAAGGCGCAGATATCACTTGGGTAATGTACCCTCCATATTCAAGTCTACTTGGAGATGGGGACTTTGCAAATAGTAGCGGGACTGTATTTTTCTTTGGAGGAATTGTTATGCTTGGTGCTTCTTCAACCCTTGCCGGAGTTAACTTTATCACCACTATTTTCACCATGCGAGCACCTGGTGTAAGTTGGATGAAAATGCCTCTATTCACTTGGAGTATCCTCGTGTCAATGTTTATGCTATACATCTCACTTCCAGCATTAATAGTAGGTATTTTGTTCTTATTCCTCGACCACACAATTCACACTAGTTTCTTCGCAGTTAATGCAGGAGACCCTATTCTTTTCCAGCATTTGTTCTGGTTCTTTGGACACCCGGAAGTGTACGTGATTGTCGTGCCTGCGTTTGGAATAGTTTCAGAGGTATTAGCAACCAGTGCGCGTCGTTCAATCTTCGGCTACAAATCAATGGTATATGCTATGGCAGGTATTGGTATTGTCGGTTTCGTTGTTTGGGGGCACCATATGCTAACCAGTGGAATGGATCCTGGTCTTCGTGTAATAATGATGGCTACAACTATGCTTGTTGCAATTCCGACTGGAGTAAAGATATTCAATTGGCTTGCAACACTTTGGGGTGGAAGTTTAGTTATCAAAACTCATACACTTTGGTCACTCGGATTCCTATTGACTTTTACACTTGGAGGGATTTCAGGCATGTTCTTCCCCGTCACGGGATTAACCGCACACTTGCATGAAACCTATTTCGTTGTTGCACACTTCCACTATGTATTCGTCGGCGGAGCTATATTTGGCCTATACTCTGGATTATACTATTGGTTCCCCAAGGCAACTGGTCGCCGCATGGACGAAAGAATGGGAATAATCCACTTCTTGGCTTCATTCATTACTTACAATGCAGCATTTTGGCCTATGCATGAAGTCGGAGTAATGGGCATGCCTCGCCGCACCCACACATATACAGTTGAGAGTGGCTATGCAGACCTCAATTTCGCAATTAGTCTTGCCGCATTTGCCTTTGGTATCGTTCAACTATTACTCATTTGGAATATAATATACAGTGTCAAAAAGGGCAAGCCAGCAGGTGAAGACCCATGGGGTGGATGGAGTTTAGAATGGACCACACCAAGTCCACCTCCAACGCCATCGTTTGAAGTAATTCCAACTCAACTTGATGACAATGATCATCTTGAAGATGGTTTCCTCGTGCGAATTGTCAAGAGACTTTGGGCAATTGGAGATAAGGAGGAGGTGAGCCAATGAGTTCAGAAGATGATACATGGATGTCAGCCACCGTTATTGGTATTGGATTAATCGTATTTGGAGCAATGATTTTTGCCATATCTGCTGGACTAGTAGCAAGTGGAGCACTTCACTCAAATCATCAACTCGAAGAAGCAATACATGTGGGAGGAATTGTGGCTGCTGCATTAGCAATCCTATACGGAGTTGTTGGCGTTCTCGTTGGAATCGTCAATCAATCTACTGCAGGAGAGTATGAAGACCACGGAGATGAAGACCACGGAGATGAAGACCACGCACATCACGGAAGTTGGTCTCCAGTAATCATTGCATTTGGTGTAATGCTCTTCTTAATGGGCTTCATCAAGGCAAACCTTAGTGGTGAATTTGGCATATTAGCAGTAGGCGTAGTTATCGTTCTTGCAGGAATTGCCAATTGGTGGAGAGAAGATTTCGGCAATGATGGAGTTGACGAACCTGTTTCAACCGGTGAACCTTTCGGTGGATTAGAAGTTAGAAAGGTTGGTATGTGGGTTTTCTTGATGTCTGAAATAATGATTTTCGGTTCATTCTTTTCCTCCTACCTTCGTCTTCGAATGGGTTGGTTAACCCATTGGGATGCAACCTGTGATCCATATAATGGCGTAAATGCACATGCTGCAGGGGGGCATGAAACCCTCGTACATTGTAACAGTCCAGAAATGGTCAGTCAAGGATACATGGTAGTAGCAAGTGAATTCATTGGAGAATCCTTCTGGACTCTCCTCCCTGGCGCAATTAACACCTTTGCCCTGATTCTGTCTTCTTTCACTGTTGTTTTGGCTCTCAAGAACGCAGGTATGGTTGATTGGCAGGCTCCAAAGAACAAGTTTGTTCGAATGTGGATGCCTGATCAGCGTCGCGCAGTACGAAATAACTTGGCTGCAACATTATTCCTTGGAAGTATGTTCTTAGTCCTCAAGATTGTTGAGTGGAATCACTTGATTACTGGAGCACCTAACTTCAATCTCGGCAATCCGGATGTGGCTTTATCTGCATCTGTATTCTATGTGACGACTGGGGCACACGGATTCCACGTATTCGTTGGATTACTATTCTTACTATTCTTTACCTTCAAAGCACAGAAGGGCGGTTGGACGCCTGAAAATAAGCAAAGTATTGAGTACTTTGGCATTTACTGGCACTTTGTGGATTTGGCTTGGGTTGCCATATTCCCTGCATTCTATCTATACTGAGGTGAAATTATGAGTGAACACGCAATGAGCAAATGGGAAAATCTATTAGCAAAGCCTTTTGGAAATATTTACAATTTCAATTTCTTTGCACTAATGTTATTGACAGTTGTCGAAGTAGGTGCGGTATATCTTGACCTACCCAAATATGATACTTGGGCTGTGTTGGTTGGAGTTGGATTACTAAAGGCATTTGGAATTGCTGCTTGGTTCATGCACTTGCGTGGAGACCCCTTCATCCTAACAAAAACAGCTATTTTCCCTCTATTTTTCGTTGCTTTGATGATTTTTGGGATTGGTTTATCCACTCCTGCCGGTATCGATGCTTTACCATCTTGGTGTAGCCCTCCTTGGGCTCCCGTCTATCAGCCCTAACTGTTGAATATTGCCACTTGGTAATTCTTACCAAGCCTTGTTCATAGGGTGGTTTTATTGACGCAGGCATATCCCGTCGTTTCATGCGCAGAATTGTCCTTGCTCTTTTGCTGACCTCAAGCATGGTATTATCCGGTTGTTTTGGGGGCGGAGATACAAGTGATCCAAACCCAGATTTCTATGGATTCGGTATTAATGGGGCTCAAGTTACCGACTTTACTGCTATTGACCAACATGGCAACAATTTCACCTATTCTGATATTGACTCTAAAGTAACCATTGTTGCATTTATCTTCACTCGGTGTCCGGATGTGTGCCCTATTACCACTCAATTGCTAAGCCAAGTTAGTACTGAACTTGGTGATAAGATGCAAGATGTGACAATTATTTCAATTAGTGTTGACCCCGAATATGATACGCCAGAGAGGCTGCTCGAATTCACAGAATCTCATTCTGTTGACTGGCCGCATATTACAGGAGATGTTGAAACTATGCAGGCGCTGTGGGATGACTTTGGAATCTTTGTAGATAAGGGGTATATTGACGCACATGTAATCGAAGATAATAACAGTACAATGGAGCATCGCGTTGGGGTGGTTTTTCCTGATAATTCTTCAGAGATGCACATGGGACTGTATGACATGAACATGAGTAATATTTCAGCAATTAACCACACCGAACACACCTTTGCAAATGAAAATGTGAGTTATGTAATAGAAAATGGTAGTGTAACCTCAATAAATGGAATTGAAGATGCTTGGGAATTATACATTTGGAATTCAACCGAGAGTGAATGGCAACCCTCGCCTAAGACGCCTGAAAACATTACCATCATGATGGACACTGGTCATATTGGATGGGTCGCAGCAGGGGCTAATGCAAGTAATTTGATGGACCTTTCAATGAATAATTCATCAGCACCAGATTCAGATTGTGATGGTAAAGGATATGTGATGGGCGAAGGAGATGGCGCACATTGTATGTGTGATGAAGGCTATGAATGGGGAGAAGATAATGGGGCAAATAATGGTGGCTACTTATCTTGTGTTCCAAGTGCAGATAACGATGAATATTTAGTTGGGCACAGTACAATCATGTACCTCATAGATGAAACTGGAAATAAAAGAGTTCTCTGGACTGGAGTTTCTTGGGACCCAGAGTTGGTAGCCTATGATGTTAGGTTGCTACTCTAATCGGCAAACAACAATAATGCATTCAATTGATTATTGGTAGTTATACCCCATCATAGCAATGATGTGTGAAAGGTATTTAGAGACTGAAATCTGAAAAATCATCCTCAGCAACTGAAGGTGAAGAACGCTTCGGTTGGCTCTTTGGCGGACCTCTTTTACCCGGTTGCTCACTTGCTTTTGGTTGCTCTTGAACTTGTGGCTGGTCTTGCGGATCCATTTGGGATTTAGCCCGGCGCGTTTTCCTAACTGCAAGATTTCGTGATGCTTGCTTTTCCTTTATTGGGGAAGAACTTAGGCTTGAACCCATTGAACTGAAATGCTTTTCTTTCTTTGGGATGGACCTTGGATTATCGTCGGTAAGAGATACAACTCCTCTTTCATTTCCGTCATTTCCACTAAACATGCTTGATCCTCTCGATGCTTCTCCGTCTGAGAATCTATCCCTGCTCCCTCTACTTGGAATATCATAGCCACCAGATTCTATTTCGGGAGGAGTAAATGCTCCAGATTCTAGATCCTCCTCAAACACTTCTGCCTCTTGGGTAAGTACAACTCCCCCACCTGATGCTTCTTTTACGCCGCCTTCGGATGGTCCAGATTTTAGGATTGACTCAAGGTCAAAACCTTTTATTTCAACATCTTCAACATCTAAGTGTTTTGTCTTTTTGGCTTCAGCGGCATCTTGCTTTGCCTTTTTCCGCACTCCTGTATGTTCAAGACCGTCTTTCTTGGCTTGTTTAGAATCTGATATTACGCTCTTAGCTGCTGCCATTCCTTCTCGGCCGAGAAGAACTTTTGCCGCAGCCGAGGCACCTTGGCGCTGAATAATTGTCGATATGGTGAAAACGCCAAAGGCACCACCACCACCAATTGCTAATACTAACATTGTGAATAACCATGTGTTCACGCCCCCCACTGGAGCGCTATATCCAGATTCTAAGGAAATTGTTGTCTCTACAGTTTCAATCTTTGTGACCAACATATTTCCCCTGAACCCATCGGTTCCAAGGCGGTATAATTCACATTTGCCACCAGAACGGAGAGTTTGCAGTACAGAGGTAGGATAATAGTCACTGCTTGAAACACCAGGGCTATACAATAGATAACCACTGATTTTCACCGGAGTGTGCCATCTAAGTGCCTCTGTGCCTTCTAATACTTCTTCAGTTGCGGGGATTAATCCTGCTACGGCATAATTGGTTACAGCATCGCCACTTCCATCCAATTTAGGATGTCCTGCCGTTTTTGGCGAATAAGGGAGGGCATTTCCATTATCTACGGGATCGCCCCAATCTTTGACTTGGACTCTCGCCCCCATCCCGCCATCATCATGCTGCTTTACCGCATCTTCCCAAGACATTTTTTCAATGACTACAGATGTTGATAATGCATTACTCAAACTAGTTTCACTATTTCCCGCTCCTTCTGTAAAGTGGTGTAATGCAGAAAGCCAACCTGTAATAGTAACCGGCTCCATAGTTTCCCATGTTGCTGCTTGAGAATTTGTTGGTAATGTTTTATTATCGTCGCAACCTATTGCCTTCATATTTTGCATTTTTGAATTATCGCCAAATGCAGTATCTATTGACACATTCTTTGCTGGCCCAGCCCAATTTACCTCAATTCCATCATCACCCCAATTGGTAATTTCTGCACCCAAACAGCCTGAGAAAACGCTGGTCAGCAGGAGGAGGAGCATGAATTTCGCTCGGGCCATGAAGTAGGGATGAACCGTTCGGTTTGAAAAGGGTGTGCATCTCCGCACAGAATAGAGGGGGCATCTGCTCCCTTGACAAGCAGCGGAGTTCGCATAGCCTGGTAGCGCGCCGGATTTGAAATCCGGTGGTTTCGGCCACGGGGGTTCGAATCCCTCACTTCGCGCCAATAATCAGTAGAATATAGCGTAAGAGAAAATAATTTGACCTTTCATCACTCTTAGAATCTAAGGTATCTGCTTAGGCCTATGAGTTTGTCGAAACTGAATAGTATGGCGAAATTACATTTGAAAATCATTCTTTACTTCTGTACCTTTGTTGCCTTTCATTTGTTCGGTATCTAGATAATATACTTCCTTCCCTCGGGAGAAAACATGGAAAATATGGAATCCAAGTACCCCGAAAATCGGTGGTTAATCCTTGCAGTAATGAGTTTGAGTCTCGTAATTGTAATGCTTAACAATGTAACATTGAATGTTGCGCTTCCAGAACTTTCTACTTCCCTTGGCTCAGATAATTCTGAATTACAATGGATTATGGACGCATACGCACTTGTGTTCGGCGGGACCCTACTCGTAATGGGGGCAATCGGAGATCGATTTGGCCGGAAGGGAGCTTTGCAGATTGGTTTGGTTATTGTCTGTGTTGCATCTGCTTGGACTGCCTATTTTGCTGATTCATCTACAGATGTCATCCTTGCACGAGCAACTATGGGGTTAGGTGCAGCTTTGGTAATGCCCTCCACATTATCCGTGGTACTGGTGGTTTTCCCGTCTAGTGAACGTGGAAAAGCCATCGGTATTTGGGCTGCAATGGCAGGAATTGGTGCGCCCATAGGGCTCCTCGTTGGGGGTTGGGCAGTTGAAAATTATAATTGGGAAATGGCCTTCTTGATTAATGTCCCAGTCATTATCATCGCCTTAATTTTGGGTGCAATTCTTGTGCCTCGCTCCAAAGATGAACAAGAACGGCCCCTTGATGTCTTGGGTGCCTTGTTATCGATAATTGTTCTTGGTTCTCTTCTGTATGGAATAATTGAGGGCCCTAGCCTTGGTTGGGAAGATGGAAAAATAGTTGGCGCCTTTGGCACCTTCATTGTCGCGACCTTTTTGTTTGTGAATTGGCAAAAGAAGGCTGAATACCCTCTGTTACCACTAGAATTCTTCAAAAATAAGAACTTCACAATAGGCTTAATCGCCATTTCCATGGCTTTCTTCGTCATGTTTTCTTTTATGTTTATGCAAATGTTGCACTTCCAACTTGTCAGGGGTCATTCACCATTATCTGCTGCCATCCGTTTCCTTCCATTACCACTAGGATTAATGCCTGCAGCGGCCAATAGTGATAGATTAGTGGCGAAATTTGGCCGGCCAAATGTAATAGCGACTGGATTATTTATTGTGTCAGCGGGATTAGGCCTCTTTACCCTAGTTGACATAGACACCAGTTATCTACAAATTTCAGCCACATTTATTCTCCTCGGCCTTGGTATTGGGTTGACTATGGCCCCCTCAACAACAGCAGTAATGGATTCAATTCCTGAATCCAAAGCCGGTGTTGGCAGTGCAACAAATGATTCGAGTAGGGAAGTTGGTGGTGCTCTTGGAATTGCAATAGGGGGAAGTGTACTAAACGAAATTTATCAATCAACGATTGTCATCCCCCCATCAGCATCCGCCCAATCATCAATTATTCAAGAGTCATTTCCTGCGGCAATGTCAATTGGTCAGAAAATGCTAGCTGCTGGAAATTCAGAAGGTGCATTGCTGATTGCATCGGCGAGAGAATCTTTCATCGAGGGCATGGTTGGAGCGTGTATAATTGCATCTTTCGTGGCAGTGATTGCCGCAATCATAGTCAAATGGAAAATGCCTGACGATGTTGGCCATTTAGAAGAAGAGTAACAAGTTCAAATCCAAAAACCCTCTGTATATTCTTAATCGATACGTGGGTTTGCAGTGGGTCTTGTCAGACGCTACCCATTGAAACGCCCCCATACGAACACAAATCGGCACCAATGACTGCCTGATAACTTGAAACATTATATCCTAATAAAGATTGGAGCCACTATGAACAAAATGAAATCGTTGTCTCTCGCACTAATTATGCTAACTGCAAGCCTAGTTGGTTGTCTTGGTGGAGATTCAGAAATACCCGATGAGGATTGGGATGGCGTGGAGGATGGACTTGACCTTTGTCCACAAACTCCGGGACAAGGAGTTGAAAGCGCGAAAGATCTAGTAGATGAATATGGTTGCTCTCAATATCAATACGATCAAGGCGATACAGATGGAGATGATGTGATGAACAAAGACGACCTCTGCCCGGACACCCCTGCTGGAGAAGCCGTCAATACAGACGGATGCGCTCAATCACAACTCGATGATGATGAAGATGGTGTAATGAATGATGTTGACCTCTGTCCGGACACCCTGCACATATCTGGCGCACCAACTATAGCAAATGCTGACGGATGTGATCAATCACAACTCGATGAATTAAATGATGATGATGGCGATGGCGTGTTGAACGATGTTGATCTCTGCCCGAACTCCCCCCCTATTACTGGAGGGAATTGGCATGTCGCTGACGGGTGTTTGGCGACCCAGGTTGATGATGATGGAGATGGTGTGATGAACAGGCGGATTATAGAAAATGATCCTGGTTCCACAAGCATTCTGGACCTATGTCCTAACACGCCTGCTGGAGAAACAGTAGATGCTGACGGGTGCTCTCAATGGGGACGCGAGGATGATGATGGTGATGGCGTAAATAATTATGATGATTTTTGTCCAAATACACCTACTGGACAAAGTCTTTATGGAACTGGAAAACCGGGTGGCTGCTCTGCCGAGCAATGGCAAGACCCTGATGGTGATGGCGTAAAGAATTATTTAGATGATTGCCCAAACACACCTACTGGAGAAACTGTAGATGAAAACGGATGCTCGTATGGGCAACTCGATGATGATGAAGATGGCGTGGAGAATAATCTCGACCAATGTCCTGACACTCCTGCTGGAGAAACAGTAGATGCAAATGGTTGTGCACCATCTCAATTGGATGATGATGGTGATGGCGTCATGAACGATGCCGATCTTTGCCCGAATACCCCTGCTGGAGAAACCTTCGATGCAGACGGTTGTACTCAATGGCAACTCGAGGATGATGATGGTGATGGCGTAATGAACAGTTTAGATAATTGTCAATCCACACCTACTGGAGAGACTGTCGATGCTAACGGATGCGCTCAATCAGAACTCGATGATGATGAAGATGGTGTGATGAATGATGCTGACCTATGCCCTAACACTCCTTTTGGAGGAATGATTGATGCTGACGGATGCACTTATGGGCAACTCGATGATGATGAAGATGGTGTGGAGAATAGTCTCGACCTATGTTCTAACACTCTTCCTGCAGAAACTGTTGATGTGAATGGTTGTGCACAATATCAATTAGATGATGATGGTGATGGCGTGATGAACGATGTTGACCTCTGCCCAGACACCCCTGCTGGAGAGACCTTTGATGCAGACGGGTGCACTTGGAAGCAACGTGATGATGATGGAGATGGTGTGGTGAATAATGCTGACTTATGTCCACGTACTGCAGCAGGTGAAACGGTAGATGCTGACGGGTGCTCTCAATTACAACACGATGATGTTGATGGTGATGGCGTGATGAACGATGTCGATCAGTGCGCAAGAACGTCTTTTGGTTCAAACGTTGATGCAGCGGGTTGTGGAAATTACAATGATATGATATCCGCAGATAACATTTGGGGATTACACACACTCAACGACGAGGTGTATTTCTTTAGTGTTGATTCCACTAATGGTCGAGCGCTTTGGAAAGATGACCCAATATCTGGCCTTACACTGGTAAAAGTTATCAATTCAGCCGCAAAGTTGCCTTGTGAGAATTGCGGAATGACCAAAGTGAATACTTTTTCAGGAGATATTTTGTATTTTTATGAGCATGATGGACCCCACATGCTCGAATTATGGAGAACCGATGGAACAGAATCAGGCACAATGATGTTGAAAGACATTCATCCTCATGGAAGCAGCATGGTCACCACAGGTCCAAACGATCCTGTTGCAATGGGCAATATGATTTATTTCTGGGCCGACGATTATACTCACGGAGCCGAATTATGGAAGAGCGATGGAACAGAATCAGGCACAGTAATGGTCAAGGACATCAGGGCAGGAGGAGGGTACAGTTCTTATGGTGGCTCCGAATTGATAGTCTTTGGCAATAATCTCTTTTTCAGTGCAATAACAGGTGCCGCGGGGAACGAATTATGGAAGAGTGATGGAACAGAAACAGGCACAGTGATGGTCAAGGATATCAACCCATCGTACTCTTCAAGCACACCCACAAACATCACAGTCGTTGGCAATACACTCTATTTCCAAGCGTCTGACGGAACCCACGCTAAAGAATTGTGGAGGAGCGATGGAACAGAATCTGGCACGATGATGATCAAGGATATCAACAGCGGAGCTGGCGGCAGTAATATGCAGTATCTCACAGCCTTTGGTGACCTCTATTTCGTAGCATTTGATGAAACCAACGGGTATGAATTGTGGAAGAGTGATGGAACAGAAACAGGTACGGTGATGGTCAAGGATATCAATTCAGGCTCAGGTAGCAGTTCTCCTAGCCAACTCATAGTCGTGGACAATGTTTTGTATTTCGAAGCGGATAATGGAATAAATGGTTGCCAATTATGGAAAAGCGATGGTACAGAAACAGGCACGGTGATGGTTAACAGCACCAGTTCTTCTACATATTCTGGCCATAACTGTGGGAGTGATTATTTGAATTTCGGAACTTCACTATATTTTAGAGCAAATCAGTCGACAAACAGCAACATCTCAGGATGGGTTTCAGATGGAACACCGGAAGGGGCGAATATTATTGATGGCTTCTATGGTAGTGATTCAGTAGTAGATACTAATTGGTGGCTATTTGGTCATGGAACCAGTCTGTATATTCAGGTGAACTTAGCATCAGGACAGGTATTATTGGTGAAGATTTCGATTTGAACAAAACCAAAATTTTCAACACCCAGGTGTTCAAAGTAAGTGTTCACAAGAGCTTGCTATGGCTTTCCTGTAAGAACGTACGCATCAAAATGAATGTGATCTAGTGAAGTGGATAAATGAATAGCATATGTTCACGAGGGCTTCACCATAACACCCTTGTGCATGAAATAGACATTCACAAGGGTTCGCAGTCCGTCCTATTCGTCACTACCCATGCAAACGGGGATTAATCTCATTGCATTGTGTAATTTCGTTCATATTCAGTAGCACTATTTTGGTCCCATTCTATCAACTCTTTAGCCATAATTTTTTTGTATAATAATGGCGTAATTAATACCAAATATAACATGGATAAATATCCGTAGGGTAATAGCGGCGCATCGTTATGAGTTGGATTTAGCTCCCAAAATTTCAAAGTTGTAGATCTATGATGGTCAGAATGCCTTGTCACATTACACAAATAGATGCTACTGAGTAAATGATTGGAATTCCAAGAATGTCTCATACCTACTGGTTTTCCTTTTTCCCTTACTAGGCCATAATGTTCAATATAATTTATGCCTTCTAACAATGATTTTGCAAAAAATGCACATAGAAGGAAAGACAACATTCCAATTAGCCCACCGAAAATAAACATTGATACCGTAATAATCAGGCTTCTTAAATATCCAATTATCATTCTATTATGAATACTAAAAAGATTGTGATTTCTCCTTTTTAATCGACCTGCTTCAAGTTTCCAACCACTGATTTGTTCTTCAAAGCTAGCCCTAATAATAAATAAATAAATATTTTCACCTCTTTTGGCTGAGGCTGGATCTTCATCTAAGCATACATCTTTATGATGCCCATAAACATGCTCGATAGCAAAAGTACAATCCCAAGAAAACGCAAGCAACCAATTTCCTATGAACATGTCAATTTTATTCTGCTTTCTATGAGTTAACTCATGACCTGGAACCGTACCAAGTATACCAATAAGCAATGTTGTTTGGAAAATTATCGAGATTTTATCAGCGAGGGTAAAAGAATCTACTAATTGGACAAAATCAATATTAAACATAGAATATAACCCTTCAATATACCAATCCGGTGAATTATCACCAAAAATAGATACAACCAAGAATATCAAACAAAATAATATTGGTAAATTGATGTAAATTGTAAAATTCAATATGGCTGGATATGAAAACTGTTGAATTTCCTTGTCTCTAGGAAAAACATAATCTCCAATGATAAGAAATAATGACCAAGCGATGGCAAAATATGTAGAATAATTTTGTCCCATTAAAACAAAAATAATGAATAAAATACCCGTCAGAGCCGGAATATAATGCTTAAAATATTTCAGCATATCTCACCCAACTCTTCTTCCTTCACATCATTGCAAGCAATGAATACTTTTCAATCCAACCCTATGAATGCGAGCGCTTGGAAACGGATTATCTCGGCCTCTTGTTTTGTTGAATGGCATAAGTCACTATTGCAACAAGAAGCAATACGCCGGATAATATCA
>LWDU01040121.1_pt1 | contig 84828 bp, 80 predicted proteins | sample 727161 | NCBI WGS metagenome assembly LWDU01 (sample SAMN04566230, study PRJNA314399) | hydrothermal vent metagenome | isolation source: deep sea hydrothermal plume seawater | place: Mexico: Gulf of California, Guaymas Basin | collected 2004-07-11
GGTGGTAAGGAGCTGGTAGATGCCCTGGTGTCCATAGCTCGGGGCGTCATGCCCAACGTAGCGGCGCAGGAAGGCTCCAGGCCAAGGAAGGACCAGCAAGTGCGGCCCGCTGACCAGCTGAAGGCCATAGAGATGCTGCTAGACCGTGGCTTTGGCAGATCACCACAGCAGCTGGATGTAGCCCACAGTGTCTCCAGCAGGCCGTTGGAGCATCTGTCTGATGAGATGCTAAGGCTGTTGGTGGAGAATGCTAAGGGGCTTGAGGAAGTAGGCGGCGTGGTGATTGACGGTGACGGGCAGGTAGTTATGGAGTATACGGAATGAGGCTATCAGTAATTCTAGCGATACTAATGGTAATCTTTGTACTTGCTTGTTCTAGTGCTTCTCCTTCACCGGGTGAACCTACTCCCAGTATTCACACAACCGTCGAACCGACGGGGAATGGGGAAACAAGCGCGTCTCAATCCACTGGTAAGGTTCAACAAACGAATACTCCACTTCCTACAGCCACATCCGTGCCGCTGCCCATGCCAACAGCCACATCCGTACCGCTGCCCATGCCAACAGCTACCCAGGCCCCAACCGCGACGCCTGATCCGACGTTCACATCTACGCCTACACCGGCCACTACGCCAACCGCAACACCTACGCCGACTCCCGTTTATTCGGCGGAGACGGTTCCTCTCATTGATGCCCACTCGCACGTGGATAAAGGCATCTCCCCCCAGGAGCTTATAACGCGAATGTCGGATAATGGTGTAGTCGGTGTTATGTTGTTTGGGAGTTTCACTACCCTGCGAACCCTACAGCGCGAAAATCCAGACTTCGTGTTCCCGTTCTCCCCAATTCGGAGGAACTCCTCCACCAAGGAGTTAGTATTAAACGATGCCACCCTTAGTTCATTAGTAAGGGAGCTCAAAACCGGCGTAATGCGTGGCATTGGTGAGATTTCATTGAGACATCGGCGATTCAGCAACTCTCCAACTGGAGGTGATCAGAATCCCGCGGATGGGCCCGTCGTCCTTCAAATCTATGACCTGGCCGCGCGCTACGACGTTCCAGTGAACGTGCACGTCGATCATGAGTTCAGCGATGAACTGGAGCGCGCTTTAGAGCACAACCACAATACTAATATCATTTGGGCTCATATGGGCGACGGCCCAGCGTCTCTCATTCGGGGGATGATGGGACGGCACCCCAACTTATACGCGGATATTTCGACCCGCAACCCAATTTATGATAGAGGGATTCCGATAGACGAGCAGTCGTTAACTCACGGAGACGGCACGATCAAGGAAGAGTGGCGGACCCTGTTTGAAGAATTTCCTGATCGTTTCTTATTCGGCATCGACGTGGGAAATCAGGACAGGCATGACATGATCGGCGAAGTAGTAGCCTATTACCGTTCTGTCTTCGGCCAATTGACTCAAGCGACCGCGGAGGCGATTGCCAACGGAAACGCCAAACGGTTGCTGGGACTACCATGATTCCAGGGCATTGCGCAGCGTAAATAGGCAATGAGGTAACTTCTTAGTACTCTGGCGATATCATGACGTGATAAATATGGGCTTAGACCAGGCCAAACGACAGCCGTGTTTGAGTGAAAAAATGGAAAGGTTGCCCCGGATACCTCAGAGGATCTGGACCAAAACTGGCTAATAGAATTGCGTAACTATTGCCGATATTTTGCCGACAACCTCGCAGTAACCAGGTGGTATTGAGGGGTACTAGTAGGGAAGTAGACCAGCCATTCTAGCTATGAAATGGGACTAAACAGGGTGAGGGGTGACAGGGGATGCACGCCGCGCAGAAATCAAACACCAGTGGGACAACCCGTGTAAGTACGACGCTTTCCTAGTATCCTGTTCACTGAGCTAACCGACAATGCAGGAGTAAAAACAAGATGCCAAAAGCATATGTAATAGGCCACGTTACCTTGACCAATGCCGAAAAATTCATTGCTGACTATGGTTCGAAAGTAGAAGCCACCATAACCGCATTCGGCGGAAAATTCCTCGTGCGTGGTGGTGAAGTATCGTATCAGGAAGGTGAGCCACTCGGAGACATAAACGTCGTAATCGAGTTTCCCGACAGGGCCGCAGCGATTTCATGGGAAGAAAGCGAGCAATACCAAGCTATCCTGCCGGGGCGTACGGACAACTCCGTCGGCAACGTGGCAATCGTGGATGGCGTCTGATTGTAGAGTCGTGATTGTAGCTGAGAATTGACAGCCAAACTGACAGCCACACCGGTGCACAACTATGGGACGAGAAACACACCTGTGGAATAGTGAATGGTATTACTGAGGCCAGATGGACGTTGGTGGACGTTGGTGAACAGGTCTATGCAAGACTTTTAATCCGGGTGTCGCGGGTTCGACCCCCGCACGGCCCACTCTTAACTCCTCCGTATTAACTGCCACCGCCCCCTCTATGCCTTCCCCTCACCCCTTCCAAGATGTAACAAAGATTTAACATAACCGACGATTGTTTGTAACAAGTGGTAGTTAATCTAGACTTACACGAACGCAGAGGAAGGAGCTTAAATGATTGCACTACTAGCCGCCGGAGCATTTGTTGGACTCTTCACCATGTGGGTTGTTCTACCCAAGATGCTCATCCGCAAGTAGGCATTCTTTTACCCACCCACGCGGGTCTCCGCAAACATCTGAAAAGATAATCCTTGGTATGTGTCCCGCTGCCTCATTTGAGCGGTTGCACTTCACTCGAAGTCAAAGACTCGAGGTGGGTGATTAAAGACATACCAGCTAAATATGGATCATAAGAAAGACTCCGGATTATCCGGGGTCTTTTTTTGTTCAGTTCATTGACAGAAGAACACCGGCAACAAACTTTTTTCCCGTGCTACATAGGCGCGATGGTGGATAAGGGTGCGGGAAACCTGATATTCTTCCGCCATCACTATGCATTCGACACCAGACGGTCGCGGGCCAAAGGTATCTTCGGCCCTGGCCAAAACCCGCCCATGAGGAGGCCTTAAATGACACTCGCATTACCTGCAGCCATCTTCCCAGTGGAACGAGAAGCCAAACGCCAAGCTTTGCTCGACGCCGTAGAAAGCCTACGCGGCGTTATCGAGGCCGGTTCGGACGAGGCTGAAGAGATTGGCACTCTGCCCCAAGCCACTGTGGACGCCATCCACGAAGCCGGACTCTTCGCTTACAAGTCGGCCCGCGTCCTAGGTGGCGCTGAAGCCGACGCTATGATTCAGTTGGAAGTGGTGGAAGCTGCCAGTCGTATCGACCCTGCCGCCGGATGGAGCATCATGATTGGCTCCGGAACACTGTCCGGCATGGCCGCCTTCCTTGGTGACGAGGCCATCAAAGAAATTTTCATCGACGGCAAGTTCCCCAGAGCAGCCGGGGCAGCCGCTCCTTCTGGAGAAGCAACTCCCGTTGAAGGCGGCTACCGAGTTACCGGACGCTGGGGTTTTGCCAGCGGCATCCGCCATTCCCACTACCTGGCCATGGGCGCCATGGCCGTGGACGGCAAATCCGCACCCGTACAGATCCGAGTGGTGGTGCCCACATCCGATGCCACAATCCACGACAACTGGGAGGTTGTGGGGCTCCGGGGAACCGGCAGCTGTGACTTCTCGTTGGACAATGTCTTTGTGCCCCAGCGGTTCACCTGGGGCGGGGGCGAGTCCAAGCCCCTCCGCGGCGGACCAAACTTTCTGCTGGGTCGTCCAGGGATGCAGATCACAGGCCACTGCGGAGTGGTGCTAGGTATCGCACGCCGTGCCTTAGATGAAGTCACAGAGTTAGCCAAGAACAAGAAACGAGGCTACCGCGGCACTGAGGCTCTGATTGCCGACCGAGGATCGTTCCAAAGGTTCCTGGGAGAGTCTGATACCCGTCTGCGGGCTGCAAAGTCACTATGTATGGAAGTGCTGGAAGAGGCTTGGGAACTGGTTACCGTGGGCATTACACCGCCACCTGAACTCCAGGTCAGGCTTAGGGCATCCAGCACCTACAGTACTGAAGAGGCCTCAGACATCGTTTCCCAGGCGTTCCGCTTTGGCGGCGGGTCTGCCATGTTCACCTCCCACGTCCTGCAGAAGTGCCTGCGCGACGTCCACGGCGCTGCCCAGCACAACATGGTCAGCGACCGTGCTTACGAGAACCACGGCCAGTTCATGTTGGGCTTCCCAGACGCCAACCCCATGGGCTAACTGCTTGCTGTTTGTCCGGGTTATTCGCCGGCAGAAAATCGGCGAATAACCTTGGACCTTATGCGCTTTCTCCGGCCTGCAAAAATACCACACAATCCCTGCTGCATATACCTGCGCCTGTCCCAAACCACTTTCTTATGCTCTGTGACTTGCCTCACGTTAACCCGGTGGGAAACGTCATGTTTGTTAACTTTCAGCCAGCGTTTAATTGTAAATGTGATGACTGAGATTGACCGACGAAACCGCGAACAAGCCGTTTCGACATTGCAAAAAGGGTAAATGTCATGACTGGAAATTTGCATAATTGTTCTGAATGCGCCGGATACCTGGCCCTGTCTTACAGCGGATGGAGTTGCTGCCTCTGCAGTCGAAAATTCCTGACCCAAAATGGCCGGATGTCTGAGATGTGGTGGAGAAACCTATCCGTTGAAGAGAACGATTCTGAAGCTGTTGCTGTGGCTTAAACCAACCCGATGGTTTAAGCCGAATGTCGGATGACCCAAATTTTCACAAAAAAACGTCCCTACCGGGTTTGAAAAACAAACCCGGTAGGGACGCCCCAAAGGATATCTTAAACCTTAGCTGTACCTCCGTAAGCAACGGAGTCCAGTAAGCATGGCAGGAACCAATGACTTGGTAATACCGAGCTTTTTAGTTCTCTACTGCATTTCCGTTGGCGTCAATGCTGACACCTAGGAGTGGAGCAACGAATTGGTTATACATCTGCACTGCGGGAGTATCGGCTCCGCCGACTCGCTCCACCCAGTTTGGTACAACCTGTTCGATCGCAGCCTTCCTAAGGGCGGTTTTGATCTCAGGCGTGAACTCGATATATTCCATACCACCGGCCACGTTTTCGTCTACTCCCTCTTTAACCCACTCATCCGTGACCAGCTCTCGGTTCCGGTCTGAATGTATTTGAGTCTCTTCGAGAACAATCTTTTGGAGGTCTGCGGGAATCTCGTTCCAGCGGTCTTCGTTCACCGAGATGTACGTCACACCCAGGGCCACAATCGGACCGACCAGGTAATCGGTAACCTCGAACCAGCGCAGGCCAGCACCACAGACTCCGCAAGTCACTGCCGCATCCAAAATGCCTCTCTCCAGTCCAGTGTAGACCTCAGAGAAGGCCATGAATTGAGCGTCTGCACCCATGCCGTTAATCAAGTCAGCGAGCACGGTGCTGTGACTACGGGTTTTCATCCCGGAGAAATCCTCCACCGTCCGCAGAGGCCTGCCGGAGTAATAGTAGTTGTTCGGGTAATAACTTTCACCGATAACTACCGCGCCAAACTTCTCTAACATGTCCTTGGATACCGGATCACGCACAGCGTCAATGATCTTCAGGTTGACTTCATTGTCCGGAATCAGGCCCCAGAGATTGGCGGCATCGATTGGAGGATAATCTCCACCAACGTAACCACTGTAAATCTCAGCCATGCCCAATGTACCGTCGGATATTAACCTAAGGGTGTCAGGACCACCTAGACCCAACTCCGGGAAGGAAGATATCTGAATATCCACCTGTCCGTTGGTCCGCTCATAGATCTTTTCTACCATCCCGCCTGGAGCTGCGAGCAACTCGCACGGATTCAGGGTTCTATTGATACAAGCGTATTGGAACTTGAAACTGTGACCCTCTGATTTTTTCTCGTCTCCGCCACACGCAGCCAAGATTAGCAAGAAGATGCCAATCAAGATTGGAAATGTGAACTTCCCCAACTTAATCATCTGGTTGCCTCCTCCGATTTTTTATCTGCTCACAAACAATGAAGCCTAGTAATACCCCGCCTAGTACTTCAGATATGTGAAGTGATACCGAATATAAGTTATCCCTTTTCGTAATGTCAACCTTTATTACGATAAATGCAGCTATGCTTCAAAAAATATCTACGATTCGTTTAATTTTTTGGTATATATACATGCCTAAAATCTTTACTTAGATTTTGTTTGACGACAATATAAACCCGATCAGACAAGACCCAAGCTCTTGGAGCAATTTCGACAACCGCTATAATCACCGGGGCAATAACCAGGAAGATACCAGCTGAGATTGTAGAGTTGAACCCAAACAATCACGAAACGCAGCGCCTAGAAACGCAGCACCTTGACCATGCCGTCAGAACGGGAATCATCTCGGCCGCACTGATGGGCGTCAGCATCGGCATCCTATTTGGTCTGACCCATTCAGCACAGATTGGAGCAGCTCTGGTTCACGCCATTGATATCTACGGCGATTCCACTTTAATCAGCTTTGACCCCGGCTCTCCGATGGTTGCGTCGATTGTGTCCATCATCCCTTCGGTGATCGGCGGCATCGCCGGAGCAGGAGCGCCCATCGGTGCTTCAACCCTAGCCCGTTGGCTGAAGCTGGACGCCATGGTACAGCTACTAGTCGGATTGGTCATCGCAATCGTCGGCGGAGGCGCTGCTGGAGCCATCATCACCGCCATCATTCCTCAGTTCGCCGCCGAGGGGGCCGCGTTGGGCGCCGGGGTTGGCACCGTGGCCGGTATTGTCTCTCTAAGCTCATACCAGTTGCAGAGCGACATCCGTAACAACCTCTGATCTACTTTGTTGAATCTGGTCATGCAAGCTCGTAAACGTATCGTTTCGCCAATAAGTAGCGCGAAACGTCTATTACCCTTTCTGCCTTTGATCACCGCGCTTGTGCTGTCGCTGTCCGGCTGTGCCGCGTCAGCCACCGCCACGATGCTTCTGACATCCTTACCTACATCTGAATCCAAGGTGCACTCAATGCCCGCAATCTACGGGTTCACCCATCAGAATCCGGACGGCAATCGCTACCTGAAAGGCCAAGCAGGCTTGCCCAACGCTCAGACCCTGGATATCAAGCTGGCCGGTACGCCCCGATAGCTGGTGGCGGCCCCCTTGGGCAGTGGGTGTGTCTGGGTCCTGGTTCTGGAAGACGGCGCGACTCTGGCATTTTTAGTCGAGGCTGGACAAGCCACCGAAACGCCCATTGCTCCAGCCCGTATACCTTCGGGAGGCCCGACATTGCTGACAGTGTCGGGAGACCAGGCATACTTAGTTTCTGGACCCTCGAATTCAGCCTCTGAAATTACCCATCCAGTGCCACTGGGCGATTCCGGCAAGCACGCGTTCATTGAGATTGCAGGGGATCTGGTGCTATGGCAAAACGGTTCAGAGACAGGGAGGCTGGCCGTCGACGCGCTGCCTGACGCCAGATTGATAGTTGATGATCAGCAGCGGGTGCTGTTACTCACCAAGCCATCGATGCGGTATCCCCACGACATCGCCGGAGACCAGCTGGAGGCCACAGAGACCACGCTGCTAGAGACCGTTCCTTCTCTGCGGGTTGTTATCAGCATCGCTATCCCCGGACAACGGGTAGTGGAGGGCGTCTCGCCCATCTGGGCTGACCTGAACGGTGACGGCCAGAGGGAGGTCATTGTCACCCAGAGTGACGCGGAGCAGGGGGCGCAGGCGGTCGTCTATTCCAAGTCCGGAGAACAATTGGCAGCGGGCCCGGCCGCGGGGCGAAGCAATCGCTGGCGGCACCAGCTTGCTGTAGCGCCTTTTGGCAGTAACGGCGAAATCGAACTAGCAGAGGTTTTGACTCTCCGCATCGGTGGAATCGCCGGGCTCTACCGGCTGAACGGAGATTCCCTAGACTTGGTAGTGCAGCGGGATGGGGTCACCTCCCATCCGTTAGGCACTCGCAACCTGGACATGGGACTGGTCGGGGATCTGGACGGTGACGGTCAACCGGAGCTGGTGGTCTTCAACCAACCGTTTGCTGAATTGATGGCCCTACGGCGCACCATAGATGGCATTGAAAAAGCCTGGGAAACCCCGGTGGGCGGGAAAGCAGCAACAAACTTGGCGGCGGTGGATCAGCCGGCAGGATCACGATTGGTGGTGGGGAGAGAAAACGGTGTGCTGCGAATCTGGTTGACGCCGTAAACATTAGCCCAAATGTAAAAAAGTCCGTCTTTCTCGGATTTTATATCGTGGAAGGACGGACTTTTGTTTTGCACTATTAAGAAGAGTTTTATCTAAAACTCAGCCATCATAACCCACATGGGGCCTTTGCCGATGTCATATACGTCACCGGCTTCCAATGCACCGGTCTCTTGGTCGATCTTGTAGGAGGCCAACTTCCCGGTCTCCAAGCCAGCGGCGTAGAGAAAACTTCCTTGCGGGTCCACTGTGAACGCCCGTGGGACGGCTTCCGTGGAAGTCTGGCCAATGGGCGAGATATACCCGTTGTCCGGGTTAATCTTGAAGCCGGCAATGCTGTTGTGGCCCCGGTTGGGCGCATACAGGAAATTGCCGTCCGGCGTCACTTGAATCTGGGAACAGGAGTTCTTGCCGTCGTACCCCTTGGGCAGAGTCGATTCAGTCTGTAGCGGATGCAAGTTGCCTTTGGCCGTGTCGTAGGCGTAGACCGTCACGCTGTTTCCCTGCTCGTTGGACGCGTAGACAATGTCCTTAGTCGGGTGGAAACTCAGGTGGCGGGGGCCTTCCAGTTCCCGGTTGTTGACTCGGGTCGGGGAGAGCGGCGTTAGGCTTCCAGACTCCTCGTCAAACATGAACTGGAAGATGGCGTTTGCGCCGTCCATAGACCCCCGGGCAATGTGGGGCACAAAGGCGAATTTATTGGCGTGGTCGGTCTGGATATAGTGTGCGCCAATGTCGGTCTCCTGCCAGACCACGGGTGGGTCTGCAATTGCGCCATCATCGCCAATGCTATGTACGGCAGCGGTCTTCTGGTAGTAATAAGCCGATAACAGGAACTTGCCCGTCTTATCGGTGGAGATATGCACCGGGTCGCCCTTAAGAGGAATGGAGCCGATGGCCGTAAGACCGCCGTTCTTGCGGTCAATATTGAAACTGGTCATCCCGTAGTCGTCAGCCTTACGGCGTCCGGCAAACAGGTATTTGTGCTCTGGGTCCATTGCCATGGGGGCTGGTCTGCCCTTTAATTCAGCATCTCCCAGATGCTTCAGCTTGCCAGTCTTCGGGGTCATGCTGAAGATCGCAATTCGGTCTTCTTCTTGAACGGACACGTACAGGTAATATGCCAATGGTTTGCCTCCGGGGAGTGTTGTCGCCGAAGATGATATTAACACTCTATGGCCTCCAAAGCTCGCTCTCCACAGGGTCAATTTCCCAAAACGGCCCTTTAGCGGACGTATTGGGTGAGCCAATTACGCCGACAAACTGTTATACTTGTCTTTGCAGCGACTAAATTCGTAACGGTTTCCCTACAGATTCCCAATGGATTCGTGGTCGCAACTCGCGGTAACCCCGCGATATTTTGTTGACCGTAACCTTGGGCCTGAGAGTGTGACTTGGCTCGGTAAAGCAGTCAAGGAGTAGACCCTCTCAGTGAGTTTCAAAGAATTCTCCCTTCATCCTCAGGTGCTGTCCGGTGTTATATCCATGGGATACGACACCCCCACCCCCATTCAGGAACAGGCCATCCCGGTTGCGTTAGAAGGGCGCGATCTATTGGGTTTGGCCCAAACAGGCACCGGCAAGACTGCCGCGTTCGTCCTGCCAATCCTGCACCACCTCGCCAGTACTCCCCCCAAACGGGGAGTCCGCTATCTGGTACTTGCCCCAACCCGTGAACTGGCCGAACAGATTAACGACGCGTTCAACCTACTGGGCAAACACCTCCGCATAAAAGCCGTCTCCGTTTACGGTGGCGTTGCCAAAGGTCCTCAAATCGCCAAGATTCGGCGCGGCGCGCAGATTGTTGTCGCCTGCCCCGGACGGTTGTTGGACCACGTTAGCCACAAGGACATTGACCTCACCAACGTTGAGATATTGGTGTTGGACGAAGCAGACACAATGTGTGACATGGGATTCCTGCCCGACGTTCAGCGAATATTGAACCACGTGCCACCCAAGCGACAGACTCTCTTCTTCTCGGCCACCATGCCGAAGGAGATTCGAGCCCTGGCCGTAAAGATCCTGAAAGACCCGGAGTCGATCCAGATCGGTGCCAGTGCGCCGGCTGAAACCGTCTCCCATTCCATATATCCAGTCCCGGATAAACTCAAGAAGGACTTGTTGCTGGCCTTATTGCAGCAGACCCCCACCGGCCGTGCATTGGTATTCACGCGCACCAAGCACCGCGCCCGCAGTCTGGCTTTGGAACTTGCGAAGAACAGGTTCCGCGTCGGCGCACTACAGGGCAACATGTCTCAGAATGCCCGAAACCAAGCTATGGACGGGTTCCGCCACGGCAAGTTCGACATTCTAGTGGCAACTGACATCGCCGCCCACGGTATCGATGTTCCGCAAGTCTCCCACGTAATCAACTTCGACTTCCCAAACACCACCGATACCTATACCCACCGCATCGGACGCACAGGTAGGGCCGAACAAACCGGAGAAGCTTTCACCTTTGCCGCTTCAGAAGATGCCTCCATGGTCCGCCATGTGGAACGTGAACTGGGCATCAAGATCGAGCGACGACGCTTGGAAGGGTTCGACTACGGTAACTTCACTCCTGAAGAGCAGTTCCGTGAAGACAGAATGGGTCTACCCCGCGCCAACGGTGGCCGGAGCAACGGTGGCCGCGCCGGCCAAGGCACTAGAGACCAACGTCCGAGTGGCCAGAACCGGCGTAAACCCGGCGCCTGGAAAGCCGGTTCCTCTGAGTACGGACGCCGAGAAGATCACCCATCTACCGCAGGCCGCTGGACTGACAGGCCATCTGAGAATCGTTCCAGCCAACCGGTTGACGCTGGCGCAAGGGCCAGCTCGAATAACGGGCCGTCCAACAGCAATTTATTCGACGGACGTTCATCCAATGGTGGATCGTCAAACGGCAACCCCTATAATCGTGGTCAGTCCAATGGCGGTTCGTCCAACGGAGGTTCCTACAACCGGGGGCCATCCAACGGGGGTTCGTCCAACGGCAACAGTAATAACGGCAAACGTTCCGAACAACCAACCGGTTCATCTTCCAGAGGCGGCAACTTCGATGGAAACCGAGGGAATCGCTCTTCACAACCAGTGAGCGGCACTTACAGAACGTCGCCACCCGACGGTCGCGGTCCCACTCAGCCAAGCGGCAGGAGTAGTGGCCAAATTCTGGGCCGGACTCCCAGCACTGAGATTGAGAACCGCAGAAAATCTGGACAAGTCTTGGGTAGAAGCGGCCCGCCTAGTGCGCCAAACGGCCGCCGACGGTCCCAGAAGCCTGGTGTCCCGTCATTCCATCCCAGACCGGCCAAACCCGGGAAACCCCGTGGTCGCTCTGCAGGTAAACACTAAGTCATAAAATAAAGAACCCCGGTCGTATGACCGGGGTTCTTTATTTTCTCGGTGCCCTTTTCTCTTTCCAGTAGCTAGCTGTACCTTCACACAGGCCCAAACCTGCAACAGAAACAACGGCACTGTCAGAACTACAGTAGGCGCTGTAGCAGCAACGTGAACGGGATGGGCAATGCCAGCAAAATGGTGGTAATAAAGGTCTTTGGTAAATTGCCCCGCTTACGATTCGCTTTGTGCGCAGCCATAGACATGGCCACCGATTCCACCAGAATCACCCCCAAGCCGACGCCCAATATAGCAGCGCCGAGGCATTCCAGGCCTCCTTCACAACGAGCGGCCCCGATGAACCCTCCCGCAACCGCACCCAACAGCTCAAAAAGCGTTACCGCGATATACATATAGAACTTGGAAGTTTTTATAGCTGTGGTAGTCGCTGCAACGGACGGTCCAAGCCTAATTATAACGAGCCATTATCCAAGCAACCTTTGGTTTAGACACCAAAAATTAATGGTCCCTGCCCTCAGTATCCGAAATAAAATAAGCGCCCCTGTTTTTCAGGGGCGCTTATTTGCTTCTATTGGAAATTGCTAGGTTGTAGTTGAACCGACCTATAGAACTACCCGGTCTAGTGGAACTGGGGGAGCAATTCTTCACCCAGGATTTGGAGCTGCTCCATGGACTCGTCTGCGGGACACATGGGCCGCATCACAAACTTGGAACCACCTGCGTCGATGTAGCTCTGTACGTACTCCGCCACCTTCTCCACCGGACCCACCGCTGTGAACTCGGTGAAATGGGCGTCTGGCCGATGGCGAGTGACAAAACGACCGGCCTTCTCCGTGGCGTCGTCAACATCGTCGGAAATGTAGTAGCCCATCAGGACACCAACGTGGTCGTCTTCGATCTCGCGGTTGAATTCATTGGCGGTCTCAAAAAGGATACCGCAACCCTCTTTCACTTCCTCAGGGGTGGCACTGGACACCAGCCAGCCATCACCAACCCGCCCAACGCGCCTGGCAGCCGCAGGAGAGCGTCCGCCGATCCAAACTGGGGTGGAAGGCTGCAGATAGGGTTTTGGAGTCACCGTAACGTTGTGACAGCTAAAGAACTCACCTTCGTGGGTCACGTCTTCTTCCTGCCACAGTCTGCGCATCAGCGCGATGCCCTCATCGGTGCGGGGGCCACGGCGCTCCTTGGAGACACCGCAGGCCTCGTACTCCTCTGGCTCTTCTTGTCCTAATCCCACTGCCGGGAAGAACCGTCCCTGGGAAAGGTAGTCCAAAGTGGCAATCTGTTTGGCAAGGACCACCGGGTTGCGCAGAGGCATGGCCAACACACTAGTACCTACTTTCAATCGGTCCGAGTAGGCTAGGACCATTGAGCAGGCCATCATGGGCTCCAGGCTGAATTTCTCGCCCACAATCCGATCACTCAGCCAGAGAGAATCGTAGTCGTGCTTATCGCCAACTTCCACTAACTTCCGAAGATAATCGTGATCCGATCCACCTTCTCCGAAGGCACCTGGCATGTAACCGATGGCAATACTCATAGCTTCTCTCTCTGGTTTCTCACGATTAAGGCCCATTATAACCCAATCCAGGCTACAGCTAGCTCGCGCCCTATTAATCGCCGCGTTATCCGCTGATGGTATCCAGACCAGCCTCGGTGCGGGCATCGTTGATGTGGTCCAAGATCCGCTGCCGCAGGGGCGCGATCTCATACCCCAGGTCGGCCAGCATCCGGCTACTGTCTAGGTTGTAGACGTGGGGAACCACCTGATCGCCAGTCGTTATGTCAGCGTCGGGAATAAATTCCTTTACGATCTCGGCCATGTCTTTAATCGAGCACATGGTGCCGCCGGATATATAAATCGAGTGGTTCAGTTTCTCAGCCAGGCCAACCCGCACAAAGATCTCAGCAGCGTCTTCGGCATGGATCATAGGAGATTGCTCGTCCTGGTGAAACGGCATGCTAACGGGCTTCCCGATTGCTGGCAGTGACATCAGAAGTCCACCAATCATCCCGGTAGCGCCGGTGACCCTGCCATGGCCAAACACCGTACAAATACGCACCGCACGCAGGTCCAAGCCGTGTTTATTGATGTACTGCTTGGCTGAATAATCGTTCACTGACTTGGTCATGCCGTAGACGTTGATTGGGTCGTTCAAGTCGTCTTCGTTGATCGGGCGATCTCCAAAAGTCTCCTGAACGCCATAAACAGCGATAGAGCTGGCATAGACCACCCGTTCCACACCGGTCCATCGAGCGGCTTCAAAGACATTATTGGTACCACCAATGTTCACCTGCATGGCGTAATGGTGCCGGTCTTCTGTGTCTGGGGGCAAAAGCGCCGCCATATGGATGATCCGGGTTACGCCGTGGGTGTTGATGGCCTCCAATATGTGGGGTAGTTGGGTCACGTCACCCCGGTACATATTGATTCTGTCCAGATAGGGCTCCAGCGTTGCCCGGGGTGGCGCCAGGTCAAAACAGACAACCTCTTCACCCCGTTCCAATAATTTGCGGATGATACGATTGCCAATGAATCCAGTACCGCCGGTGACCATCACGGACATAAAAGCCCCCTCGAAATAACTTTAATATTTGATTCGTCAGTCCGGGTCACCAGGCTAAGCGAATCCCGTAAATCATAAAGGCGGGAGTGAACCCTCGCAATACCGAGCGTGATTTACATAAATCAGGACAGTTATCTTGACCGAAGAAGCCCAAATGGCCATGATTATCTTAAGTAAATTAGAAAATCTGTACGCCTTTACACTACGTTACCTCCGATGGGCCGTGGGCCGGGTCTGCAACAACTGGAGCCGACGGCTCGGTTGCCTTCAGGCTACGCAACGCCCCAGATGGGTGCTACTCCACTGATGTGGACAGCATCACCGCCGCTGGCCTTACTTTCGATGGCAACACCGGCCCCTTCCCTGGTGCGACGTGTAAATCCGGCAGCAGCAACGCCAAGAGTGGAGCATCACAGGCTGACTAAAGCGTCATAACTTAGAGCGAAAAAAGGCCCGCCATCAGGCGGGCCTTTTTATTACAACGATCATTCGTTTACAACGGCCGCTTACCCGGAATCCCCACGTCCCTGGGGTAACGATTTGGAGTCGCCTCCGTTTTCTTTACGGATATAACCACCCGGTCATCAGTCAGCCCTTCGACTAGAACAGTCGACACCCTTTCTATGAATCCGTTTAACTCTGACAAGGCATGGGCAGCTTCGTCTTGTTCCGTTCCGTCGCCGCCGTGTTTCAGGGCTACCAGGCTACCACCCGGTTTGCAGAAGGGCAGTCCAAACTCCAGCAGCAATGGCAATTTAGCCAAGGCCCGCACCACCACCAGATCAAACCCGTCTCGCAAGTCGTTGCCCCGTGCCAGTTCCTCCGCACGGCCAGTGTAGACAGCAACGTCCGTGAGACCAAGGGTGTCCACTACGTGGCGCATGAATGCGGTCTTCTTCGCCACCGACTCCACCAGCGCCAGCTCGATCCCGGGAAAGGCTATCTTCAGTGCCAGACCCGGTAGCCCCGCTCCGGCCCCCACATCCATGATGCGCGTCGGAACTTGGTCCGATGCAGCCAGGACTTCACCCGCCGTCAGACACACCGTCAAAGAGTCGACAAAGTGCTTCACCTGAACCGCTTCATACTCGATGATCGCCGTCAAATTCGCCCGTTTATTCCAGTCTTCTAGCTCATGAAAGTAGGTTTCAAACTGGTCTAGTTGATGTTCAGAAAGGGTAACGCCCAATTTGGACGCACCGGTTTTTAATAGTTCCATTCTCTCAGGCATAGGTATTTATTATAGACAGGTTTTGTCTAGCTATATCCACGCCCAGCCTAAATTGACACCGTGAGAAGGCGCACCGTAAAATGGCCTCCAGCACCTGGCGAGTCAGGCGCGTGGCAGACCCCGCACCTGGCAATACCTAAGAGAGGGAATTATGGCGACCAAAGCCTATCTATTGATTGAAACTGCCGTCGGTAAGACGCGAGACGTGGCCGACACCTTGGGCAATCTACCGGGCATCACCACGGTGGACGTGGTCACCGGCCCCTACGACATCATCGCAGTCGTATCCGGAGAAGATATGTCCATAGTCGGTGATTTGGTCACCGGCCACATCCACACCGTGCCTGGCGTTGTCCGCACCGTCACCTGTGTCGCAGTCGGAAGCTAATCCGTAAGCTAAGCCAAAGCTAACATCTAGTCTGAAATTCGAGTCCCCCAAGGGATTCCGGTAGGAGAATCGCTGTGGAGTTCAAGTTCACAGAAGAGGACGAGCAGTTCCGAACGGAACTTAGAGCGTTCATGAAGACAGAACTTCCTGAAACATGGGAAGGAGCTGGTCGTTACCCGGAAGAAGATGATTGGGACTTGAATGTTGTCGTCCGTAAAAAGATGGCCGATAAGGGCTGGCTGACCATGCACTGGCCAGAGGAATACGGCGGCCAGAACGCATCGCCGGTGAAGTCTGCAATCTACAACGAAGAGATTGCCTACATGAGGGCGCCAGGGCGCGACATATTTGGTGTTCGCATGCTTGGGCCCACTCTGATGATTCATGGGTCTGACGAGCAGAAAAAGGCTCACCTACCTTCGGTTGCCAAGGGTGAGATTCAATGGTGCCAGGGCTACAGCGAGCCGGAATCCGGTTCTGACCTAGCCTCCCTCAGCACGCGCGCCGTACGAGACGGTGACGATTTAGTGATTAACGGCGGCAAGGTCTGGACCACGATGGCCCACCGCGCCGACTGGATCATGCTGCTGACTCGCACCGACCCGGACGCCCCGAAACACCGCGGCATCAGCTTTGTGCTAGTGGACATGAAGAGCCCTGGAGTGACCGTTCGCCCCATAATCAACATGGCTGGCGGACATGAGTTCAACCAGGTGACCTTTGACGATGTTCGTGTGCCAAGGGCCAACGTAGTGGGAGACGAAGATCGCGGCTGGTACGTGGCCGTCACACTCCTGGACTTTGAACGCTCTGGGATTGACTACTCAGCAGCCGCCCGGCGGATGTTGGACGATGTCAAAGAGTTTGCCACGGAGACCAAGCGTAACGGACAGCCCTTGATTGAGATTCCCTGGGTACGCACTCTGATGGCCGACCGGTACATAGACTGTGAAGTTGCCCGGTTGATGGCCTACAACGTGGCGTACATGCAGTCCCAAGACCTAATCCCCACCAAAGAAGCATCCATGAGCAAGGTCTTTGGTAGCGAGACGGTGCAGCGGGTGACAGACGCCTCATTGGACATCCTAGGTCAATTCGGGACGTTGGTTCGCGACGATAAATGGGCGCCGCTCAAGGGACGAGTCCAAGAACATTGGATGAACGCCTTCGCTGGCACCATCGCCGCCGGCACCTCAGAGGTCCAGCGAAACATCATTGCTGGACGAGGTTTGGGTCTACCCAGAGGGTAAAGTTCCTGGCCAATATGAACGCAAAGAAGAGGGGCCGCGCTGCCGCTAACAATCCTTCGACAGGCTCAGGATGAGCGGAGTGGGCTTAACCCCCACGTTAGTCCGCGGCGAAGACTGCCAGTTCTTCTTGGTCTAGTACGGCGGCGTCACGGCAGCGGCGCATAATCCGGAAGATGGTGCGCACTGTGACTTCAAAGCGCTCTGCAGCCTCTTCAACCGTCAGGTCAAACTGCTGCATGGCAGACCAGATCTTGAAGTCTCGAGCCAAGCGTCGGTTGCGCTGGAACCAGGCCGGGTCGTCGTATTTACACTGGGGCAACGGGCAGTCTAGACAGGCGGCTGAGACCTCACAACCCGTATCTTCGTAGTGGTAAAATTCGGGCACCGCGTCGAGAACAGGACTGGAAGTGATGGGCCAATCTAGTGCGGTCATATCGTTACTCCAAACAAATGTTCTAATATTGCTCAATTAGTTTAGAACACCCGTTCTTAATATGTCAATAGTTTTCAGAACGTATTTTCTATTTACTGGGTTTCAGGCATGAATTAGCCACGAATCCAGTCCAGTACACGTAAAACCCGGAGGTGGCCATAGTGCCTAGCACGCCAGCGGAAGAGCCCAAGATTATTACCGAATATGAAACCATGATGTACAAAAGGCGGGAGAAAATCGCTTACATCATGTTCAACCGATCCCAGGCGCTGAACGCGGTCAACGACCAGTTTGAAGAAGACCTGCATGCAGCCCTGCTGGAGTTTGATCTGGACGATGAGGCCTGGGTGGCCATCATCCACGGCGCAGGTCGCAGCTTCTGCGCTGGAGCCGATGTGAAACAGCGTCTAGTAGCTATGACCTCGGAGCAGGCCGCTCGTAGACAAAAGGGCCCCAACGCAGAGGGCTACACGGGCCGGACCGCCAACTGGAAGCCGATTATCGCCGCCGTCCATGGGTACGCACTGGGCGCAGGTATTGTCATTGCCGTGGAATCAGACTTGATTGTTGCCTCGGAGGATGCCAAATTCGGCATCACCGAGACTAAAAGAGGGTTGCCGGCCGGACGCATATGGGCCAAGGTCAACGCCTTCATGCCCTCCAAGGTTCTCAGCGAAATGGCCCTTACTGGCGAGCATATCGACGCCGCAGAACTGTACCGACTGGGTCTAATCAACCGACTCGTCCCCACCGGGGAACACCTAAGCGCCGCTGAAGAACTGGCGGAGAAGGTTCTCAAATCGCCGCCGTTGGCGACTAGGTCGGTGGTGAAGCTGATCCGGCGTCAGTGGGTCCAGCCAAGCGCCGACGCCGATATGCAGATGCTCCCTCTGAAGCTTCACCTAACAGAAGACTTCAAAGAGGCCAGCCAATCATTTGTAGAGAAACGCCCACCAAAATACCAAGCCCGCTAGTGCCTCAGCCGGCACGAGCAAGTTTTTAGTGTGCATTGCGCAGGGAGATTGTTCTGGTAGTCAGGTGTTAATAGGGCAGTTCAATTGAGTCTCACGAGGAAATATTAATGAAAATCACTGATGTTGAATGCTTGGTACTGGACAAACAGTATCCTTTTGTCCGTATCTACACCGACGAAGGAATTGTTGGCATTGGCGAATGCTTTCGTCGCCTGCCAGAGGTGGTCCGCACCATAGTCGACAAGGTTCTCAAGCCTGTTTTGTTGGACAAAGACCCTATGGACACTGAGGTCCGCTGGCGAGAGATGATCCAAGCTACGTCAGCCTCAGATATGGGTGGCATGGTCCACTGCGCCATCGCCGGCCTCGACATTGCCATGTGGGATATCAAAGGTAAAGCTTTAGGGAAGCCGATCTATGAGCTGCTGGGCGGGAAGGCCAGGGAAAAAGTCCGGATGTACGCCAGCTCCATGCGGCGAGACCTCACACCACTGGAAGAAGCCAAGCGAGCAGTGTCCCTGGTTGAAGAGGGTTACTCCGGCTATAAACTGCATAGCGCTTTGCCTGGAGCCATTGACGACCCGTCCGACCAGACCATTGAAACCGTGCGAGAGGTAAGAGCGGCGGTGGGGCCGGACATCGAGATACTGGTGGACGTTAACGGAGCATTCTCCGCCCACCACGCCATCGAGATTGGAAAGGCGCTGGAAGACCTGGGCGTCTTCCATTTTGAGGAACCCCGTCCCCACTACGACCTGGAGGGCTTGGCGACGGTCGCCGACGCCTTGGACATACCAATTGCGTCGGGAGAAATGATCTATACCCACTGGCAGTTCAAGGACCTGATACTACGCGGGCGAGTCGATATCCTGCAGCCCGACATCGTCAAAGTTCCAGGGTTCACTGAGTTCCAGCGCATTGCGGCGTTGGCCTCTGCGTTTGGCAAGCCCATTACGGTCCATAACATACAGCCGACCCTCAGCGCCGTGGCCCATCTGCATGTTTGCGCCGCTTACGCCATTATCCCTTACGCCCAGGAATACAACATCGAACCAATCTCGATTCGAGATGAGTGGCCCATCCTCAAAAATCCGCTACAGGTTAAAGACGGTTATCTAGACGTTCCGTCTGGCCCCGGCCTGGGTGTAGAACTGGACGAAGACGTAATCAAGCGACTGTCAAACGTCTAGGCCTTGCACCCAAAATCACTTCAGCCAACCAGACCTTACAAGAATGTGCCTAAACAAACTCCGGCATAACTTTCTCGGCGAAGAGGCGGAGCGACTTGGCAGTGACGTCGCCCTCCATGCCCGGCCACTGGGAGCGGAGTATCAGTTCTTCCACGCCGTTTTCTTTGTATTTGTGTATCTCTTCGATGCATTCTTCCGGGCTCCCGATGATAAACCGGCCTTCAAGCACCTGCTCGAACGGCACGTCTATGCGGTCAGCTTTGGGCAGTTCTTGGCTGTGACCCAGGGACGCCCGGTCTTTGTAGAGCCACTCCACTTGGGGCCGAATGATGTCGATGGCCTGCTGTCGGCTCTCTGCCACAAATACCTCACGCCATGCGGCTATGTAGCCGGGCTTGCCGGCCTCTTTAACTGCTGCACGGTACTGAGGAGCCTGAATGCCAATCGTGGGCAGCGTTGACCGTGAGCTGACCAACCAGCCGTCAGCTTCTTTGGCCGCCCGCAGCACGCCCTTCTCCAAGTTGGCCGCCAAGTAGACTTTGGGGCCAGGCTTCTGGATGGGGTCTCCGGCGCCGGGTACGTCGTCAAGATGAAAGTACCGGCCCTCATGGGTGACCCGGTCCTGGTTCCAAAGCTTCTTCATTACTTCCTGGACTTCACGGAATCTGGAGAGCCGTTCCGACTTGGGAATCTCAAACGCTTTGAATTGGAAGTCGCGCCACCCCAGCGCCGGGGCCAGCACGAACTTGCCGCCGGTGATCACGTCCAGGGTGGATATCTGCTCGGCAGCCTCCACTGGGTGATACAACGGCAAGAGGGCGACCATGCCCAACTCCAGCCCCGGAGCCTCAGCAGCCACCCGAGAAAGCAGCATCAGGGGGTGAAAGTCGTTGTTTAGATAACCCGCGCCGGTCCAGAGAGAGTGGTAACCCATCTCATTTGCCAGCCTTGCCTTGCCCAGCCGGGCTGCCAGACCTTCGGCGCGGGATTGCCCGCGCCGGTCTCCGCCGCCCAGGTTGATTCCAAAATGCATTGTTCCATCCCCTCAATAATCACTGGTTTTTAACACTAAATTCAAGCCTGAAGAGTATAGCAAAGGCATACAAAAAGGCCCGGCAGAATTTACTGCCAGGCCTTTGCTATCCGCTCGATTGGGGTGGTAGCGCATTAGGCCCAGGAAGCGCGCCTTCCTAGAACCAAACCGTTTTCCAGTTCCAGTTCTGCCTTCAGGTTGCGGAAGAACAGGAATTTCTTGCAATCTATTGTCATGGATGTGGTGTGCTTCGCCAGATTGGGCAGCAAGAACAGTTCCACACCGTCTTGCTGTATCTTGCGGTACGGAGTAATGTCTCGGCGGGCGATTCGGGTATCGACCGATACCTCAGTGGAATTGCCGCCTCAAGATGTAAAAGAGAGCAAGTCAACGGCCGCTTGACCGCCTTTACTCTGGATATGTTGAACTGCTTCCGGAGTCAAATTTATCTGCATTAGGTACCTCTTTGACCAGTTGCCCCCACCAGCATGTTAGGCAACAATTTCTCCATCGCGCATCTTCTGACGAACCGTTGCTGTTTTCTATGATGCCTCAAATACGAAATAGGTTCAAACTACTTGCAGCTTGCTGGGTATCGGCGTCCGAATCAGCCTTTCAGTTTCAATATCAGGCTGTTGCGGGCGTCCACACTGGCCGGATGAACGGTGCCACCACCCTCAATCCGCTTGGCCATCTCCCTGGAAAGGAATTCCAACAGCGCCAGATCAAGACTTTCCAGAGCCATGTCGTGCAACTTAGCCTGGTAGGAATAGACCGCCGCTTTCTGTGGATCCAGTTTGTCAGCCAGGAAAACCAGCTTACCCAGGGGGTCTAGAGAGGGGTGGGCAGTGGAGTGCCAGCGCACAGCCTCGTAGAGAATATCGTCGTTGAGGTCTTCTTCTTTGCGGAGTAGCTCAGCGCCCACTGGGCCGTGGAGCAACAAGGGGAAATCCTGCTCTACGTCGGAAACCGGCACGTCCAGCTCATATGCCATCCGGATTAGGTCTTCGCCAGGGACGGCACGGCACACGTCATGGGCCAAGGCCCCGAGTTCGGCCTGTTCGAGATCGATCTTATGTGGGGCTGCTAACTCGAGAGCCACATCACGGACACGATAAATGTGTGACTGCAGGCCGTCGGGCAGAGCCTTCAGACGGTCCTGAAGTCTCTGGAGCATGTCGGGCATTTAAGAGCCTACGGGAGCGGGCAGGCCCTAGCCCATTGCTCCCAGTTTCTTGCCACCCAACAGGTGCATGTGGGGGTGGATAATCTCCTGTCCGGAGTCATCGCCCTGGTTTAGCACCAACCGGTAGCCGCTGAGGGCAACGCCCTCACGGCGGGCTATCTCTTCAGCCACAACAAACATGTGACCCATGATTGGAACTTGGCCTGGGCCAACGTAGGCCAGGGAAGCGATGTGCATATTGGGGACAATCAGCATATGCACGGGTGCTTTGGGGTTGATGTCTTTCACGGCGAAGACCCGGTCATCTCGGTAGACCGGGGCAGTGTGCATCGGGTCCTGGGCCATGTTGCAAAAAACGCATTCGTTGGTGGTGGTCATGCCGCGTTCGCCTCTTTAAATTCAAATCGGGGTTATTCACCAGACTTTTTGCCGGCTTTTGGGATATATCAGCCGGTGACTATTCGTCGTCTACGTGCTGAAATGCAATCTCTTTGTAGTAGTTGGCGTCGCCATAGGTCAGTTCGTGGGCCTTGGCCCGGCGAGTGAATAGCTGTAGATCATGTTCTTTAGTGAAGCCGATGGCTCCATGACACTGGTGCGCCGTGCCGCATACGCGGCGATAGGCGGGGCCGATCCAGGCTTTGGCCATTGCGACCTCTTTCTGGGCAGGTAGACCCTCTGCCAGCCGCCACACGGCCTGATACGCGATATTCTTGGAACCTTCAACATCTGTGGCCATCCGCGCGCAGTGGTGCTGCACGGCCTGGAAACTACCGATGGGGCGACCAAACTGGGTTCGGCCCTTGGCGTATTCAACGGTCATTTCTAGCACGGCTTGGGCGCCGCCTAGCATTTCGATGCATTGTGCTGCTGTGGCTCGCATGAGCGCTCGGTCAATGATGGGCCAAGCTTCGCCAACATTTCCAATGACCGCGTCTACCGGCACACTGACATTCTCCAGAGAGACCTCGAAGACTCGTTCGTTGCCCACAGAATTCATGGGTGTAATCGTCAGACCGCTGGTCCCGGCGGGCACCAGGAACAGGGAGATTCCCTCCGCCGGGTCGATTTCTGATGACGTGCGAGCGGCCACGATGATCGTGTCTGCGGTTTCAGCATCTGGCACAAACAACTTAGTGCCGCTAATTTGATAGTTTCCGCCCTGCTCGGTAGCAGTAGCTTCAACACCCCAGGGCTCGAAACTTAGACTGGGCTCGTTGAGGGCCATGGTCATGATAATTGTGCCAGCGCAGATACGACTCAAGATTTCATCTTTTTGAGCGTCGGAGCCGGAATCCAAAACGGTCATGCCGCCTAAAACCACAGTGGAGAAGAACGGCGCAGGGGCTAGGGCACGGCCAAGCTCCTCCAGCAAAACACCAAGATCGGCAAACGTGCCGCCGGTGCCACCGTATTGCTCAGGGAATGCCACACCCGTCCAGCCAAGGGCAATCATCTGACGCCACAATTCATCGGTGTAGCCCTTTGAGTCTTCCTCCATCTGCCTGACCAGGGTTAGAGGACACTCTCGAGTCAAAAAATCTTGGGCGCTGGTCTTCAGCATCTGCTGTATCTCGGTTAGCCCCAGGTCCATGATTTCCTCCGGTTTAAAAGCTTGTTATTTTGAGCGCAACTTGAGCGCGACTAGTATAGCCCATAGCCCATTGTGTGGGTAGTGGGAATGGTTTGTTTCATACCCGGGTTGCCAATGCAACGTTTGGTCTAGGCCTTGCACTTCGTTTGTGAACTTAACAGGTTATCCAAACCCGCTAATGGTATGACCCTGTCCCCGCTCATGGTGATCTACGCGGTATACTTGTCCGTACGCTCCCAATTCAGGCTCAAAGCCGCATTGGCGCCGCTTGGCAACTACCGCGTCTTCGATTCCAAAAGCGACCAAAATATAAACCAGCGAGTAGAACCAATGCAGATTGACCTTCGTATCGCTTCATCCAAACCTGTCGCCGAAATTGTAGATTTCGCCCGGCGTTGCGAGGAGGCAGGTTTCTCCGGTTTGGGGTTCGTCGACTCCCACACTTTTCTCAGGGATGTCTATGTGGTGATGGCCCAGGTGTTGCAGCATACCGAACGCATACGTGTGCGCCCTGCCGTCACCTGTCCGGGACCGCGACACACCTCGGTCATCGCATCGGTGGCTAAGACGGTGCAAGAACTGGGACCGGACCGCTTCGAGTTGTGGCTTGGCCGTGGCGGCTCGGCCAACTTCCTGGTCGGGCTGTCTGGGCTACGTCTGGCAGAGATCAGGAAGGCCATCGTCGAGATCAAAGCGTTCATGGCCGGGGATTGGGATGTCTACCAGCCTGCAGAGTCAGTGCAGAAGTATGGCTCTGAAACCGGCACTTCCAAAAGGGCAGAGCACGTGCGCTTGTACCACGGAGGCGGAGAGCCCTTGCCTGTGTACCTGACTGCCAGCGGACCGCTGAACGCCAGGCTCGCTGGAGAACTGTGCGAAGGGGTCCTCATCCATCCTGCCATGGCCAACGAAGAGCAGATCGGAGCGCTTCGCCAATGGGTTGCAGAAGGGGCGGCCTTGGCCGGACGGCAAGCGTCCGATGTACACGAGGTTTTGCAGATGGAGGGGCTCGTCCGGGACACTCTGAAGGATGCGGTCCGGGCCTGGAGCCCCCGGCTAGTCACTCCCCTAGCCAAGCCCAGCGGCCAGGAATGGCTGAACCAACTGGGAATCGATTACGATCTATCGTCCTTCAAGGAAAAACTTCAGGAGGCGGCAGCCAAGTTCCTGACATTTTATCCTGACAACAACCACATGGAAGACTGGCAAGCGGCCGAGAAGGTGGCCGAAGTCGTGCCCTACGAGCTGCAGGAAGCATTGGTCGAGAAAACCGCCATTGCAGGAGACCCGGACTTGGTCACCCGGCGCATGAAGGAGCTGGAAGCGCTTGGGATACACCACATCTATCTGTACCCAGCCGAGAGCTTCACCTTGCCCGAGCATGAACTCCACGCCTTCAAAGAGGTTATCGGTCCTGCTTTTAACTTATCCTGATAGCCACCAAAGCGCCAATTGGTGTGGGATTCAAGCATAGTGGTGGCGACGCTGGCGTGTCCCGATCGAACCGACAAATACGATAGACCTAGAGTGCCCCTTCAGCTTCCAACGATGACACTTCTTCGGCGCTCATGCCGCCCAACGTGCAAAGTATCTCTAAATTGTGCTCACCCAATAAAGGGGCAGTGTAATCACGACGCTTGCTGGGCCTTTTGCTGTAAGGTGGTGTTTAGGCTTCGGCTGGCTCTACTTCCACAACTATCTCAACCGGCGTGTTGCGGGCGACGATTATCTCCATGTCATCAGCGCCGTCGTTGATGGGTTGGTGGACGGCTTCCGCAGGCACGTAAATGAAATCGCCGGGGCCGATGGTCAACTCGGTGTCCAGGTTGTTCCCAATCACAAATCGACCGTGACCCTTGATTACGTAGATGGCCGACTCGCAGTTCACGTGATAATGAGCGCTAGATGCACAGTGGGGCGGGATGGTTGCAATGGCCAAATGGATGCCTGTGGAGCCGGTCAGCTTTTCGGACACTCCGGCCAGACGGGTCATGGCTCCGGACTTAATCTCTACTTCCAGGCCGTCTGGATGGACAACACTTATTTCTTGTTTGTTATCTGGCATTTCAAACTCCGCTTATTTCTGGCTAGATGGCCCGGACCATCTGGTCCAACTTGTCGATGGCCTGTTTGATGTTGTCTTGCGAGTTGGCATACGAGAGGCGGACGTACCCCTCGCCGAACTCACCGAAGGCACTGCCAGACAATAGCGCAACTCCAGCTTGGTTCATCGCGCGATCCTCGAACTCAGCACTAGTCAGCCCGGTGCCTTTGATGCTAGGGAAGGCGTAGAACGCTCCTTCTGGTTCTGGGCAATTCACCCCTGGGATACTTCTCAGGCCATCTGCGATGAGTCGGCGGCGTATTCCAAACTCGGCGATCATAGCCTCGACTTCATCCTTGGGACCTTCCAAGGCCGCGACTGCCGCCATCTGAGTGAAAGAAGCAGCACAAGAAACGCTGTTCACGGCCAATTTCACTATGTGGGGCACCAATTCTTCTGGGAGTATCCCATAGCCCATGCGCCAGCCAGTCATCGCATAGCTCTTGGAGAACCCGTCCAGGATGATCGTCCGTTCCTGCATGCCGGGGATGGAAGAAATGCTGTAGTGCTCTCCGGTGTACAAGATATCTTTGTATATCTCGTCGGCCATTACATACAAATCAGGGTGTTGCTTGACGATGCCGGCGATGGTCTCCAATTCCTCTTTGGTGAGGGCCGACCCGCAGGGGTTCTCCGGCGAGTTGATGATAATCAGGCGTGTTTTATCCGTAATCAGGCCGGGAAGGGCGGCAAGATCGGGATGATAGTCCTTCTCTTCCAGAAGCTGCATTGGCACCGGAGTGGCGCCGCAGAACTTTATCATGGACTCATAGATTGGGAAGCCGGGGTTGGGGTAGATAACCTCAACACCCGGTTCTGCCAGGGCCAGCAGCACGTAAAACATGATTGGCTTGGCACCCGGCGTGACCACTACGTTGGCTGGGTCGGTGTTAATTCCGCGCACTTCGCCACTGTTTCTGGCTATGGATTCTCGCAATTGAGGCAGCCCAGCCGTCGGACCATAGTGGGTGAAACCATCGGCAATGGCCTTCCTGCCAGCTTCGACAATATGCTTAGGAGTTTCGAAGTCGGGTTCACCTATTTCGAGGTGAATAATCTCTTTACCCTGGGCCTCCAGGGCGCGGGCTCTGGCAAGTACTTCAAACGCTGACTCTGTGCCCAAGTCATTCATTCGGGCAGCAACTGTCATAGATCCTCCGGAATCAAGGGTAAATACTGGTAGCGCGCTGGTGATGGAAATCGACTAGGTGTTAGTCCGATTGGACCTGGTTCTCCGTGCGGACTGAAAGCCCGTAAATCTTGATAAAACCCTCTGCTGATTTGTGGTCAAAATTGTCAGCGCGGTCGTAGGTGGCCAGGTTGTAGTTGTACAGGGCTTTGGGCGCCTGCCGCCCAACTACCACGCAGCTGCCTTTGTGCAGCCTCACCCGTACATCACCAGTAACAAACCGCTGAGTGCTCTGGATGTAGGCGTTCAAATCAACCCGGTGAGCCGTGAACCACAGGCCGTTGTAAATAACATCCGCGTATTCCTGGGCAACGCGGGCTTTCATCCGAGCCTGGTCTTTGGTCAGTGTCATTGCTTCCAGAGAGGTGTGCGCCGCGTGCAGCAAAGTAGCAGCCGGGCACTCATAGATCTCTCGGGATTTGATACCGACCAATCGGTTTTCCACATGGTCGATGCGCCCAATCCCGTGGGTGCCAGACAGTGTGTTCAGGTGATTGACCAGGTCAACTCCGCCCATGCTCTCGCCGTCCACGGCGGTCGGGATGCCCTCTTCAAAGTGAATCTCAACGTAGGCAGGGTCGTCGGGGGTGTTTGCCACCGGGCTGGTCCAGAGGTAGGCATCTTCCGGGGGTTCCAACCAGGGGTCTTCAAGTTCTCCAGCTTCAACGCTGCGGCCCCAGAGGTTCTCATCAGTAGAGAATCGACTGCGGTTGGCGTTGATGGGTAGGTTTCGTGCCTGGCCGTATTCGATCTCATCCTCACGGCTCATGCCCCAGTCACGGATGGGAGCAATGACATCAATCTCCGGACCCAGGGCGGCGATGCCGACTTCGATCCGGACTTGGTCGTTACCTTTGCCGGTGCAACCGTGGGCAATCGCGTAGGCTTCACGTTCTTTGGCTACTTCCACCAAGTAGCGAGCAATCAGCGGGCGTCCCAAAGCCGTGGCCAAAGGGTATTGTTCTTCGTAGATGGTCCCAGCTTGAAGGGACGGGAATAGAAACTCGTTGACCAAGGTCTCCCGGCCGTCTACGGTGATTGCTTCCGACGCTCCGATGCTCAGCGCTCGTTGACGAATAGGCTCAAGTTCCACCATTCCCAGGTCAATGGTCAGTGTGATTATGTCTGCGTCGTACTTTTCCTGCAGCCACGGGACAGCCACTGTGGTGTCCAGACCCCCGCTGTAGGCCAACACGATTTTTTGTTTCGCCATGATTTGGTTTGGTTGCTCCCTAAATTCGCTTAACTTAGATTGACGTCAGGCGTTCAATTCTTCCAAAAACTCAACCGAAGTTATTTCTGCGTCCCACAGTGTCTTTCGAACCAGCCCTCGGCTAATGTCCTGACCAGGATGCACCGGCACCGTTACCACCTTTTCATCTTGATGTCGAAGACGGCCGTGGCTCCCACCTTGACCTATCACCTGGAACCCAAGTTTTTCCAATACCTCGATTACATCTTGAGTCTGTAGTATCGGAAGTCGAGCCATCAGAGCTTAGATTTCTATTTTTTGAATTCCGACGAATTTCGGCAGATCAACGTCTTGGTCTTCGAGGCACAATTCGATGACTTCTTTCATATTGGTCATGAGTTCATCAATCGTTTTGCCCTGGGTGTAACAGCCCTTCAGATGAGGGACTTCGCCGACGAAAAACCCATCTTCGTCCTTTTCGGTTAATACGTAAAACTCGCGGTTTGCCATCGCAATCTCCAGTTCTGAACCACAGACTAGCCAGACTAAATCGTAGCTAGGGCGTCGCCCAGGCGCTCCATGCCCTGATCAATCTCTTCCTTAGTGACGGTCAGGGGCGGCATAAAGCGAATGGTGGTGGGTCGGGGCGCGTTGAGCAGGATTCCGGCTTCGTTGGCCGCGGTCAGCACCTGGGGTGAGATGTCGCTCTCAAACTCCATGGCGGCCAGCAGACCCTTGCCCCGGACATCAGAGATGAACGAGAACCGGCTTCTCAGGTCGTTAAGTCTGCCAAGTAGATAGGGTTCCATCTCCTTGGTCTTTGCCGGGATGTCATTATCGATGAGGAACTTGGTACCGGCGTAGGCTGCGGCGGTGGTCAGCATGTTGCCGCCAAATGTGGAGCCGTGGTCGCCCGGAACCAGAGCCATACAGTGTTCCTTGGACATGAAAGCGCCGATTGGCGTGCCGAAGCCTAAGCCCTTGGCCAAGGTCATTACGTCGGGCTCAATGCCGTATTCCTGGTAGCCAAACAAGCTGCCCAGGCGGCCCATGCCAGTCTGGACCTCGTCAAGAATCAGTAGAATGCCCTGTTTGTCGCACCAGTCCCGGACCCGTTTCAGGTAATCGTCAGCGGGAATTATTACGCCAGCCTCACCCTGCACCGGTTCGATCATTACCGCCGCAGTCCGTTCGTTGGTGGCCTCCATAATGGCTTCCACATCGTTGTAATTAACGTGAACGAAACCGGGCTGTATGGGAGTGAAATTTTCTTGGTAGTGGGGTTGGCCAGTGGCGGCCAACGTGCCCATGGTGCGGCCGTGAAACGAGTTTAAAGCCGTGATAATCTCGTAGGCTCCGTCACGGTTCAGCTTGCCGTAGCGACGGGCCAGTTTCATGGCCCCCTCATTAGCTTCTGCTCCGCTGTTGCCAAAGAAGACTAGGTCCAATGCGCTGTTCTCGACCAGGGTCTCCGCAAGCTGCAATTGGGGAACGCTATAGAACTGGTTGGAGACCTGCATCAGAGTGCCGGCCTGCTCCGCAATGGCCTTGGTAACGGCGGGATGACAATGACCCAATTGGTTCACGGCCCAACCGGCCACAAAGTCTAGATACTCTTTGCCATCGGCGTCCCAGGCTCGGGTGCCTTCACCCTTGACCAGCACCACCGGTTGGCGGCGCACCGTCTGGGCGTAATACTTCTTCTCAATCTCGATCCAATCGCTGCTCTTGGTCATTCCGGGTCTCCTCCACCATTTCGATCTTGGTCAGTGCGAGTTTCGATTTTTGACTAATGGGGGTCTTGGTCTAGGTTTTCTCGTAGGCGTTCAACAGCCTCTTGAAGTTCTTTTAATGCCTTGTCCAGCTCGGTGACCGTTTCTTCTATTAATCTAAGGTCGTCCGACGCAGGGTTTAATAGGACGTCCTCGGGAGTGCCAGTAAGGGGAGCTTTGCCCTCGAGCAGCATGGCCAGTCCTTCACCAACGCTGTCGGCCATGACAACATTACTGCCGTCGGCCAGAATCACCTTCTTTAATTCCGGAAATGCCAGCACTTCCGACTGCAGGTACAAAGGCTCCACATAGATTATCGCATCGCCCACTGGTATGACCAGTAGTTGGCCTCGGACAATCTGGGATCCGGCTCCGTCCCACAATGTGAATTGCTGTGAGATGGACTGGTCGTTCTCAATCCGGGCTTCCACCTGAGCTGGCCCATCAACCTGCGGGTCGGTCGGCACGGTGAAGGCGCTTAGCTTGCCGTAGCTATCACCGTCATTTTGGGCAATCAGCCAACCAACAAGGTTTTTCTTCTCGCCTGCCGGACTGAAGGGCAACATTAACACAAACTCTTCCCGCTCGCCGCCGGGCATCTGCAAAATGAGATATGAGGGGTGGACTTCAACTCCACTCCGGCCAAAGCGGGTGTCTTGGGGTACGGCCCATTGGTCAGCCTGGTTAAAGAAAACCTGGGCGTCCGTGATGTGATAACGCAGGTACATGTCTGCCTGGGGAGAGAACAAGCCGTTGGGATAACGAATGTGGGCCTGCAGGTCGACTGGCATCTGATCAAAATCCAGGAACAAACCAGGGAACGCCCGGCGGTACATCTGCAGGAGCGGGTCGCTGGTGTCAATCACATAGATGAAGACCTCGCCGGTAAACGCGTCTACCACCGCCTTAACGCTGTTGCGGATGTAGTTGAACCCTTCTTCTGTCCGAGTTGAGTACGGGTAACGGCCGGTGGTGGTAAATGCGTCTTGCATCCACAACAGTTTGCCCGCTTCATCCACCACCGGATACGGGTCGTCGTCCATAGTCAAAAATGGTGCCAGTGCGTGCACGCGTTGGCTGATCTGACGTCGGTACTGGATGCGAGTGTCAGACTGAATCTGATCGCTGAGTAGGATATTGATGTCGGCAAATTGCCAAGCGTAAGCAAATCGACGAAAAGTGGAGCCAATCTTAACTCCTCCAAAGCCGTCGTAATGCACTTCCCTGCCTGACGGGTCAATTTCCGGGGCAGTGGTATTCACCAGGGCAAACGGCACCGGGGACTCCCCGTAATACAGTTCAGGCTGCTCAATGGGTATCTCGCCGCGGATGGGTATGTCTTGAATCAGGAACTCAGGACGCCCTTCTTCAGGGGTGAATCCGGTGGCCGGACTCATGGCCACACCATAGCCGTGGGTGTACTGAAGTCTGCGGTTCACCCAGTTGCGGGCGTCCTCGGGCAGGTTATCCGGGTCCAACTCCCTGGCAGCCAACAACACCTGTTGCAACTGACCATCCAACACGTAACGGTCCGAGTCCATGTTCAAGAAGTTGTAGTACAGCTCCATGAATTGGAGTTGGTTGTACGCATCTTGCAGCGGTTCCACATCCCATAGCCTGATGTTTTCAATGACTCCTGGGTTGTTGGCTATCAGATCGGCACTGATGTCACCCACCGCTGGAACGGCCACCCGTTCTACCTGATCCAACTGGTATGCAGAGCGAGTAGCCTCAATGTTCCGTTCTATATATATCTGCTCTCGCTCAAATTCGTTAGGGTCTACCTGAAACCGCTGAAACAGCGCCGGGAACGCCAGGTTGGCCAGCAAGAACATGATTATCCAGAGACTGAAAGAACCGGCCATCAACCGCAGGCCACCAAAATAATGGCTGAAGAGAAATGCGGCTGCGGCCAGAGACGCTATGGCGGTCATCAACCAGAGCACCGGAATTCGAGCGTGAACATCCGCATAGCCCGCCCCGGCCAGCAATCCTCCAGACGATACAACCAACTCGTAGATTGTCAAGACGTGCCCGGCAGCAATACTCAACATGAGGAGCCCACCGAGTATGCCAATGTGCTTCAACATCCTGGGCGCCACAAAGAAGTTAAGGCCCCTGAGCCCGTAGATACCGGCATAGAGAAGAAGTGACATCACCACGGACGTAATCAGGATGCCCATTATCCAGTTCTGAATGAAGTTGAGCATCCGCAGGGTCACGATGAAGAAAGAAACGTCCTGGCCAAATTGAGCATCGGACACGCCAAAGGACACCTTGTTCAGGAAGAGCAAGAAGACTTCCCATCGCCCCGACGCCGCCGAGCCAAACACCAGTGCCGCAGTCAATACGGTGATAACTACTGCCCCTATCAGGAGGGCGCGCAACAGCCGCATTGTGTCGTCGGACACCGGAAGTGTGGAAGGGCCACGCGAGAACCGGAAGGTAAAGTAGAAATTTACGATCAAGACGGCCGCCGTGACTGCCGTGCCACCAATGAAAAGCCAAAGTTTCATTGCCAGAATCTTGGTGAACACGTCGCGGTGGCCCAGCTCGCCGTACCACAGCAGGTCTGTGTAGACCGTGCGCAGCCACCAGAGAATCAGGAAGGAGAAGAGCAGGCCCACGGCAATTATGCAGCTATTGCGCACCCGTCGCAGGACAACATCCGAGACCCCCGGTAAACTCGGGCCATCTGGATCTTCGGCGTCGTTTGTCAGGTCGTAACTCATAATCTATTCGAGTACTGGCAGCGCTGGTTAAACCTTTGCGCCAACCAATAAAATTGCCCGCCTATCTGCGGGCGCTCCTAAAGTCGCTAACAATTGTAGTCCCAGTGGAATTCCCTCTGATGCACTCCATGAGGGCATCGGGTTGCCGTCCGTCGATGATGTTTGCCACTGGCGAGCGTTCAAGCGCCCGTAGGCAGGCAGACAACTTGGGAATCATACCGCCCTGGATAACTCCGGAGTTGGAAAGTATGTTGGCGCGGCGTCGGTCCAGACGCCTGATTACCCGACCACCGCCGTCCATCACGCCGGCAACGTCGGTCAGAAATACCAGTTGCTCGGCCTCCAGGGCGTAGGCCAGTTCCCCTGCCACCGTATCGCCGTTGATATTCAATGGACTGCCGGCATTCTCTGATCCGTCACGCACATGAACGCCAATGGGCGCAATCATGGGTATGAAGCCGCTGTCCAGCACGGCTCGGATCAATTCACCGTTGATGGTAGTTACCTCTCCGACAAAGCCCAGGTCCGGGTTGCCAATCTTGGCTTCAACCGTGCAGCCATCAACGCCACTTAAGCCGACCGAACGTCCGCCAAACTCATGGATCAAAGACACGAGCTCTTTGTTAATCAACCCACCTAGCACCGCAACCACAATCTCCAGGCTGGGCGCGTCTGTAACCCGCAGTCCGTTGACAAAGTTGGGCGCCAGACCCTGCCGCTGCATCCATTGGGAAATAACGTTGCCGCCACCGTGAACCACAACTACCTCTTGACCTTCCTGCTGCAAGCGGACCAAGTCTTTTAGGCTGGTGTCGTGGCTTCCCAGGGTGCTGCCACCGATCTTTATGACTATTGGTTTTTTAGTCGACTGCTTAGGTGGATCGCCCGCCAATTCTTCCTCCAAACGCAAACGGTTCTAATCAAAGAACCTCAGTAAATAATCAAAACTAAGGCAAATATTTTGTCTGAAATAGGGTCGCATGGGTGTGGAATCGGCTGCTGAAAGGGATCCGTACTAGCCGTTGGAAACACGATAAGACTGTCGTTGTGGTTATCAGTTGAAGCGGCCGTCCCACGCCCAATTATTTAATTGGAAATTGGACGCAAACAGGTGTTAGCGTTACGGGACGTGATAAACGCCTGTCCCTGTTTAAGTCGTGTAGGCACTGTTGATGACCACGTATTCTTCTGTGAGATCGCAGCCCCATGATGTGGCCCGACCGTCGGCAAGGTTTAGGTTGACGCCAAAGGTGACTTCATCGCCACGCATCAGCGCCACGACGGCGTCTCTATGGAATGGAACTGGTTTGCCCGCTTCCATGATGCAAACGCCGTTGATGTAAAGGTCTATATTCGATTCGACAGTCTCGGCCCCGCTGCGGCCGATGGCCATGATTAACCGCCCCCAGTTGGGGTCAGAACCGTATACCGCCGATTTTACGAGCAATGAAGAGGTGATTGTCTTGGCAGCCATCCGAGCGTCTGCCAGGTTCCGCGCGCCTTCGACCTCAGCAACTATTAGCTTGGAAGCGCCCTCGCCGTCCTGGGCCAATTGACGGGTCAACTGGACCAAAACCTCGGTCAAAGCATCTTTGAACGCCCCAGCGTCTTCACTGGAGGAGGTCAGGGTAGTGTTGCCTGCCGCTCCGTTGGCTAGGACTATCAAGCTATCGTTTGTGCTGGTGTCGCCGTCGATGTCCAGCATATTCAGTGTGCTATCAGCGATATCAGGCAATATAAAACGTAGGAAATCCTGGTCTACAGCGGCGTCGGTGGCCACGAAGCACAACATGGTTGCCATGTTGGGATGAATCATTCCGGAGCCTTTGGCTACGCCAGAGATGTTGATATCAGTGCCACCCAGATTGATCGTGACGCCGGTTTCCTTGGTCCGGGTGTCGGTGGTCATCATTGACCGGGCCAGAAAGTTACCGCCGTCGTCCGACAATTCAATCTCATCGACGCCTTTTTTAATCAGTGTCATAGGCAGTTCAACGCCAATAACGCCGGTACTGAAGACCAAGACCTCTTCAGGTTTGACTCCAAATCCTGCGGCGGCCACGGCTGCCATCTCTTTGGCGTCAATATAGCCTTGCTCGCCCACGCCTGCGTTGGCGATTCCGGAGTTAACAACCAGGCCACGAACTGAACCGCCAGCTGCGATGGTCTCACGATTCACAGTGACTGACGGAGATACCAGAGAGCTCTTGGTAAACACTCCCGCTACCGAGCAGGGGGTGTCCGATAGGAGCATGCCCATGTCCATTTTGTCTTCAGAAAAGGTCTTGATACCCACATAGGTAGCCCCAGCTTTAAAGCCTTGGGCGGTGGTAATGGTGCCGCCTTCCACAGGTGTAATTGGACCAGCCATGGAGTTACCTTCCTTAAAACGTTCTAGGGTGTAGTTCTAGCCACACGGTAAAGGGCCTTTATCCGTGCCTGAGCAAGCACCGAGTATATCACAAGATTATCACCAATTAACCATGGGTTAACCGTGTGCCGTCACTCCAACCTGCATGTGGACTGGCGGCGGGGGTTCATTTATAATACAGAGTCTAAATTTTGAAATTCAGGTGGCAAAATGGCAGCGGTAAGTCCCTTTCGAGGATGGCGGTTCAACCCGGAAACAGTGGGAGACATGGCTTCAGTGCTGTGCCCGCCCTACGACATGATTGATGAGGAAACCCAAGAGGCGCTGAAACGCCAGAACCAGTACAACGTGATCCATCTTGAGGCTGGAGAGGGTCTTGATTGGAACACCTCAGCCAAAGAACAGTACGCCGCAGCTTCTGACCTGTTTGACCAGTGGCGACAGAATGAAGTGTTACGACAGGACGCCGAACCTTGCTATTACCTGATGCGTCACAGCTTTCCCATGGGCGGCAAGACCATGACCCGCCTGGGACTGATCGCCTCCGTTGGCTTGGAAGATTACGCGACACGCCAGGTATTGCCTCACGAGTTCACCCAAGCACCTGCGATTCAAGACAGAGTCTGGTTGATGGAGTCCCTTTCGGCTAACATCAGCCCCATCATGTCCATATTCCGCGACGCTGAAGGTGAGCTGAACAAGTTGTTCCAGCCGGTGATGGCTAGCGGTCCAGAATTTGACGCCACCGACGATTCCGGTAGCGCCACGGCCCTTTGGCGCATCTCCGACGGCGCTATCCATAGCCAGATAGGAGAATTCTTCGCCAGTCGTCCCATCTATCTGGCTGACGGCCACCACCGGTACGAAGCCGCCAGGCAGTACCAACTGGACCGCCACGCTGAGAGCGAGGAGGCCAAAGCGCCCAAACTGGCCCACAACCACGTCATGATGACCCTGATTGCCTTTGACGACCCTGGGTTGGTTGTGCTGGGCTACCACCGCACGCTGAACGGAGTTCCGGCCGACAAACTTGGCCGGATCAAAGCAAAACTAAACGAACTCTTTGAGTCACAGCCCCTTTCCGGAAACTCTGACGCTTTAATTCAGCAAGTGGACGAGCAGGGCGTCAATCAACAGCTCTTGGCATCGGTCGACAGCGATGGAGCCAATATGCTGGTGCTGAAGCAATCAGCCATTGAACCTAGTTGGGGTTCACTTTCCGCATCAGAGGCCTGGGTGCTCGAGGAACAGGTGCTGCGCCCGGAGCTGGGAGACGCCACTCTGGATTACTTGGATTTCATGCACGACCACGAAGAAGCGGTGGAACAGGCCAAGAACGGTGAATTACAGATGACCTTCTTGCTAAAACCGTTCCCGCTAGACGCCTTTGAAAGCATCGTGGGTGGCGGGCAGCGTTTACCAAGAAAATCCACCTTCTTCTTCCCCAAGTTACCCACCGGGTTGGTAATCAACCGACTTGAAGGAGAACTTTAGGGGTAGCTGTAAAGATAGCTAACTGGCGGCGCGGTCACCGTTGGTACGTTCTCGGAACCGCTCAGTGATGGCCTGCTCCGCCTGGCGGCTGTTGGTGGCTATAAAATCTTCCAGTTGACGTATCTCAGCCTGTATATCGTCGCTGGGGGCAGCTCTATTCTGCTTCAGACTGGCAAGTTTGGAACGAGCCTCATCCACTCGCTTCAGTAATTGAAGTGCTTCCAGCTCTTGGGTCGCCGTGCCTTTCATGACCAGAAGTCGGCGGCGATTGGCGACTGCGTCTTCCAGCCGTTCTTCTATCTCACCCATAGCTGACAGAGATAGATCCAAAGAAGCTTGGCCGTAGACAACCTGTCTGGGTAGGCGACGCAGTTGGGTCTGAAACTGACTAATCAACTCGTCTAGCTGGTCTTCTTTGTTGCGCATCTCGGCGAGGCCCAACCTTAGGGTAGCCATAGCTTGTTCAAGCTGAGAAATAGCCATTTGGGCACCTCCCACAACTGGCCAGTAAAAATAACGCCGGAACAGCAATTGCGCTATTCCGGCGAAAGTTTCTATTTAAACCGATTATCCCACTGCGGAGGAATTATTACTATGGAATAAAAACCACTTCAGACAACAATTTTGTTCCAATTAGAGCTTCTGGCTGACCCAGTCTACGACTTGAATCCCACCTGCGGCAGCACGATCTTCAGCGCGTCGACGACTTCTGTGATGTCAGATTTTTCGACAGCGCCCAAATGGCCGATCCGGAAAATGTCGTTGGTCATTCTTCCCTGGCCACCCGCCAACACTACATTGTGTTCTGTGCGCATCTTCCCAACCAGCGCCTTGTTGTCGACGCCTTCGGGAATTTTGACTGCGGTCACAGTGTTGGACGCGTACTGTTCGTCTGACACTAGTAGTTGGAGTCCCAGTTCTCGCACATTGTCACGCGTGAATTGCGCAATGGTGGCGTGGCGGCCAAAGACGTTCTCCATGCCTTCCTCCAGTAGCACATCCAAAGCCCTGCTCAGGCCATACATTGCAGAAAGGTTCGGAGTGAAAGGCGTCTGGCCCTGTGCCAGGTACTGTTTGGCCATGCTCAGATCAAAGTAGAACCGGGGCATCTTGGCCGTTTTCTGGGCCTCCCAGGCGCGCTCGCTGACGCTGATGAATGACAGACCAGGCGGGATCATGAAGCCTTTCTGTGAGGCCGTCCCCACCATGTCGCAGTCCCATGCGTCAACCGGCAGCGGGATGCAGCCCAGGCTGGATACGGCGTCAACCAGCAGCAGCTTGTCGAATTCTCCCTTCACAACTTTGGCGATCTCTTCCACCGGGTGGGTCACACCGGTAGATGTTTCGTTGTGGGTAACCAGAACGGCTTTGATGTCCGGGTCGGCTTGGAGTGCCTTGCGGATAGCATCCGGATCCATGGGACCGCCCCATTCAAAGTCCATGCGCTTCACGTCTGCGCCGTAGGCTTCAACCATATCCACAAACCGGTCGCCAAAAGCGCCGGCGGTGGCAGCAATCACCTTGTCTCCGGGGGACAGCGTGTTGACGATGGACGCCTCCAGAGATCCAGTGCCCGATGCAGTAAGGATGTACAGGTCGTTCTTGGTCATGAACACCTGCTTCAACTGCTCCGTTGTCTTGTGGATCATCTCGCCAAATTCCGGACCCCGGTGATTGATCATCGGGTCGGACATAGCCTCGACAATGTCGTCGGGGATGGGAGTGGGGCCTGGAGTTCGCAGGTTCTGGCGGGTGGTATTAGGCATGGGTCTTCTTGTCCTATTTGCCAATTGGCAGCGCGATTAGCGGGGTGTGACTCTGTGCCTCGTCAATTAACGGTCTATTCCCAGAATGGAATTACAGGTTTTACGACGAGATTTCAGTTTGATTTCAGCCTGGCAAATCCGGTGTTTGCTGCTTTTTGCCACGCCTGTAGAGGCGGATTTTACCGACTGGCCAAGCGGGAAACGATTATATCACCGTCTCGTCAGGCCGTCATATGGATAATCCCGATTGTCTTGGAGACTGGGACAACTTGGTCAATCAACCTTACTTTCCGTACAGGTAGATGGAGAAAAATAGTCCCAGAACCATTACCCCCATCGTAGCAAAAGTCACTATTGAACCCACGCCAAACAGGGCTGATTAAATACCCCGGAACATGGGCAGCATTGAGAGGGTGAAGAAAGTTCCCGGCACCAAGAAAACAAACCCGAAGAGGTCATGAGCGGCTTGAGCGTGCCCGCCTAACGGTTAGGGACTTCCCGTGGACCGGGCGAGCAGACACATCAGGGTCTCCGTGTATGGTGGGTATCGGAGACCCTAAAATGGGTTGATTCTGAGGCTAAAGCCGAATTATGTCATGTTATAATCCGACCATGACTACAGGCACAGAATTACTGGAAGGGCTCAACCCGGCACAGAAAGAGGCCGTGGAAACCGTCGACGGCCCGCTGCTCATCGTAGCTGGTCCTGGCAGCGGAAAAACCCGGGTGATCACCCACCGTATCGCCTATCTGGTTCGCGAATACGGCATCAACCCATACAACATCCTGGCCATGACCTTTACCAACAAGGCGGCCAAAGAGATGCGAGAACGGCTGGAGCGGCTGGTCGGCTCCCGCAGCGACGCCATGACCGTGGGCACATTCCACTCGTTCTGCGCCAAGCTGCTGCGCTGGGACGGCCAGGTCCTCGGATTGGAATCCAACTACTCCATCTACGACGCTGATGACCAGCTCAAGATTCTCAAGGAATCCATGGAACTGGCCGATGTGGACCCCAAGAAGTTCGCTCCCCGCGCCGTGCTTGGGACCATCTCCAAAGCCAAAAACATGCTCTGGGACTCCCAGGCCTTCGCCAAGAACGTTGACCTAGACAACTACTTTGAAGAGACCTGCTCTAGGGTCTACAAGCACTACGAAGAAGCCCTCACCCGCAACAACTCCCTGGACTTTGACGACCTTCTAATGAAGTCGGTGCAGCTGCTGAGCGAGTTTCCTGAGGTTAGAAAAAAGTACCAGAACCGCTACCAGTACATCATGGTGGACGAGTTCCAAGACACGAACATTGCCCAGTACCAACTGGCCAAGTTCCTAGGCGAGGTCCACCACAACATCTGCGTGGTCGGCGACCCAGACCAGTCTATCTACTCCTGGCGCAGCGCGGACATCCGCAACATCCTGAGCTTTCAACAGGATCACGCCAACTCCAAGACCATCACCCTGGACCAAAATTACCGGTCCACTTCCACCATTCTGGACGCCGCCAAGAACCTGATCTCTATTAACGGCCAGCGCATCCAGAAGGACCTGTTCACCGACAACTCCAAGGGCGAAAAGGTACAGGTGCGCGAGGCCTACGACGAGGCTGAAGAGGCGGCGTTTGTGGTCTCAGAGTCGGCCCGCCTGGTTCGCGAAGACGGGTTCAAGCCCGGCGAATGCGCCATCATGTATCGGGTCAACGCCCAGTCCCGCGCCTTAGAAGAAGCCTGCCTACATCGGGGCACCAAGTACCGGCTGGTGGGCGGCATCCGTTTCTACAAACGGCGCGAGGTCAAAGATCTGATGGCCTACCTGCACATGGTCCACAACCCCAACGACGACATCAACCTGGGCCGGGTGATCAACATCCCGCCCCGGGGCATCGGCGCCAAGTCCATGCAGGTGCTGGCCGAGTACGCTAGGGTGAAGGGTTACGGCCTGTTTGAGGCCATGCAGGACATCGCAGCGGCCCGGCTGGGTAGCGAACCTTGCCCAGTGGGCGTCACCGCCCGAGCAGCAACGTCCTTTGCCGACTTTGCAGTCACCATGGAAAAGCTCATTGAACAGAGTCAGACCCTACCCGTGGTGGACCTGCTTGACCGGGTGCTGGAAGATACCAGGTTCAAGTACTACATCCAGGAGAGCGATGACAGCCCCCAGGAGCGCTGGGAGAACATCCTAGAACTCCGCAACATGGCCCAGGAGTTCAACGCCGAGACACCGCCAGATGGCCTGGCCACGCTGCTAGAAAGACTGTCGCTGGTGGCTGACGTGGACAACTATGAAGACGAAGACGACTCCATCACCCTGATTACCCTGCACCAGGCCAAGGGCTTGGAGTTTCCGGTGGTGTTCATCGTTGGCATGGAAGAAGGGATCCTGCCCCACAGTCGGTCCCTGGACTCCGAGGACCAGATGGAAGAGGAGCGCCGCCTCTGCTACGTGGGCATGACCCGCGCAGAAAAACGACTTTACCTGACCCGCGCCTTCCACCGAACAGTGTTTGGCAGCTCCATGGCCGGCCCCGCCTCCCGGTTCCTGCGCGACATCCCGCCAGAACTGATAACCTCCGGCGACGGTCCCATCGAACGCGGCACTGGCAATAAGGCCGACGGCGGGTTTGCTCCCAAGCGTCCTTCTTGGTACGCCTGGCAAGCGCCAACGCCGACCGTAAATCGGGACCAACCGGTGACCGAACGACCAACCCTTACGCTGGGAGATTCGGTGCGGCACTCGTCGTTTGGCGAGGGTGTTGTAACCAGCTTGAACATCACCGCCGCTGACACCGAGGTCACCATCCAGTTCGCCGGCGGCGTGGGCGTCAAACGCCTGCTGCTGAGCTTCGCGCCACTAGAGAAGATTTAATTAATTAAAAAAGGACAACCATTACACATGGCCAACCTTGACGGTTCCCTGCAGTCCAGTCGAGTCCAAATAGCCGACTCGCCCCGCGCGATACAAGACTACTGTTGGGAGCAGGGTTGGACCGATGGCCTCCCGGTTGTCCCACCTACCGAGCCATTGGTGCGGGAGATGCTCTCAGGATACGGCGGTGAGCCGTCCGACTCGCTGGGCCGCATTCAACCTGGCAACTCCAACGTTACGCTAGAGAAACTGGCCGTGAATGCCGTCATGGCCGGCTGTCTACCCGAGCACTTCCCCGTGGTGGTCGCGGCGTTAAAAGCGGCGCTGCGAGACGAGTTCAACCTGGCGGGTAACGCGGTGACCACCGGCGGCGCGGGCCAGGTGCTAATCGTCAACGGCCCCATCGCCAAAGAGTTGGGAATCAACGGCGATGCTGCCTGTTTCGGCCCCGGCTTCAGGGCCAACGCCGCCATCGGCCGGGCGCTGCGGCTGGCCGTCCGCAACCTGGGCGGGCTGATACCGGGCGACATGGACAAGGCTACGCTGTCATCGCCCTTCCGCTACAGCTTCTGTTTCAGCGAGAACGAAGAACTCAGCCCGTGGGAGCCTCGACATGTGGAGTTGGGTTACGACCCGTCCGCCAGCACGGTGACCATCGCCGCCATCCTGGGCGTCTACAACGTCATGGAAAGCACAGTCGGCACCGGTACTGCAGTGCTGCGTACACTGGCCGCCAACATGCGCGGAGTGGGCATCCCCGGCTATTACCACCTCGGCACTCGCTCCCAGATTCTATTGGTGCTCTGTCCGGAGCACGCTGACGAGATTGCGAAGTCCGGCTTCTCGAAGGCCGACGTCCGCGAGTACATCTTCGCAAACGCCCGCATGCCGATCCACCAGCTAAAAGACCTGGCCCACTACGGCAACCGAGTCTGGCCCAACTGGATCGACCAGACCAATCCCGACACCCTAGTCCCTATAACCTCCGCCGCCGAAGACATAGTGGTCATAGTAGCCGGTGGAGGAGGCAGGCATTCAGCCTGGATGTCTGGCTGGGTAACGAGGGTGTGTACGGAGGAGGTTTTGGGAAGCCTCTAAAACTGTTCCCTTAACGATACTACAATCAACGGGCGTGGCTGACACCTGGAATAAGCCGATTTAATCGATGCCTAACCCGCAGAATTTAGAGAGTGTTGTGAATAATTATCCATCTTTTTCGACCCGTATTTGATTAGACATGCTTCGGTTCTTGTCTCGTATCGCCTCCCCGCCCCCACATTTGACACCACCTACCCCAATCCTTGATGATACCCACGCTCTTGCCGAGCGCAAATAATCCGTCACTATAGAGGAGGCGCCTGCCATGGTTAAGGCCGCCGTGTTGTACGAACAGAAGAGTCCGATGCTTATCGAAGATGTGGAGTTGGACGACCCGAAAGCCGGGGAGGTGCTGGTTAAGATCGGCGCCGCCGGCATCTGCCGCAGCGACCGCCATTACATGCACGGCGACGCCCCCACTCTGCTTCCAGTAGTCCTCGGACACGAGGGCGCAGGCACGGTCGAGGCCGTTGGCCCTGGTGTAACGTCGGTTCGACCCGGACAGCAGGTTATCCTCTCCTTTGTTTCATCCTGCGGACGCTGTAAAAGCTGCCTCACCGGTAGCGCCCATCTTTGCGACACCCACGCTGCCGCCGGCGCGTTCATGTTCGACGGCACAACCCGCCTCCACAAGGGTGACACCCGCATCCACCACTTTGGCAAGACCGCCTGCTTCGCCGAGTACAGCGTGATGCCCGAAGCCGCAGTGGTTCCCATCGAGACACCCATCGGCATGGACATCGCCGCCATGATCGGCTGCTGCGTCCCCACCGGGGTCGGCGCAGTCATCTCCAGCGCCAAAGTTCCGCCCGGTAGCACCGTGGCCGTCATCGGCTGCGGCGGCGTAGGCCTGAATGTGGTCATGGGTGCAGCCCTGGTCAACGCCTCCAAGATCATCGCCGTGGACATCCGCGAATCTCAACTCGAGTTCGCCATGAAATTCGGCGCCACTCACACGGTAAACGCCTCGGACAAGGACCCGGTGGCCCAGGTTAGGGAGTTGACCGACGGCAAGGGCGTCGACTACGCCTTTGAGGTCTTCGGCTCAGCCGATACCACCAAGGCTGCTTACGACATGACCGGCAAGAGCGGCACGGTCACCATTGTCGGCATCGCTCCGGTGGGCGCCGAGGCCGGTATAAATGCGGTGGACATGGTTCGGAACGAGAAGACCATGCGCGGCACCTACTATGGCTCTACCCAGGCTGCAATTGATATGCCGAAGCTAGTGGACATGTACGTGTCCAAGAAATTGAACCTGGACGACTTGGTGGTTCGCCACTATTCCCTGGACAAGATCAACGAGGCCTACGACGACATGGACAAGGGCGAGGTAGGTCGCGGCATAGTAATGTTCTAGCCGCCGGCATTGCCGGGGTTCCGGATGCTCTAATATGGTTCTACCGACAAAGCTCCCTCATCCAGGGGGCTTTGTTTTTTGCGGGCAGTCTCAGTTGCGTTCCCAGTCACCAACCTCGCCCCCTTGTCATCATGAGCCTAGTCGAAGGATCTGCTGTGCTACGCCGTAACAGACATGTCGTTGCCGCCACCGAGCCATGGCTTCCATCCCCGCTTGTCAGATTCTTCCCCCACCTCCCGACGAACTCAGGATGACAGGTACGGGTCGGCTGGCTTTATTAAGCGGGCACCCCATTTATGGACAGGTCTGCGTTGCGGTATTAGTATTCTTGCAACATGCCAAGCGAACGCATACAAAGACAGATCGACCGGTTCCTAGACCAAGCTGACGAGGCCATCGCCAACCGAGACTGGACGGCCGCGGGCGAACACGCCCAGTCCGTGCTCAGACTTAATCCCGATAACTCAGATGCCCTCGCGTACCTTGCTGCCGCTAAGCGTGACTCGGGCACGTCCACTGCACCAAATGTAACGGCTCAACCCGCACCTACTGCCCGGCCAGCAGAGTCCCCTGACAACTCCCGCACCAGACTGGAGCAGTACATCCCCAAAGAACTGCTGGTCAAACTGGATGGGGCACGCCGTTCAGGTGCTGTCTCCGGTGAACGCCGTGCCCTCGGAAAAGCCTAACCAAGCAAAAGAAGACTAAAAGGCTGGACGAACAAGACTGCAATGGAAGAACTGACCGTTAAATTGGTGGAAACCGAAGAAGAGATGGAGGGCGCGTTGAGCGTGCGCTTCCGGGTGTTCGTTGCCGAGCAGCAGGTGCCGGTGGACGAAGAACTGGACGAGTTCGACTCCTCGGCCACCCACGCCATCGTGGTGAATAACGGCGAAGTCGTTGCCACCGGCCGGTTGGTCTACGGAAACGAGGACACCGCAGTAAGAATTGGCCGCATGGCTGTAGATGTGGAGTGGCGGCGCAAGGGGCTTGGCGGCCGACTCCTGACTTTTCTCGAGGAAGAAGCAGCTACCCAGGGCGTGAGCACCTACATCCTAAACGCCCAGGAATACGTCAAAGAGTTCTACGCCAGCCACGGCTACATGGAGCGTGGTGAAACCTTCTTGGAGGCGGACATAGTCCATATCCTAATGCGAAAGGAAGCGTACAGCTAATAGCCTTCAGCAATCAGCACTTTTAAGCGCTTGTTAGTTACCTCACAGCCCCAATCGGTTCCTAGCTGAAGGCTGACCGCTGTCAGCTGACTCCTATAGAGCGCCCTTCTCCAGGTTCTGAACGTCCATCCTGGCGATATGGCTTGAAGGCTGGTCACCCAGTGATTTGAAACCGGCGGAGTTTCGGAACTCGTCCTCTTTCGCGGGCACGTCATCACCGTCGGCGAACCGACGGACCCAGATGAACTGGTTGTGGTCTGCGTTGACCCAGGTAGCAACCACGGGAATTCCCAGGGCTTCGTGGGCTGGCTTGATGGCAGTTTCAAACAATTTCTGCCATGATTCCATCATCCCCTTGTTGATGGTGTAGGTGCGCATCTGGTCAACCATTCTTAACCTCTCTCCAATGATTTATTGACTGTTATTTGGCGCTTTGCAAGACTTCTTCAACCAAGAGTACATCATCCCCTTGTTGATGGTGTAAGTACGAATCTGTGCAAACATAGATCCTCTCCAGTTAATTCAATTAATAATAATTGAATAATACTAGTGGTTACTCCGCCGTCTGTAAGACTTCTTCAACCAACCGGACGTCCATCTTGGCGATGTGGTCAGTGGGCTTGCTTCCGAGCGCTTTGCGGCCGTCCGAGGCGAAGTAAGCAGCCTCTTTGTCGGGGATTTCTTCAGCAGTAGCAAAGGTCCGAATCCAAACGAAGTCGGCACCGTCAGCGCTGACGTATGTGGACACGATGGGAATTCCAAGACCCTCATGTACCGGCCGGATTTCCTTGTCGAAAAGCTCCAACCAAGAGTCCATCATTCCCTTGTTGATAGTGTAGGTCCGTATTTGTGCAACCATAGTTTTCTCCTTAATTTTCAGTTCCTTTAATTTTAGTGATTGTTCGCCTGTCCGCATTAATATCATTCTGAGCCAGCCGCAGCGGCGAACAATCTGCCAGTTCCATGGAGCTCTGCACTCCATCTTCCAGCGCTCGTCTGCTACCTGCTAATTGGTAGATCCTTCGCTTCTCTCAGGATGACATTGGACGGCAGGCTGACACGAAGCGGCAAAACGGCATCGGCCAGAATTGCTGTCGGCTCTAGACTGCGTATCGCCTGAAAGCTTCTTCGCTGAACGCCAGACCCAGGCCCGGCTTGTCTGGCACCTCCAGACACCCGTCGACGAAGTTGGGAAGCTCTTCCCACAACTTCAGCGTCCAGGGCATGAACTCAACGGTCAGCCCGTTTGGAATAGCGCCCATCAGTTGAATGTGTATCTCCGGAATCAGATGGCTCACCACCGGCAAATTGAAAGCCTCAGCCATGCCAGCAACCTTGCGCCACTCAGTGATACCGCCGACCCGCAGCAGATCAATCATCACTATGTCAATGGATCGGTTCTCGATTAGCTGCCTGAAGGGGTTGATCCCATAGACGTACTCACCGGCGGCGATCGGCGTGGCCAGCGAGTCGGCCACCCTGGCCAGACCCTGGTAATCATCATGGGCCACCACGTCCTCCAGCCAGAACAGGTTGAACTCCTCAACTCGCTTGCCAATGGTCGTAGCCTGGTTCACGTCCCAAAGCTGGTTAATGTCACACATGATGTCAATGTCATCACCCACGGCCTCCCGTAGGGTCTTCATGCGCAGGACCTCTTTGGCGGGGGTATCCTCAGCGCCCATCTGCGACTTCATCTGCTTGAAGCCCTTCGCCACCAGCGCCGGTCCAATTTCGGCCAGTTGCTCCAGGTTCATGGGGCGCATCAGGGCACCGCTAGCGTAAGTTGGCACCCGCTTTCGGTAACCGCCCAACAGGGAACTCACCGACTGGTTCAGTGCCTTACCCTTGATGTCCCACAGTGCCATATCCAATGCGGCCATGGCCAGGGTCAGCAATCCGCCGGGGCCGGAGCCGCTGGTTTTAGCCCGCAGATCCTGCATCACAGATTCGATTTGCATTGGGTCTTGACCCTCAGCCATATCGCAGAGCGCTTCCACAATAGTCGCCAGTGCCGGGGCCAGAGGACTCAGGCCCAGACCAGGGGCAAACGTGACGCCGATGCCTTCAATGCCCTCGTCGGTCATAATTTTCAGGGTGACAAAGGCCCGCATTCCGCCGGCTTTGGGCTGCACATCCACCAATTGTTCATCCGCCGGCGCGTGCAACATCGTTACTTCAGATTTTGTTATCTTCATGCTCTTCCTTGTGGCCAAATCGGGGCCATAAAATCTGACATTAGAGATACATCAGAGGCCAGATTCTAACATAATCTAGCTTCAATTTTGGCCAGTTAACGATTATTGGATTGACAGAGAGAACGGGTCGACTTATTATACTTAACAAGCTATAGTATTAAGCAGGTTTAGTATTCCTGAATTAGTATTATTGCCGCCGTTAAATCTCGAGAAAGCGCCATAAGGCAAGGCGAAATAGAATGACCAGCATCAAATTGGAATTTAAAGCAACAGCGATGCAGACCGAGGCATACTGGGAAAACCTGGTAAAGCGTAGTCTGTGCCGGTTCCTGCTCCTAGCCCAATTGGCTAAGGGCCCGGTCCACGGCTACGGTATCAACCAGGCAATCAAGGAAGCCTGCCAAGGCTGCTGCGAACCCACAGAGGCCATGGTTTACTCAACTATGAAAGAGCTTCAGGATGGCGGCTACGTTGACTGCCGAATGGAAGAGCACCAGGGCCGCCAACGCCGAGTGTGTTGGCTGACCAACTCCGGCAATGAAGCCTTCAGGGCCGCCGCTCGAGTCTGGAAGCACATGCTGCCAACGGTCGAAGACTGCATCGACATGGCATTAGGTGAGAAGAAGTAGATACCCGGTAAATTCGATATATAGAAATCAGGGAGGACCATAAAATGGCCACTGATCAAGAGAAGATAAAAGACCTAGTCAAAGAACGTTACGGCGCACGCGCAGAGCGGGTAATCAACCTGACTCCTGCCGACCTCACTCAGAACGACGAAGGCGGTTGTGGCTGCTCCACCGAGAGCGCTTGCTGCGGGGTGGAAGACCTAGACCACGCCATAGCGCTCTATACAGAGGGCCAGCTGGCTGGTTTGCCCGCCGAATCCGTCGCAGCCTCTGCTGGCTGCGGCAACCCCACAGCCCTAGCCGGTCTCCAAGCCGGTGAGCGGGTTCTGGACTTGGGTTCTGGCGGCGGCATCGACTGCTTCCTGGCCTCCCAACAGGTTGGCCCCACCGGCAAGATCACCGGCCTGGACATGACCCCGTCTATGCTGGAACTAGCCCGCGCCAACAAAGCCAAACTTGGCATCGAGAATGTCGAATTCGTGCAGGGCGAATTGGAGAATATGCCCATCCCTGACTCCAGCGTTGACGTGATCATTTCAAACTGCGTGGTCTGCCTATCGCCAGACAAAGACGCTGTGTTCTCGGAGAGCTTCCGGGTGCTGGCAGCCGGTGGCCGCATCCACCTATCTGATGTGATGGCGCTGACCGACGAAGGCCCCAGCGTGTCCTCACCTGAGGACTGGGTCTCCTGCACCGCCGGAGCCGAGCATGTAGACGTGTACCGCGATCGGCTGGTCCGTGCTGGCTTCACGGACATCGAGTTCACCAGCGAGCAGGCGGATTACATGAAGGACCGCGCGGAACGTCCCGCCACCAACACCGCCGGTTACAAAGTAGTAGCCCACAAACCGGCATAGGGCCACTTCGGCCAGGCAAAAAAGAGCGGCGTCCCGACTGATCGGGACGCCGCTCTTTTGTTTCATAGATTGACCGTTTCAGTTTGCAGTTTTACACTCTGAGCCATCCGATTCTGTGCCTGTGCGATAACCATTTCCCCACAAATATAACGCTGATCCAAGAGGGGGGAGTATGGCTAAGCTAGCTTTCTATACCTGCGCAATTCTTGAGGAGTCCCATGGTAATCCTCATAGTAAAGGGTTTATAGATAGAGTCCCTTCCATGTTTGAGTCTGCAGAGGAAGCTGAGGGATTCGTTGATCATGCCGGTTCCAGATATTTGCAAACCCAGGACTCCCCCTCGGGAGACCCAGGAGCAAGTCCCCGATTCACTGCTGAACAACGGGAGGCTAGAATTAAAGACGATTCGGCCACGACGGCTGCCTCTGACGGATCCGAAGCAGCGACGGTCTCAATCTGGGACGATTTAGAATCTGTCTACGCCTTTGCCTACAACGGTCGCCATATGGAGGCGCTCAAGAAACGCTCAGAGTGGTTCGTTAATCTGGAGTGGCCCACGTACATAGCCTGGTGGGTTGAGGACGGAGAGACACCAACCAGAGAAGATCCAGCTAGCCAACTGGAACACCTAGGCGACAAAGGTTCCACTCCTCACGCCTTTGATTTCAAGGCACCCTTTGACGCTGCCGGTACGCCGTGGAAGATGCATCGTTCAAAGATTCAGGAACGGGCAAAAACGGTGAAGGCGTTCGACGAGGACAATCCGCAGAATCTCTAGAAAACCCTACCCCAGTTCTATCCGCTTGAACCCTTCCGCGTAGGCCATGCCGACCTTCTTGCCGGTGGCTATGCGGCCCTGGCGAAACCAGTCTCCAGCGTGTTCTTGGTCTACCTGGGACACATGGGCCTTGAGGGCCTTTACCGCCGTGTCCATGTGGGCTTCAACATCAACGAACTGGTCTGAATTCTTGCCGCCGCCAGCTATCCAAACTTCTCGTACCTTGTGCGGCTCCAGGCCTTCTTCTAAAAACTCAGGGAAGGTCAACCGGTCCCTAGCCGTGGGGAACACAGCCGACAGGGCCGCCTCGCCTGCGGCGAAATGGTCCGGATGCCCTAGGTATTGGCCCGACTCGACATCTCTGGCCGGGCTGTTCGTAATCACCACGTCAGGTTTGTGGCGGCGTATTTCTCGGGTAATGTCCTTGCGCAGGGCCAAAGTGGGCTCAAGATAAGCGTCTGGATAACCTAGGAATACTACGTCTTTCAGGCCTAACACTTTTCCGGCGTCTCGCTGTTCTTTTTCCCGGATCTTGATTAACTTTTCGCCGGTCATCTCAAGATCTGAGCTGCCTTTGCTGCCATCGGTGCAGAGAAGGTAGACCACTTCCCAGCCTTCTGCACACCATTTAGCCACTGTACCTGAGCAACTCCACTCGGCATCGTCCGGGTGGGCCATGATAACCATCCCTCTACTGAATGGTTCTTGGTTTTCCGCGTCCGCCATTGAAATAGTCCTCCAGGGTATAGGGGCTGATAAATAACGGCACAAAATGCCGATACAACGTCCAAATTGGCCTCATTTAGGCTCAATTTGAAGTGTATCATAGCGTCTTCGCCGTCGCCTACGGCAGCCATCAAATTCGTTGCCGTTTGGCCGTTGTGATGCTAGCCTGTGGCCCATATACCAACTCCTGGGAGCGCTCCATGCCCACTCTATGGGCCCAAACATCTAACTTCGAAAACATATCGGTGGGCGACGACCTACCGATACTGGTGAAATTTGAGTTTCGTATGCCGATTCCTGACGGAGCTGGCGCGCTGGCAATTTCGCCGAAAGAAGAGCTAGTCACAACTGAAAAACTGTCAGGCTACGTGAAAGAGCTTTTGCTGAAGGGTTTCCCGCCGACCCGTGTAAATGCCGAGGGCACGACGATCGCTGTCACAATTCTGACCGACTTCCTACCAGGAGATACCGTCAGCCTCTGGGGCCGGGTGGTTGGCAAGTTGGATGACGAAGATGGACAGCGAGTGGAGTGCGAGATTACCGTGGAGTCTGAAAAGGGCGATGTTATGGCCACCGGTCAGGCGGTGGTTAGTCTCTAGACCTAGGGATTTTAGGGGTTCTTCTGCGCCTACGAGCTGAAGGTCGCGGCCTGAACGTGTCTTCCTGTTCCTCAGGCTCTTGGTTTTCTTGCGTATTAGATGCTTTTTCCAACGCTGTCATCTTTTTCTGGTAGGCCGCCCATTGGACTTGAGTGATAATCGTGAGCAAAATTCCTGGGGCGAAGAATTGAGCGAGGAGAAGATACGATCCCGCTTGGATTGACTTCATACCTATGAACCCGCCGACAATCACGAAAGCCCACGCGACGCCGCCGAACATAACGTTGGTATTCCACGGAGACCGGATGGCTAGTAGAGACCCCGCCGGCCACATGATGAACATGGGGAGCATGTATTCCGGTCGGTAGTACCAGGGTTTGGGGTAGGAGGGTCCCTGCGGTTGTTCTTGCATCTTGTTAGGTAGTTCTTAGTTGATGAGAGATCTAGTTGCGGGCCAGCAGCATGTGGAACTCTATGGGCTCGATGGGCCGCTCTTCTCGGATGCAGGCAACGGCATACTCGATGCCCATGCGGGCGAATCCGGAATATTCCAGGACGTGGTTCCCCATGATGACCAGCGGGAGATCTCCGTCCATCTCCACACCCAATTGGCTGGCATCCTCATCGTCAATCTGCAATTCCACCTGGCGGCCAGTTAGACGCTCAATTTTTTCTCGGATCTTGTCCAGAAATTCGCTGTCTTCCATATCGCTCGATAGCTCGTAACCTTTGTCTGTACCTTTTGCTTTGGCCCGTTGGCGGCTTACAGGCGACTGCCACCCTGCCTCAGATTTTAGCACCTGTTCACCTAAAAAAGTGGAACTCGGCGAGGTTCAAAGACCGTGGTTGTATCCTCGGCCTCATAACTAGATTTAAATACCAACTGCTGCAGACTTTAGGTCCGTTATGAACTCCAAAGTAGCCTCAGACAAATTATTATTCTCTCTGACCGCGACTCCGATTTGTACCGGAGGGAATATATGACTTAGGTCCAGTACGCCAAACTTTGAGTTGGCGTCTTGATTAGACGCAAATAAATAAGTGATGGTTATCGCCACCCCCATACCAATCTCAACGTACCGCCGGACCAGCTCGCTGTTCTCCAATTCAAGGCTTACCTGCGGCTGTAACCCCTTTTCACTCATGGCATTTTCGAAATATCTGCGCGTGTAACTCTCAAGGCTCAACAAAATTAGAGGCCATTCTGCGATGGTTTCTAGGCTGACAGTAGGATTTTCTAGTATCGGATGACCTATGGGCGCCATCAAATGGAATGGCGCATCGAAAAGGTGGACGAAATAGACCCCCTTAATCTCTTCATCAGGGGCATGAACAACCACCATATCGACCTCACCAGCTTCAAGTGAATTCATCAATACTTGATACGGTCTGGCTGCCACTTTGACTTGAGCGTCCGGATAGCGCATTCGATAACCCTGTAGCGCCGATGGGAGATAGTGGAGCGCAAGATCTGGGTATGAGCCAATACTGAAAGACCCCAACTGCCCTGACCCGCTCATCTGGTCGTTCAACGCCGTAATCCCGCTTTCCACCGTTGACACCAGAGGGCGGGCTAGTTCAAACAGCTTTTGGCCCTGTTGGGTGAGTTTTATTGGTCGCCGATTTCTGTCAAATAGATTTGCGGCAATATCACGTTCCAATCTTTGGAGATGCGCGGTCACCGTCGGCTGGCCCAAATCCAGCAACCGGGCCGCTTGAGATACACTGCTCAAACGAGCTGTATGATAAAAACTTATCAGTTCGCGAATATCCAAGCAGGCACCTCTCACATAACCCTTGCTACGCAATCTGGCCCGGTCTACGCTCACGTTGTCCATTGAATTGCGTATTGTCCAGAGATTCAAGTCTTATGCATAATATCATTTTTCGAATACTATGCATAAAATGCGAATGGTTGACGGTGGATCAACCCTACAATCATAATCCACCGTATAAGCGAGGAGAAAATTTAATTGGCCCAGAAGATTACCTCTAATGACCTTAAAGACTTGCTTGAAGGGATATCTCCGTTCGCGTTGATCGATGTCCGCGAGTCGGGCGAGTACAACGCGACCCACATCCCGGGTGCCGCACTAATTCCTAGACGACGTATCGAATACATCATTGAAAGTTCCGTGCCATTCAAGGGTACCCAGATAGTTATATGCGATGACGATGGCCGCCGTGCCGAACTTGCCGCAGCCACTCTGGACAACCTCGGCTACACCAACGTTCGTTACTTGGAAGGCGGCACCAACCGTTGGGCCAGTAATGACCTCCCCACCGAATGGGGAGTGAACGTCCCCACCAAAGACTTCGGCGAGATGCTGGAAGTGGTCCACCACGTGCCAGAGATTACCGCTGACGACCTACACCAGCGAATTGAAAACGGCGAAAAGCTGGTCATACTAGACACCCGTACCCCTGAGGAATACCACAACTTCTGCATACCCGGCGGGCGCTCCATGCCGGGCGGCGAACTGGCCCTCAGAATCACCGATATCAAGAACCAAATTGATGATGACACCACCGTGGTTATCAACTGTGCCGGGCGCACCCGCAGCATCATGGGGACCCGTGTGCTACAGCGCATGGGGATCAATGCCGTGGGCCTCAAAAATGGTACCTCCGGATGGTTGTTGGCCGGCTACGAGCTTGAATACGGCGGAGACCGCCTGACTCTGCCCGAAGTCTCGGACGAGAGCCAATCCGCGGCTGAAGAATACGCCACTCGGTTGGCCAGCGAGGATGGCGTCGGCTATCTTGACATACCCGCTTTGCAGGACGTTCTGGCCAATCAAGATAAAGAATCAATCTACCTGATTGATGTCCGCACTGAAGACGAATACAAAGCCGGTCATATCCCCGGATTCCGCTGGTTCCCCGGCGGACAGGCCGTCCAACGCTCCGACGATGTGGCTGTGGTCAAGAACGCCACCTACGTCTTCTGTTGCGACGGCAAGGCCAGGGCCACTATCACGGCCTCCATCTACCGCCAGCTAGGGCATGAGAATGTCTTTGCCGTGGATGGCGGTTCCAATGCCTGGGAGGGTGCCAGGCAAACCCTGGAAACCGGGTTTCCCATCAGTAAACTGTCCGGCATTGACGCGGCTAACGCAGACGTAAGGAAGGTCTCACCCCAAGAATTGAGCAACAACCAGCCAGACCTAGTCCTGTTTGTTGATACAAGCGAAGATTTCTCCAAGGGCCACACTCCCGGAGCCAAGTGGATTACCCGCAGTTGGCTTGAGGTTGAGGTCATTGAGGCAGCTCCATCCAAAGAAACTTCCATCACCGTAAGTTGCAGAGACGGACGTGGCTCAACTTTGGCCGCTGCCACGCTGCAGAGCATGGGATATACCAATGTCACCGCGCTAGAAGGCGGCATGGCTGCTTGGAGAAAGGCCGGACTTCCAGTGGAAGAAGGCCTGACCGGAATCATCCGCCCGCCCTCAGACGTCAACTACCTGGGCATTTCCCGCAGCTATGGAGAAATGATGAATTACCTGAGGTGGGAAACCGCCCTGGGAGAAAAATACGCCGCCGATTAATAACGGCAATTAATACGGAACTCGCGGCCGCGAAGACCCTAAGTCACCCAACTAAAACCTGAGGAGAGACTCTATGTCGACGACACGACAAGATGGTGCGATTCCTGACTTCCTAAGGATGGACGACGCGATTGGCTCAGACCCCGCCAACGCCGACAAGACTGGCAACTGGCACGGCTGGCCCACCAAAGATTTGAACCCGGTCACTTTGATGGATGACGAGGGCCGTACGGTGCGTATCCGAACCCCCGTGATGGACCTGGAAGGGCTTATCACTCCCACAGACCTACACTACACCGTGCAACACTTCGCCGTTCCTCCCGTGGTGGAGACCGACAAGTGGGAACTCAAAGTTCACGGCGAGGTCAAAAACGAGCTCACCCTGAACTTTGACCAACTGCGCCGCTTCCCCGGCCGTACGGTCCGCACGGTTATGGAGTGCTCCGGCAGTGACGCCACATTCTTTGAGTATTTCAAAGACGAAGGCCCCAAACCCTCGCGCACCCAAGAGTGCATGATCCTCAGTGCCAGCGAATGGACCGGTGTGCCTTTGGCTGCCGTCTTGAACGCCGCTGGTCTGTCTGACAAATCTCTTTACGTGCGAGCAGTGGGCAACGATGACGGCGTTCCCGCCACCGCGGCTGAGGGCACCAAACCTTTCTACTACGACAAGGGCCTGCCCATGCAGAAGGCCCTGCATCCGGACACCATCTTGGCCTACGCGCAGAACGGTCAGCTGCTGGAGCACCTCCACGGCGCACCGGTCCGCCTCTTGGTTCCAGGCTGGTCCGGCAACTGGTCCGTCAAATGGATCACCGATCTTGAAATCACGGAAAAGATGCCCGAGTGCTGGTACCACTACGAGTTCTATTACTACGGCAACGGTGTAGACGACCCCAACAAAGAACTCATCACTACCCTGGGCGTCAAGTCCATCATCACCCAGCCAAACGACGATGTGGAAAAGATGACCAGGGGAGTCCAGATGATCCGGGGCTATGCCTGGAGCGGCGCTGGCGCGATATCAGAGGTCGATGTTAGCACTGACGGTGGCGAGACCTGGAACTCCGCCCATATCGAGGCCCCCCGTCACGACCAGTTCATGTGGGTCCGGTGGTCATACCAGTGGAATGCAGATAAGTCGGGCGACTTCACCCTTATGGCCCGCGCCGCCGATGACGTGGGGCGAGTACAATCTCGCGAACCCCGATACAACAACATGCGCAAGAATTTCAGTGCCATAGTCGGTTATCCTGTGACTATTGAGTAGCAGGAACGCGTTAAAGATTTCCCAGGAGTAGAAAATGCCAATAATTGACCATGCAGATGTGCGTCTCGCACCCACCACTGAGCGGTTGCGAGAGCGGTATCTGGTATCTAAAGGCCAAGGTGCGGTATCATTGACCGTGAAAGAAGTGGAGATTTCTCCAGGCTGGGAAGGGCGTATGCACACCCACCCGGTGGATGTCTCGATTCAAATATTATCGGGCGCCATTCAGGTGATTCTTGGCGACGACGTCAAAACGGTGCGCGCCGGCACCACCCTCTTGGTTCCACCAGGACTGCCGCATAAGCTCATACATCATCTCTGGACTCCGGCATTGGTGTTGATCACCTACCCATCGTCCGAGTTGGAGACCGAGCACTTGGAATAGAGATTCCAGAATCCCGGCCTAATCAAGCTTAAAAATACCGCAGCATTTTGAGGAGGAGCCCATATGGCCCTGCCACAGATTGGCACCAAAGCAGAACCGCAGATTATCCCCACAAACGCTGGCCTTCGCACGTGGGCCGTACCGCCGCAGGGTCTTCAGGAGAACATCGTCCCCAACGACCTGTTCTACATTCGTAACCACTGGAAGGACTCCCCGAAAATAGACATCAACACCTTCCAATTAAAGATAGATGGCGAGGTTGAACGGACTATTTCTTTGTCTTTTGAAGACCTCAAAAAGTTGCCCCAAAAGCGCTTCCAGGTAACCTTTGAGTGCTGCGGCAACAGTCCAGTGCCTGAGTATTACACCAAGGCCTTGCGCATCAGTTCCGTCATGGAGCAGATTAAGGGTCATGGCATCATGGGCAATGCTGAGTGGGCCGGTGTCTCACTGAAAGACGTGTTGGAACTGGCCGGAGTAAAGAGCTCGGCAGTTGAAGTGATGTTTGAAGGTGCCGACCACGGCGCCGACGAAGTAGTGGGCGACCCCTCTGAGGTCACCTACGAGCGCAGCCTGCCCATGGAAAAGGCCTTGCACGAAGACACAATCTTGGCCTACGAGATGAACGGAGAGCCGCTACCCACCGACCACGGTTATCCGCTGCGTCTCTTAGTTTCAGGCTGGTATGGCATGAACTCCGTCAAATGGCTGGTAGGCATCCACCTGCTGGACCACAAGTTTGAAGGGTTCTACATGACCCAGCGCTACATGACCATGAACGAGCCGGGCAACCCTGAGCCCTACCGCTACTACGGCAAGTTGCAGGTCAAATCTATCATCACCAACCCTGTACCCGGGGAGATTATCCCAGCCAGTGGCTACACCCTGGCTGGCGCGGCCTGGTCCGGTGAAGAAGACATCGAGAAAGTAGAGATCAGCACCGATGGCGGAGAGACCTGGGGCCCGGTGGACATCCTCCACCCGCGCACCGCGTACTCCTGGTACCGCTGGGAGTACAACTGGACACCGCCGGATGCAGGCAAGTACACCCTGATGTCTCGGGCCACCAACGTTGACGGCGTCACCCAACCCATGGAGTTCCCCAACCCCTGGGACGGTCGCGGCTACGGCAACAACATGGTGTTCCCCTACGACGTAGAGGTCCGAGCCTAGACCCGGAAAGGTCTAACATAGAGTCAATAGTTTGATTGCAGCAAAACGAGTTCCCGTTCCGCTGGTGTTCTCGCTGGTACTGGCGCTAGTCCTAGCCCTGATAATATTCTTTGGGGCTTGGGCGGTGTCGGCTGATGTGGGCACCCAGCGGACGTTGGCATTCAGCATACCAGGCACCACGGCAACACTGAGCGGAACCACCGTAGATGGTGTCAACAACGGTGCCTACCAAGCAGACCAGATAGGCGACCGCGACGTCGCTGGCGACACCTGGTGGGGCAATGCTTTCTTATCGGCCTGTCCGTTGCACTAAGTCAAAATAGTCGATTAAAAAACCCACAACAAGAGGACCCAGAGAAACCGGGCCGACTGATTAGACGGCCCGGTTTCCCTTGAGATATACCAAAACCATGGCAGTCACCAATACCCCAGCGTCCACCCGGGTCCGCTCTCCCAGAGGAATCCACCAAGCCTGGTTCATATTAGCAATCCTAGCAGTAGCCCAGATTACAGCGCAGGGCATCAGCATGTCTGATGGAATCAAGGTCGCTCCGCTAACGACCCAGACGGCCCATTTAGCTGGAACATTGGAGTCATTGCCGCTGGTTTGGCCACCTATTACATTTGCGGTGCCATTGTATCTCCCATAACCGGCATGCTAGGTGACCGGTACGGCGCTCGTCCTTTAATGACGGCCTATCTGGTTGTCAACCGACAGTACTTCGGCACCGGCCCCTTGGCAACTCTCTATGGATTTGAGACCATGGGCGCGCTCTGCGGCCACGCCAGCGCCACGGTATTGGGCGGGTTGGCCATTTACGCCACCGGCTTGTTCTACCCGGCGCTGGTTTTGTCTATGATCTTCAGTCTGTCGCGCGTATTTGTGGTACTTAGTATGGAGTCCAACAAGAAAATTTTGATTCCGGACTGGGAAGACGGTTTGCCGGCCCATGCCAGGACCAAGTCTCAAGTTGCAGAAGAATCAGTCCGTGCCGCATTATTGGAGCAAGTAGAAAGCGACTAGAAAATTCCAATCTGAACTCTGGTGATTAGTATGGCTGACCTCATCGATTTGACCCTGACCCTAGGCAGCGACCGCATCAGTCTGGTGCCAGGGTTGGTTGGGGTGAAGACGGAGTCGATCCAGACTCACGAAACCCACGCTCGTTCCAATCAGAAGCTATGCCTGGCCACCCACATTGGCACCCACGTAGACGCGCCGTTCCACTTTGTGGATGGCGCAACCACCGTTGAGAACATGCCCCTGGAGAAATACGCCGGACCTGCGATCTTGTTGGACCTGCGTTCGGTGTCCAAGGGCCAAGAGCCGTTGACCATCGCTGAGATTACCGAAGCTGGTGCCAACCCAGAATCAGTCAAAGACCAGATCGTCGTATTGTTCACCGGTTGGGCAGAAGCTGAATCCGGCGGCCCTCGGTTCTACGGTCACGGCCCCTATCTAGGCACTGACACGGCGGGCTACCTGGCTGACTGCGGCGCCAACGCGGTGGCGGTAGACTTTCCTATCGACAAACACCCGGACACACCCCTGTCCACCATCAAAGACTTCCCCGTACACAGATTGTTACTGGGGCAAAATATCCCACTAATAGAAAACCTGATCAACCTCGACAAGCTGGTTGGCAAGCAGTTTGAACTGTGGGCCTTACCTCTGAAACTCAAAGGCGGAGACGGCGCTGCCACCAGGGCCGTCGCCCGTATCCTCTAGCCGTCTACTGAGATGAACACTCCCAGTGTCACGCCGATTTTGCTGGCCACCGGCAATAGTGACAAGCAACAGGCGTTCCGATCCCTTCTGAGTGGTCTGTCGTTCAGTCCGGTCACACCAGCATCCCTTGGTGTCTCGGCATCGACCCTGGAAGACGGCGACACCCATGAGGCCATTGCCATCGAGAAAGCAGTTGCCTGGTCAGGGGCTGCCTCTATGCTGGCCATTGCCTCGGATGGGGGTCTGATTATCCCCAGTTTGGGTCCGTCCTGGCAGAGCCGCCACACCCGCCGGTTCGCTGGACCTGGTATGTCTGACTCCCAACGCGTTGATGGCCTGCTGGAACTGATGCAGCCTTTCACAGGAGCCGACAGAAACGCATCTTGGGCGGAGGCTGTCGCAATAGCGTATAAAGGGCGTCTATTGGCCTCCTGGGAACTCCTGGGGGCCACCGGTGAGCTTGCAAAGACCAAACCAACCGGTCTCATCCCAGAGTTTTGGGTTTTCACCATCTGGAATTTCCCCCAACTGGGCAAAACCTACAACGAATTAACCCCCGAAGAGCTCCTTTCCCTCAACGACCATTGGAGCCAATTTGGCCGTTTGGTACGTCGGTTCTTCGAATCGATATATGTCCCCCCATTGGATTAGCCCAATACCTTTGGGATACAATCCGCGTGCCTGGCCCAAAACGCCATCAACGGGAGACAGTGATCTTTTTGACGACCACCGATAAATCAAAGAATAAACCTTCTGCCGACTACCAACCTCCCGAGTCCATTGAAGATGTTCAAAAGCTGCTCCGCGACCAAATTTATATATCTGACCGATCCTTAGCAGTGCCCATATTCCTGGCAATGAAACTCCAACGGCCTCTGTTTTTGGAGGGCGAGGCCGGCGTCGGCAAAACCGAGATCGCCCGCGCCCTGGCCGCTGGGCTGAACACCAAGCTGATTCGACTCCAATGCTATGAAGGCTTGGACATCAACCAATCAGTCTACGAGTGGAATCACGCTCGCCAGATACTGGAGATTCGCCTGATGGAGGCGTCAGGCGATGTTGACCGGGACTCCGCCAACGCAGACCTCTACAGCGAACGATTCCTAATCAAACGCCCGCTGCTCCAAGCCATCGATGAGGCTCAGGAGCGACCACCAGTGCTGTTGATTGACGAGCTTGATCGTTCTGACGAGGAGTTTGAAGGGTTCTTGCTGGAACTGCTGGCCGACTACCAAATCACAATCCCTGAGTTGGGCACCTTCAAAGCTGCCCACCCGCCCATCGTAATCATCACGTCCAACCGCACCAGGGAGATTCACGACGCCCTGAAGCGCCGCTGTCTCTACGCCTGGGTTGACTACCCCGATTACCAGAAAGAACTACAAATCATCTCAGCCCGGCTCCCGGACGCCCCCAAGAAGCTGGCCGAACAGGTCACTGCCTTCATCCAGGAGATGCGCGAGACCGAGCTGTTCAAGATTCCTGGTGTCGCCGAAACCCTGGATTGGCTGTCAGCCCTCTTAGCTCTGAACCAAACAGAACTCGACCCGGCAGTTATCGATGACACTTTGGGCATGATGCTCAAGTACCAAGACGACATCGAATCGGTCAAGGGCGAGCCTGTCCGCGCCATGCTGGAACGCTCCAAGAACCGCGGCCCCCGTCGTGGTGGCCGTCGCCGAGGTTAGGGCTTTTAGAATGCCTGGTCCAATCCCAATCCTCCCCAATGATGCCGGCGAAGATGGCCATATCCTGCACAGCCTGACCCTTTTTGGTGAGATGCTGCGCCGGGTGGGGCTGGAGATTGGCTCGGGCAACATGCTGGACTTGGTCCGCGCCACAGAGCACGTGTCCATTGGCCGACGGGGTGAGTTCTTCCAGGCCGCCCGAAGCATCTTGGTACACCGCAAGCAGGACTTGCCCGTTTTTGACGAGGCATTCCAGGTGTTCTGGCGCAAGCCATCAGATCGCACGACCACGATGGACTTGCGCTCACTGGGAGAGCAAAAACGCTTCCGGAAACCGCAAATTTCGACCGGGCGTGATGACGAACCAGAGGGCGATGCGTATCTAGAAGGCGAGCCGGATGACAACTCGGTACAGAATGTGGACTTGAGCCGCACCTACAGCGCCGTTGAGGTCTTCCGGCAGAAGGATTTCTCCGAGTTCACTGCTCTGGAGATGACCGAAGCCCGCCACATGATGACCAACCTGACCTGGGATTTAGGACAACGGCGCACCCGGCGTTTGGCTCCCGGGAAGTCTGGCCCGTTGGACCTGCGACGCACTATGCGGCAGAGCCTGAAATACAACGGTGAATTCTTGGAGCTGGCTCACCGGGCTCCCAAGGACAAGCCGCGCTCGCTGGTGCTGATCTGCGATGTAAGCGGCTCCATGGAGCGCTACACCCGCATGCTCCTGCAGTTCATCCACACTATCTCTAGTGGCTTCGACCAGTTTGAAGCATTCTTGTTCGCCACACGGCTGACCCGCATCACCCGGAGCCTGAGGTACCGCAGCATTGACCAGTCCATCGACGAAGTTTCCAAGGCGGTGACCGATTGGGCCGGTGGAACTCGTATCGGCGACGCAATCAAGACCTTCAATTACCAGTGGCTGCGGCGAGTTCTACGAGGCCAAGCAGTCGTGCTGATAATTTCCGACGGCTGGGACCGGGGCGATCCGGAATTACTGGCCAAGGAGACCTCCCGTTTACAACGCAGCTGCCACCGGCTCATCTGGCTGAACCCGCTCCTCGGTTCGCCAACCTACCAGCCTCTAACTCAGGGCATGAAGGCCGCGCTGCCGTTCGTGGACGACTTCCTGCCGGTCAACAACCTAAACAGCCTGGATTCGCTGTCACTGCACCTGAGTAGCCTGGGACCGGACCGACAGTTGGGTCAGGCTTACCGTACGCCCGTAGAGGAAGAACCTGAGCCGGAACCTACACCAGAGGACCGGCCCATTGACCGGTTGAACTTGCCGTCATTCCAGCACCCCTTGTGGGGCAAGCGACGCTAGTCTAGGCGCTGGGACGGGATGATTGTCGCCACACCGTCGCCTGTAGCAGCAAAACCAAGCCAACGGCGACCCTAACTTAGGTGCTAAGTCGGGTCGGATGTCGCCACACAGTCGCTCGCAACAGGAAAACCACACTAAACGAAAAGCCGGCCAGTGTCCCACCGGCCACGGCATCCAATATGAAGTGGTTGCCCGTGAGGGTGATTGCAAAGAACGTCAGGAACGGGTACAGCAATCCGATCAGCCTAAGATTTCCGGGGAACGACCTCCAGAACAACACTCCCAGGATTACGGTCCAGCTGAAGTGCAGGCTGGGCATGGCGGCCGAGATGTTGTAGAACGTCGACATGTCTTCGCTGCCGTAAAACTTTGGACCAAACTCTTGGATCGAGTCCAACAATACAACGCTTGGGATGGCGAACGGCGAGGCCACAGGGAAGGTCATGAAGATGAGCAGCGCCCCGGCCAGGTTGATGAAGACCACCGTGCGGTAAAAGTTGTAGTCGCTGCGGTTTTTGATGAACAGGACGAAAGCGGCCAGAAAAATCACCGGCCAATAGGTGATGATGTACACCCAATTCATCGCCACCACCAGGGCTTTCACGTTCTCCACGGCCCAGCTCTGCCAGCCTGGCTCCCACAGAAACCCCAGGTCGCGCTGCAGTGAGACCACACGCTCTCCGTTGACCAGCCCCACCGCGCGAGTGTCGGCGTGTATTAGCCCTCTAGTCAGCAGATATGCAACGTAGGCGCCGAGATAGAGGGTAATTTCCGTCAATGCTGCCCGGTTGTCTCTAATGGCAAGAGTCATCTCATTATCACCAATATCATCCTTAGCGAACCGGAATGATCTGCCGAACTACGCCGTAACAGGCACGTCACTAGTACCGTAACCCAGCCTGCTCCATGCTCCTTGGTAGATTCTTTCCTCACCTCTCGGCGCACTCAAAATGAGCGGTTCGAAACCGTAGTCGGTGTTCGAGCCATCTCAACTCAGTCTTTTGATACTGAGTTCACTTTCGATACTTTTCAATCTGCCGCCGAAGGTCGTTTGTCGGTAGCAGAACCTTGCCCCAGTCTGGCCCGCATCCATGAGAGTATCACAGGCACGTAGAGCCGCCGATGAATGCCAATCTCCATGGTCAAGAATGAAGCAATAATCAGCAGGCCACCGCCAATGGCATCCATGATGTAGTGGTTGCCGGTGATAGTGATGGCGAACAGTGTCAGCGTGGGGTAGATAACGCCAAAGACCTTGATCAGCCTGTTATTCGTGCGTAAGAAGATGATCCCAAACATCCCCGTCCAACCAAAATGCAGGTTCGGCATTGCCTCGTAGGCGTTGTAGTAGCTAGTGAGTTCTCGACTGGCGTATCCAGACGGGCCAAAAGCGTTGATGGTATCCACAAAATGCTCGGCAATCATCCTTGGCGGGGCCAACGGGAACAACATGAATCCGATCAACGCGATTATGAAGCTGAGCAGGACTCCGTACCGGTAGTACTTGTACCTATCGCGGTTGGTGAAATACAGGACGACCGCCGCCGTCAGAACGATGGGGAAAAGGGTGACTATATAGTCCCAGTTGAAGAATATGACCAGGGATTTGGCGCTATCAATGGTCCAGGCCTGCCAGACGGGCTCCCAGAAAAACCCAACCTTCTGCTCAAATCCTTTGACCCACCAGGCGTTGGCCAGAGCTATACCTTGAAAGTCGCCGAAGACCAGGGCGCGGGAATGCATGTAGACGAAATACACGCCTACAACTAAGGCCACCTCCCTCAAATGAGGCAGCCACTCCCTGGAAAACGGAACTTGGGGCAGATGATTTTTAATGGTAGCCATTGCCAGGCTCCATATGATGACCCTCTGTATTCAGGTACGGTTGCGCGTCCACACCACCCAAACCTTGTAACTCACCTAGCTTTGATGCTTCAACGATAAAGAAGTTTCTGTTGGGACAACAATTGTCTAATGATAAAGTATCGATTAAATCTTGGCAGCGAATCTTGAGATTTTCCAGATGCGAATGGCCCTCGCTTCAAAAACGTTCTTCGGACTTAGTTTCTTCTATTTTCTCACCTGGAAGTCACTCCTCGTTTTCAGCGACACCCAAGTAATCAGTCTTTGCTGCTCCATTCTTGGTAGTGGGCTTGGTACCGATTACTTGCAAAACCACTGGCATTGGCTGAAGGTCCACCGGCCCTCTACGCCGAGCAGCGGCACTGCCCTGTTAGGCTCTGCAATCCAGGCAACCAACCCATTCGCCGGGGACAAAATTGTCTTTGGACAAGCATCGTGCTGTGGTGTAACTGGAGTTGTTCCATACTTCTTTGACCGTTGACTCGTTGAGGTCGCCAAAGTCCTCGGTCTTTCGTATGAAAAATTCCTACAGCGGAGACTCGTCCATTTTTTCGATCACGCCAAAATTGACTCGGTTCTCAACGTGAGAGTATCCTTGTCAGACCCTTGTAGGCTCACATCGCGGGCCCTACGGATTAGCTTTTTAGATGTAACCGACATTCAAAAAGGTTCATCAGACAACCGACGGAACTAACCCAACCAACCGGGCAATCCCAAGTTGATTGGAACAGGAGCCTTCATTGAACGACGCCAAGAACGACGCCAAGAACGACATCAAACAGGTATTTTCACCAGCCCAACGCTCTTTGCTGGCCGAAGTGCTCAACCGAATCATTCCCCCAAAGGACAAACTGCCTGGTGCCGGCAATCTGGGTATAGCGACTTTCGTCGAGGGCGTTGCCGCAGCAAACGCAGGCTTTACCCGGATGTTCAACGAAGGTTTGGCAAGCATTACCGTGGCGGCAGGGCAGCTTTCAGCCGAAGGGTTTGGCAGTCTCTCGGACCCGGCCAAAGACGAACTACTCAGGTCTATTGAAACTGACCATCCGGCGTTCTTCGACCAGTTGGTGCTCCAAACCTACAACGGTTATTACACCAACACAGAGGTGTTTGACGCCATTGGCTATAAACTGCCAGCACCGCCAACTCCGGGTGCCACCCCTGAACTCCTGGATGAGTCGCTACTGGACCAACAGCGTAAGAGAGAGCCTTTTTGGAAGAAGGTTTAAAAGGATTAGGATTAAACCAGGCCGTTTGGCAATGCTTCAAATGGAATTTCCAGCGTCGCACTCCCGGTTTTTTTACCAGGCTTAACCGGTTTAAATGGAGGCAATCATGCCCCGAGAAGATTTCGACCTAAAACTGAATCAGCTACAACGAGAGGTAGAGACTCTGGCCCAGATTGTGGGCAAGTCCATCAACCGGGCCGTTGACGCGCTGAAACGGCGGGATTTGGTCGCTTCTCAAGAAGTCGTCAACGACGACGATTACATCGACCAGAAACGGTTTGAGATCGAAGACCGCTGCGTGGACATGATTGCCACCCAGCAGCCAATGGCCGGCGACCTCAGAGCCATCATCGCGTTGCTGCACATTGTGGTGGAACTGGAGCGAATGGGTGATTACGCGGAAGGAATCGCCAAAATCAGCCTGTCCATGGGCGATGCCCCGCCTTTGAAGCCGTTAATTGATATTCCCCGTATGGCTGAAAAGGCCACCACCATGCTGAACGACAGCATAGATTCGTTGTTGAACCGTGACATGGTGAAAGCTAACGCCGTTTGTCAGGCTGACGACGAGGTTGATGACCTCTATGACCAGGTCTACCGGGAATTACTGACTTTCATGATTGGGGACCCGGACACGATTCAGAGGGCAACGTATCTACTGTGGGTTGCCCATGATCTGGAACGAATCGCCGACCGGGCAACCAACATCGCCGAGCGGGTGATTTTCTTGGTCTCCGGCAAGCTCGTGGAGATTAACGTCTCCCGTTTCTAATCGCCGCCTGGGATTAGGCCGCGAAGGCGAATTGCATCTGCAACTGGCCTTTGGGTGCCATATTCTCCTGGACCTTGGCCCGCTCGGGCAAATTCCATTGCCGTCGCACGCGGTCAAACGCCTCCATCACACTCTCGGTGTACTGCTGAGGCGCGTAAGTATTGTTGTTCACAAAGAGTCGGTTATAACCGGGGATTAGGTGCGGGTATGACTCTTTCAGCAGGGGAAAGAACCACTCTTTGGCGCCCGGCTTGAGATTCAGCACGTTGGCACTCAGGTACTGGGCCTTGTGGTTAAATGCTGCCTCCGCCACCGCTTGCATGTTCGCTTCATCATCGGAGATGCCGGGCAGTAACGGGGCCATATTCACGCCGGCAGACACACCGTTCTCCACCAGGTACTGCATCGCTTCCAGCCTGGCTTCCGGCCGTGGGGTGCCCGGTTCCATAGTGCGCCAGGCCTTCTCGTTGATTGTTCCAATGCTGAAGTTAACGTGGACGTCAGCCACCTGGCTGAGTTCAGCTAGGATGTCAGCGTCACGGCGCACCAGAACGCCCTTGGTGGTGATGGTCACCGGGTTGTGAAAATCCCGCAACACCTTCAGCAGTCGGCGGGTGATTTTATACTCGGCTTCAGCTGGTTCGTAGGGGTCGGAGGCAGTGCCGATGGCGATGTGTTCCCGACGCCAACTGCGGCGTTGCAGTTCTTTGCGCAGGACCTCAGGAGCGTTCACCTTGGCAAAGACCCGACTCTCGAATTCCTTGCCAGCGTCCATGCCCAAAAACTCGTGGGTGGGCCGAGCGTAACAATAAGTACAGGCGTGGCGGCAACCCCGATAAGGGTTCATCGTCCACTTGAATGGAAACCGTGGCACGTCAATCTTATTGAGTAGAGTCTTGCAGTAGATCTCTTGAACGTCGGCTCCGGCCATTGCCCCTCCCTGTCACCCAATGAATAATTAGAACAAACTAGAACATTAATTCTAATTATATGCTTGGGCGATTTGCTAAGGCAAGCCGCTCGCGTCACAGGAGAAGATGACGTGTCGATTGGTACCGGGTTTACCGCTTGTAGACGGCGGATTCGCCTGAACGGTCGCAGTTCAACTTGCGGCTGAGGTGCAGGCCTTCCAGAATGAACTCCACAGCGGACGCGATGACCTCTGGCCGTTTGTCGTCGGTCAGTTTCTTGACCGCTTGGGCCATGCCGTCAATGTTCTTGACCATGTCCGCGTAGTCCACGCCCGGTTTTTCGCTGCCGGTCTCGACCCGGTTACCCAGATCAAAGGCAGTAACGATCGCATCAAGGTCATCGACTTCAAAATAGCTGGCAAAGGTGCGCAGCACGGCACGTCGGGTTAGGTCATCAGTCAAGCGTGACTCACGGCCTTCTTCAAAAGTCTCAAGTTCGATCTTTCCGGCGAACGAAGCGACGATGAATGACAGATCACTGACCCTGGGGCAGGCCCACTCTTCATTGTTCCGGATGCTGCGACGGACCGCGTTACCCAGTAGTGTTTCGAAGTTGGCGATGGTCACCCGCACGCTGACCCCGGAGCGCTGGTTAATCTCGCTACTCAAACGGGCCTGAGTGGTAATCTCCGCCAGCGTCTCCTTCATGTAATCCGGGATTACCAGCTTGTCCTCTTCAGGGAACTTGGATCGTTCCTGATCCATGATTGCTATCTCGTCTTTCACGTCCAGCGGGTAATGGGTGTGTATCTGCGAGCCGTAGCGGTCCTTGAGGGGGGTTACGATGCGACCACGGTTGGTATAGTCCTCCGGGTTGGCCGTCGAGACTACAAACACGTCCAGCGGCAACCGCACCCGGTAGCCCTTGATTTGCACGTCCCGTTCTTCCATCAGGTTGAACAAACCCACCTGGATTCTCTCCGCCAGGTCAGGTAGTTCATTGATGCAGAATATGCCCCGGTTGGTGCGGGGAACCAGTCCGTAGTGGATTGCCATCTCATCTGACAGGTAATGCCCTTCGGCAATCTTAATCGGGTCGATCTCACCGATGAGGTCTGCAATGGAAATATCAGGTGTGGCCAGTTTCTCGGAGTATCGGTCGTCTCTGGAAAGCCATTCTAGCGGGGTCTTATCGCCCATCTCAGCCACCTTGTCGCGACATGGGCGGCAAATCGGGTCATAGGGATTGTCGTTGATCTCGCACTCGGCTATTTTGGGGATTTCCTCATCCAGCAGATTGGTCATGCTGCGAATAATCCTGGACTTGGCTTGGCCGCGCTCGCCTAGCAGGATGATGTCTTGTCCGGCCAGAATGGCGTTCTCAAGTTGGGGGATAACTGTATTTTCAAAACCGACGATGCCAGGGAAGACCACCTCTTCGGCCCGTATCTTGGCAATCAGGTTCTTTCTCAGTTCCTCTCTTACGGGTAGGACTTCATATTTGCTCTTGCGGAGAGCGCCGATAGTCTGGGGACGTTTTGCCTTAGGCATGAGCACCCCTTAATCATCAGTGAAATTTATAGTCAAGCGCAGGTTTCGTGAACCCAAATTGACCGTTTGTTACGTATTAACAGTAAGATAACAGTCAGCGGGCCGGTTGGTTCCAAGTTATCATACCTTCGCCTATAATTTAACGGGGAGCCAAAGCTCTTTTAGAGTGTGACTATGTTCCATCGATTAGCGATTCCTCTCTTGTATTTCCTGGCCCCGCGCTTGTTGCCCAAGGTCATTAAGTTTGTGGTCTTGGTCTGGCGTTTGACCTTTGACAAACGCGTCTCAATTTTCCTGCGCATGTTGGTTCCATTGGCCATCGTATACGTCATTTCGCCTGTAGACCTTCTGCGAGACCGCGTTCCGATCATCGGCCGATTTGACGACCTGATTGTCTTTGGTCTGGCCTTGTTATTCCTGACCAAGTTGGCCTCGCCGGCCATTGTCGACGAGCACATGGGTGTCGAACCCAAATCTGACCGCCCAGAAGATAAAGACCCCGAGAGTGTGGTCGATGGCACTAGCAGGTTGATTGACGACGAGTAACCCCCCTCAAATTGTTCCCAACTCCGGAATGGGGCTGTACGTCCACGTGCCTTTTTGCAAGACCAAATGCCCCTACTGCGATTTCAACACCTACCAGGGCATCGAGAATCTGATTGAGCCGTTTCTCCCGGCTATTACCTCTGAGATCACTTGCTGGGGCGATGCGTTAGCCCACCCACCGGTAAAGTCGGTCTTCTTTGGCGGTGGCACGCCGTCCTACCTGCCCCAGGGCGACATTGAGCGAATTCTGGTTGCAATCCAGTCATCGTTCCAGGTCGACCCTGCAGCAGAGATATCCATTGAGGCTAACCCCGGAGACCTGGACGAAGCTGCGTGCGCCGGGATCCTCAATCAGGGTGTCAACAGGCTGAGCATCGGCGTCCAAAGCCTGGATAACGACCTGCTTAATCTGCTGGGCCGCCGCCACCAGGCGTCCGAGGCGGTTGAAGCGTTCCAATCTGCCCGCCAAGCCGGGTTCGACAATGTGAACCTCGACCTTATGTACGGTCTGCCCAACCAGTCCATGGAGCAGTGGCAGAAAACCCTCAGTTCTTTAATCGAGCTAACACCGGAACACATTTCCCTCTACGCCCTAACCATCGAAGAGGGCACTCCCATGCACCAGTGGGCCGCAGAAGGAAAGATTCCCGAGCCGGATTCAGACCTGGCCGCAGACATGTACCAACACGCCCGCGAAGTTCTGGCCGAAGCCGGATACCACCACTATGAGATATCCAATTGGTCGCTGCCAGGCCGGGCCTGCGAGCATAACCTGGTCTACTGGGAGAACGGGCCATATCTGGGTGTTGGCCCTGGCGCTCATTCTCGCCTGGGTGACTACCGGTTCTGGACCGTCCTATCACCCCGTGATTACAACACCAAAGCAGCTACTTGGGCCGACTCGGGCGTCCAGCCCTTGGCCGATTTAGTTGAGACCGCGCTACAGGGAATCCCAACTCTGGGCGGCTGGGAGCACCTCAGCCTGGAAACCACCTGCTCCGAGACCATGTTCTTGGGCCTGCGGCTGCTAGACGGCCTGAACCTGTCAGAGGCATCTGCAATAGCCGGAACAGACCTAGCCAAGAAATTCCAAACACCCATCCAGGAATGCCTCAACCTTGGTCTATTAGAACAAGACGGCGACTGCCTAAAACTCACCAAGCAGACCTATTTAGTCGCCAACCAAGCGTTTACCCGGTTCTTGTAGTAGGGTGGTACCTTTGACTGCTATTCCATTTCAGGCTCGGATGCTATCCTGTAACCATTCCTGTTAGAGGCATTACGCCATGTACGTAATAGGCACTGCCGGGCATGTAGACCACGGCAAGTCCACCCTGGTTAAAGCGCTCACCGACATTGATCCCGACCGATTCCCCGAGGAAAAAGCCCGGGAGATGACCATTGACCTCGGCTTTGCCTGGATGAACCTTCCCAGCGGCCGAGAAGTTAGCATCGTTGACGTCCCAGGCCATGAACGCTTCATCAAGAACATGCTGGCTGGCGTCGGCGCCATCGACCTCGCCCTGCTGATTGTGGCTGCCGATGAGAGCGTGATGGCGCAGACTCTAGAACACATAGCAATCCTGAACATCCTTCAAATCACCCGCGGCCTGGTGGTAATCACCAAGACTGACCTAGTTGATGAAGAGATGGTGGAACTGGTCAAGGCTGAGGTTGAAGACGCCATGGAAGGCACCTCATTTGAAGGTTGCCCAATGGTCGGCGTCTCTGCCTACTCCGGCGACGGCATGGGCGACCTTAAAGCCACTATGGATTCCATCCTGGACGAGACGGAAGTCAGGAAAGACCTGGGTCGCCCTCGCCTGCCTATCGACCGCTGCTTCACTATTTCCGGATTCGGCACAGTGGTCACCGGCACTTTGATTGACGGAACGCTTACTGTGGGTCAGGAAGTAGAGCTGGCCGGCTCGGGTCAGAAGGCCAGGGTCAGGGGTCTCCAGAGTCACAAGACCAAAGTGAATGCCACCGACCCCGGCGTGCGGTTAGCGGTTAACCTCTCCGGCCTATCAAAGGACGAGGTCGAACGTGGCGAGATACTGACAATCCCAGGCTGGCTCAAGCCTACCTACCGTCTCGATGCCCGCCTGCGCATGGTTAAGAATGCTCCAAACCCGTTGAAGCACAACCAGGGCGTTACTTTTCACCTGTTCACCAGCGAGGCCTCGGCCCGAGTCAGGCTCTTGGATGCCGACCGACTGGCTGCCGGAGAAGAAGGCTGGGTCCAGTTATTACTTTCCGACCCGCTTCCGGTTGTGAAGGGCGACTTCTTTGTCATCCGTTCCGCAGAGAATACTCTGGGCGGTGGTCAGATAGTTGATCCCAACCCACGGAGACGGTACAAACGCTTCGATGACAGTGTCATTGAGCGCATGATGACCCTTGACCAGGGCACTGGCGGAGACATCATCATCAGTGTCGCGGAGCAATGGGGCCCCTGCAACATCACCACCCTCTCTCAGCGGACCAACCTACCAAGAGAAGAAGTCTCACAACGGGTCAGCCAACTCACCAAAGACGGCCACATCGTGACGCTGGGCGATTTCGGCACCGATTCTGACGCCGTGGTTTACTCAGCTCAGGGTTGGGACATTCTCAAGAGCAAAGTCGCATCTGCGCTCCAGCTTTACCATACCCAATACCCACTGCGGCAAGGTGTTCCGGCCCAGGAGATACGCAGCCGTCTGGGTCTATCTCAGCCGGTCTACCAACGTGCTCTGGTAAGACTGGTGGATGAAAGCATCGTGGTTGACGAACGACAATCATTGCGCCTACCCGACCATGAAATCACGTTGACAGAAAAGATGGAAGAAGAGGCGTCGGCCTACTTGAACTCGCTGCAGAAAGACCCTTATTCTCCGTCCGCCGACGCCAAGGTCAGTCAAGAGCTTTTGTCGGTTCTCATCGACCAGGGCAAGGTGGTGCGAGTCGCCGATGGCGTGATCTTTGCCGCGTCGGCCTATAAAGAAATGACCGACAGGATCGTCGAGCACCTGAAAGCCCAGGGTAGTATCACGGTGGCCGATGCCCGGACAATGTTCGATAGCAGCCGCAAATACATCCTGCCCCTGATGGAACATCTGGATCAACAGCAGATTACCCGCCGCAACGGCGACGAACGGGTCTTAAGGTAATCTCCGTTGCGATCCGATAAAGAAATTTCTGGCCAAAGGGAAGAATAATTTGGGACTGGACATGGAACAAACAGTCCTCCAACTGGACCAATTCACCCAGTCGGTGCGTGGGGCCAGCCAAGCCCGAGAAGAACGACTCACGGCCCTGATAAACTCGGCGTCCGGCATCGATCCGGACACTGCCGCCGAAAAAACTTCAGACACCAAGCAGCGGCCTTATCTGGCGGCTGAGGTTGAAGAATCCCTGCTCGGCGCTTACCCACCGCCCCCTCCGCTGAAAGACTGGATCGTAGCCGCTGTCGACGGCTCCCATATCGATGTTGACCGGCATTTGCCGGTGGCCTGCTACCTGCTAAATTTTGGCGGCTGCGTGCTGACCTACGGCTCCAACCCCGACGCCGCACTATTCAGTGAGCCACACTTAGCGACCACCCAAGAAGAGCTATACATCTCAGACCCGGCCAACTCCACCGGTGAGGAGATGATCAGCGGCGGACTGCTGGGCTTGGTGCGAACCGTAAAAGAGCTGGAAACCCTGGCCAACACCATTGAACAATGCCATCCGGACCTGCCGGTTCTAGGCTTAGTCGATGGTTCCCTTGTGATGTGGCCTCTGTCGGGTCAGGCGTACCGCCCATACATAACTGACGCCATCGTAGGTGATGGACTGCTGCCAGTGATGAATCGACTAGAAAAACTGGCTGAGACTCGCCCCGTGGCGTTGGCTGCCTATGTGTCCTTCCCGCGGAGCACCGAGGCTGTGAACGCAGTCCGCTGTTCCCTTTGCCCCCATGACGTTACTGTCTGCACCCAGTCCTGCAACAACCGCCGTTCCACCCAGCAGCCCTGCAACGGTGCCAACGAGTTCCTAGACCGGGACCTGTTCCAGCGACTACTTGAGCCTGGCTGGCGTTCCCCGGTCTACAAGACCAACTCCTCAGTATCCAGAGAGTCTTACAACGAAGCCAACAAGGTCTACTTCTTCTATATCAACGCGGGCGAGGAGATTGGCCGAGTTGAGATCCCCAAATGGGTGGCCAAGAATGAGACTCTGTTGTCTCTAGCCCACGGGCTGGTCTGGGACCAATGCCAGCGCGGTCAGGGCTACCCTGTGGCCATCTCCGAGTCCCACGAACAGGCCGTGGTCAGCGCCGGGGACCGACGAGTATTCAGGAGGATGCTGGCTGATTCTCTAGAACGCCAGGGCCTCTCAGCAGCCACCTCCCAAAAAGACCGCTCCAAACGCTCACCCTGGGTGTAGTATCCTTCGATAAAAATACAAAGTCCCTTCCCCCAGAGGGAGAGGGTTAGGTTCGACAAGGTAGGAGATGGGGGCCACTCTCCACTTCCTGTCAACTTCAATATTCGAAACATGCTTAAAACCTGTCATTCTGAGGTGAGAAGCGACGAAGAATCTTCCAATCAACACTTTGGCAGACCCTTCACCTAGCTCAGGGTGACATTTCAGAAACTCCGCTCAATCGGGGCCAGAACCGACTATTTTATCAACATATCATTGGAGTTCCAAAAATGATCACAACCAGACTCTGCACTCTGCTTGGAATAGACTTTCCGATTATCAGCGCCCCTATGACCGGCACCGCCACTGCTGAACTTGCGGCGGCGGTATCAAGAACCGGCGGCTTTGGAATGATTGGCGCATCATTGAACCCAGACCCAACGTGGCTCAAAGACCAGATACAAGCAGTCAAGGAGAAGACCGACCTACCCTTTGGCGTGGGTTTTATCAACTCAGCGTCCGGCTTGGAAAAAAGTGTTGAGGCCGCGCTGGACGCCAAGGTAGCTGCCGTAGGTTGTTCATTTGCTGACCCAACCGAGTTCATCGCCCAGGCCAAGAACGCGGGCGTAAGGTCATTTGCCCAGGTGCAGACCTTGTCCGACGCTAAAAAGGCGGTGGCTGCCGGAGCCGACGTGATCGTCGCCCAAGGAAGCGAAGCTGGCGGGCACACCAGCTACATGGGAACTCTGTCATTCGTACGTGCCGTGGTTAAGATTGCCGGGGATATACCAGTGGTGGCTTCAGGCGGAATTGCGGATGGACCTGGATTAGCCGCAGCTCTGATACTTGGCGCTGAGGGAGTTTGGCTGGGAACTCGGTTTGTTGCCAGCCTGGAATGGGCGGGGCCAGAGTGGGTCAAGGGCCAGGTGGTAATCGCAGACGCCGACGCCACGATTCTCACCAAGGTCTATGACCTAGTGACCGACGCACCATTCCCTCCTAGCGTTGGCGACCGGGTAATTGCCAACACTTTCACAGATACATGGCACGGTCGCGAAGCAGAGATGATGACCCGACAGAGTGAATTGAATGAAGACGTTGCCACTGCCACCGCTGCGGGGGATGCCACGACCGCGCCGATACGCGCTGGGGCAGCTTCAGGCCTGATTCGCTCGGTGGAACCAGCGTCCTACATCATCAGAGAGCTAATGTCCCAAGCCGAAGCCGTCCTAAAAAACCGGACAAAGACGCTACTGGGCGGTTAGGGCCGACCCACTCCCAAGTAATCTGCCAGATCTGAAACTTGGTTGAACTCACCCACGATCTTGAGAAAATCTTCCAGACTGTCTAAGTTGTCACGGACATCTTCTAGTTGGTCTCCGATGGGGCTAACTGAGCCAGCGCCAGTGGCGTAGGAGCCGTGAAAGGCGAAGAAGGCCTGGTTGATTTTGCGGATGAAGTAGCCATTTTCCTCTAGGAATTGCCTACGCTCTTCCATGTATGCTTCGGCTTCCTCGATTCGGCCATCAGTCAGTAATTCTTCTGCCTGAATCCGTGTTTCCCGCATCTCTGCGGTGAAGTCGAATTCGTCCGGGTCTGATGGCGTATTTGAAGGCTCTGGCTCTCGGTTGACCACCTCTCCGGTCATGGCGGTGAAGGCACGGTCTCCTATTGTCTCTCCGCCGATACTCGCTGCAGTCTCGTTCAGAGTGGTCATCTCGGCGTTATCCCAGAAGTGCTGGCCCAACGGCTGGAAGAAGAACCAATGGTGCAGCCACTCGTGCGCGGTGATGATCAAAGCGTCGTGGAGGGAGCCAGTCGCCGATACCACACTGGGGTAGGTTGCGACTCCGCCGGTACTCACGATCAAGGCCGAAACATCATCTTCGCGGAATATCAGGTCCTCCAACTCTCCGCGCAGTAAGCCCGATAATCCGGGTTTAAGCAGTGTGGAGTTGATCTGGGCGATACGGTCTCTGGGCGAGATTATCAGCGCCCCGGGTGATGCCGCATAGACCACGTCGACTGGTGGGAAAATAACTCCGATGCGAGAGACAAATCCCTCTTGGGCAATAATCGAGCTAATCTCAGATTCCATGGTCTCTTCAACATCGGGCTGCATATCGCTACGCCGTTGTTCCAGCAGCCGAATCTGTACCGAGTTATCAGACCCGAATTCCCTTTCCAAGTCTCTAATCTGAGATCGAATGTCAAAGAATTCCTGGGCTTGGGCAATTCGAACTTCCCGAGACGGCTCCGAGTTCCACGGAAGTATGTCCTGCAACTTGTGCGCCCACTTCTCGAAGAAATGTTCCACTTCCCAGCTCAGCAGACTGTACTTGTGCGGCCCAACGGCAACATCGCTAGGAGACGGGCTGTCACTACCCTGCACCGCGCCAAGCAGCACTAGAGTAACGAGAGAAGCCATGAAAAATCGTTTGATTAAAGTAAACACGTTTATATACGCCCGGAGGGTAAAAACCAGGCAGTGCCGGTTAGGCTAGGACTCGGTAGCGGTAGCTGGACTCCATTAAATCTCCCTCTTCAAAGCGGCTGAAACGCAGTGGGGAGATATCCACCGATTTAGCAGCACCCTCTACAATCAGTTCAGCCATCGTCACCCCAATCATCGGTGACAGCTTAAAACCGTGGCCGCTGAAGCCCACCGCACAATACAGACCTTCGATTCCCGGCACCGCGTCCAGTATGGGATGCCAGTCTGGCGTGGTGGTGAACAAACCCGACCAACCACCACGGAAATACGCGTCAGACATGGCTGGTATCCGTAGAGCCAAACGGCCCAACGCCTCAGCCATCACATCCATGTCCACGCCTTGGTTGTAGGTCTCTAGATCAACCTCGTCCTCCGGTCCAAAGCCCATCATGGTCAGGGCGCTGCCGTCGGGCCGGAACGAAAACGACTGGGCGATATCACCAACCGTGGGGTGCATGGGCAGTTTGTCCACCGGACGGGTCAATGACGCCACTTGATGGCGCACGGGCACCAAAGGCACATCCACTCCCATATCGCCCAGCACGTGCTTGGACCACGGTCCCGCAGCAACCACTGCAATGGGGGTTTCCACTCGGCCCTCTGCAGTGACCACCGCTTTGACTCGACCCCCTTCTACTTCAATGGCAGTAGCCGGGTTTCGGAGTGAGATCTCGGCTCCCATATTCCTGGCCGCCGATCCGTAGGATGTGGTGACCATATAGGGGTCGGCGTAGCCAGACTTGGGTTCCCAAGCCATGAACTCGTCTTCACTTACTGAGACCATCGGCGCAATGTCCCGGAGATCTGCTGCGGTTACGCGCATGGTATCGATGCCAAGCCCATACTGCATGGACACGTTTCGGGCCAAACCTACGCTGTCTTCAGCTGTCACCACCACCAAGTAGCCGGTCTCAACAAAGCCCGAATCTCCGCCCACAACTTCTTTGAAATTTATGAAGATTCCCAGGCTCTCCCAGGCCATGATGGCTGTGACCGGATTGGAATAGTGCATTCGGCAGATGGCCTGAGATCGGCCAGTGGAGCCGGAACCGAGGACGTCCTTCTCCAACAGCAACGTATCCGTCACACCTAACCTGCCCAGGTTAAACAGTAAACTGGCGCCGATAACACCGCCGCCAACAACTACAACATCAGCCGTAGATTTCATGCGTGCCCTCTCATTGACATTGCCAAATTATAATCATTCCTCGTCTTCGAGCAGAGGTAGTTGGCCTGCTTGTGTTGCAATTTTTCGTAAGGCCTCTAGAGAAACCGGCCTGTAAACCCGTGAACGAGTTTTGCCTTCAGTCGTTAGTAGACCCTTTTGGACCAGGTCTGCCAAGTCCCGGGAGGCAGTTACAGGAGAAACACTAGTTATCTCCAAGTATTCACCTCGCGTGATTTTGCCTGTCCAAGCTGCGTATATATAGCCATCAATCTGCCTGGTGTGCAAGCCAGTTTCTTCCCCGAATTCATGGAAGCGTTCCATCCTGCGGTGCCAATCAGATATGTTGGCTACGAGGGAGTCCGACACGGCATCCGTATTGGATGCCGTAAACTCGAGCCATTGTGTGAAATCATATTCTGCGGTAAAACGGGTCCCTAGTGATGCACGAATGGCCGCAAAATACTCGTCACGTATGTTGAACAACCGAATCTCGGTATTTAGTAATTTCTTGAATCCAAACTCAGTCCTCTGAAGAATCAGCGTTTCTAAGCCCCTCGCCGTTCTTCGATTGCCATCCCAAAATGGGTGAATTGCAACGAAGTGCAGATGTGCGATGCCAGCCTTAAGCACCGGACTAATGGCATCGTCGTCGTCCTTCAACCACAGGGCAAACGACCTCATCAACCCCGGCACGTCCCCTTGGTCGGGTGGTTGATAATCGCCGACCGAATTTGCGCCTTTCCGATACACCCCCGGTGTCAACATGGCCGAGGCGTTAGCGATGAAGTACCGATTGAGCTGGCGGATTACTAGCTCATCCACTGGAATGTCCCGCTGGTCGCTCAAGTAATCTATGAATTCATAAGCCTGCAGTGCATTGATATTGTCTTGCTCGTCGGCGTTGTCCGATCGGCTAACCGATTGGGCATCCAATCGGGCCACCGCCGGCTCATCAAGTTCAGCTCCCTCTATTCTAGTTGTACCAACCGCGCGACCTACTCGCACCTCTCTGCCTAACCAAGCCTCGTGCTTGGGCATGAGTAGCACGTTTTCAATCAACCACCGTTTGTTTTTAATGTTTTCTAGGTGGGTTTTAATTGTCGGAGTAATTGTATAATTTGGCTGAAAGATACTATCATTCATTTCAGATACAACCGTTTATTAATCTCATAATGACATAATTAATAGCATCATACACTAATCGTTGTTTCACCCAGATAGCACAGTAAGCCATCCCTAAAACGGCGTTACTTTAAAATTCTGTGCGTGTTTGTTGACAGGGATTTTTCGCGAGAGTAGACTTTTGTCTAATGTTGAAGGTTAACGGTAACCCCTGTGCCTATTGTTGTACCTGTATCTGTTACATAGGGATCAGGTAACCTTCGCCGTTTAACGAACAATACGACTAGGAATCCTTGGAGCCCACCGATTAAGTTGATCGGTGGGTTTTTTTAATTGCCCAAAACTTTGGAGGACACGTTGACTAGCAATACCTCAACCGGACAGAAAAAGACACTGGAAGCAATTCATAGCGAAAGCTTGGATCTAGCCAAGAAATCCGCGAGCATTATTCCCTTCATGGACGATGAGATTGTGAGGTTGGAGGAGGAGTCGGCTAAGTTCGTGGCGGGTGAGTTAGAAAACTCGGAATTCACACCCTTCCGCTTGAAGCAGGGTGTCTACGGCCAACGCCAGGCCGATGTCCAGATGATTCGTATCAAACTTCCCGGTGGCATCGTCACAACGGAAGCCATGGAAGCGCTGGGCGTTTTCACTGAAAAGTACGCCCCCCTGGGCAAGGGCCACATCACCACCAGAGAAAACTTCCAGTTCCATCACGTGCCGTTGGCTGAATGCCCGGAGGCCCTACGCCTGCTCGGCGCGGCCGGCATGAGCACACGTGAAGCCTGCGGTAACGTAGTGCGTAACGTTGTCGGCGCTCCCACATCTGGGGTCTGCACCTCGGAGATCTTCGACCCGACACCTTATCTGGCAGCGTTCGTTCGGTTCGCTGTGCGCCATCCCGTAACCCAGGCGTTCCCTCGTAAGTTCAAGAGCGCATTCACCGGCTGCGATGACCACGACCACGTTGCCGCCGCCATCCAAGACCTGACCTACGTCTCCCAGATAAAAATGGTAGATGGCGTAGAGAAGAGAGGCTTCAAGGTATTCGTCGCTGGTGGCACGTCCATCATGCCTCGATTGGCCAAGCCTCTATACGATTTCCTCCCTGAAGAAGACATTCTCCGGTTGGCCTTGGCTATATTCACCGTCTTCAACAACGCCGACATGCTTCGTAAGAACCGCATGATGGCCCGCTTGAAGGTTCTGGTAGACCGGATCGGTCTGGATGAATTCAAGACCCTGGTTGAAGCCGAACTGAAAAACATTGGGCCCATCGATCCCAAGCCCTACATGGAAGTTGAAGAGCTCATGAAGGAGACCCCTCCTGCATTGGTTCCCAACTCCACCAATGGCCACGATCACGGTCCGGACTACGCCAAGTGGTACAACACCAACGTTGAAGCCCAGAAGCAAGATGGCTACTACGTGGTACACATAAAGCCGGATCGCGGAAATATCTCCGCCTCCCAGTTCCACGCGCTGGCCATAATCATGGAGAAGTACACCGGCGGTCGCGCACGGGTTAGCCAAGAACAGAATCTGCTCCTACGGTTCGTCCCGGAGCACATGCTCCATGACGTGTTCGACGAACTAACCAAGATTGGCCTGGCGGAAGCCGATGCCAACTCCATCAGCAACGTAGTCTCATGCCCCGGCACAGACAGTTGCAAACTGGGTATCACGTCCTCCATGGGTCTGGCTGGCGCCATTAAAGAAGAGATTGATAGCTGGAACGGCCTCACACAAGACGAGGGTGTCAATGACATCCGCATCAAGATGAGCGGCTGCCCCAACGGTTGCGGTCTGCACCACATCGCCAACATTGGCTTCCACGGTGCGGCCACCAAGGGACCAGACGGCGAGCAGATTCCCGCCTACGAGATGTTCTTAGGCGGCAACTACGGCGACGTCAACGTCCAGGACTCCCGTATCGGCACGCGTATTCCCAGGATCAAGATACCGGCCAAGTCCGTCCCCGGCGTACTGAAACAGGTTGTTTCTTACTACAAGGGCAACCGCTCAGACGGCGAGAAGTTCAACCAGTTCCTAGACCGCGTCGGGCTGGAAGAAGTGACCGAGGTTGCCCAGAACGCCGAACAGGCCATCGCCAACGCCACTCCCGGTTCAGACCTGTACGTTGACTGGGAACGCACCAACATCTACAAGTTGGAACGGGGCGAGGGCGAGTGCGCCGTATAGGGCGTTACTGATTTGGCAGCTCAAAACGCCTCTATCCTGAAAGGAAAAACCGTCGCTTACGTCGAGGCCCGCATGCTCTCAGAGATGGGGGGCTTGATTGAGCGTAGTGGCGGGGTGCCGTACCCCGCCCCAGTGCTCCAGGAGATTCACCTTGGCGAAACAGCCGAGGTGAAAACCCTGGTGGACGATATCTGCTCCGGCACTGTCCAAGTGATGGTCTTTCAGACTGGCGTGGGCACCAAAGCTCTTTTTGATAGCGCTGCGTCCCAAGGCCGAGAAACAGAGATGCTGGAGGCCTTGACGACCACTACGGTGATTGCCCGAAGCCCCAAGCCGGCCGCGGTGCTGCGCCGCAACAAGGTGCATATTGACCACATGCCACCTGAGCCGTTCACATCTACTGATCTCTTGGTGGAGATTGACGGTCTGAACCTATCCGGCAAAGACGTGGCGATACAAGCGTATGGTGGCCCCAACTCCCAACTGACCCAGGCATTAGAAAAGCGCGGTGCCACTGTGCGTGAGGTATCGCTGTACACCTGGGGTCTTCCAGAAGACATCACCCCTGTTCTTGGCTTGATTGACGCCTTGGAAAACGGCCAAATAGACGCCATAGCGTTCACCAGCCAGATTCAGATAGGCAATCTATTATCCATCGCCGCAAATGCCGGCAAAGAAGCTTCACTGCGGAGCCTCCTGGCTGAGGGGCCGGGAGTGGTGGCCTCCGTTGGCCCTGTCTGCACCAAGCGGATGCTTGAAGCTGGCTTCCGGGTGGATGTGGAACCGGACCACCCCCACATGGGCAATCTAATACTGGCACTGGCCCAACGCCTAAACCCGCAAGACGCCAAGTCAGATTAAATCCAAATAGCGGCGAATAAGAAAAAGGGCGTCCCGATTAATCGGGACGCCCTTTTTCTTTTCAATTCAATCTCAGTCTGGATTCTAGCTTTTAATCCAGCGTTTAATCCGGTCCCATGGGGACCTCGGCGTTTCTTCGATCGATTCCCCGCGCCACCGTTTTTCCATGTTGATATTCCTAGGGGTGATGAAAAACAGCAGGTATCCAAAGACCAGCAGGGCCAGTCCCACCCAAATCAGTACCCCAATTTGGAGCAGGGCAGTCACGATGAACACCACAAGGCCAGTGATCAGTATTTTGCCCGGCGTTATAGTGGGCCAGCGGCCTGAACTGGGAGAGTAGGTCACTTCTGGCTTATTGGCCTCAGCAGCTCTCCGAGCCGCTCTGGGGCGGTCCTCTAAGGGTTTTTCCGACTCTGAACGCGACTGTTCAGGCGCAACTTCGCCGGCGTTCTTAAGAATCTCTTCAATTTCTTTTTCGTACTTGTCTTGCATAATTGATAGGTGCTGTAGTTACAGATTCAATCGCTACGTTAAGAAGACTTCACCGCAGGCATCTGCTACTGGATCTGTTCGCTCCAGACTCCCGCAGCCACTACACCGCACACACTCTTAAGCTCAATTGTCACCCATAATTATCTAAAAAACAACTACTCTCAACAAGCAATTGTTTGAGCCTGGTCAGGCACAATCTTCAGGCATCAATCTGACGATTTTTACCTTCCTGAGTAGTTTCGTAACGTCCGGTCCGACCAGTCACCATAAAAATCACTCTTTCGGCAATATTGGTCGCCCGGTCAGCTATGCGTTCCAAGTCGTGGGCCACCCATAGGAAATGGGTCGAAGCCTCAATGGTCTTGGGATGCTCGCCCATATCCAAGAATATCTGACGACAAACCCCGTCATACAATTCGTCTACTTCGTCGTCAGAGTCCCAAACGTTGTTCGCCAGGTCTGTATCTCGGTCAACCAACGATTTCAGGCTTCCTTGCAACATGATCACGCCTGCTTTGGCCATCAGCGGTAGTTGTTTGGGCAACTCCATGGGCACGTCGTCGCCAATGATCATGCAAATCTTGCCAATTCCCTCTGCGTAGTCGCCCATGCGCTCTAATTCAACTGCGATATGGAGTACTGTCAGCAAAGTTCGGAGGTCAATGGCCAGGGGTTGTTGAGTCGCAATGAGGTTGATGCATTTTTCTTCCAACTCAAAGCGCTTCTCGTCAATCACATCGTCTTCGGCCACAACTTCGTAGGCCATGGTCAAATCTCGGCTCTCCAAGGCGTCCATCGACTTGTTGATGGCTTTTTCGACAATCTCGCCAAGCTCCACCAGTTCGGCCTGTAGTTCCTCAAGACTCCGGTCAAAGTCTGCTCTAACCATGCCTCCTCCTATCCAAACCTGCCGGTTATATAGGCTTCTGTTCGCTCATCTTCAGGGTTGGTGAATATCTGACGGCTCTCCCCAAACTCCACCATGAACCCCACCCGTGCTTCTTCCACCATCAGGAAGGCCGTGTAGTGCGACACACGGGCCGCCTGCTGCATGTTGTGGGTAACTATGATGATCGAATAGTCCTCAGACAATTCGCGCATGAGTTCTTCAATGGCCAGCGTGGCTATGGGGTCCAAGGCCGAGCAGGGTTCGTCCATCAGAATCACCCTGGGTTCCACGGCCAAGGCCCTGGCGATGCACAGCCGCTGCTGCTGTCCGCCTGAAAGGGCTAGAGCGCTGGTATTAAGCCGGTCTTTGACTTCATCCCAGATGGCAGCGCGGACCAGGGACCGTTCAACGAGCTCATCCATATCGCCCTTGAAACCGTTTATGCGTGGGCCAAAAGCCACGTTGTCGTAGATGGACTTGGGAAATGGGTTGGGCCGCTGGAACACCATCCCAATCAGGTATCGAATCTCCGTGGGATCAACGTCGTGGCCGTAGAGATCAAGGCCGTCGAACATCACCTGGCCTTCCACTCTGGCTGAGGGTATTAGGTCGTTCATGCGATTGAAGCAGCGCAGGAGGGTACTCTTGCCGCAGCCAGACGGTCCAATGATCGACGTTATTCGGTTGCGTGCCACGTCTAGATTAACGTCAGTTACAACTTTTTTGGTGTCGTAGTAAACGCTAAGTCCACGGGTCTGAAGGATTGGGTCCTGGTCTAGCAATCTATTAATATCCTCATGGTGTTTAGGAGGCACCAATCAGGTCTTGCGACCGATTAGCCTCCCGATTTGTTTTGGAATTTATTGCGGAGTATCACCGCACCTGCATTCATCACCAGAAGTATCACCAGCAACACAATTATACCGGCAGCAGCGGCCTCCTGGAATCCTTCCTGTGGTCGGGACGTCCAGTTGAATATCTGGATCGGCAGCACCGTGAACCGGCTCAGTGGGCTGTCCGGCGTGAACGGCACAAAGGTCAACGCTCCCATGGCGATGAGCGGTGCTGTTTCACCAATGGCCCGGCTTACTGCCAGGATGACTCCGGTCAATATTCCGGGGAATGCCTGGGGAATCACCATGTGCCAAATGACCTGCCACCGGGTTGCGCCCAATCCGTAGGCGGCCTCCCTGAGCGACGGCGGCACGGCACGCACCGCTTCTCCGGACGCGACAATGACGATGGGCAGCACCAGCAGGCCCAGAGTGAACCCGCCGGCCAGTACGCTCTTACCCAGGTGCATGCTGTGGACGAATATCTGCAGGCCCAAGATTCCGTAGACGATGGACGGCACACCGGCCAGGTTGGCGATATTTATCTTGGCGATTCTGGCAAATTTACTGCGCGCCGCGTATTCCTCTAAGTAGAGCGCAGTGGCAACCCCCAGAACGAACGAAGTTACTCCAGCCACCATCACCACGTAAATGCTGCCCAAGATGGCAGCCTTGATGCCGGCCTGGTCTGGGTGCCTCGACGCAAAGCTGGTCAGGAAACTCCAGCTGATACCCGTTATTCCCTGAATGAACAGGTAGACCAGCAGCACCGCCAGCATGCCCAGTGCAATAGCCACCGAAAGCAGGCACAGCCCGTAGAAAGCGCGTCCCATCCACTTGCGACGGGCCCGTTTCCTCTGAAAATCTGACTGGGAGATAACCGACACTACTCGTACTCCTCCCGGAACCGGCTAACCACAAACTGGCTCAAAAGGTTCATCACCAGGGTGATTACAAACAACAACAGCGCCACCGCGAAGATGGTTTTGAATTCTATTGACCCCGCTGGTGCGTCCCCTTGGCTTACTTGGACTATGTAAGCGGTCATGGTTTCGATTGGAACGAACGGGTTGAGAGTAAAAGTCGGGTTCTGACCAGCTGCAATTGTCACGATCATGGTCTCGCCGATGGCCCTGGAAACCGCCAAGATGAAAGCGGACACGATCCCGGACAGGGCCGCCGGGACAACAACTAGCGTCGAAACCTCCAGCTTGGTTGAGCCCAGTGCGTAGGCACCCTCACGCAGGGTCCTGGGCACTGCCCGCATGGCGTCTTCACTGAGGCTGGATACCATGGGCAAAATCATTATTCCCATGACTATTGATGCGCTCAAGGCGTTGAAGACAGAAATGTCGCCAGAGATGGACCGCAGGATGGGAGTCACAAACAGCAAAGCAAAATACCCGTAGACCACAGTAGGTATTCCGGCCAGCACTTCCAGTATGGGTTTGACCACTTTTCGCACGCCGTTGGGGGCGTACTCGCTCAGATAGACGGCGCTGAGCAAACCCAGCGGCAACGCCACCACCATGGCCATCACCGCCGTCAACGTGGTTCCTGCCACCAATGCCAATACACCAAACTGCTTTGACGAGAATAGCGGCGTCCAGCGGGTCCCAGAGAGGAATTCGAAGACGGAAACGTCAGCAAAGAATGTGATCGCCTCAAATAAGAGGACGGCCACAATCCCGATGGTGATCAGAACAGAAAGAAAAGTGGAAAGGAAAAGCAGCGCCGCGATGGCCCGTTCAGTGGCCATCCGTTTCCACGCGTTTCTGGCTCCCTGACCCAAAGGCGGGCCCACCGGGTTTTTAGTCAAAGCCAACTCTCCCGCATAAAATGGGCGACGGCAACACGGATTTCAGGGCATCCACTTGCTTACTGATTTTCAAAAAGTATCTCTTCCACAGTCCCATGTTGAGGGTTCTCGCCCCCAAATATAGAGCCGGTCAACCCACGTTCAAACCGGTCCGTAATCAGAGCATGAACGGATTCAGGGAAAGCCACAAACCCCAGGTCTCGCAGTAGCTCCGCTCGTTCGTAGCTCACGTAATAACCAACAAAGTCTTTAACGTCCTGTTTGACCCATGATTCTTTGCTTACGTAGATGAAAAGGGGCCGCGACAACGGAGAGTAACTGCC